>Ga0163217_1093730_pt1 | contig 15198 bp, 19 predicted proteins | sample SynspAceP_FD_185933 | JGI IMG/M metagenome (GOLD analysis project Ga0163217, IMG submission 185933) | Saline lake microbial communities from Ace Lake in Antarctica - Synechococcus sp. Ace-P (PacBio error correction) | ecosystem: Environmental > Aquatic > Non-marine Saline and Alkaline > Saline ...
AGAGAGAGATGATCGCTACGCACACTCTTGCGGTTCCTCGCCGCCCGGATCAAGCCCTCGCTTTTCAATGTTCGATTTTTCCTTCTCAAGTTCGCCCGGGCCTCGCTGTCGACATATAACCGGCGGAAAGAAATAGATCTTGAAGAATCCGCCCTATAATCCTGTTCCAGAAAGTCATAACCAACCCTCGCTTTACTGCACGTCGATGTCGACAGGCGAATATTCAGCCGGGGCGTGCGGAATTTAACGAAAGTTCGTGCGGCAGAGTTTTCACCTCCAACACCATGAGCCGACGAACTGAAATTGGAATCACGTGCCTTTCGTGTTTCATTTCATCGCTGCTTTTTGTGTAAACTTCGATCGCTGGACCACTGGCCTCGTGCCGGCCCTGTGGGGCGTTGATTAGCGCGTGGTCATCATCGGGTTTGACCGCACAAGGCCTGATTCAGCGCCGGGGTTGTCGGCCAGCAGCCATGAAGCCGCTTGCGCCAGTCGCAGTGCTGGTTGAACCATCTACACAACAGAAACGGTCAAGGGCTCAAAGGGCCGAAGGACCTGCTATTGAAGCGGCTGGCGGGATCCTGACCAATCAACAGCTCTGCAACCAATGAGCAGCATCAAGAAAGCATTTCCCGCGTTTGCCGTCATGCACTCATTTTGTCAGCAACTCTGGTGACCGGTCGGAATCATTATGGTTGGCGGCCTATCTGTTACCGGGGAGGGCCCACGTGACCAACGGGCGCCAAATCATCGCATCAGTCATTTTGTCCGGGCCGGGGCGGTCCCAGTCCCGCTGGGGCAGCCTTGGCGATGACCGCTAGCGCGCTTCCGTCAAAGCCTGCTTTCGCTGCGTATTCTCGACAAGATCAATGGGAGCAGCCCGAGGATACACCTGAAAGGCCGTCCTGGGTTCGAAAACAGGTCATTGCGCGTGGCGATATCGCTTTCGAGAATGTCCATTTCCGTTAATCCGCAGGCTGATCAGGATGCACTTGGACGGCGCTGTCGTTTTCCCATTCGTGCCGGCGGAGAAGGTCGGCATTAACGGCAGAAAATCGGATCCGGCAAAACGAGACAATCGGCAGGCTGATGTCGAAGCTTTTATCAGCCGCATGAGGGCAGGGTGCTGAATGCGAGTATCGACATGCAAGCAGTTTCATCCCTCGGAAAGTCCAGGTCGGCGTGCCGTGCCGGGCAGAACCAAGCGATCTGTTTTCCGGATCGGTGAAAGACAATTTTGCCTTGATGGGAAACCCCCAACGCCCTCGGGATGAGGACCTGATCGGAGGTCTTCGCCGGAAGGTTTGGAATCGAATCCTTTGTGCACGCATCACGCGGATTTGACATGCAGTCGGCGAAAAGGAGGCAATCTTTCTGCGTCAGAAACAATCGGTCGCCATTGCGCCGCTCTTGCTCGCCTCTCCCAAGATCAATATTTCTGGACGAGCCATCCGGCGCAATGGATTCTGGCCAGCCGAACGTCATCTGATCGGCTGTCTGCGTCAAGGCAATCGCTCCGGAAGGTGACGCTGAATACCTTTCCACTCACAGGTACAGCAGCTTGATCTGATCGACCGCTGATGTCATCGGAGAAATGGAAAAGCTATCGCGGACGGTCCCAAAAACAGGTGATCGAGGCGTTGCCAAACGCAAATCAAACGGGATTCAAGTGAATGCGAGCGATGGAGCAAGATACACCGCCCGTCATGTCGTTCGCTAATTGTCTGGGTCCTGCCTGTTGGTCGTGATCACGTTTCTGGTGTGGCTGGGGCGGCGCGGGTCGATGAGATCTCGCGCGGCGACGGCAAGGTATTCCACTGTCAAAGACGCAGATTGTGCAATCGAGTGAAACCCGGCGTTGTGCCAGGAGTTGCGGTCAGGATCGGCCAAGGTCGCAAAAAGGGCGATTTGCTGATCCGGCGGACAGTTCGGGCACTGGCATCGCTGGGCGAATCGCAGGCGCGCTATGATGCGCTTGCAGCGGAATTGCCCGGCTGAACTGGAAATTGACGATATGTTTGATACTGATTTCGTCTGTCCCGAACAGACCCGCCGGGTGGTCGAAGGCATCTGTGACAACGAGGCCGCCTGCCCTGCTGCCAGACGCGAGGAACTATCTCAACAAGCTGCAGGTTGCTTGAAGCGAGAAAGCGCAGCGGCTGGACGAAATCGGCGAGGCAAAATCCAATCTGTCGAGCCAGAACCGGTTCCTGGTCATCCAGGCGATGCCTCAACGAGCGCGACAAGATTGCCGCCGCTTGGGTGGAAGCGGAACTGCATCCGGGGAAATCGACTGCTGAGGCTGGATCGCGAGATGCCCAGCAGCAGGTCAGGCCGGAAAATGTCACCCAAGGTCCAAGTCGGCTCGACAGCGCGCTTCATGAGGCCGAGCTTTCAGGTCAGGAACTCGATTCGCCAGTTTTTCAAACAGGAGCCCGCCGCGAACTGGGCGACACCCCTTGCCGAATGTCAAGAGTGTCTGCAGGCAACGCTGGACCGGTGGCGCAGGAACAGGGTCCGGCGGACCGACATTGTCCTCTCCGGTGGACGGGATTGTGAAAACGACGACTGGAAAGTCCAATACGATCGGTGCATTTCTGCAGCACGGTCGGTTGGGTTGCCGGTGTCGTGCCGGTGACGGACACATTGTTGGTTCGAGGCCAGGATTCGCCGAAATGAATGTGGCCTTTGTCCAGCCGGGACAAAAGGCTCTGGTCAAGCTTACGGCCTATGATTTCTCGATTAATGGCGGGCCTCGAAGGCTCAGTCCTCGAATGTATCGGCCCGACAAGCCAATGCGTAAACCCCGAGACCCGGGAGACCTATTTCAGGTTCTCTCCAGACCGGAGATTTCCCCCCCAACCAAGCCTTTGGGCAAAGGGGGGGGGGAGAAGTCCAGCATGCATCCGTCCGGCATGAATTGCGTCCGTGGAAATTCTGACGGCGAAAAATCGGTTCCTCGATTATCTCATCAAAACCGCTCAGCGAAGCGCGTTAATGGAAGCACTGACAGAAGCGGTAGCCGCTCGTTGAAGAAAGCACTATGATTGTCTGACCCCAGATCCGTTCAAACCGCAATTTTCCGGGCAATGCAACCAGGTGGCAAACGCCGGGGCTTCCGTCTGGAAGGCGTGTCTGGCAAGCGCTGGATTCAGTGACCCAAGAGCCGGACCGGGAGGCGTTGCGGACTAAAGGTGGTCAAAAGCTCAATGACGTCAAAACGGCGAAAGCGGCTGAAGCCTCCTACCTTCGGCCTCGATCAAGCAAACGGTGCTGCAGCAGCAGACCGGTTTCGCGACCGGATGTGATAGGAAATCAATTCCCGAGCTATTGTTGCGGCCTGCCCGGTTCCCCGGTTTTATCATTGATTGATAAGAGAATCCTGTTTCAGAACTGTGGTTTTCTTATGTACTTGCCAGCACGGTTTAATCCGGCCTGGAATAATTGTTTAAAATCTCTGAGCAATATAAAACTCACGCCTCGAGGACGCCATTGATTTGCCTCATCGATCAAGATGAGGCGGGACAGCAGCCGTCCGAAATATACTGGCTTTACGGTCGGATATGGCGAAACGGCGGATGCGCGGGCGGCTGAGCATGGCGCTGGCCCCGGATATGGAACGATCCGCCAGCCGCGATTGCCTTTGTTTCAGGTCCGTCAATAACCCGGGCAGGCCTGACCCTAAAAGGAAGCGTTCCCTTATCTCAGAAGCCGCGCCTGGAGCGATTGCGGCGATGTCCTTGAGGGATGCCATGAGGTTGGGGTTTCCCGCCCTTGTAAAACCGAAGACATAGTTTCCGGTGCCCGAATATCGAGAACAGGCGGGGCATAGCTGCGCTTTTGCGGGTGTTCTGTTCACGGCGTCGTCATGTTGTCGAGGAATCAGGCTCCTGTCCTCAATGCGACGAAAGAACCGCATGGATAACAGGCGGCGGCTGGTTGTCCTTGAGCACGAACGATTTCCATGGCGTTCATCGGTACCGAGGCGCGCCAGCAAGGGCCATCTTCAGGGATAGCGTAATCTTTCGCAATCGCCGCTGCTGCGGCTGAGTGTTCATTGGGCGGTGACCAGTAGTCAAGCCAGGCATGGTTTGCTCGTCGGTTCCTGTAGGCGACCCAAATTGTTGATCGAAAGCCGAGACGTGGCGGAGCTGTTCGCTGATGCTGGAATCCCTTTCAGCCTTCAGGCGATCGGCAGGTCGGCGCACTGGTTGATGCACGATGGCGGACGAGCCGGAGCTTTGCCGCCTTGCGGATCAGGCCCTGATATGCGACGCCGCTCTTGATCTGCCGAAGCGAATTCCTGTGGGCGCCCGAACAGCGGCAGATCCTGGCGGATGGTTTTTTTGCTGAGCGAAGCGCCGCGGGGCGTGCTGCCGCGGGGATGGAGCGGTGGTGACTGGTCTCCTGCCGGTTGTTCGCTCGATTTCAAGGACGCTGACCAGCGAGGACTGCGAGCGAAACGGAAGTTGAGATGTTGCCGCCAAAGGCAGTTTCGGCACCAAATACCAAGCGGAGACACGCCATGGGGAGCGAGCCGCTCCGGGTCAGGTGCCAGGGTCCCGTGGAGAAGCGCGCCGGGGCAACCAACCATGCCGGGGCCCAAGCCGGATTATGCACTACAATATCGGGTTGTGCTTGTGGACGGGTGTATTGGGCGGCGACCGAAAACCTCTGGCTTTTGGCCTTCGTGGCCTCGTAGACGTTGGCTTTGTGCGGCGTGGCGCAGAATAAAGTGATAAAAAATACAGTATTGGTGGCGATGGTAAATTCTTTTTTTACAATTGGGTGTACATCTATTTCGCCTTCCCCGTTTGTAGGGGCAAGACTGTTCAACAAACATAAGATCTCCAGAAACAACAAAAACTAAACAGATACGTTAGTTGTTCGATAAAAATTGATTCAATTTTCTTTGGATGGAATGTTCGCTTTTGCACGCTTGCGCAGCATATCGTGCATTTTAACATTATCGAAGCCTAAAAAGCATAATATAGTATGCGATAAATTTACGCATAATGTTTTATTAATTTGAATTTGGCAATACCTATTAATCTTTTTGGGATTCAAAGTAATTGTTGACGAAATACTAACTGGTTAAAGGATGGGTAAATTAAGTTTGGGAGTTCCCTTGAGATTGAAGACCGTGGCCTTGATAATTCGAACCATAATCGAAACGCAGAAATGCCGACAGCGGACATGGACGCGGTTTTTGATGGCCTCAGGCGGACACCGTTCTGATCCGGCGGATCGTCGTCATCTGCAGTGAGCCTTCGGGCGGAGCGCCGGGGATCAAGTGTGATCGTATCCGGACGCGGGAATAACCGGGTAACGCGGCAGCGGTCGGCTGAATGTATCGAGGCATCCAGCTTGAGGCCGAATGATCCTGCCGCTGCCTTCAGCCCGGACGGGTTCCTCATGGAAAAAAAAAAAAAATTCCCCCGAATCATCGCGGCGCGCGAACGTGCCGACTTTCATTATCGTGGAGATCGAGGCTTCCGCAGGAAGTGCTGGTCGCGGGCGCTCGATCCAACGGCTTCCAATACGTTTGCGGCCGGTCCGGCAAAACACGCTTTCGTCTCCTCAGCAAGCGCCGACCGGCCGGGCGGAGATTTCGAAGGGTCAAGCGGGGTCTTTGATCCCGCAAGGTGGAGGAATTGCAGTCGCTGGGCCTGCTGGGCGATACGTCGCTTGCCGAGCCGTGGGTTGAGGCGGGGAAAGTTCTGGATGATGGTAGATAAACTTTGCGCCCACATTGAGAGGCGGCGACGTGCAATGGCGGCATCGTCGAATCCGTAAGACAATCCGGGCCGGCGTCGACGATGATCCGATCGCAGCCACCGCACGATTACGTTCTTTCGATCCGGACTTTGGCGAAACCCGCACACGCCGAAGTGATTGGCGCACTTGTTGTGTCCCAGGATAATCAATGGCCCGGGCTTTCACTGACGGATGCGCAAATTGGATGCGCCTGCGCGCGGCTTCCATCTTGATATCCGCCGGCGGCAATCACGAATGAATTCGATCAGTGATGCCCTGGCGGACCGAATCGACTGGAAACCTACTTTGTAACACAATGATGCAGTCGATTTCTGTCCGATGGCGAAGTTATAACTGCTGTCTTTCGAATGTCCGGATCAATGACGGCGGTCCTGTCTACCGTTCAGACTGTGAACGATTACTGTCACTGGCACAAAATGACGCTCCTTTTATCAGCAACGCGGCCAAGCTCGGTTATCAGGAAGACGATCTGCCCGACGGCAACGTGCCGGCGTCGAACGCTTCCTGACGGCAAACCGCACCATTCCGGGCATAATGACTGGGGTTGCGGACTTAAACGACGACGCCGGGATACCGCGACGCGCCGGCGCGTGCGATGGATACGCCAACCCGGCCTTGGCGTCGTCGCCTGACTTTCGGCGCAATTTGCCGACCAGCCCGAACACAGCCGACAAACTCCGACGGTGTTATCCCGTCCAATATGTTCTGTCCTGTCGGCGATAACCGTGCCGGACAGCTTCAAGGGCGCCGGCCGGGCCGGGGCTGACAAGGTGTTCGAAGTCCTGCCGCTGTCGGATGACGGCACCGGGAATCCTAGCAATTTTCGTATCTGCTCGGCAATGTCGATCACAATATTTCCCAAGGCTCCGGCGAGAAAAGCCCCAGTCCTGGAAATCTTGATTTCACAGTGACGGCGACAGACGCCGGCCGGTCGACACCGCCACCTGGAAGCCCCTCGCAAATCAAACGTCAATGACGATGCAACCGTTGCGTCGCGGTTGTTTGCCGCGACGGTTCTGGATGACGAAAGGCGCAGGGCGAGTTCACACCGACCAATTCTCGGCGCCGTTTTTGGCGGCGATGTCTCGCCGAATGTGAAAGACGGTGCGGGTGCGGGCGGGACGCTGTTCACGATGGGTGCCGGATGGTCTTGGCGCGATTCGTTGTTGACGCCGCCTGCCTTGCGATGTTGTGGTTCCAGGACGCGCAGGGCATTCGCACAGACGGAATCCGTCTCCTGGGATGGGGTGTTGCAGGCCACGGGTGGTTCGACGATTCCTGGACTGCCGACGAGCCCCAACTATACGGCTTGCTGCCGGTGCTTGAGAATCAAGGCTGACGGCTCCTACACGTTTCACGCCTGAATGCGCCGGTTGCGCATGATGTCGATGTACCCGGGTGCGAAGAGAATGCGCGAGCTTTTCGACTTCGGTTCACGGTGACGGACGGTGACGGCGACAAAACGACCGACTGGCTCGCTTCAGAACGCGGTCAATGACGCACGCGACCACCTGTCCTCAATGGGTGTGGTTCCATCCGTGGTTTTCTGGATGACGAAGCAGCAAAGCGGTTCACAGCCGACCAATCCTGGCGGGCGGCCAGCTTTTGCAGCGATGCGACTCCCGATGTCAAGAAGGTCCTCGGGTGGCCCCGGGAAACATTGTTCCAGATGGGTGCTGACGGACTTGGCGCGAATCGCGCTGACGCCTGCCGGGCTTTCGTGTTGTGTTTCAAGGACACCGCGGGCTTTGCGCAAAGACGGAATCGGTGGACGTGGGGCGCGGGCGTTCGCAGCGCCGACGGCGTGCGACGTGGACTGCGTGACCCCAACTATACGGCGGGGCTGCGGGTGCTTGAGATCAAGGCTGGACGGCCTCCTACAGCTCACGCTGAACGCGCCGGTCAAGCATTCACGTTGATTTCCTGGGATAGAACAGAGAAACCTGCCGCTGGCCCTTCGCATTCCGGTCGACGGATGGCGAACGGCGACGGGGCGCCGGCCCTTGACGAATCCGGTGGACGAACGAACCGGCCGATCGCGGGCAATGTGACGGCAATCCGACGGTTCTGGACGACGAGGCGCAGACGCTCTTTGCCGGCATATGATGTGCCTGCCGATGCGTGGCCATGTGAAAGATTGGTGTCTGGCGGCCCGGGAACTCTGTTCCTCGAATGGGCGCTGACGGTCTGGGGCCACGATCGCGGCCTGACGCCCTGCGGCCCTCGATGTTTGTGTTCCAAGGATGGGCAACGGTTTTGCCGCAGACCGGAAATCGGTGACGTGGGGGCGCGGTACTCGCAGCGGCCGACGCACGACGACATGGACGGCAACCAGCTCCAACTAATCTGGCGCGCTGCGTGCCTGGTGATCAAAAGGCTGACGCTTCCACACGTTTCACGCTGAACGCGCCGGTTGCGCATGCCACCCTCGCAGGCAGCGAAGAGAACGCCAACGCTTCGATTCCGCTACACGGTTGACGGATGGCGACGGCGACGCGGCCTAATGCGCGGCTGCGCATCTGGGCCAACGACGACGCGCCGCTTGCTGCCAATTCGGACGGCCTCGAACGGTCATGGATGACGATGTGCAGACGGAATTGCCGGCATGAAGTGGCCTGCCGACGGCGTGGCCAAATGTGGAATTTGTGTCTGGCGGCCTCGGGGCATTTGTTCTCGATGGCGCTGACGGACTTGGCGCGACGCGCTGCCCTGCGGCCTTCGATGTTGTCTATGCAGATCCAACGGCTTCGCACAGACCGGAATCCGTCTCCTGGGATCGGGGTCGCAGTGCCGACGGCAACGACGACATGGACGGCAACCAGCTCCAACTATGCTGGCGCGCTTGCCGTCATGGTGATCAAGGCCGACCGGCTCCTATCGTTGGAACGCTGAATGCGCCCGGTTAGCCGCACAGCGCTACTCCGACCGGCGACGGCGTCGAAAGGAGACCTGACGCTCGACTTCGGCTCGTGTCACCGACGGCGAGCCACCGGAAAGCCTCGCAATCAACGTCAATGACGAATGCACGGTTGCCGTCGCGGTTGATTGCTGCGAACGGTTCTGGATGACGAGGCGCAGGCGAGTTTCACAAACCGACCAATTCTGGCGGCCGTTTTTGGCGCGAAATGTCCGCCGAATGTGAAGACGGTGTCGGGTGCGGCCGGGAACGCCTGTCACATGGGTGCGGATGGTCTTGGCCGCAATCGTTGTACGGCCGCCTGCCTTCGATGTTTGTTTTCAAGGACGCGCAGGGCTTCGCACAAGACGGATCCGTCCTCCTGGGATGGTGGTGTTGGCGGGCACGGGTGGGTTCGACATCTGGACTGCGACGAGCCCCAACTAACGGCTGCTGCGGTGCTTGAGATCAAGGCTGACGGGCTCCTACAAACGTTCACGCTGAATGCGCCGGTTGCGGCATGATGTCCGATGTAACCGGGTGCGAAGAGAATGCGGAGCTCGACTTCGGGTTCCACGGTGACGGACGGTGAACGGCGACAGCCGAAACGACTGCTCGCTTCAGATCGCGGTCAATGACGAACACGCCGACTCCTGTCCTCAATGGGGTGGTCCCGTCCGTGGGTTCTGGAATGAGAAGCACAAAAGCGAACGTTCAACTGCCGACAAATCCGGCGGCGGCAGCTTTGGCAGCGATGCCGTCTCCGGATTGTCAAGACGTCTCGGGTGGCCCGGGAACATGTCCAGATGGGTGCCTGACGGAACTTGGCGCGATCGCGCTGACGTGCCCGGGCTTCGATGTTGTGTTCAAGGACACGCAGGGCTTTGCGCAGACGGAATCGGTGACGTGGGGCGGCGGGCGTCGCAGCGCCGACGGCGTGACGAACGTGGGACTGCGACGAGCAGCAACTAATAACGGCGCTGCGGTGCTTTGAAGATCAAGGCCTGACGCTTCCTACAGCCTTCCACGGCCTGAACGCGCCGTCAAGCCTTACGTTGATTCCTGGGGAATAGAAAGAGAACCTGCCGCTGGCCTGCGGCTTTATTCGTGACGGTGGCGAAACGGCGACGGGCTGCCGGCCTCTTGACGATCCAGTGGAACGACGGTCCGCCGATCGCAGGCAAAATGTGACGGCGTCGACGGTTCGGACGACGAGGCGCAGACAGCTCTTTGCCGAGCCAATGATGTGCCTGCCGATGGCGTGCCAATGTGGAAGATTGTGTTGGCGGCCCCGGGAACTCTGTTTCTTCGATGGCGCTGACGTTGTCTGGGCACATTCGCTGCTGACGCCTTGCGGCGTCGATGTTGTGTTCAAGGACAACGCAGGGCTTTGCGCAGACGGAATCGGTGACGTGGCGCGGGCATCTCGCAAGCGCCGACGCACGACGACATGGACGGCAACCAGCGCCAACTATGCTGGCGGCGCTGCCGTGCTGGTGATCAAAGGCTGACGGCTCCTACACTTGCACGCTGAATGCGCCGGTTTGGCGCATGCCACCTCGCAGGTCAGCGAAGAGAAGCAACGGCTCGAACTTCCGCTAAACACGGTGACGATGGCCGACGGCGACGCGGCTAATGCGCGGCTGCGCATCTGGGGCCCAACGAACGACGCCGCCGCTTTGCTGCAAATGTGACGGCCTCGACGTTCTGGCATGACGATGGCATAGTTATCTGAATTTGCCGGCAATGAGTGCCTGCCCGAACGGCGTGGCCAATGTGAAGTTTGTGTCTGGCGCCCGGGGACAATTGTCTCGATGGGCGCTGACGACTTGGCGCGATCGCGCCTGACAGCCTGCGGCCCTTCGATGTTGTCTTATAAGATGCCACGGCTTCCGCAGCAGACGGAATCCGTCCTCATGGGGATGCGGGAGTTCGCAAGTGCCCGACGGCACACGACATGGACGGCAACCAGCTCCAAACTATGCTGGCGGGCGCTGCCGTGCTGGTGTCAAGGCCGACGCTCCTAACTTCGTTGACGCTGAATGCGCGGTTGCGCCACAGCGCTAACTCCGACCGGCGACGGCGTCGAGGCAGACCTGACGCTCGACCTTTCGCTTCGTGGTCACCCGACGGCGAATGGCGACACCGCCACCGGAAGCCTCGGCCATCAACGTCAATGACGATGCACCAGTTTGCAGTCTGCGGTTGTTTTTGCCGCGACCGGTTCTGGATGACGAAGGCGCAGGGCGAGTTCACCCGACCAATTCTGGCGCCGTTTTTTGGCGGCGAATGTCTCGCCGAATGTGAAGACGGTGTCGGTGTGCGGGCGGAAACGCCTGTTCACGATGGGTGCGGATGGTCTTGGCGCGATTCGTTTGGACGCCGCCTGCCCCTTCCGATGTTGTGTCAAGGACGCCGCAGGGCTTCGCACAGACGGAATCCGTCTCCCCTGGGAGGTGGTGTTGGGGCACGGGTTGGTTCGACGAGGTCTGGACTGCGACGAGCCCCAAACTATACGGCTGCTGCGGTGCTTGAGATCAAGGCTGACCGCTCCTACACGTCACGCCTGAATCGCCGCCGGTGCGCATGAGTTCGATGTACCGAGGGTTGCTGAAGAAGAATGCGGAAGCTTCGACTTCGGGTTCACGGTGACGGACGGTGGGGGACGGCGATCACGACGAACTGGCTCGCTTCAGAGATCGCGGTCAATGAACGAAAACACGGCCGCTCCTGTCCTCATGGGTGGTTCCCTCCGTGGTTCTGGATGAGAAGCACAAGCGAGTTCCACCGCCGAACCAATCCTGGCGGCGGCAGGCTTTGGCAAGCGGATGCCGTCCTCCGGATGTCAAGACGGTCTCGGGGTGGCCCGGAACATTGTTCCAGATGGGTGCATGACGTACTTGGCGCGATCGCGCTGACGCTGCCGGGCTTTCGATGTTGTGTCAAGGACACGCAGGGCTTTGCGCAGAACGGAATCGGTGAACGTGGGGCGCGGCGTTCGCAGCGCCGACGGCGTGACGCGTGGACTGGCGTCGACCCCAACTATACGGCGGAGCGGTGCTTGAGATCAAGGCTGAGGCTCCTACAGCTTCACGCTGAACGCGCCGGTCAAGCATTACGTTGACTTCCTGGGGATAGAAGAGAACCTGCCCGCGCCTTCGGCTATTCGTGACGGATGGCGACGGCGCGGGGCCTGCCGGCCTCTTGACGAATCCCAGGTGGACGACGACCGGCCGATCCGCGGCAAATGTGCGGCATCGACGGTCTGGACGACGAGGCGCAAAGACGCTCTTTGCCGCAATGATGTGCCTGCCGATGGCGTGGCCAATGTAAAAGATTGTGTCTGGGCGCCCGGGAAACTCTGGTTTCTCGATGGCGCATGACGGTCCCTGGGCACGATCGCTGCTGACGCTGCGGCCCTTCGATGTTGTGTTCAAGGATGGCAAACCGGTTTTGGGCGCAAGACGGAATCGGTTGACGTGGGGCGCGGTACTCGCAGCGCGACGGCACGACGACATGGACGGCAACCAGCTCCAACTACTGCGCTGGCGGCGCTGCCGTGGCTGGTAATCAAAGGCGACGGCTCCTACAAACGATTTCACGCTGAACGCGCCGGTTGCGCAATGCCCCTCGCAGGTCAGCGAAGAGAACGCACGCCTCGACTTCCGCACACGGTGACGGATGGCGACGGCGAACGCGGCTTAATGCCGCGGGTGCGCATCTGGGCCAACCGACCGACGCGCCGCTTGGCGCCATGTGACGCCCTCCGACGGTTCTGGAATGACGATGTGCAGAACGGAATTTTGCCGGCAAATGATGTGCCTTGCCGGACGCGTCGCCAATGTGAAAGTTTGTGTCTGGCGGCCGGGGACATTGTTCTCGCTTATGGGCGCTGACGGACTTTGGCGCGATCGCGCTGACGCCTTCGGCCTTCGATGTTGTCTATGAAGATGCCAACGGCTTCGACAGACGGAATCCGTCTCCTGGGAATGCGGGAGTTCGCAGTGCGACGGCACGAACGACAATGGACGGCAACCCAGCCTCCAACTATGCTGGCGGCGCTGCCGTGCTGGTGCTCAAGGCGAACGGCTCCTACTGTTGACGCTGGATGCCCGGTTGCGCACAGCGCTACTCCGACCGCGAACGGCGTCGAGGAGAACTGAACGCTCGACTTCGGCTTCCGTGTCACCGACGGCGATGGGCGACACCGCCACCGGAAGCCTCGCCAATCAACGTCAATGACGATGCAAACCGGTTGCGTCTGCGGTTTGTTGCTTGCTGAGCGACGGTTCTGGATGAACGAGGCCGCAACGGCGAGTCACACCGACCAATTCTGGCGCCGTTTTTGGCGCCGATGTCTCGCCGAATGTGAAGACGGTGTCGGGTTGGCGGCGGGGAACGCTGTTCACGTGGGTGCGGATGGTCTTGGCCGCGATCGTTGTGACGCGCCTGCCCTTCCGATGTTGTGTTCAAAGGACGCGCAGGGCTTCGCACACCCAGACGGAATCCGTCTCCCTGGGATGGTGGTGTTGCGGGCAACGGTGGTTCACGATCTGGACTGCGACGAGCCCCAACTATAGCGGCTGCTGCGGTGCTTGAGATCAAGGCTGACGGCTCTACACGTTCACGCTGAATGCGCGGTTTGCGCATGATGTCGATGTACCGTGCTGAAGAGAATGCGGACGCTCGACTTCGGGTTTCACGGTGACGGACGGGTGAGCGACACGACGACTGGCTCGCATTTCAGATCGCGGGTCAATGACGACACGACCGACTCCTGTCCTCAATGGGGTGGGTTCCCTCCGTGGTTCTGGATGACGAAGCACAATAGCGAGTTCACGCGACCAATCCTGGGCGCGGCAGCTTTTGGCAGCGATGCGTCTCCGGATGTCAGACGGTCTCGGGTGGCCCGGGAACATGTTCCACCAGATGGGTGCTGACGACTTGGCGCGATGCGCGCTGAGCTGCCGGGGCTCGATGTTGTTGTTCAAGGGACACGCAGGGCTTTGCGCAGAACGGAATCGGTGACGTGGGGCGCGGCGTTCGCAAGCGCCGACGCGTGGAACGAGTGGACTGCGACGAGAGCAACTATAACGGCGGGCTTGCGGTGCTTGAGATCAAAGGCTGACGGCTCCTACAGCTTCACAGCTGAAACGCGCCGGTCAAGCATTACGTTGATTTCCTGGGATAGAGAAGAACTTGCCGCTGGCCTTCCGGGCTTAATTCGGGTGACGGAATGGCGACGGCGACGGGCTGCCGGCCCTCCTTGACGATCCACAGGTGGAACGACGACCGGCCGATCGCAGGCAATGTGACGGCGTCGAACGGTTCTGGACGACGAGGCGCAGACGCTCTTTGCCGCAAGTGATGTGCCTGCCGATTGGCGTGGCCAATGTGAAGATTGTGTTGGCGGCCCCGGGAACTCTGTTCTCGATGGGCGCTGAACGGTCTGGCACGAATCGCGCTGACGCTGCGGCCTTCGCATGTTTGTGTTGCAAGACACGCAGGGCCTTATGCGGCAGACGGAATCGGTGACGTGGAGGCGCGGGCACTACGCAGCGCCGACGGCAGCGACGACCATGGACCGAAGCACACAGCTCCAAACTAGCTGGCGGCGCTGCCGTGCTGGTGAACAAGGGCTGACCGGCTCTACCAACTTCAAACGCTGATGCGCCGGTTGCGCTAATGCCACCTCGGCAGGTTCCAAGCGAAGAGAACGCACGGCTCCGCACTTCCGCGTACAACGGTCGACGAATGGCGCGCACGGACGACCGCGGCCTAATGGCGCGCGCATACTGGGGCCAACGACGACGCGCCGCTTGCGCCAATGTGACGGCCTCGACCGGTTTCTGGATGACGATGCTGCAGACGGAATTTGCCGGCCAATGATAGGTGCCTGCCGACGAGCGTGGCCAATGTGGACAGTTTGTGTCTGGCGGCCCGAGGAGAACATTGCTTCCTCGATGGGCAAGCTGACGATTTGGCGGCGATCGCGCACTGCAACGCCTGACGGCACATTCGATGTTGGTCTACGAAGATGCCAACAAGGCTCGCACAGACAGGAATCCCGTCTCAATGGGATGCGGGCGTTTCGCAGTGCACTCGACGGCACGACGACATAGGAACGGCAAACCAGCTCCAACTATGCTGGACCGGCGCCTGCCCGTGACTAGTAGATTTCAAAAGTGCACGACGCTCCCTACCGTTGACGCTGAAGCGGCGAGGTTGCGCAGCGCTACTCCGCACGGCGACGGCGTCCCCGAGAGAACCTGACGCTCGACTCGGCTTCGTGGTCACCCGACCGCGCGATGGCGACACCCGCGCCACCGGAAGCCTCGCCAATCAACGTCAATGACGACATGCACTGTTGCAGTCTGGGGTTGGTTGCGATCCAGTGGCAGAAGGAAAACGACCGTCCCTGGTCGACTCGTCGACGGAAGTTTCGAAAACGCGCTCGCTGGCCGAATGGCGAACCGGGCGTTACAAACTCGACTCCCGCGGCAATTACACAGTCGGCAGCCCCT
>Ga0163217_1112752_pt1 | contig 15198 bp, 23 predicted proteins | sample SynspAceP_FD_185933 | JGI IMG/M metagenome (GOLD analysis project Ga0163217, IMG submission 185933) | Saline lake microbial communities from Ace Lake in Antarctica - Synechococcus sp. Ace-P (PacBio error correction) | ecosystem: Environmental > Aquatic > Non-marine Saline and Alkaline > Saline ...
GGAGAGAGATCGCCCCGCAATAACCACACCCTCACCTATCGCTACAGCGCGCCGGTGCCTCCTTGGCTGGGGACCACTGCCATTCGCCCTCTGGCATGAGCCCGCGCGGCCCCCATGGGGTTTTTTTTTCAGCGGCTTTTGCCTGGCTTTTTTGAATCTGGCCTTCCTCCCCCGGAATTTCCCCCCCGGCCCCCCAGACCACACACGGGCCCCTGCCCATCCGTTTGATCGCCCGCCAGTGGTGAACGAACAATCCCTGCGCGCCCATTTCCTCGCTCCCACCGACTGCCTTGAGGTCCGGGCGATTCAAGCGAAGTTGGAAACCCAGGTGGGCTCCCTTGCCTGCAGGCCTGCACTGGCCCTCGAAACGAACCGGAACTGCCCCTATCCGTGGGCCCAGTTGAACGGGGAATCTGATGGGCAGCCTGGAGGGTTTTGGCTGCCCCAACGGACAGCACGAGGCCGGCGGCGGTGGAACTGGCGCCAGGAAAGCACCTGATGGGAAAGCGATCAGCGGCGCCTGATGTTTCTGGCAGCAACTGGTCGAAATGATTCAGGACCGGGTCAAGTACACACAACGGCACACCGGTCCGGCCTGGCGGCCGGAACGCACCCCTCAAGGAACGGGTGGGGTCCTGCCGGGACCTGGCGGTGCTGATTGATCGAAGCCTGCCGCCTGCGTCGGGCTGCCGGCGCGGTTCGTTCCAGTGGCTACCACCTGGTGGAGGCCGAAACCGGAGCGCTTACGACCTGCACGCCTGGGCAAAAGGTTGGTACCCTGCCGGGTGCTGGCTGGCGGGGGCTTCGAATCCAGCGGCATGGGAGCCATCGACCGATCCGCTACAATCCCACTGGCCGCCTCCTCGAAATCCACCCTTACCCGCCGCGATCCATCCAGGCCTGTTCAGCGGGCATTGGGGGTGGAGGAGCGAAGCAATGAGTTTGGTTGATCGAGAGCGGAAATGCTTGGACGGCCGTAAACGCGACGCTGGCGAAGCCTGCTGCACTTCTGGAGGTCAAAACGCCAAAGCCAAAGCCCTGAGGGCCGATCCATCCTCAACAGGAATCGGTTAACCGTTGGAGCAGCATTGGATCAACCCTTCCCGACCATGAAGGTCCCAGCAACAACGTCACGACTTGATGGCAACGACCAGCGCACCCACCCGCCAACCGGGGTAACGCTTCCGCTTCCTCTGACGGCCACACCTGGGCCGGAGGGGATGCGCCAGCCATCTCTTCCTTCACAGCCTGGCGAAGTCCGCCCTCGCTGGCCACCCAGCACGATTACTAGGCCTGGCACTGGCGGTAAAGCGGGGGGGGGGGGGGGGGGAAAATTTCCACTGTCTGCACAACTGGGTTCGATACCGCTGGAGGCTTACACCCAGGCCCACGTCCGGAACCGTCAACTATCTCTCGGCCGATACCTGCTTCGGCCCTGCACGCTGAGAACAACCTGGTCAAACCTCGGCCTGCGCGAGGCCCGCCGAGCCGCCGCTGCAAAGCGAACTGGGCCTTGACCTGCAGGAGCTGAATCGAAGGAAGAAACCGGAACCCGGGGCTTAGGGCACGGCGGTCGGGTCGCCTGGCGGCTGCCTTCGCAAGGAACAATGGCCAGCCTTGAGCGCGGTCGAATCGCTAACGGCATCCGTTTACGAGTTTCGGCATCTTCGCCAGCAGACATTCGCTACGGCAAATTCAGGTGGAGAGCAAACCGACCCCTGGTGGCCAAGGGCACCCCCTGGGAAGTGGTGCGCCGGAGTGGAGCTACCCGGTCACGATCGGCGAACAAACACGTGATCGGCGTCGCCACGACACGCCGAGTCCTTGGCTATGGAAGTCCAGCACCGCCAAACACCCATGGCGGCTCTGGTTCGGCCCAGGCCCCGGAAGCGTTCGATTTTCGCGCTCCTTCAACGCCGGCGACCTACACCCGGGCGGTTCCTGCAGAAGATGCAGTCGGAAACGCTCTCGAAGGTGCTCTACCCAATGACGAGATGGAGCAGGGCAAAACAGCTGCGGCCTGAAGCCAGCAGATCTTCTTCGTGAGCTGCAGCCCTCCGGACCATGTTTCCGCCATCCTGCAAGGGGCAGGGGCCTGGCGGTTACCGGACTTTCCACAACAAATTCGCCGTTCAGCTCAACGACACCACCCGGCAAATCGCCGAGTGGCTGAGCGATTGCGGCTGCCTGATGATGAGCACCGACGTGACTGGACACGCCTGGTCAATCACCACCGCCAGCATCAGCTACACCAATCACACCCTGGTTTACCCACGAGGCGCTGGAAACCTGGGGAGTGGATCTGTTCGAGCGGCTGCTGCCCCGCCAACTGCAGATCATCTAACAGAAAATCAACAGCCGCTTTCCTGCGCATGGTTCGCATCCGTACCTCGGCCACCGGGCCTGCTGGAGAGGGCATGTCCGTGAAATTTCGGAGGGCGGTCCAGCGCCAAGGTGCGCATGGCCAACCATGGCGGTGGTGGGCAGCCACCTACGTCAACGGGGTGGCCGGAGCGCAACAGCCAACTGGTGCGGCAAGCCTAGCTGTTCGCCGAGTTCGCCGGCTCTGGCCCCGAGGCGCTTCACCAAACGTCACCAATGGCGTCACGCCGCAGGCGCTGATCGCCGTGGCCACACCCTCTCTTCCGGCCTGCTCGAATGAGGCGATCGGCGCCACTGGCGCGTGAATCCTGGCGAATTGCAAGCGGCTCTGGAATCGTTCGCGACCGACGCGCCAGCTTCCTGGAGCGCTGGCAATTTCCGTGCGCGACCAGGGCAAACAGCGCCTGGCGAACACCATTCCATCAGGAAACCTGGGGGTGTTGTGTTGGATCCTCCTCCTGTTCGATGTGCAGGTGAAGCGATTCCACGAATACAGCGCCAGCACCTGGCCGCCCTGGCAGATGTCGAGCCGCACCTGCGCCTGCCGCAACGGTGAGGAATACCTGCCTGCCGCGCACCTTCAAATCTTCGGTGGCAAGGCGGCCCCCCGGGCTACGCCATGGCCCAAGCTGATTATCCCGCCTTGATCAACGGCATCGCCCGAAAATTCGTCCAACATGGATCCCGCCATGGACGGCCGGATGCGGGTGGTGTTCCCCTGCCGAAACTTCAGTGGTACCTTGGCCAGAAGGTGGTATCCAGCGTGTCGACCTTTTTCCGAGCAGATCTCAACGGCGGCAAGGAGGCCCCTACCGGCACCGGCAACATGAAGAATGGCCCTGAACGGGGCGGTCACGATCGGTACCCTCGATGGCGGCCAATGTGGAAATGCGACTGGTGGGCCACGAGAATTTCTTTCCTGTTTCGGCCACAAAACCGCCCGAAAGAGATCGAGGGCGATCAACCGCAAATGGCTACCACCGATGCCCGGCTGGAGAACGACCCGATCGCCCGCCGAGGTCCATCGACCTGATCGGCTCGGGGCCACTTCAGCGAAGGTGACCCGCCGAACCTCTTCCAATCCGCTGCTGGCCAACCTCTGCAGAGTGAATTCCCTTCCGGTGGATGGCGACATACGGCGATTACCCGCCGCGCGTCAGAAACACGGTGGAATTGAGGCCCTGGGTGCGAAAGCGAGAGCTGGAGCAAGAATGTCCCTGCTGAACTGTGCCCCGTGCGCTTCTTCAGCAGCGACCTTCGATCAACGAGTACGCCGAGCGCTATCTGGAAGGTGTCTCCAGTGCCATCACAACCTGCGCCCTGATTCCCTCGGCACAAGGCCGGACCAAAGCCTGAGATGCCTGATCACGCGAAACTGGCGCCGCCGATGGCCAAGACCGGAGGACTGGATGGAAGCAACCGCTGCTGCCGCCGAGGTCCGGCTGCAAGGCGGCCGGCATCAAGCCTCACCCTCGGCGGTGAGCCCACCTATGTGCCGCTTTTGAAGCCGACAGGCGCCGAATGGACGGTGGCAGCCGATGGGCCGACCAAAACTCACCTACGGGCCGCGGACCCTGGCCCAGAGCTGCGTCTTCCAGGGTCCCTGGCCTGGCAGCACCTTGATGTATTGCCCGGGAAGCCGTTGACGAACGGCGGAAGTCATCCCGCGCTGGGCGTTGTTGCCGGCTGATCACCGGGCCCGACGCCACGCCAGTGGTGGCCCTGGCCCCAGGATGCCCGATCCCCGCCTCCTGCCCTCGGCCAAGGGACGACCGAAGAAGCTCAAAGAAGGCCAAACCCCTTTGCCTGCCAAGCAGGCCGAGGCCTTTTCTCGAGGCGATCGGTACGGCCCTGGGCTGGCCGCCTTGCCACCCGCTTCAAGCTGCGCGATTCCCCTCGCCGCTGAACAGCCGGGTCTGGGCCGCGGCGCTTCTGCCCCATCAGCGGAACCCGGAAGGATCCGGCCGAGGCCGCTGAGCCGCCCCCGGCTGGCAAGGCGGGCCCGCTGGCCCCTGGCCGAAGGAGCTGCGCAACCTTGTTGATGGCCACGGGCCCGCCCGGCCTTGCGCCTGCCGCTCCAAATACCTTCCCCGGAGGGCGTGCTGCGCCAGGTGCTCAGCCCTGGAGATCAACAGCCGAATGGCTGGACCTGTTCCTCCCCTCCCGCTGGCCCGCCAGCCGCTGCAACAACTGCTGGAGGTGATCGCCACGGCCCAGTGCCGGCACTGGAGTCGGGCCCGGAGCTGAGGCGGGCCGTCTTGGCCCGATCGACATGACGGCCAGCTGGCAGGTGCTGCGGCCTGAACGGCCGATCCCGGTGGTGCTGGAGGTGAACCTGCAGGGTCTGCCACGCTGGGGCGAGTAACGGCGGCTGGATCCACACGCCCTCGATACCGTTTCGGCGCGCTGTTGGACTGCGTTCTGGAAGCGCAACGGCAACTCGATCGAGGGCCACCGGCGGTGGCAATCACCTGCTCTGGGGCGGACCAAGCCTGGAGCAGAACCCATCTTCCGGCGGCCCGCCTGGCTGATTGGAATCCTGCGGTTTTCTGGCAGCACCACCCAGCCTGTCCTAAATCTGTTCGGCAAACCGTTCGGTCCGGTCCGGCCTCTCGCAGTACACCCGGCTCGATGAAGGCAAGACGCCAGCGCCTCCGATCTGACCCTGGCCACACTCGCAGATCGAGAGCGCTGCCCCGGAGGGCGATCAACGCCCACTGATCAGCGAAACCCTGGCGCCACATCCACGCCGATCGCAGCGGCACACCCACCGCAGTGAATCAGCTTCGACAAATTCTGGGATCCCGCTGGGGCGGCGGCTTTGCCAGGGCATGATCGAATTCGGGCGATCGAAAGCCTGCCGCAGCCGCAAAGTTGGACCGCCACGGATCGCCCTGCTCTGGACACGCGCTGGCGGCCGCACCTGCTGAGCCCAGCCATCGTCCCAAGCGGTCTGGAGCCGTTCGGATGAGCGGCTCCACGACGAATTCCTTCCTCCCTCGCCGCCCTCTGGAGTGACGCGGTTGAGGCCCTGATTGCCCGCCCTCGGCGGCGATGGACTGCCGATTGAGACGGCTCCCGTTCCGCCAGATCTGGGAGGGCCGCTTTCCCGCTGTTTGCTCGATTGGCAGCGGCGACGGAGCCAGCCTGGAGATGCCGCCGGGCCCTGGAGCCCTGGCCGCCTGCTCTGCGACACCCCGGTGGAGGGGCGGCAAAAGCAACGAGCCGCTTCGTGGACAGTTCCGCTGCAGCGCCTGAAATCAAAGGCCAATGCAGCGTTTCTCGCCAACCACACGCCTGCGCTCAACGCCGGGGTGCTGCCCCTCGGGCGACGGCCTGGCTGGGGCTGCGCTAACCGGCAACAGCAGCCTCTACCCCATCGCTGCAATCCCTGCATTGAGCCCCACCTGCCCCTGCAGTTTGGCCAATTGAAAGGCAACCCAGACCTGCAGGATCTCCCAGCGCGCTTTCGTGCTCGATGCACGGGCCGAGGAGGGGATGCTTTTCAGCCGTTGAGCCCTTCGCAGGAAAGCGGCCGCGGCAGAAAGCAGTGAAGAGGCAGCGCCCTCCCTGGGCCCAGCGATGCAGCGGACTGGCCGGAGCGCAGCTTTGGCAGGCTGCCCCGGACGCTCGATCTGCGCCCTGGCCTGAACCAGAATTGGGAGCTTTGGGCCTTGAACAGGCTTTGAACTTGGCGCAGATGTCCCAGCAATTGGTTAACTTCCTTGGCAAGGGATCTGCTGCTTTTTATTAACTGCAAAAAATGCTTGAATTTATGGCCAACGGCTTTAGATAAACAGCAAAGGAAGGATCGGCAATCGCTTGTTAGGCTCAATGGTGTTTGTGCCAATGCCAGCATGCCCACCCTGCTGATCACGGGGGAAAGCGGGCTTCATCGGCAGTCACACCGCTCTGGGTGTTGCTTGAGGCCTGCCACCGGCTGGTGGTGCTGGATGATTTTTCCAACGGCTCTCCCAAAGCGCTGCGGCCGGGTGGCCGAGCTGGCCGGCGCAGACCGCAAGGCGCGATTCGGCTGGAGGTGAATCGAGGGGGACAATCCGCGATCCGCAGCCCTGGCCCGCGGGCCTTCGGCGGGCAGCGTGCGGCGATCGACGCGGTGATTTCATTTCGCCGGCCCTCAAGGCCGTGGCGGATCGGTGGCTTGATCCGCTTCCGTTACTTGGGATGTCCAATGTCTGGGCACCCAGCGGCTGCTGATGGCGATGGCGAAGGCGGGCCATGCGCACGATCGTGTTCAGCAGCAAAGCGCCACCCTCTACGGCCCTGCCGGAAACGGTGGCCCATCCGGAAACGGCGCCGCTGGCGACCGGTCAATCCTATGGCCCACAGCAAGGCGCAGCCGAGCGGCTGCTGGCCGATGTGGCGGCCAGCGAAGACGGCTTGGCGCATCGGCCCTGCCTGCGCTAATTTCCAATCCGGTGGGCTCCCACCCCAGTGGCCGCAATCGGGGCGAAGGACCCCGGCGGCCATCCCAACAATCTCCCTTTCGCCTTCCTCAACGCCCGAGGTTGGCGGTGGGGCGGCGGCCCCATCTCGAGGTCTTCGGCCATGACTGGCCCACCGCGATGGCACCGGCGTGGCGCGAACTACCATCCACGTGATGGATCTGGCTGAGGGTACCGCGCCGCCCTCGACGTCCTGCTCGCCGAGGCGCCCCAGCACCTCATCCTCAACCTCGGCAGGGCCCAGGGCCATTCCGGTGCTGGAGCTGGTGCACGGCCCTTTTGAGCGGGGACCCGCGGTCACCCGATCGCCCACCGACTGGTGGCGCGGCGGCCGGGCGATGTGGCGATCAGGTGGGCGGAGTCCGCCCTGGCCGGCGAACGCCCTCGGCTGGCGCACCCAGCGCCGGACTCGGATGACATCTTGCCGCGATGGCTGAGGCCTGGAGCCGGGCCCAATCCCGCCGGGCTATTGAGGTCCACCACCCCGCCCACCCAACCACTGGTGCTGCCGGGGGTGGTCACAGCCACGCCGTGTTGGCGCACCTGGGCCCATGGCCAGAGCCAGGGGTAACAGCAGAAAGCGGCCTCCTGCCCACGTGCCCTGATACCTGGTGAGCCGCAGCAGCAAGCGCCCTCTACAGCGGCATGGTGCCCTGGCCTGATCGCCGGGCTCTTATGCCGCGGAGGCCTGCAGCATTGGATCTGCGGCCGGCCCTCTGCGCACATAGGCGGGGTGAGCTTCGTCTGCGCCGAGATCACCGGCCTGGACCCTGACGAGGCAGAGCTGCAAGCTGGCGGGACCCCCCCTTGCGCTGGGACCGACTCAGCCCTTGATGTCGGGGCTGTGAAGCGCCCCTGCCCGGCGCGTTGCGAGGCGATCGTGCAGAGGCGAACGGCTGTGGCCGGGACATCGCCATCAAGCCGTTGGAAGCCCTTTCCTGGGCTGGTGTGACGCCCAGGATTCCAGCTCCGCCGCGTTGGCGGTAAACTGGGGGGGAGGGGCGGCGGGCTGGAGGTGGCCTCGCCCTGCGCAAGGCGCTTCGGCCCGGGCGGTCGTTGGCGATCGAGCCGCGGCCCACGGGCCTGCAGTTGGGCCTCAGCGGCCAGCGAAGCCGTTGCGGCGAAAGGTTCTGCCTGGCCGCCGCGGGCATCCGCATCGGAGCCGCCGAGCCCGAAACCCAGCGGGTGCTCTGACGGGCAGCCGGGCAAACCGGCCTGGCTGGCGCCGCCCCGGGTCTGGCCACCGATTTCCGCCAGCGGCCGCGTGTGACGCGAATCCAGGCTGCAGGTGAGGCCAAACGGCGATTTTCGCCAAGCGGGCGATGGCGGCCTGATCCGAACGGCAACCGCGCCCGCCCAGCGGGGTGTGGGCGGTTGCGCGCCGCACCCGGCTGGCGACCATCCTGCGCCGCAGCTTGACCGCCGGCCTGGCACGCCTCTGCGCCGCTGGCGGTCCCCAGCGGCAGGCCTTTGGCGGCTGCTCGGCGCCGGCCCTGGAAATACGGCAGGACACAAGGCGCTCAACCCAAGAGGGCGGTCGCGTTCCGTGGGGCCCCTGGCCGTGGGCGCCGAGCCGCTGGCTGTGGCGCGCCTGGAAAGCAACAACCTCGATGCAGCGCTTCAATGGGACGGCTTGAGACGTGGCGGCCAATGGGCCAGCCGGCCAGTCGGCTATCGCCATGCCCTGCGAGGCTTGTGCGGCCAATTGCCGGCGCGCCCCCTCGCGTGCCCTGGCGCGGCTGGCCGGCCTGGCCGGAGGCCAGTCAGGCCGGGATCGGCAACCGCACCAAAACCGCCGAGACGCGGTGATCATCCGCGGCCCGCAGCCCGATGGCTCCCGGCTGCTGCCGAGCCTCGATGGCTTTCCCGCCCTGGTGGACGATCCTGGCTGAATGGCCGCCTCACCACCCTGCATGCTGCTCGGACCTCCTGGGCCTGCCGGCGGCCGGGTGGAGAGTGCCCAGGCCCCTGTGACACCCTGCCCCCGAGCGGGCCGAGATTCACTCCAGGAAAGACCTGCTGCTGCAGACCCTGGCCGGGTGCGCTCGGTGCTCGCCACCTTGCGCCGAGCTGCTGGCGCCACACCTGCAGCAGCTACATGGCCTGGCGAAGGCTGAGTCCTGGCCCTCTGCGTCAACGGCAGCACACCCCCGGCCTGCCGCTTCTGGGCCAAGGGCGGCCTTCGGGCCGGCGATGCCTGATCCTCACGCGACGATGGCAACGGGAGTGCGTTCGCCGCGGCCAGAATGGCGCGGCCGCGCCGGCGCCAGCTGGATCTGATCAGGCCCTGACCGTGATGCAGCAGAGCCAAGGCGGTGGGCTGGTGGAAGCAGCTGGCCGCCCCACGGCTGCACGGCCTTGCACCGACCATGCACCGGTTTCGGGCTGCCTGGCCACCTGGGCGAAATGCTCGCCGCCCGGGGAGCTGACCGTTGAGCTCGATGGGGAGGACGATTGCGGTCCCCTGCCGGTGTCCTGGGCGCTGCTGGCGCGATGGCTTCTCCAGCAGCCTGGCGCATCCACCGGCAGGCCGCTTGGGGATGGCTGGAGTGCGGGCTGGTGCGGTTTTCAGACCGCCCAAGCACAACAGCCGGAGCTGCTCAAGAGCTGCTGATCGATCCCAGACCACTGCGGCCCGTTGGCTGGCGGCCTTGCCAGCCGAGTCGGGCCGCCGCCGCGCTAGGGGGAGCTAAGGGCCAGTGGCTTCGAGCAGGCCGCTGTGATCGCCGGGTTGCTGGCGCGCTGAGCTGCCTGGAACGTGCGCCCTGCGGCCATAGCGATCTTCAAAACGGACGATGTCGTCTTCGCCAAGATAGGGGCCGCTCTGCACCTCGATCAGCTCCACCGGGATCTTGCCTGGGTTTGGACAGGCGATGCTGGGCCAAGCGGGAATGTAGGTGCTTTCGTTCCTTCGGCCACCAACTTCATCGACCCCGTCCTTTTCAACTACGGCGGCCGTGCCCTTTGACGCACTACCCAGTGCTCGGCGGCGGTGATGGTGGCCATATGCAGCGACGGCAGGCCCAGGTTTCAAAGCCAGGATCTTTCTTCACCTGCCAGCGCTTCCGCTTCCGACCACGCCGTCGTAGTGGGCCCCAGGGGCCGGTAGATGCGGCGGTGGGCCCTTGCTTCAGAGGCAACCGGCGGCTTCAAGCTGGCCGAACGGGGAAAATCGTCCTGGTGACCTCCTGGGCCCGGTCGCGGTGGGCAACGAAGCAAGCGCGTCATCGGTTTTCGATCACCACCAGACATCGACGACCGAGGCCCCACCACCAGGCGATGCTCGCTGCGCAGGTAACAGTTGCGGCCTGCCTCGCTGTCACCCGCCCCGCAAGACGTTGCCGGCGGAATCCTATTGATCGGGACGGTTTTCCCAGAGGCGCTTTCCAGCTGCCTCACATCGCTTCCAGCCCGCCTCCAGGGGCAACACAAGACCCCGCAGCAGGGTGCGCTCCATCACCGCCACATCGATCGCACACGTTTGCGCAGCGCGCAAAAGGCCTCGCGCTCCAGCCGGCAAGAAACTCGAGATCGGCGCTGTCCGTGATGCGAGGGCGCGCGGCAACTGCTGACCAGCTCAGGAGAGAGCCCGTTCAAGCTCAGCCAGGATGGCGGCTGGCCCCGAAACAAGAAAACATGCGCTGTTCCAGGTGGAAAAGCGGTCCGGTGAGAGGAACTGCTCGCCGTGGCGGGCATCGGTTTCCTCAACAAAGCGGGGGAGATCGGCACCGGCGGCGGGATGGCCCCGGAGTCGCGAGCCGGGCTGGGCAACTGGCTCGACGCCTCGAATGTAGCCGTAGCCGTTTTCAAGGGGGCGGTGGGCACAATGCCGAAGGTGACCAAGCCTGGCCGGCTTCGGCGGCCGGCGCGGCGCTTCGACGGTGGGCGCGAAAACGGGCAGCGTCGCGATCACACGTGGTCCGGCGGGGCGAGCCGAGCCAACAGGGGGTCGTCGCCAAAAGGCCCGTGGCATGGAGGGCCCGCCCACCGCGATCGCCGGAGCCGTGTTGCGGCCGATCGGCTCAGCAGGATGGCGGCGGGATCCACACCGATCTGCCGCCATCTGCCTCAGCGACCGATGAACAGCGGTGATCCTCGTTGCCAGATCAGCAACGGGCGCCCAGAATTGGCGAGGCCCTTCGAGCCGCTGCTGGGTCTGCTGCAGCAGGGTTCTTCCGCCCAAGGCCGGCCAGGGGCCAGTACTGCTTGGAAATAGGAGGCCGCGGTGAGAGCGGCCAGAGGCGGGTACCGGGTGCCGCACAGAGGATGACCGGCAACCAGGGAGGCAGCTGGGCTCATGGTCGGAACATCCGCATGCGCGCCGAGGTTTGATGAAGGCAAAAATAGTCCGGAATCTCGTTGCTTATTGGTCCGCGCAGCCCTGGTGGCGGCGTGATCTCCAAGCCAACACCCTCGCCGACGTTGACCCGCGGCACGATCGGCAAGACACAAAACGGGATCAAGACCGCGACGGAGCTTGGGCGGACCGTTTTCGCGGGACCGTCTTGCCAAAGTTTTGCCGGCAGCTTGGCCGGAATTCCCTGGGTTGCTTCTGGGGGCTGCTCGTGGCTCCTCGGGGGCGATCAGTTCAACTTCCAAGAGGTCGTTGCCGGCCGTGGATCAGGTCGACCAACCTGTTCCGATCACGGTGCCCTCCGGCCGCGAGCCGCACGGCCAGTCCTGGAAGGGTCGGCAGGTGGAATTCACGCTTCGGCCCAGGGGAGGGCGATCCTCCGCGCCCTCACCAGCAGGTTCAATGGTCGACGCAGGGCTTACGGCCGCCTCGCGGCTTGTGGATGCCCTCAAAGCGCAACGATGACAGCCTCCGCGGCCAGGCAGCTTGACGGCCGCTGAGCAACTGCACCGCCGCGGCGTTCCGCGCTTGTGGCGCCAACCAGCGACGGCCAGGCCCGGGTGAACCGTGCCGGGAAATCGGTGCGGGGCAGCCAATGCGCAGTTTCACCCTGCAGGCCCTGGGCCCCGACGACGCGCCACCACCAGCCATCGCTTCCCCTCTGAGCCCCCGCCACCTGTGGCCTTTCGCTGGCCCGCCGCCTGCGCGCCCGTCGCCGCTTGATCGCCGCTTGTCCATCAAACCATTTTCAGCTTCCAGGCTCGATAAATGGACGAACCGATGCATCGATTTGATGGCTGCTCTGACCTGCCGATCCTGCCGGGCAGCACCGTGACGTGCGTGGACGGCCGCTCGATCTACACGGCTACGCCGCGGTTTTCGTGCAGCGGATCAGCGGGGAGCGAGGGCTGCGGTCTTCTTCGAGGGGCGGCAACTGGGACAAGCCTCGTCAACGTTCCGCTCAGCGCCGCTCGATCAGGGCTGAGTTTGACACGGCAGCTCGATTCGCGGCCAAGGCAGCCCGGGCCCGCCTGCTGCTCAGACTCCGTCGCGATCCCCCGGCAAGCCCCGCCAGGCGCTTGCCTTCGAGTTCGCACCCAGCAGTGTTGAAGCGACGGGGATCGGCCATGGAAGCTGGCTGCCGCTTCCTCACCCGGTAAGTTTGGCAGTCCGCCAGGGCTTCGGCCTGGCTCCATTCCTGCAGGCCCGATTTCCCAGTTGTGGCGATGGGGATCGGCGAGCAGTTCGGCGATGCTGCGCTTCGTGGGGGCCAAGCCAGCGGTGCACCGCCCGCAGGTTTGCCTCAGGCCATCGTAGAGCCCGCCCACCGAGCTTCCGCAGGATTCAGGCGCGGATTTACGTGCGGCTGGCGGCCTGGGTCGCCGATGGCCAGTTGGCCCGCAGGCGCACCACCCGGTCGATGGCGCAGGTTGCGCCCAGTTTCCGCCAGACCAGCGATCGAGACGAAATCTGGGCGCGCAATTCCGAGCAGGCGCCAAACCTGAGCTCGGGACATGGGTGCTGGCTGGAGATTACTCCCGAGGCGGCCAGGGCAGCAAACGGCATCCCCCGAGGAATTCGAGCCGTTCGTTGGTTCCACGGCCAGACCAGCCGAGCTTGTGGGTGAGGGCCTCCCTCGATCGGCGCCAGATCGGGCCTCTAATCGCGGGAGCGCGCCTGGCTCCGGGGCCCAGCCGCTTCGAAGCACGCCGATCTCAGCGAGAAAGCTGATCAGCTGGGAGCGCGTTGGGGGCATGCGCAGGCGAGCGGGGCGCGGGAAATTGGGGTGAAAGCAGGACGTAAGCCGGGTTCCTGTTCGGCCAGGCCGAAGCCTGCCGGGGGAGCGAATCATCTAATCTGGGACCGCTGTTACCAACGGCCTCGAGCGGCGCAACTTGTGGTTCGGGACGGGTGTCATGGCCCAAACCCCGTGGTCCCTGGGCCTTGCTCCCAGCCGGGGTTTACCTGAGCCAGCACCTCTCGATGCTGCTGGTGCGCTCTATACCGCACCCTTGCCCCTTAACCTGTCAGCGTGCCGACCCCGGGCCATCGGCGGTGTGTTTCTGTGGCACTGTCTCACGGTCGCCCGCACTGGGGCGTTACGGTCAGCAGCCTGGCGCATGGGGAGCCCGGACCTTTCCTCAACCGGAACCAGTCCACCGACGCCCGCAGGCCATGTTCCACTCCGATTGCGCAACCTCGCCCTGCTTTCAACCCCAGACTTTGGCCGGGGTTGCCAGCCTGCCTTCAACGGAAAGGTCCGAGAGAGAAGGATGCAGCCCCGAGTGTCAACCGGCGCGGGCCAGCGCTGGGAGCGTCCGAGGCTGATAATGACCACCTGGGGGCTGTAGCTCAGCCGGATAGAGCGACGGTTTCCTAAACGCGTAGGTCGTGGGTTCGAGTCCCCGCCAGCCCCGTGCTTCTAAAGCCCCAGCGCTACAGGGGTTTTTCCAACGTAAGTCAAGGCCCGTAAAACTCGAACTCCCCGCCCACCGCCGCCGTTGGCAAAGAAACTGGCAAATCGGCCCGGAATTGACCACCATTAGTCAAAATGATTAGGCCCCCCCAAAAAAATCCTGTGCCTGCTTCGACCTGGCTGGGTCAAAGCGGCCTCCGCGCCCTCGCTGAGGATCGCCAGATAAGGCGTCGTAGGCAAAAAGGCGATTGCGACCTGGCCGCCGGTGCTTTCCCCGCGCGATACCGAGGTGGCCACCAGTCCTTTCCAGGGCTTTGCCCGTGGGGGTGGGAAGCTCAGGTCACAGGCGGCGCTGAGCTGGCCCGATGCTGGTTCAGTGCCCGCCGGCCAGAAGGGCCGCATAAACCTGGCGAACGTCTGGGGCCGAATCGCACCCAATCCCCGCTCAAACGGGCTTCGGTCGGAGCAGAATAACGCCAGCAGCCCCTGGGTCGTTGTCACAGCGGCTGTCGCCGTGCTCTCGACGCCCCTCCAGGAAGAAATCGATCGCAGGCCCTCCAGTCCGCCGTTCTGGCGCCACGCCTAATTGAGTAGGTCGTAGTAGCGGCTGCGGTGCTGCTTGAAAACAAACTGAGATAGAGGAAGTGGCAAGCCTGCAGAACCTCGGCATCGATCAGCAATCCAACACGATCAGCAAGCCGGCCCAGTCGGCCCTTGCCGTCGAGGAAGGGGTGGATGGTTTCGCGAAGTCTGGCCATGGGGCCCAAGAAGCGGCCCCGCACCAGCACAGGCAGGGCATGGGCCCCGCCAAGCGTGCCATGGATGAAACTGCTTGCGAGCTGGCCCATGCAGGGCCTCCACCAGGGCCCAGGTGGGGAAGGCACGGATGGCCGTTACCGGGCGGGTTCCGCCGATACAGTTCTGGCTACGGCGGAAACTCGCGCGGGCAAGCCGATCAGGCCCCTGGACCCCTGGCCAGCAGGCCGCGTGGCACGGCTGCGGAGGGCTTCCCGCTCTCCTCCCGCTTGCTGCGGGGATCCACGCCCGCTTGCTGGCAGGGGTCCCGCGCGGGCCGATCCGGCTGCCGGGGAGTGTTCGCGTAAGCCAGAACTGGATCGGCGGAAACCGCCCCGGTAACGCCAACTTCGTGCCTCCGCCACCTGGCCCTGGTGGAGGCTGGCTGGGCCAGCTCGAGCAGTTCAATCCATGGACGGCTGGCGGGGCCCCATGCCCTGCCTTGTGCTGTGCGGGCCGCTCTGGCGCATGTTGCAGTTCGAAACATGCCACCCCTTCCCGAACGGCAATGCGCCCGACTGGGCGGCTGCCTGATCGTGTTGATGCCTGATCGATGCCGAGGTTCTGCAGCTGCCACTTCTCTTATCTCAGTTTGTTCTTCAAGGCAGCACCGCAGCCGCTACCTACGACCTACTCATGGCGGTGCGCCAGAAACGGCGACTGGGAGGCCCTTGGATCGATTTCTCCTGGAGGGCGTCGAGAGCACGGCGACAGCCCGCTGTGACAACGGCCCAGCGGCTGCTGGCGTTTATTCTGCTCCGACGAGCCGCGTTTGAGCGGGAATG
>Ga0163217_1048663_pt1 | contig 15197 bp, 12 predicted proteins | sample SynspAceP_FD_185933 | JGI IMG/M metagenome (GOLD analysis project Ga0163217, IMG submission 185933) | Saline lake microbial communities from Ace Lake in Antarctica - Synechococcus sp. Ace-P (PacBio error correction) | ecosystem: Environmental > Aquatic > Non-marine Saline and Alkaline > Saline ...
GCGCAGAGACCAACGGCCTTATTATTTTTGCTTCATCGCAAATTCCCTGCATACGCGCGCCTGCCATACCTTCCTTTTTGAAAAATACGCCTTATGGCGGCATTCATATGTTTTCTTCCGTACTCTGATCACTTCATTAACTAAATAGTTACCAATGGTTAATAAATGTACAAATTTTTTTTTATCCAAAACAAAACCTTTATTCCAAAAGGTAGTAATTGGACCTTTGGACAATTGAGATTAAAGGATTGGAGATTGGCCTACTTATTTTTTATCAAAAAACGCACACTCCAAATTCCGCGAACATCATTTACAATCATAACCAACAGCCTTATGCCTCTGGAATATAATTTTCTAAAGGCAGCCAAGGTAGTAGGTTTGTCTGTCGTTGGGTTTTCCCATGCATTGGAAGCACATGGTATTCGTAGTTTATTTGATAATAAACCGTTACTGACTTCTTCGTTTCCCGGAAATAACCAAGAGGTTCCACTTCCATACCGGAAGGCCAACTGCTCCTTAAAGAAAGCTTATATATCCAATTCCTCTTATTTGCCTATTTCCAAGGATTTCTAGGTTTTGGTCGGGAAAAACCCGTTTGATCTTGGGCAATTAAATTCATAACAGAAATAACTACTGTTTAAACTTTATGGCTTTCAGGTACAAAATTCTACCGCCCCATCCGGAACCTTTTTCTGAAATTGCTTTCATTAAATTTTTTTCCCAATGCCGCTTGTGGCCAAGGCATAACCCAGGCCAATATCGCCAATAGTTGGTTTGAGACCCACTGTCTGTAACCTCATTCCCTTGCCCATACCTTTACTCGTTCTCGTTACCATGTTCCCTTGAAAAATGGGCATCAAACCCAATCCGGTTGGGGAATTTTCATTAATCATACATAATTCCGCATCAAGCTTTATGGTTTCTTCGGGATAGGGTTGTTGGCATTATCCAAATGATTAGCGCACCAGGCATTTGGATTTTTTTCCTCCGTGGGTCGTTAATCCAACCTCACCTATAGCTTCTGTAAACTGTGGCCTTGGGTCGTTTGAAAGGTCAAATGTAGTGTTTTCTTAATGGCCACCATGGAAGAAAGCAATCATACTGGCCTCGGATGCTTTGGGGTTGTGACATAAGTTAGCACTCTGTCTCAAATTATCTTTTTCCTAATGTATCTCTGCTTGAATCAACACTACCTTTTTTCAGAAGTCGTTTCAACCGGTTTATATACCGTTTTTTAGCGTCTTACAGCTTCCTAAGGCCAAAAAAAAGATTGTCAGCAATGATAGATAATTCAAAGGCTTATTTTTTGAATTTATTCACTCATTAAAGCTTTCGCACATTAAACAACTCAGAAAAAGTTTTGGCAAAACCCAAACACTTTTAATGCTCTGAGAACTTAATAATGGTCTTTCAACGTTGTATTTAAGGCCCAATTTAAAACACTCGCGATAAAAATGAATAAATCATCTCCAACACATATATCCTCCTCTGAGGTCATATACTTTTTTTCAAACCCATCCCTATCATTTAAGGGCCCTCTCTGAACTTCTTGCCCTGATCGGCAATACAGATATACCGCTTATCTTTTGGGCAATTTTTCAAAAAGAATTTCTCAAGTTTCCTGAATTAAAAAATCAATATTAATGGAATTTTTTTATATGACCCACTCCCATATTCATTTAGCCGGAACGAACATCTACAAAAGGAACCTTTTTGCCATTAATCGCCCTCTGAAAATACCGCTGATCCAATATTTTCTATTTTATCGGATTTCCTTTTTACTTTGTTCCAAAAAGTGTAAACTAAAAAACGACATATTATTCTATTTTGAATTTATAAATAGGTTGAATGTTGAAAAAAAGGAAACTGCCATCTTTTACAATAGACCGTTTCCTAATACAACCAACCAAAAAAACCTTTATACTGTAAAGAATATAAGCTAGGCATTTTATTGTCCACAGCAACTTTTGTTAACAAACTCGCATTTTAATAAAAAAAGTGGAGGCGTTAATTTCCCCACTTTTTAAAGACCTTTAAAGTCAAGAAAAAAGTTATAAAGCGCGCTTTTTAAGGGCTGCACTACCTTCATAATACACCTAAAAATACCAAATTTTAAAATCCGAAAAAGTTAAGAAAAATCCCTATACCACAGTTGACAGACCTCTACAGGAATCACCCCTAATAATAACTACATAATATAATAATTAATTAATGTGCATTATAATGTTAACCCCAAACAAATATCAATTGGTTTTTATTGATTAAGATGATTAATATTATTGTACTATAAAGAATGTGGGTAAAACCAGAAAGAATATTGAACCCTTTTTTAAAATTGCTAACAACAGGAAAATGGCCAATGCATAAATATTATTTATTGACCTTGGTTGCGGGTTTGCATATTTTTTGCAATCCCGGAACATAATTGCGCAAAAAGGAAATGAAGTTTTCCCAAAAACGCCCTCCTATATAAAAAGGTGGAAATGTTTGATGCATTGATGCTTGGGCAACCATTGGAACGAAGGGCCATTATGCAACATGTAATTTTTTCCCCTGCTGCTTGGAGCAACTCTATTAAATGGGCTTTCCAGGCCCGAATTGCCTTGACCCCACCTCGAAATGTTGGCCGCCTATTCGCATAAGATGGCCATTACACAAGATTCCAAGGATAAGAAAAATAGCCAATGAAAATATTTTGAAGCCATTTTAAATTGGAAAAGTAACGGGAGTTGAAGGACTGGTAGCTCGCAGTTTAACAGAACCAAACGAACCGTTGTGGCACGAAGAGTAATGTGGTACACGAATGGCACCAATCGTCTTCCATGCCAGGTTAACAGGTGGCTAGGGGGATTTAAGTGCCGATAATTCACTCCATTTTCTACCGTTGCGTGGGTACTTTCTGGGAATTATGTTGCAGATGCCGAATACAAAGAGAAGGCCGTTCTGGCCTCTCGAACCGCTTAATGGGCGTGTGTGGAACGATAAATTTTAAAACTTACCGACCTTGATGGTAAAATGACCCTTATTGGGGCAAATTTTGTCCTGACCTTCTTCCACATCAAGAACCTAATTCATTAAGAAATGTTAGCTGCGCTTAAGGTAACGCACCATAATAACCGGTAAGAACGCTTACAATGCCGCTTACCAATATGCTATAGACCGTTATCAATTATGACGACCATCAAATTAATTCCAAAATTCTTTTCCAGAAGACTGGCGTAATGTTGGAGATGACTACCACGCAAGCACGCCTCACTTTAATATGATTAGCGCCTAGAGAAAGACCTAGCTACTAAAATAAATACCGAATGAATTTAAATCGACATTGGTATGAATTGGAAGGATATCAAATTTACTTGGGAAAGTAATATTTGGTTTCTAATGGGTTTTAATAAGGTAACCTTACGGGGGAGACAAATTTTTGAACCGAGAAGAAAAGCAAGGAAAAATAAAAGACATGTGGGGATTGAACGTAAAACCAAAAGAATTTTAAATCCCACAAAAAGATGGTAGTTTTTAAAATGGTGCGCTCTGGAGGAAGAACGCACTGCACGGCCATGATCCGAAATTATTGTTTTGGGAGGTATACGGTATAAATGATGAAAAATGGTAATCCAAACAAATAATATGAATGCTATGAAAACCTTTTTAAATCTCCTAAGCTGTATAAATTAACTTGCAACTATGCTGTTGGGCAAAAAAAGCAATTGCCCCCTGAAGGATGGGTTATGTTCCTGCTGGCCGAATTCATAATGGTAGCAACTACGGTGACCCGGATGCCGGACCTCTACAAATTTTCAAGCACAAAGGCATTCTTTTATAGATAAGTACGAAGTTAAGCAATGCAGAATTTGCCAAATTTGATCCCACTTTAAAATTTTCCCTCGGAAAAAAAGGAAACAATGCCGTAATTGGTCAACTTGGTCCAAAAAGCCAAACGCTTATGGGCGCATGGGCCGTAAACAGATGGCCCAACAAAAACAAAAGAATGGGAAAAAGCAGCCAGGGGAATCGATGGCCCGGGTATTTCCATGGGGAATACCTATGACAACACTTATGTAGTTTGGGACCAAAAAGAACCAGAGAACTCCATTGCAAACTGCAAAGTCCCATGGCTGCTATGGATATGGCGGCAGTGTTGGGAGTGGACAGCAAGAATTGGGGTATAAACCCTACCCCGGCAATAAAAATTCCCATGGGAAACAATACGCGCGAAACCTAAAAGGTTAATGCGCGGGGGATCCAATTTTAATAACCACTCCTTTTTAATCCGTACTCACAAGCGATATTAATGTGTGCCCGAAAAAATACACGTCCCTACCCCGTAGGAAAATACGCTGGTTGTAAAGGACTTAGATTAGAAAAATTCCCATTAACAAAAATGATATTACGTAAAATAAGTTACAGCAAGATGGAAACAAAACTAAAATTTGGCCTGGCAATTTATTATTTTGGCACCTCCTGCTTGTCTGTACAGAGCAAGCTCAAAAAAACCTGGATCTTTCTAAAGGCAAATATAATTGATATCTAACAAGGTTAATCGCCCGGCAGGAACAGCCCGTTAACAATACTTGTGGAAGAAGTTGCAAACGCACCGATCTACGACCCTAGGATTACAAATAATTGGATTACCGAGACCACGCATTGCCCTGGGACTAAAAGGAGCATTTGGGGGAAAAAGTTCCCTACCTCGGAACGGTGACGATAGGAGGGTATTTAAGAAAGAGGCATCGATCTTTCATGAGACCAAAGGCAATAAAGACACCATATGGATCATGGGGCAGATGAAAAGAGGGAATCTCATGGGATGGTAAACTATTGCGAACCGCTCAATGAAATAAGAAACCTAAAACAACTCACTTCCCAAATTTTGATTTTCCGAAGCTCGCGGAGTAACGCTCTTCGCGGACATCAGTTTGGGTATCGGAATACGCCAAACCTCCTGGGAAATGCTTGACGGTGGGGAACAGTTTGATCAAGCATTTTAGGGAACAGGTACTTTTGGGGCCAAAATAGTTTTTGAAAACATTCCATTTCAAGGAAAGCCACTTCAAGTCCCCACTTTAAAGTTGATCCCTCAAGTATGGAAAGTGGAATTGAGCAAAATTATGTGAAAAAAATACGATGCCGAGTATTGGGTCTGACACCGGCACCACATGAACCCGACCATAAAAAAATGCCCAATCAAGAAGGACTTGTGGAGCAAGAGCCTTTTATGCAAAATGCCTAGATGAGGTAGTTGTTCCGGTGGACCCAATGGGGAAAATATTACCGCCCAGCTAATACCCTAATTTAATGACCTGTCGGGAAATATTAACAAATACCAAATCCAAATGCAGTATTTGGTGTTTTTTACAAGGTTTTAAATAAGGAAAAAGTAGATTATTTTTATGATTATTTAGACAAGGAAGAAGTCCAGATTGGTTTAAAGGAATTGTTTTTTACGGACCCAGTGCATCTTGACCTGGAGCCGCGAAAAGGTTTTGCCCAAAAAAAAAATACATGCCAACCGCTTTTATCCGGATTATAACCCATACCATTAGATGTCACTTATCCTGTGGATAAATGGGATCAACAGCAATTTGCTTTGACCTTGGGTAGGGACCCACTAACCCGCACCACTTATGTACACCCAGCTTTGTTTTAATATAGGGATACCAAATCAAGATGTTATATACCTATTCTGATGAGTACCATGATGATGTAAATCAAATTGGGTTCGAGATTGGATTGCCAAGAAAGCAATCACAAACCATAATCCTATGACGACAATTATTTTTTCTTTGGACCAGAGGTGGCAGAGAAGCGCCAAAAGCAATATTTGACTTGGAAAAAGAACTGGGACGGGCCCATTTGTTATAGAACAAGTCGATAAAAGAAACAGGAGGCGCTTTGAAATTGGAGTTAACAATCCGGGATCTGGCAGATACTTGGAGATGGCGCATAAATTATCGCGCCTATTTACGACGCTTATACCAAGACCGTCTGGCCTTAACGAAAAAGGTCTGGAAGCTGAAGCTTTATGAAAAATACTGGGGCCCAAGCGCCAGGGCCATTGGGGCTGATAAGGCTATGAACGATGCCCTGCAACACATTAATAAAGCTGATGACCGAATTGGTTTCTGCAAAGAACTGAAGGAAAGGGTTTTTTGACTAGGTGAAAAGCTATTTTCAATCCATAGGTGCGCAGACCGTTGTGGTTTGCAAGCGGCGCAGAAAGAAGGTGCAGTTTTGGATTTTATAGTTATTTTGTGGTTGGAGACAGTTTAAATGCTTTTTAATCCGAGCGAATTGAGTGTATTTTAGAAATTATGATTCCCTGGGGATGGTAGTTTTTAATGACAATATTTCCAGTCATGATGCCATTCATGAAACTTCCCAAAATAAACAGATGAAGCCATTGACTCTTATGGGAAAATAACGGCTTAAGTAGGGCAAACGACTCAAACCACCCAAATTGTTCCAGTTCAGTCCCACTTTGGAGTAAACCTGAGGCTGGATGTCAAATACCAATTCTGATTCGCGTTTCAGGTTTTATGGCGAAGCCACTTTTTAGCGGAATGTGAAAGGTTACTCATGAAAAAGGCCTTTGAGGAATTTAAAGAATTCCTACGGGGTGATCAAGGACGGAAACTTAATATCACCTTTGACAAACCCGATGAGGAACACCTGAATTGGAGAAAGCAATCCCGGTAACCCGATTGTTTGGCTTATTAAAACCAACCATAATTGTGGGCTGAAAAAGAACTCCTATCCCTAAAAAGAATTGTTTACTGACTTAACACTCCTTTTTACAACAGCGGCATACCATAGAGTCTAGTGGCAATTAAAAAAAACAATGTATTGCCAAGGCTGTTGGAGGCTGTGTCGCTGGCATTTTGGTGCCCGCATGCTGCGGAGGTATATAAATTAATCCAAAAAAACAGAACTACAGATGGCTGGGCCTAGTCCTTGGAAACATAGGTGAAAGATTCCCAGTTATAGGTTGGTGGGGAACCAGGATTTATCAAAAAAGCAGAACTCCTAAAGCCTATATGATTTTAGGTTGTAAAAACGTAATTGTTTCAAATTCCCTATTGACGAATTGCCAATTTCAAAATCATTTAAATGGAACTGGCGTACTTGATCCGGATAATGATCATGTTTTACAAGATTGGGATGCAACTGGATATGGTCTATCGGATGAAATTTAAATATGCGGATTTATTCGAAAAAGTAACAGCATTTTCGATGTTAAAAAATCGAAACCGTTCCGGCCGGCCCAAAATATCCCGTATTTTAGACTGACACAAGGCAAATTGAAACCCTAAGTGGAGTTGGGCCCGTTACACAAATGATAGAAGGGGCTTCAAAGAGGAGTCGACTTTTTTTGCCAACAGGGATGCCATGTCATTTACAACGCGAATACCATTTTTTGAAGAAGGGAGGATTGAAGAGCAGAAGCCTGTTGAAGAGATATTCCTGTATTGGCCTTTTTCTAATCAACATCTGGACTCTCCATTCATATTTTTTAAACCCGGTTATTGTATCGACAAGGATTTATAACAAACACCCCCAACGTAACGCAATCCCATTTTACCTCTTTTGGGATGCCATGCATGAAAAATTGGCTGAAAAACATATAGACAGAATACTGCTGCTTTGAAAACACCAAACTGAAGGCCAAAGGGCAGATAAATACTGACATTGGCAGAGTACCCACAGCCCAATCTTATCTTCAGGTTATTACAATCTGTGGGATAAAAGCAGCAATAGCAATTAATTATCTGTTTTAATAAATAGTTAGTGGTGCCCTAAGCTTTTTACAATTTACTTATAACAGAAAATATATACATTAGAATTAAAAGGGATTATTCCCCAATGTTACCACTTACGCAGACGGTGGTTTGGATGAAAAAAGGTTTGTATAGAGGTGAGCATCTATTACTGGTTGGTTGTACACGGTATTTTTCCTATTAGGCACTAATGGGGAAGCACCGACCTCACCTATGCGCTGCGAAAGAGACTATTACCAAAGGCTTTTGGTGCAATGAATTTACGAGGGAAAGGGTTCTGTCCTTAGTGGGTATAACCGATACCCTCTTTTAAATGGTCTTTGGGAAATTGCGGCCGATAAAGAGGCCCTGGTGCCCGCAGTTGTTGTAGCTCCTCCTTATTAAATCATATATTAAAGAAATGATCGACTATTTGGAGCGCTTAATTCCCACAATGCGCTTACCAGTTTATTGAATGTACAATATGCCACTGTACTAAACTGCACCTTTCTTTGGAACCGTAAAAAGGGCCAGGAAAGACGCCATAGGCCATGGGGGTGTAATCTACTCACTTATTGAAGCCTTTAAAGAGAGCCAGTTATTTTGTATGGGGACGGAAATGTTTTTACCAAGACATACTAACATGGTGGCCATGGGGCAGTTGCTTGTGGGGCAATTCTTGCCAGAGTTTAATTGTTGATCTTTACAACGCCCTCGTGGAAAACAATTTAGAGGATATAAAAGTACTTGCGTAACAGTTGCTTGTAACAGCACAATTTATTGTGTAGGTAAGAATTCCTCCAGAATACAAGGTGTAATTAAATGCGCCTTATCCGTATGACATTTGTGAGGACAAATAGGCACTACCGTTACGAAAATTTGGAAAATACGGACGTCAGAAAGTAAACAATTTTTTAGACCAGTTTGAAGAATTAAGGTCAAATTAAATACTATGATGAAACAAAAAGCTAAAAATGGGGTATTTTGGCCACTGCCCATATTGCAACGGCAGGTAATTCCGGCAATGCTGCACTGCCTACATGTTGATGTTCATGGCTAAATTTGCCTCAAAGGAATTTTGGGACAAGGCGAAGGATATTTCCGAGCGATTTAAAATTCCGAAATCTAACGGTTTCTCGAAGATTACTAGCAGATAAGGAGCGTAGAAGCCGTCTATATATCCCCTACCCAATCATCTTCACGTTGCTGGGCCATAAAAGCACCTGAAAGCGGACAACATGTACTTGGTTGGAAAAACCTGTTGGACTATCCATAAAGGAAGATTTAGTTTATATTATGAGGATACCCAAAAATATCCCATCTAAAGGTTATGGAGGCCTTTATGTACAGGCATCAATCCCAATGGAATAAAAGCCAGGAACTTGTGGACCAAAAAGGTATTGGTGAAATTAAAACAATATCAATCTCCTTTTCAATTTTATGAAGACGATCCAATAGCATCGTAAATAAAAAAGATTTTGGTGGCCGGAAGTCTAATGGATTTGGCTGTTATCCTATTTCCCTTTTCACGTTTTTTTTGTTCAGGTTCGGAAACCTAAAAGTATTTCCGCTGTAATAGACTATCACCCAGATTTCAAGGTAGATTTTAGTTATATTGGGAGTTTGAAACGGGACTTCGGTATCCTTCAAAGTGCAACACAATTGGGCGTACAATCAACCAGGCACAAAATTTTGGAACCAAAAGGAAATAAAGATTTGGAACTGCCCTTTAACTCCTCCCGAATAGATAGGGCCAGCAAAAATATGGCTCACAATAGACGAAGAGTGCCACGCATTGAATTTGATATCCTGTAATCAATACCAATCCAGGCCGACATATTTGGAGCCGGCCCATAAAAATATACCAGCACCCACCCTTGCAGGAATGCCGTTAAGAACACGGATTAGTTATTGAAAGTTAGAAGAAAGCAATTAAAGGGCAACGAAATACGTCTGTAATTCGTGCCCCTTTTTTACATTACATTTCAACAGTTCCTTTAAAGTCCGGCAGTAGCTTTTCCGTCGTCCAGGTCTTTGGCACGAATAATCCCCTTCACCTCATTTTTCATGGACCGAGGTTTAGTAAATCGTTCATAGAACGAATGTAAGTGGCCACATGACCCAATCAATCAATGTCATTGGATCCCATCGGGAGCATAATACGCATATTCCGTTCCTGTCTATTGGACCAGTAAGTCCATTTAAAAAGAAGTTTTTTACAAGCACTTCCTGATCGCCCATAACTCTTGGCGAACCAAATAAAGAAGGTGCGATCAGGGAATTTTCCCCATTGGGAACGCCCCTTTAAATCTGGACCATTGCGGCAAGGTAACACAGGATCTGTTATAATTATCATACCTTCCAAAGCCCTCATTTATGACCATTACTATTACTGGGCCAACCTAATGCTTCAATTTTAGCAAAATCTGAATCCTTTTGCTTTTAAACCTAAATGCCACGGAAGCAGCTACCGAGCTTCATTTCGCCGTATTCTTCTGAGATAAGCATTCAAGAGATCTAGCCTTCAGTACTTTTGGAATAACGTAAACTCAATACAATTGGTTAACTACATTAATGTCGCCATCTGTTGCAATATGGCCAAAGGCCCCCGCATTATATCTTGATCCTCTTTTCTTCAAAAATTCCTCAACTTAACCTGAATAGCCGTAATACGGACCCTGGGGTCCTGGATCGTTCAGGCGTGTTCAGAAAAGTGAACTTATCCCCCCACGAAGAAACCCCAACGCCCTTTAACCCTTCTTAATGTCCATAGGGCATGTACCTTTCAAAGGGGAATAGTCCTTATTTTCCAAAGTTATTCGTCCAAAATGACCTCATTTTATTCAATGCTATTCTTCCCTTCCAGTTTGGGCACAAACGCCCCATATCTCAATTTTATTATAAATCAGTTTTTGGGCCGTATTTCTATACCAAATCCGTTTGGGGTGTCCCAAATAAATCCACTATTTCGGCTGCGGAACGATCCAAAAGGTCGGTTTTTCCACCGGTTTGATATCTTCAATGGTATAATACGATAAATCCTACCTCTTCCAATGTCTAGTGCAAACCTTTCGAAGAATAACCGGGTCTTAAATGACTTCCTTCCTTGTCCAGTTTACCCTCCTGAATAATATCCGCGGTACATATCTACAATAAATATGACTCCCATCAGGTCCCTGTTTAGTGCCTGGACCGGTCTAAAGTTCAAATCGGTAGATGCCAAAAACTCGGCTTTTCAAATCGTAAGGCCATTGTAAACAGCCACTTTTTTCCGTTCTCATTTTTTATTTTTGCCCTGCGGATCAACCTTCCAACAAGGTTCTGGAATAAAAGATCGCCATAAAGTAAGAAGGAGGTAAAATTTATCCCCCTAAATATTTCTTGTCCCGGCAACCCCGGTGAATTTATTCAGGGTGCATCTTCCTTCAAATCTTAATTCGCGGCACCTCCCTGTACTCAGGGTAACAACATATGCCTGGCTCCATAAAATCCCTCGGAAATTTGTCCTACTAGGTCCAACTTCCCAATAGATTTGCCGGTACTTGAAAACCATATGCTGCAGTTTCCCTCCACCTGCCAGAAGAATAAATATCATTTATTCGCCAAGTCATCTGGTTAGCCCCCATTGTCCACTAGAGCCATCTTACAAGGAATCCACTTTTATTCCACATCCTTATTAAATCCTGAAACGCAATGATTATAGTGGTATAAAACCCAATTGTCTCCAAGTCCATATTAGACCACTTTTATGTGTTCAAGATTACTTCCTTCTTTTTAGGATTTTCGTAAAATCCTCGATTTTTTCAATCAGCTACACCATCATTTATCGGTATCCCTATAGCTCCATAAATTCATAGGAATATCGTTTCCATTCACTATAAGTCTGTCATCCAAGGGAAAATCATCCTAGGAATGTAAACGACTATTCTATGGAACACTGTGCTCTTATCCATTTTACCATGCCCCATTCCAAAATCTATAAGGAGTTTAATCTGACTACGTAGGGTTTCGTCTTCACCAAGGCATCCACATTTTCGCATATAGGTTACTGTCATTTTTCAGCTTACAGTACATCTTGCCATTGCATCTCCACGCAATAGCTACAGGTTCATGTTACCATAGGTTCACTCGCTACCAATTCTTATCCTTATATCCTTCGGGTAGATAAAACCTTTTTAGCTTTCTTGCAGGAGAAAGAAAAGGTCCGACGGAGCTTCCTTTACATTTCCTGTTTTTTCGTATATTTTATCTTTGTATTCCTTTTCCACAACTTACAATGACCAGAAGAAGGCAGGGCCATCTTAATTTATTTAAAATCAACATATACTATTTTAATTGTTTTTAGTTGATCAATTTAACTTTTAAATGAGTATCCAATTACCTTTCTTTAGGAAGGTCTTTTGTGCCAATAGGAAGCGAGTATGGGACCCGGTAATGTTCATCGAGGTTCCAAAGACTGCAGGTGCCAGACCCCATGGGTAGGCTATTTTCCAATGAGTTTTGGCAAATGCCCCGATGCGAGGCGCCATTCTGCATCCCGCACTTACCAGTGCAATAGTAGTTGCCATCCTGTTTCATTTTAATTTCAATAGGCCCGTGCGTACCAATACCCAAGCATATAGCCAAATAAATTGTGGAATCAACACCAATAACATCAAGATTCCGCCATAAATCCAAAAGGCTATCCTACCTGCAGCCGTAATTACTACAAATGAATAAGTCCGAATACCCCAACATGGAAATTAACAGGAAGTGCCTTATCCAACCATTTTCCCTTGTCTCCCCCAATTGGGTTAATGAGCAGTCGCCAACTCCCCAAGCGGCAAAATAATCATCCTTGAAACTAGCTCCACATCATGACCAAACATCTATTTTCTAATAGAATCCCCGCCAACCAACTTCATTAAAAGTGGTGTTAATAAAGGGTGCTAGAATGGGTGAGATAGAGGTATTGTGATCGGAAAGTGCTAGATTGGGCCTTCGCCAAATAGGCCATTTACATTGGAGGCTACACCACTTGGAGAACAACCGATCAAAACGATCCCTGCCGCAATCTCCGGTGAAAATTATGAATTTAGCAAAGCAAAGCCCATAAGGGGCATTATACCAACTGTGGCCGTAACCCGAACCAAGACCTCCTTGGGAGCCTGAATGACTTCTGGCAAAAATCGCCAAGTTTCATGGAGGGTTCCCATGCCGAGACATGAATAAGTTTGGATCAGGTATGATCAAGGCCCGTAGCTTTAAAATCGCCTATCTTCTTGTAAAAATATTGGGGAATAAATAAGAGCGCAAAGTACCACTCCGGCAAATATGAGGCTTTAAAACATAACTGTTCAGGATTGTATCCCACTGAAGCCAAGGGCCAGAAGTGGCAAAAAAGGCCATTATCAAAAGGCGGCAATGTTCAATGTTTACCGCTAAAGACCATGCCCCAAGGATGGACAATAACCAATATGTCGGCCATGCAAGGCTAATGGATAAATATTCAATTTTTTCAAAATAGTTTTGGTTAAGGTTATTTTGGTTCTAAGTTCGGCAGTTTATAGCCTGTCCTGGCCAAAAGCGGAGCTGGCCGTCCTTATCTTTTTGGTATAACCTGCATATTGGCCCGATACGGCCAATCCAGCAGGTTCTCCGGCATTGGTGCCCCTTGGCTAAAAAAATGTGCCTGACAATGGCCGTGTTAACCTGAAATATGTATGTGTCCTGATCAGGAGCTTTCAAAGACAAAAATCCGAATGCCCGTTTCAATAGATATCATTCTATAAACTCGGCCTTGTTCTGGATCATCCGCTCGATTATGGACCGTAAGTTGAGTTCCTCTGCGCAACAGCTTTCCATAAGTTCGCGGTAAGGTCCACATGACCTTATTAAAAAGCCAACACCGCCTTGTTTGGACTTCAATCGATCGGGGAGGGTCTTGTCCCTGCTCCATGGCATGGTCGGGGTTCAGACTTTGCCTGCTTTTCCATTTTGTTTGCACCCCATCAAAACAAAACAGGGCAACATGCAACTATCCCAAACGCTGCTATTGTTCGGGGTGCGTTAAAGTTTAAATCATTTTTCAATAAGTTTATGTTGTCCCATTACCAGTCCCTTTTTGCTTATACCTTATCTAACGTCTCCTTGGACAATCTCACCATTCGGGATGTTTGTCCAACCACACAAAAATTCCTTTTTTTAGCTGTTCGGTCCACTGCTTATATCTCTCCGTAGAATATTTCTTGGTCCTGACCATCTCAAAGCCAAACTGATCTTAAGGGCCACAAACTCGGCAGTGCCCAACTACCTGTTCGGCAAAATGCGGCAGGAATAAAAAGTACGCCTCTCCTTTTGGCAAGAACAGATCACCGGAGCAAAATACCATTCACCATGGCCTATCCGTATTGGGGTATTGAAGTCCAATTAGCACCATTCTTCTAAAAAGAACGGGTGGAAAATCCGTAACAAGAGGCGTTGAACCTTCATCTGGCTAATACTCTCCAGATCCCTGCACTTAGACCATTAAAGACCACGCCATTACCGCAGGACGGACTTTGCTATAAAATGGAGGTTGGCCAGGGTGCCCCTCATAAAGGGTCCCCGCATCGATCTGGCCAAACTATCGGCCCACGTATACGTCGCCCTTGGTAAAGTACTCATGGGCCCAGGAATTTGTGTTGCCGTTCTTCCGGGAAACTTATTCCCTGTTCCTTAATGTTCTTGCTCCACCATCGGGACGGCTGGCATTAACAGGGCGGTAGTGCCCTGCCCTCAACTGGAACATCGTTATGGAGCGCATTTTCCAATTGCCCTCGAACTGGTTCTTATAGACCTTCATTTTCAGACGGTCCAAGCTCATCGATACCAATTTTTTTTTTGCCCGCTCCAAAAAGATCGTCAGGGAATTTTTGGACGAACCGTCATCGGAACCGTTCCCCTTTCCCATTCGAAGTCAAAAAAAATAAGTTCCGCGCTTGAAGGGTTGCTCCAAAAACATTAAAAGTGAGGGGTTAAATAAAGAAAGAAATGTAGCTATTCTAGTGAAACCTTCATTAGGTAAAAAAGAGTTTTAAAAAATGTTGATCGTTTTATAAACATGACTATACTATCTATTCTATAGGATTTAACAAATAAAATATGTGTTTCAGCAGTAATCGTTTTGGCGCTTATTTAAGTAACCCATATATGTAAATAAAATTAAGTTAATAACAACTTACATATAAGCTTTTTCTAAAATTTCCTTTAATCGATGCAACAATAATCAACCTGTTCGGGTTTCAATAATACCACCCCAACAAGTTCAAACATTTCCCTTCTTCCGTCTTTTCTAACATTTTGTAACAAGTACTGGGGTTCATTTTTAAAGTTCGTGTAAACATCACTTGGACTTATCTGCTTTACTTGGGTCCCAACTGACCAACATACTGGGAAAGCATTTTGCAGGCCCAGATTAATATA
>Ga0163217_1084930_pt1 | contig 15197 bp, 11 predicted proteins | sample SynspAceP_FD_185933 | JGI IMG/M metagenome (GOLD analysis project Ga0163217, IMG submission 185933) | Saline lake microbial communities from Ace Lake in Antarctica - Synechococcus sp. Ace-P (PacBio error correction) | ecosystem: Environmental > Aquatic > Non-marine Saline and Alkaline > Saline ...
TGGACCCATCAGAATAAACATCAACCGTAATTGAACGAAAATATTGTACAAGACCATGCTATCACTACCTGCGCAGGCTTCCAGTAATAAGACCTTTCAATCTCGGCCATTTCGAAAACCTTAGCCACCCACCAAATGAAATACAGGTTCATGCGTATGGTTTTCCGTGCATAGGCTGCTGTGCGTCCGATTAAAAAACCTATGGTTTGCGAGCGAGTTTAGTAATTTTCATATAGTCCTTTAATGTGTAAGTAATCAAGATCCATAGTGGCCGACTTAACCAGCAGTTGTCAGCCCAGACTTCATGACAGAAAATTAAACAGTTTTGGAATCTTCTGAAACTACACGGTATGGAAAAAATTCAGCAAAAAAAAAAACGCATCTTGAATTTTGTGATTCCTGTATATTTGACGTCCTACCCCTGATTTTGCGACAGACCGAATATCGCCTCGTCGGCGTGAGATGGGCAACGAAGCCATACTTATGATTGGCGTGCACACGGCTCCCCGGCGGAATGGTCACCGTAATTCCCCTGGTCGCCGAAGCCATGCTGGTAAGCTACGATGTAATGAACTCTGTGGAGGTGGGACCTGGGAATGCGGAAGGTGTATGTGAAACCCGCCGCCATTCAACGGTCTCACGCATTCGAAGGCGGGGATTCACGGAAGCGCTTCGCGCTTCCCGCTGCAGGTGGACTTGGTGGCTTCCCAGTTAAATACCCGCGACGCCACTTCTGCCTAACCGCAAAGTGGCATATGGCGCTAAGGTAACCGCGGCGGGTATGTAATGACTGCCGGCCTTCACGGCGCGCCCCAATACAACGCCAGCAAGGGCATATGACTAAATCGCCGACGGATGCTGCTATGAGCGTGTTGCAGTGGGCAGTACAATACCAGTCTTTTTCGTAACCTCTTACCCACTGCGGCTGTAGCCGACCTCGGGGGCGGGGCACGCAACCGGGGGTACTTGGGCGATCAGCATTCTGGTGGTACTGCAGTTACGTGACTGATCGGCTGCTGGTTCTGGCACCTGCACTATGACCGTCGGGTGTTGGCGGTATACTGGTAATTCGGTTGTTTAAGGGCTCAGCTGGCGATGAAGGCCGCAAAGAATAGTGGTAATCGTTCGCTGGAGTAATTTTTTTACTTAGCGCCTGGCAGAGCGCTTTTGTGTAGGCGATGTGTGACGGAGCGCACTATCAGCATGGTTGAGCGGTAAAGCGCAGCTCAATCGGGATACACAGCTGCACTTGGCCTGGCTTGCACTGAGGCTGCACTTTAATCTTTAAGCTTGTCGCGCAGGCCGCGTGTATCCGGGCTTCATGACAAGTCGTTCGCCTTCTAATGAGCTGTACGAGCTCTGTGCGAGCAGGCTGCTATATGGCAGGCAGAGCTTGCCAGAATGACAGTGCCGCCTTTTAGTACAGTCAGGCGGCTAGAGAATGATAAGGCTCAGTTCTTCGTCTTTGCTCGAGCAACGAGCTTTTGCATTCATCAGGAAAACAGTCGAAACGGCCGAAACGCCTGGATAGCACAGACTTGCCCGTACCCTCTGAAGGCTGTTGCCGGAGGGGAAGCAGAATAAGCGACAACACCCTGGTGACTCTCACCCAACGCCACCAGTGGCACAGTGCAAGCACCAAAGCGGTGATTGTGATCGATGCTGGTGCACATCTTGCGAATTGTGCAGAGTAGTAAAGTGGGGTTGAGGTAATGAGTTTGCGTAAGTTGTGAGTAATGTGTTGTCGCAGAGTTTTTGCTTTCGGCCTTTTTCTTTGGATAGCAGCCTGAGTATTTTAGTAATCGCGTGCAGCTGTTCGTTTATGCCGTTTGTGATATTACGAAATTCACAATGTTAAGCGGTACGCTTGTTATGGGTGTAGTTTTAGGTGTATGTGTATTGCGGCGTGAGAGACGCGTAACTCCGTGGATGGTGAAACGAAGATGTCAGGGATCAATCATGAAGGGCGCGCCCACTACGCCTTGTTAGTGTAGGTCAGTCAGGAATATGTAGCACAAGGATTACCGATAAATCTGATAGTTGTGATGGTACGTGTTGAGCTGGACAGCATATCCTGGGTGGCCTCCGCTGCGCGGTAATTGTCGCCTCTGTGGTGAGCCTGCTAGTGGATTCGTCGCGACACGCCGCCGAGGAGTCGTAGAAGTTGAGAGCAGAGCTTCGAGCGATGACTTATGCACTTTGTTAACATATTTAGGAGATTTCCAAGGTCGTAGATAAATGTAAAAATAGTGATGGGCGCCTTATCGATGCTTCCTGGGAACTAATTTTTTATAGGCATAGATGGTGCCATGAAATTATCGAGCGAGAGGGCATGTGGTTATTCAGCTTCAATCCATATGGCTCTGGCTTGCCTTCGTGTTCGTTCGCTTGCACGTACATTGGGTTAATGAAATAGACCGACTTACAGACCCAACGCAACGAAGAGCTGAAGGAATCATTTTGAGGCGCTGAACGACAATTTCATGCGTCTCGGCGGCCAACTACATGCACACGCTACAACCTAAGGAAATGAGTGTGCAAAGAAGCTAGAGTAGCTACGAAAAGTTCCTCAAACGCGACGAAATAGTGCGAATGTTAACATTTGGTCAAAGTCTCGCTGAAATATTAATATACAGTTGGATATAAAAAAAAGGGTTGCAGGCTCAACAAGTGCGGCGACGCGCGACGCACTACATTGCGGTCTTTCGCTCATCGGCAGGGTCGCAATGCTTGTCATGCGTTAAATGATTTCGAACGATGTAGCTATGTTAGGATGCTGCAAAACGCAGATACGAAAGATCTGGACTATCGGAAAAATGCTCTGTCGAGCTTTCGACCGGAATCTTCGCTTCTGCGCTTCTTGATTGTCGCGCTACAAGCACTGTAGGCCTTGCGATCTCTCGTAGCAGAGCAAATCTTGGCTTTCTGTCTTTTGCTTTAATTGCGTCCCTATGGATGCCACATGCCGAGGCAAATGTGGTTGATAGATGCGCTCATCATATCAGTGGTTATGAAAGGTGTAGTGAAACGATCAGTTGGTCATCAGGCCTGGAAACCGTAACTGAGTGTGAAACGAGAGAGCGTTAATCCGACCGTTCTATCGATAGGTGTGGTTCGGTTGCCTCGAGAATAATGCATAGCTATACTCATTGCGGCATCACAATGCTTTCAGGGCATTTTTTGGCGAGGACGGTTCATTTCTCCGACTGCTTCAGAGCAGAAAATTTTTGGTTGTAAGAAGAAGGGAATGTTCGTTTCATTTTTGATTTCTGACTTGTAGACTATTGTCACAGGGAGGGGACCTTTCTCTGAGGTTGAGGCATGTCGAAGATGTGGGATTGGTTCCTTTTAAACAAGCTTTGGCGCGAAAGGCGGTTAAAATGAGTCTGGCATTTTGCTATATTTAGAGGGATAGAGTGAGTTGAGTTTTCCGTTCTTGAAGACGTGTGATTCAGTAATCTGAGGGAACTCCCTTCTTTTATTATCCTTCGCGTAATGGTCGCTCATTATGTTTTAATTCTAAGAGTTAAGATCATAGAAAATAGTTGCCTCTCAGGCTGGATGGACATTTAATCGCAGAGGTGGAGTTGGCTTTTTGATGAGCTTGAAACAGCAAACGAGACGGTAGCGTAGCGTCGTTGTTACCTTGGAGCGAGTAAGCTTCGGGCACCTTATCCGCAATTTAACCAGTAGCGCATCGGACACGCAAACGTGCCGTGTCTTGTCGGTTAAATTTCCGGAAGGCTACATGAAGTTTGGGCAAAAATGTATCAGCATGCAGCTCAACCCAGTCCGGAGCATTACATTCGAAGGGGTTGTTCCAGTTGGTGCGATTAAAACACTGTTTTGAAGCAATTGCCCGTTCTTGGTGTTGAAGCAATGGAATACGCAAAGCTTCGCTCACGAAAAAAATGTTTGGTAAGAAACACAACGAGCGTTATCAGTGTATGACACGAGGAATCCACTTTGGGTGAAGGCTGAAGTACTGCTTGGAGTGTTATGCCACCGGAGGAGAAGCGACGGCCCAAAAATTCCAGGCAAGCATGCGAAAAGTGTGTCGACGCTGGTTTCTAGATGGTTTTTTGAAAACTTTTTGGGCTTGTTCGAGTTTTTAAAATATCGTCAGCTAATAGCGGCCAGAGACCCGGAGTGTTTTTCAGAATCTTATACTAAATTACCGTAGAGCTGAAGTTCTAGGTCATGTAAGGAATTTTCATTCAGATAGCTGATATGGTATCGGTCGGCGCCATTAGAGGGAAACGAAACAACAATCGGTATGCAGTTAAGCTAATAGTGGTTGTCGATGACGATTTTTTAGCGCAAGGCCGAGTACACCAGAAACTGGGATAGATGGAGTTTAACGAATACAAGCAGGGTAAATCTTGCGAGATACTTTCCAGATTAATTTTAAACATGGCTGCTGTAAGGCGGTACGGCTTTGCAGCCGCGGCGCTTCGCTTGGTTAAAATCGCCGAGTCAAACTCAAGGATTATCGGAGTTATTTATGAAGGAAAAGTTGTTTGGCCAAGTGCAAGACGATTGGCAACGCCAAAACACTCAAAACGAACCACTTATCGGCATATCGCCAATCTAAAACTGAACACACCCTGTGGGTTTATATGTGTTGTGTTTAATAGGTGTGCTGCTGTCTGAGATTGGTGCGTATCCCGCGAGTCGTTATCCTTTAACGATAGCTTTCTCCCGGATTTTTGGACGATGTGGGTGCTATGGTGTATAAGCGATAAGCAGCGCAGCAAGTTTAACGTCGGGTCCCATCGAAGGTGCTAGCCCACTGTGAGAGAGGGGAGTACTTGGTGAGCGATAACACTGGTCCGTGCTCGTGTTAGCGTTTGGTCGATAGACATTTGAAAAAACAGATGGCTTCCTCTCGATCAAAGGCAGATATATTCCGATTTGTCGATGATCAACAGTCGTGGCGCAAGTATGCCGTTTCAAGTACTGATGCCAGGCGCTGTGCTGTTTCGGAATAACAGTTTGCAGCATCATGTCCGGCTGCGGCAATGAAGCGCAGTCGTTAAATGCCTTAGCCCTGACGGCCTGTGGACCAGATCGATGCGAGTGTTGCTTTGCGACGCACTGTGACATAGAGCCACCACATTCCTGCTCGCTCTACAAGCATGCTCGTCAGTTCATTCAGCTGTTGCGTGGGCTCCGCTGGGTCGAATCTTGATAGTTGCATGAATTGCGAAAAGCTTTCTCCGGGAAGCCTGGAAGCGGGTCAGCCAAAGTCTCTCGGGATCGTTGTGAAGCGGGGCGCTTCAGCTCCAGATTTAGTAGAAGAAGGTCGCCAGCCGTTGGCTGGTTGCGAAGCAGAAGGTGGCGAATAGCCGCCATTGCTGGCCAAGGTATCAAGTTTGGCTGCGCAGGCGTGCGGAACGTTGATGTTGCCGGTTCATAGACGAGCCTCAGCAGCCGGTCCGTAAACGTGAGGGATGCTGAAGGCTCTTCTGTCGGAACAGGTCGAGTTGAGATCGGCCTTGTGTAACATTCCGTTGTGCTAATGGCAGCGCGCGAGATCCCAGCGCTCCTGACCGCCGTATCGTGGTTTACACCGGGGTGCATGAATGCGCTGATGCCGGGCTATTACTCAAGCAAGGCCCCTCTTGGCATTGTTTGCCGACGTCCAATCGCAAGCCAGCCTGATGGCGGTTCCGCCAGGGGCGTAATAAAGTGCGCCTTCAGTAGCATTGAGCGTTAACTTGGCCTTTGGTGCGAGCTCGTAGGGCCGGCAGGCGGGGCGATAAAGCCGTAATCCTGAGGTGTGGTCAGTTCAGTTAGCGGTCCAGCGATACGGGCTCGGCCGTATAGCCATCACCGCTCAATCATGATGGTCTTGGCGTTGTGAAAGGATTTCTGGGATCTCCGCCAATAATGGCAGGCCTCTCGATGCCTTGCAGCCAGTCTTTGCCTGCCGCTCGTTTTCGGAGGAACCGAAACGTAGTGGCGCGACTAAACCCAGCGTGCACAAGGCTTTGATCTTGCGCGTGAGGGGAAATTGGTCGTAAACTCGACCTGCATTGTTTTTGCCAGGCGGTCTCATAGCGACGACCGGGATCCAATTCAGGTTTTGAAGTCAGTAATGTGAAGCGCTTGAGCTGGCTGATGGCCGCGCCATAGCCGCGATCCTTGAATTTCTTCTCTCAGAACAGCACAGTGCCGGTGTTTCCAAATTGCTCGCGGGCTTCATTCCGCTCTAGCAAATAGTCTTTGTAGGATCCAGCTTAGTTCCTCTCTGCGTTCGGTCGGAAGGTGGGCACCGCGCTAAATCCGCCAGGTAGGCGGCGCACGGGTGTTGCGGGACCACCCAGCTCGGCATGGCGCGAATGTCTCGCTGACGAATGCAATACAGAATGTTTCCACAGTCGTGAGTCGACTCGGCCGTCCCGCCTGAACGTGTTGATGGGCGGCATTTTGCCTGCAGGTGGTCAATTTTAAAGTCGGCGTGGGGGTTTTCCCCAAAAAGGTTCGATATACTCGCGTGACAGACGAAAAGGGTTGGGTTTAAAGTTTCAGGCCAGAGTTTGTGTGTGGGAAGGTTGTTTTTTTCACATTCGATGCATAAGACTACGCGAGAGCGGCTCTGAGGTTTGGGAATTAGCTGTGTTATTTTCGACTCAATACGCGACCCAGAATAGAGATTGAGAGCGAAAGGTGTGTGAGTCCTCTGAAGCATTCTAACGCTTCCGGAGCGTCAGTAAAAATTTCGCATATTATAGAATCGAACACAGAAAAAGTGCGATGTTACAGTCTTCAATTCTGGGGTTTTTGAGCGCCTTGTCCGCTTTGTCGGATGAGCTCTATGACACAGGTATTCGAAAATTCAAGTTTTATGGGGTGGGCCAGCTCTCGCAGCTTTTCAGTTGTTTAACGTCGTGGAAAGCGCGATAAAGGATTTAATTGTGCGCGCTGCAAAAAAATCTTCAGAGTTTGCATTCACGAACAATCCGAAGCTTGGAATAATGGTTTCCTCCTCAAACTTTACTGTAAGAAGGTCATGCGTCAATGGCGATATAAGCGCGACAGGAAAGGGCTCGTCGCGTAGTAATGAGGGTGTCCGGAGATTGCTGAGTTCTAGTCCCAGCTTTGGGGGGGCGGGGCGCGAGCTTATGCCAGTGTTGATATGAGCACCATGTAGCAAGGCGCACAGTACGCGAGCCGATGGGCTGCCGGATCGCCATTGCCTTTTGGTGGCGCGCTCGCTCAGCGGCATGTATAGCCCATCTCAATTTTTTTCGAGATTTTCTAACAAAATGATTTTATAGTATGAATAGCGCGGTGTTGGTGCATTTCTTTAGTTTTCCTGGGCTAATTGTATGAAGTGGCGACTTTAACGTCGAAGAATTTTTCGTTTCTCCCGCCTCGGTTATCGCGGCTTTAATGCTTGTAAGCTTTTAAAACCAAAGCTCTAGACGAAAAAGCATTAATATCCCGTCCGTTTAGGAAATGCGCAATCGCGCCAAAGACTTGGTTTGCGTTGATGTAAAAGAGCAAAGTCGCTGATTCGATTCAACTGCGAAAAAAGACTGAGTCCTCACTTCACGGCCTTACTCTTTTCGTCGCGTCTCCGTATCCATGCGCGCCCGTCTCTCTCTGGCTGTTTGTTCTGGTTTGTAGGTGACTGCGGGAGATAATATTTGAAAAATAAACCGGAACCAAGATGTCTGGCGATTATGCCCGAAAGGCACGGTGTGCCTGTTTACGCTTGGATGACGTGGTTGAAGGAGCTAGTAAAATATATGGTGTGGGCGCCAGCAGCAAGATCACAGGCTGTGATGCAACGGTTTTGGATCGCGGCCAATGCTCTGATTGAGCAAAACGACAACGACTTTAGAACAGGTTGTTAGAGTTTCGCTATAAATACGGCCGACGCGATATCTGGATAAATGACCCAGGAGATATCGAACGGGTGAAGCCTTTACAGGGTTAGAGAGTGCTCACTGAGAAAACCTACCTACTGGTGGGACATTCGGTCGACCATGTGCGATATTGGTATCGTGCTTTTGTCTGCCAATTCGCCCTGTGTGACGTCGATGTTTTCCACCGCACTTACCCAAGCCTTCATCTGTGGTAAACACTGGCTGGAGCACTCATGCTTTCTGCAAGCCATGTACCAACTTTCTGGCCCGTGGCGAGATGACCTTGGTGTTTTCTTCTTTAAGACTGAAGCACTTAAACTGTTGGCCTCCTTTTAGTCGACCGGCAAGAGTTTGACCACTACAGCCACTTACGATACGCAAGGGAAGTTAATATCTAGAGGCGAGATTCCTTGGAAATAAGGGTTACCGTCGATTTATGACCTTGCGATCAACATAATCACTAAAAACCTGCAAATATTACTATCCACAATTAAAGCTTCAGGCATACTTTTGCTTCTTTATTGTATCCTTTCTTTTCAAACATGCAAAGTTTGTCCGATAGGCAAGATTGATATAATTGGATGATATTCAAACAAGGAAACATTATTGTACAAAATAATTAAACCCTGTTTCAGGCTATGATAGGAAACAGTCAACGCGCAGGCGACATCTCGCAATAGCCGCGGGCATCAACAATCGGTATTGCGCTTCGTGGTCGAAGTGGTTAGAATTTAACAAGTACACCAGGGTATGTCGGATCGCTACCCGCTGTAACCACATTCAGTTCAGCCTGGTAGCGCAACGCTAACGATCGAGAGTGCGGGGTATGCCTGGAAGCGCTTCAACACTACTACTTTAACAAACGGGCGATCGTTGCTAACATACCTTGCTGCTCTCACCAGATGCACTGCTATTTTTCACCAGATGTCGTTATTCTTGGCCTTGTACTTTAAGGTAATGCGGCGTTAGGTCCGGGTTTAAGATTGACGGTACACACGCGATCGCTTATCTTACGCATTTCTTGGGCACATGTACCGGTTCTTGTGTGGTTTTCCTTTTTACAGAGACGTAATATCAAGACGCAACGCCGTGTTGGTACGAATTGCTAGTATATTAGCGCGCTCTTGCCCTGAAGCCCCGGCTTCACTGTTCTACTCGCCTGCTAAGGGAGGACAGTAGTCTCACGTATGCCAAAGTAAAGTCAGGTCTTGCCAATCACGAATATCGGCTCCTTACGGGGGCCGTTTTTGCGTTCAGTACTTATAGAACCTTATAAACGCCGTCAGCAAAGAACATAATAGCATGAGCTCCCAGTGCTCAGTACCGTGCCGACCACAAACCCGCTTAAACGCTACTCTGATGTGCTTCGCCCGCGGAACGGCTATCCCGTTATTTCCGCCCGCCTGAGCAATCAAGCTACTGCATCACGAGGACACCTTGGCGCATGGCATGCCGTTAAACCAGAGTGCATCTTCTCCAATCAACGCCCAGGTGCGCTGTCCTGAGCAGTTGCTAACTGCTGCTTGACGAATAGCTTTAGAGAATACCCCTATAACCAGGGCGATTTGGAGGATTGAGCAAACAGACAGGAACCGTCGGTTGCTCGTTCAAGCACTGTCGTCGAATAGGCGTCCGCATTCACCACCTTTATTCTTCTAAGTTGTCAGCCAGCAACGCCGGCCGCTAGGATGCGAACTTTCCAGGCCCTTTGTCATCTATAGTCGCCGCTTTTGACCGGTTCATGCCCTGGAAACACCCAAAATTACTGGATAAAATCGATCATATTCTGAGAATAAATTATCAGACAGAGTAGATGAGTTCTCGGAAATCGAGCAATGACTCAAATGTCCAAAAAAATTTTGACCAGTCTAGCGCGTTCGCGGTCAAATGTACTAGCTTGGAATGTTCACCTTATGGAATAACAGCGCCTCGAAGTCGGGCATTGACTGACTATAGCGAGGTTTCTGGGAGCTCGTACTGTGTGCTAGGATGTGATCCCGGTACGGTTATGTGATTTGGCACTTCATCAATTTTTGACCAGTGCGTACGGGTATACGCCATAAGAGGTTAGCGCCTGCTGGACGTGAACTCGGCAAACTCAACAAACGCTAAACGGGTGTCGGCTTGAGCTGGAAAGGCAGAGCTCAGGCGACACGTTTAACTGACTGACAGACATGGGGCTGGTCTTGTATTTTGCCCGCGTCCGAATGGAATCGGTCATGCACAACGTTGCGCTTAGCGAATTGGAACGCAAGTTGCAATCCATGGCCGGCATCGCCAGTTCGTCGGGCCCACCGTCTACCGGTCATATATTGTTTCTCCCTTTCATAGTGGCCCATATCACTGGGGCAGAAAAATCGGCGGCGTCGGCTATCTCTTTGCTTACACTCGTTTACTGATTATTTTTTTTGTGCCGTATTGCTTTCCGTTTCGGGGGTGGGCGCTTAATATGTCTCGCCTCGGTACATTTACTGATTGGCCGGTTGGTGGAAGATTGCCGTGACCGTGGATGCAAGACGCGCCATTTCATTGCAGGATTAATCACATATGATGCCCGCTTGGTCGCGCAAAACATGAATTGGATAAAGGCATTGTGAGCACGGTTGGGATGTCACTGATGCGATTAACGAGGCCGAGCTTTTATTAAGATGCTGAAAGTAAATGGAAAGCACGTGATGTGCTAATTAGAGTCAATACGATATACGCTTTTAAGCTTTGGTGATATGCTGCTAGAGAGGGGGCCGAAGTTAGTGCCGGACTGGAATATATTAAAGCGAGCTAATCTTAACGCTAAGTTGCGCAACACAGTGCGGAAATAGCGCGTCGCGCCCTCGGGTTGTGTCTCTCACGTGCAGCGTTTCAGCGCTCGCTGGTCCGTTGATCTTTTTTGCTTTTAGTAACTGTTAAGAGTTTCCTGAGCTGTCGGCCTTGGCGGCTTTATCTTCTCGTGCGGGCAGTAATCGTGTGTGTCACCTTTCGCACTTACGCCTGCATGCCCGTGGCAGTTAGCTGTGGGGCAGATTGAGCCGCTGGTTTCCCCGTCGCAGCAATTATAAAAGCACGTTTATCTTAAGCGTGTCGTCTAGAAAATGCTGCTCTTTTGTACGGCTTTTTTAAAGGCACACGTGACTGCGTAGAGCAGCGTTCTCATTCATCTATTTATGGCTATGCATGAAAAGATGCTCGATGGTGTAGTATCGCATGCGTTTGTGTGATGTCAAGGCAGAGAGATAGACTTTGTGGTGCTGCGGGCGTTGCTCTGCGCTGAAGGAAGAGATGGGGCGAACTTGAAAATCGGGTCAGCATAGGATTCCAGAGGTCCAATCCGACCCTCAAATGGTGTGAATATTTTAGGTCGCCTCCATCATTAGGGAGAAATTTCCGCGCCCACCGGCATTCGTTCAGTGGCGGGCTTGCTTCTCCGCTTCGCCGCCAGCACGTTGATCATTGTGCACTGATATTGAGGTCGCGAGCCTTCCAGTCAGCTTCGTCGATTGGGACGAGCTTTTGACTTCTTTGCTCAGGTGAAGGGAACGTTCTGGCTATCAATAGGATAGCTAGTTCTCACAGGGATTTTGACTGGCCTGCCGTGTCGATAATTAATTCTCGAGCACTTACGATCGTATGCGGCTCAGAACGGCAATAGGGTTTTCGGGGGGGCCTATAGACTGTTGGGTCATTGCAAACTGTCGGCTGCGAGGCCTGTCGTGTCTTTTGGTCGCCCTGGGTATAAAGGGCCGCCGAGTTTGTGCATTGTCTGTCATTATTTTACGATATGTCATATGCCTACCCGTGCTGGCTTTCGCTGCCAGTGAAGTGAATCGCGGTTTTCGCTGCGGCTGAGCTAGTCTATCTTTGGGTGCGAGTCGTTAACCACGGATCAACACCAATCTGGCCTGAGGCACTCGTCGTATTTTGCTGAGTTCGAGATGAAGCGTTCTGGAGCAAAATGCATTCAATAACAGAGTCTGGCCCGATGTAGCCGCTATAATCAGCCATCCATCGGTGGTTGTAGCGATTCTCTTATCCAGGCGTATAAACGCTCAGGTTTTTTCGGCAGCATGTGTTAACGTTCAGACTTGGTCCAGCGAGCTAGGCCTGATCGCGCCCTTGTACACCTAGGGCGTTGTATGCGCTCGGCCAACGGAAATAATGGTGTTCAGGCTTATGGTGGTGCAAGATAGTAAATGGTGAAGAGCGAGAGCCGCGCGGACGAGGGCTCCTGGAGACCTGTGGTATGATCCAAGCGCGAGGTCAAGGCGTTGGTCGATATATTCTTGGGTAAACGTCAAATTAGACGTGCTGTTTGGGTTGTGGGCCGGTTCAACGACCGCATAGAGTGGTGTCGATTGAGATATAAAAATGGCGCTCGTGTACCTTGCAGTTGTTCAAGATGTCGCCGAGATCGAAGAGTCTCCTTCTGTACGAGTCTCTGCGGCGATGTGTAGTCTGTGCTGCTAATTATAGGCGAAGCAAGCGCTCCCTAGTGTCACGAGGATTAAACAGCTCTGTCGGCCAATGCCCTTGAACGATGCGGCTCTCATAAAAACGGCCCTGCGAGTCTCAAACAGCCGCGTCCGAAAAGTATCACCGTTAATGAGAGGGCGAAAGAGCGACCCGTATAGTGTTCTTGACGGAGAGCAAGTCGACTTTCGGCCATAAGTCGCTTGTCTCTGTCATTAACACGAAGAGTACTGGTACGCTCTAGGATCCATAGGATGGCGTATGATAAAGCGGCCGCACGTGCTACGCCTGCCGGACGAACACAGGCAGACAAAAGGAATTACTGTTTAAGTCGCGCTGCGATCAAGGCTCAAACCGATAGCCTACTGCTGCGATCAAAGGTTTGCTTCGATCGTTGGACGATAAGGTGCGCGCACCGGAGTAGGTATAAGCCAAGATGACGATGGCAGCCGAGGCAGCCGACTGCATCATTTGGCCCCGTGAACGCATCAATCAAACGGCATAAGGACGTTTGCTGGTGCGGTTCGTGTGGCGCAAATTCAATGTCGTATTTTTTTTCAGGAGAATTGAGTGTGGGGCAAGGGTCACCGTCATACACGCCGCTTGTCGAGTGCAATGTTGTGGTTTGGTGGTCCGCATAAACTGACCGTTATGGTCAGCACTCGATCCCTGCGGTGAAATTATTACGAACCGAGAGTTTTATTTCTGTTGACTATATACCGCTCCTTTGCTTTCTGCGCTGAGCGACGAGCTCGAGTGGCTAGTGGCGATCGCGAGCTCAAGCTATATACGGTAAGAACTCAGCCGGCAGCTATCGCGGCTGAATCGCTCTTTGTGTTTATAGTTCTGTCAATAGTAGAGCACAAGAAACAGAAGTAGCTACATCATCGTCGTCTTGCTGTTGGTTTAGAGTGCAAGTTAGGATGAGAATCAGTAGTATTTCTTGCAGCCCACTTGTGCGCCCGCTAGGCCTTTTGAGTTATCAATCGTGTAAGCGATCAAGGATTTCATCATGCTTCGCCTGTAATAAGGTAAGTTATGCTTTCTCTGTTTTTTGTCTGTTTCACCGCCGCTGCGGCAAGTCGGCCTGAGACCTGGTGTTTACGTCAATCGCGAGAAGACGAACCAAACTTGTGAGTCGTTGGCCGCGGTGTCGCGGACTACCTCTCTAGCATGTAACTGAATTGATGTACTCGCTGAAATTCCCGTGAAGTTCCTACGCGCCTGCCGTAGCGTTCGGAACAATCAGTCAGCGGCGTGTTTGGCGGTCTTCCGGTGTGCAGGCACGCAGGTTGGTTCCGGCTCGAAGCATCGCAGGGTTGAAGACGAGGCCTTCAGACTATGTTATGCCCAATACCTAACACGGATTAGAACCGCCACTAAGTTTTCAGCGCTCAATGAGACAGTTGCAAGTAAATACGTGTCACTTTCGTTGCAAGCTCGACGTCTGCCGCTCCATGCCTGAGTTCTATGTGCGCGATACTTTGCAAAGCGGTGATGGACTTTTTTTTCGCGCTTGGCTTCAGCGCAACCAAGCGTCGCACCCTCGCCTGGTTAAGCGCACTTACGATTAGGCGCGCTGAACTTCGTTGGAGAAAGACTGGGTGATGGACAACATAAACCCGATCCGTCAGGCTCTGGAAAACGCCCCACTATCGCGGATATCAGTGGACAATGTCGTGCGATGTGGACGAGCCTTTGGTGATGCTTCAAAGCAGCGCGTTAACCAAGGCGCTGTAATCTTGATAACAGCCGGAACTGCTGGCAAGCTTCGCTTTGCGGGGTTGATTTCCTCTGCACTCCGACTTTATGAGCCGATCGTAAACAGCTCAAGAGATCGGGATTCTCGAGAATGACGATTTGACCTTACGTACTTACGGACCTACCGCCGTATCATGGCAACGGGTGATAGGCCCATTGTCGCGACGGTAACCGGGCGATAAATCGCGCTGGTGGGTAAAAGCGGTGCGGGAAAATCACTTAATTCGTCGTGATTTACGAACGGATATACCGGATTCGGCCCTAATCTCAAAGATCTTGGCCTGGTAAAACGCCCTTTCGGGTGTTCCATAAGTCTAGGCCAGCTGATAAACCCCACGTGGTACAACGCCTCACCTTGCCCGTCTTCACAAGGAACCAAAGTAACGGCTCGGCTATGGCAGGTCAGGGTATCACGAAAAGCTGTGGACCACGCCGCAGCGTCCTTCTTCGGTGGGCAGCGCCAGCGTGTTCTATCCGCGCGAGCGCTGTACCTTGTAGCCGCTGTGCTACTGGCCGATCCGTAGCGGTTTCCTGCAATCGATGCCCATGGGCGAACTGTGAGGATGCAGACTGCGTGATCATTCACCACGAGCATTGTTGTGGCTGCACGATGTGCCTTGGCATTGAATATGTAAGCCGAATCGTTGGCATTCAGATGGCCAGGTCTCCTGGATCCAACCCAGCGACCTCCTCTTGCAAGCGGCAGATAATCGTATCTCTTACTAGGTAACACGGCCGGCTAGCCTCTTCGTCCAACGTGCGTCAGCCGATTTCCTCGCCATCCGCCTTGGTTGGGTTTGCCGTTGCAGACCGCGTGACCTCTCCAAACCCCGTGGCGGGATCTCGGGCATTTCTTTGGCATCGCAACGCCCAACTTTTCAGCACTGAAGGTGAATGACGCACTGTGAGGACGGTCCGCCTTTTGCCTTTGTCGGGCTGGCGCTTGGCAGTGTGCAGGCGTCCTGATGCATTGGCTTCACCGGTCCTGCCGGCGGATTTTTTGCGCTTTATTTCGCGCATTCACGAGCTTCTGGGCGGTGATTTCTGCAGTCTTTTGGTTTCAACCCACTCAACAGGCGTATGGGCCATCGCCAT
>Ga0163217_1087239_pt1 | contig 15197 bp, 8 predicted proteins | sample SynspAceP_FD_185933 | JGI IMG/M metagenome (GOLD analysis project Ga0163217, IMG submission 185933) | Saline lake microbial communities from Ace Lake in Antarctica - Synechococcus sp. Ace-P (PacBio error correction) | ecosystem: Environmental > Aquatic > Non-marine Saline and Alkaline > Saline ...
TTTTTTTAGTTTTCACAAAAAAGGGGGGAAAAAAAAAAGAAAAGAATGATTTTGGGGCCTTTTTCGGGGTTTTGGGTTTTCTTCCTAAAAGTCAGCGCAACGGATTTTGGAGAGGAAAATCCCGATTCAAATAGTCCTTGGAAAATAAAACTCAGAGTTTTGGAGTGTCCCAAGTTTGATATGTATATTTTTGATAGGCCAAATAAAAATATGTCTGGACCTGAAATTCTGTTTATGTCCGTAAATGGAGGCAGATTGTATCTGATAAAATTCCAAAAGTGCAATTGTCCCATAGATAATTTTCAGGATTTTGTGGTATTTTTCTCGTTTTCTTGCGAAAGAAGATAGAGCATAAGGAGATTGGGTAAAGGGTGAATCCCCTTCTTAGTCCCAAAAGCATTTATTTGTATTTTGGTTTGTTTGTAATCGAAAGCAAAAGAGGGATATCTCCTTTATTGATGAAGTTCTCTGAACTATTTATTACTTCTCCTTGCAGTAATTATTTTCAAAATAGCAATTTGAACATTGTATCCTTAATATTTTTACGTGCTGCATTATTACCGCCTGTGTCTATCTGACTTGTCTTACGCTCCAGTCTCCTGGCCAATGGAAAGTTTTCCTCTTAAACTTGGTAATGATTAGCAGTTTTTTGGCGATCATTTTGCCGTGCTTTGGGTTTTGCAAATTGACCTCCCAATTAATGGCCCGTATGTTGTATATATCTCGATGAAACTCTGTATAATTACATAACAAAGGCCAGGCTTGAACAATGCCCGAAAGATGCCTTTTGAAACAGCAACTTCGTCTCAGCCAAACTATCAGTTTCAGATGCTAGTTGGAAAACGTTGGCGTACCATCAAATTTCTCCCCCAAGGTATAAAGCCCTTGCAAGTCTGCCATCGCGAAGGAACAGAAATAAAATTCTGTCGTTCTTTAAAATCGCCAATTACTCCAATTTGCCACTATTGAAACCTTTAAGGTTGGATTTACAAATATCTCTGAATTAGGAACGAAGAGCATCTAGCTTGGTTTATCTATAAAGCCTCGTTGTATATTGGCAATTAGTCCAAAATACCTGACATATTTGAGTGGCTAGACAACTTTTATCTATCCCAACAGTAAGATATCATAGAAGTGCGAAGACTTGCTTTCCAAAACACTTAGCTGTTTTGGCAAAATTTTGATATCCGGTCGTGGGTTTAAATCAGTCTTTCCTTTTTCAGCGAAGACGTAGATTCTGCGAACAGTAATATTGATACGAAAAATTTCAATCTTAGCTTAATATTGGTTTTGAATCTGAATTATTTTTTATAGTTACCGTCATATAACTAATTCATTTTGTGACTTCCTCTAAATTCTGGATTCAAAGACTAATCGCTAGATAGTCTTTTGGACAATGCTATATTATAAAATCAGAGAGAAAGGATGGTCTTGGATGGGGACAAGATAGATTATATATATTAAACTTGAATCTAGCAGTCAGCAAATGGTAGTGAAAACAAGTCAAGATCGCGAAGCTTTATGAATACCTTCAAGGAGCTTTTGATACTAGGATGTGCGGAGATTTGTTTTTTGTATATGAATTTCAACATCCAATTTTTCTTATCCCTAAAAGAAGACCCTACTTATTTGATATTTGAATCGAAGCAGGTAAAGTAGAAAAATTGAGGAAGAGGAAGCGTTATGTGACTATTCGCTCCGCCCTCAAATGTCGCCAACCCCCAAAATTAAAAAAAAAAAATAAAAAAGCGCCAAGGGAGAGAGAGCGTTAATTTACTTTTTGGCTATCGGATAAGTGGATTCTGCGATGGAGGACCAGTCATCGTCTGTGAGCCGTTTGGTAGGCTCCATTCACATGAATAATCCAGAAACTAGGGCTGTAGCCCAATGGAAGTCCCTGTTAGCACTGCAGTAGCTCTATCTCTCCGGAATGTAGAAAAAGCATTCCATTCTCTCCAGAGGCAAAAGAACTCTATGGAAGGACTTCCCGAATGTGAAAAATCAGAGTACAGCGGGACTGGAATAAGTACCCTGACATAAAATCATAGCTGAAATGCCCATTGATGCATACAGTAAATAACGTATACATTAAATCCAACAGCCGGGGAAAAAACAATCAGAATCGTCATGAACAATTCCCACTTGCCATAACCACATATATCTCCTTTATTTTGCCAGATTGCGTATTTGTTTAAGATTCCTCTATATTTTTTAATTGATTTCATGGTCTGCTTGGGTTATTTGCAACTCAGGTAAATAAGATCCGATACTGTAGATACGATATCCCCTGATGAAGGCTATTTGAGGATATGAACGCATGGCTTTTCAAAATACTTTGTCGCATTTCCCTCGTCCATTCCAATCCAGCACTTTAATTGGGGATTAAACTGGGCGCCTGCGAGACAACCATTCATCCCAAGCATATTTGAATTAGACCATTTACTCTCCCCTGCGGCGATACCGCACAGTGGGTTTCCATGTCCATCAAATCCCAATAAATGGATTTGGATCAAAATTGAACGAATGATTTGGCCAAATTTGGATCATTTATCACATTTCAAATCCTGAAGAATTTGAAAATTCCTAGAATCCACCCAAATCCAAATTTTACTGGTGCTTTCAGTCTCCACAGATAAGGGTTGACAAAAGTTGAATATTAGTGCTGGTTGAGTTGAAGGAATATATTGCCACTCTTGCATTCGGGCTCTAACATTTTGCTCGACTGGTCCCTTCGCCATGCATTCTGCCGGATATTTTGGAAAGTGAAGTTCTGCTGTCCCGCTTTCTACCTCATTTACTGCTAAGATTGCTTCGGCTTCCGGCTCTGGTCAATCCTTCAATTTGAATAGCGAAAAACTTCCACAAACACTCTTCTTTGCTGACCATGTCACTTGACCTTGTTTTCAAAAAAATCAAGAATGGATTGTATTTTTGAATCTACTACACCTGATCGATTCCATGTTTTTGGAGTTGAATGTTTCCGTGATAGGACGGAAATTTTTTCTTCACTCAAAAAAATACACATACGAACCAGAAATAAGTTGAGCAGAATCTATCACCTAATGATTTAAAGGGTCATTCTGTATAGGAACTTCCTCAAACCAGTCATTCACTGCCGTGTATTATCGTTTTTTTGCATGAAAAGTAGGAGGGAAAGAAGGAGGAGTCGTAAAACTAGATTTTTCATAACATTAATGGTAAATGTTTCAAAAATCAATTTTTTTTAAAAGTATAGTGAATTTATAAAAATACTGATTGGTGACGGAAATATTGGGAATGATTCCATTAAAGACAATCTTCTTTAAGAATTCTCTCTTCGGCAGAATTATAAAAAAACTTTGAAGGCTCGGAATAGAGATCAAGTGAGGAAGTATTGACCAACGCTTAGGAGCTAATAGCGATCCCTAGAGTGACCTTCAGTGGAGAATAATCTGGATTGGCGTCCATATCCCTGGTTTATAATTAACTGGCATTGAGCATTTGAGATGGTTGGATAAAGTTGTTTTGTATTGTTTTTTGGACTTACGATAGGTAAGTAGTTTTTGAATGATTGAAATTCGTCCCTGTGGCAATTTTCTGGCATTATTATGACAAAAGATTTTTAAGGTTCTCCCAGATTCCTCTAACAAATATTCTTTGGGAGTTAAAAGCTATATGCGCAAAATGAAGTCCAATTAAATTGGTCCCTCAACAAATTAATATTATGAGAATAAAATGGGTTTTAAAATTTTTGTCAATCCTTAATGAAGTTGGGATATTTCAATCCAAATGTAACAACTTAGTAAGACAAAGAGATCTGTAGATCTTGAGCGCTCAACAGTATATATCTGTTGTAAATAAATTGGGACGTTTGATTTCAAATGAAAGATTGTCAATTACTATCAGACGCTAGTATTTGACAGATTTGCAGCAGACAATCTTATGGTAATGATGGTTCAGTCAATGATGATAATCACCAGATTACGCCCATTTGGAAGAAGCCACATTCTTCAAAGGGCCCAAATCCTCCGAATAGTAAAAGACAGGATTCGTAAAAGCTGATAAATGGATGGCCGAATTTCAAAGAAACAATCACTAATTATAAGAAGAATGGCAATCCATATGAATGTCATACACATTATACATTGGTTGATTCTAATCGCGTGATACTCACTAACCTCGCTCTAGATAAGAGCTTGCAGCGTAAGATTGAAACGAGAAAGTACTAGTAAAACTCCTTCCCCCTTATCAAGGAACTATTTTTAGGCTAAGACCCATTGCGACTAACGTTAATGAAAGACCTTTTTTGTGATTCTAACGAAACGCTAGCGTAGTTGGTAGTGGTCACGACCTGTCCCCAGTTGCCATTGGACTTTCCCCACGACCCATCCGACATCCCATTTCAACTTGGCACTTAACCGTGCCTATTTAATTAATATTCTGTCTCAGTTTTACAATCTATTGGCCTAGAGTACCTGAAAATAGTTAGATCAAAGCTCGCCCTGAAAAAGATGGTATTTTTTTAAGCATCGTAGGGACGGGTTTTTACTGTTAGTCCTGATATCCCGCGACGGTTTTCGCAAGACGGCGTAAATAGGAATTTTAGGTATCCGTTTTAAGGGAGGGGGTCGTTATCGGGTATTTGGTATGACACTAACTAATTGGGTTTCAATTGGTCATTGTTGATGAAATGCTCCGATGAAATTCCCCGTTCTTTGAATTCGTGGACCTTGCTTAGTCTTTCCTTGGCATAAATAGACAATATTTCTCCTAAAACCCTTTAAAATCTCAGCTTCACAAAGCCAAAATCTTTGGACTAATTCAAGAATCTTAATTACTTCTTTGCAAATTAAAAATCGCTATGAAAAAAAAGCTTACCCAAGTTATCATTTTCTTGTTGCATGTTACTTTTCTTCGCAGGCTCAAGACAATCACATTTTTCAGAAAGAACTTTTCGGAAAGAGGAATCGCCAAAAAGAAGAATCGATCTATGATGAGATTGGCTGAAATCTTGCATAAGCCGTAATTCAAGGAGGCAGTGGAAATCCCTGCGATTTAGTGATTCCGACAATCCAATACCTTTTCTTTCTCAGTGGCTTGGAAACAGCTCGTTCTTACTGAATCATGTAACGGCAAATAAACAAACGATCTACCCTATACCTTCCGCATCGAGATGAAGAATGGAAAGCAACAGGGCAAAGTCTTTATCAAGGCTGAAAAGATGCTGAGTTGGTCAAAGGGAACTTACAGAATAGAATCAGTAAAAGGCATTGAGTTTTTTAGCTGCTGATGTGGGTTGGATCAGGATTAATCAAACCTACTGGAGCCGTCCTTTACACGGAATTCACCCAGCAGAGATCGGGAAGACATAAGCCGTGACGAAAATACTTTTTTGGCAAGCAAGATATGCGGCTTGAGTCATTGGACGGAGGGACAACCCGGGAAGCTGAATTTTATAGCTAAACCTAAGGGGCCGATTCCCTCAATTTGAAATCCGTGATCTGCACTAAACAATACTAATGGCATCGCTAATCAAACGTGCGAGGAAATCGCAGTATCAACAAGCCACAAAATATCGCTGGAATTGGCAATATGTGAAGCAATGAGATCCACAACCCAGGTGTTTGAGTAATCAATTAGATGCCGCTGCGAATACATTTTCTACTCTGTAGGGGGCACAAGGGGGATGGCTATCTCATCGATTATAGCGTGGAGGGGACGATGCCTAATATGGGGCAGTATTTTTTCCAATAAGACAGAACCGCTAAAAGATGGCGATCTTGGTAATAATGGACCTCACGCACCAGCTTATAATTATATACCAGCGATGTCACAGTCAAGAATCTGGGCCCTTCAATGGCAAATTCAGCGAAGCACAGAAACAGCTTTGTATAATTTCATTGTAGCTTATAGAGATGCACTTTTCAAATACATCAAAACCCGGTGTCACGGCTGATGTAATCCTAGACAGATGCGCGCCGACTATGAAGACTATCTGAAGGATAAAACCTTTGTGAAAGAAAGCCATTTGAAAGCCGTGCAGGAGGCATTGAAATCCGGGGGTCAAATTTCCAAGCATCCCGTGGGAATGGCTTGTTGTCATGAAGTAGCAGGGTACGAAGGAATTCCGTTGGAAGCTGGAATGGTAATTCACCATGTGATCCAATGATCCCTGGTTGCATAAGAGCGGCTTATATCCGCATCGAAGGATGGGGGCCTTAGTAACCTAAAATGGAGTGGGAAAATCTAGCAGTTCTTTGTTCCATCTACCTTTAGAAGTAGGTAGAAGCACTATCAAGCGAAAAAGGGATCATCGAATTTAGAATCTGCGCCATCGACATCAGCTTCCATTAAAAACTAATTAAATCTCAGCTCTTTTTTCAAAAATCGTACTATGAAAATTGGTTAATGTAATCTCGCTAACTTCACATTATTGGTTCATAGCAGCTTTGCCTTCACCGATACTATCCAAAAACTTCTAAGATAGATTGTTTGAACTATCAGTTCAAAATCGAGCTTTCGGATGCTACGGTGAGAAATCAAATGTGAAGTTACCATCGATGTACGATACCGTAGGCGATGAATAGAAAGTCCTAGAGATTGGATTGTGGTCAAAGCATCCCGAAAGCCTTGGGAAATAAGGGAAGACCCGTCAGCGGGATCTTTTCTGATGGAAAAGGTTGGACTATAGCCCGAAGGTGATGAGCTAAAGATCAAGCTTCCGACTCTCAAAAAATCAATCAACGAACTCAGTACACCATCACTATTCTGGTGACTCGGCTCAGGGTTTAAGTTGCCGATAACAAATAATGTGACCGGACTTTCTTTAGCGACAACTGGCCTGACAAAGGTAGAGAATTGGCTTTCTGTGATCGACATCCTTACGAACAAAGCCACTTCGAATTTGTGGTGAAGCACCTGCTTCACTATCAGGGTAGTTTCCAACGCCTTAAAATTGAGGAAAACAGACTTGGCAATGGAAACCGCCTGACCGCACCTGAAGGCAATCTGTGCCGACGCCTCTTGGTAATACGCTAGGTGTTGCTGCGATTTGCCAGTTCAGTGAAGTCGAGCAGTTTGACCATAAGCTCAGTCCAAACATGGGTGTATGTATCAAGACGGGAAAAGGGTTTTAATGATTTTGCCGAACCCGAAAAGGTACTGGAGTTTTACAGTGATTTAAATATAACCGGCCCTTTTTCCCTTAACGAAAAATTGGCTAATATTCATCACAACAGTGGAAGCGCGGGATGGAATCGGCCCTCCTGCGATATTCCAGCAGTGAAAATTCCGTGGTAGGCGATCGTAATGAGCGCTGGCGCAATGTGGCTGATCCATTGAAGATGCACATCAATGGTTTGGTTAATCTGTGACCGCAGTATGATTGGGAATGATGTTCTGGTTTAAGCTGAAAGGCTTTGCTACTTATTTCAACCTTGCCTATATCGACATGCATATGGACACGATGCTTATGGAGGGACTGTGCTTCCAAGCAAAAAAGAGTGGCTGATTTTCTATAAAAAAATCCGGAGTATAGAAGTTGTCCGATGAGCCTTACCGATGATGGAAAAGGTGTCAGCTCCCAACGTACAAAAGGGAAGCTGGACCTTGCATATGCCCGAAGGGGTGAGGCACGGATAATTTCTGGAAAGGAATCCGAGCCTATAACGCCAAGTAACCAAAATATGAATGCAAGTTATCAGCTGATTTTCGAATAGAAATGGAAAGAAGCTTCATGGTCTGGACTTAAGAACAGTTTTTTTTGAGCCAATGGCTATGACAAGTAGGTCTTTAGTCTATTGAAAGGGGAATTGGAGAATAACAATGCACAAAATCAGGAAGTTTTATAAATCAACCTGAATTAGGTTCAAACAAAATGGGAGTTAATTCAAAAAATGCCTTGGAGGTTGCGCTTCATTTCAAAGACGGGAAGACTCAGATTAAATTGCTTTACCGTAAATGAAAGGAATAATGAGTTTACTCTGAAGTAGATTCCGAACCTGAAGGAGATCAATTTTTGGATCCCAAGTAACTAATTGGTGTTGATGGATGCTAGTTTTAAGAAATTAAAATGACATATTATTTCACTACATAGCAAGAAATGGAGAGTCGAAGGTTTCACGTTGATTTTTATTAAGTACCGGAGAGTTGCTCTTTGTGGTCGACCGGAGATTCCTATACAACCTACATGAAAATGAGCTCCCCATCAGTCTTCCAACCTCCCCCAGTATTACCCAGAAGGTGAATAGTGTTGAATTAGTAGGGCGTATTGACCACAAAATCTTTATTTGGAATATTCAACCATTAACCTTATAGAATTAGTTTTGAAGTCCAATTAGTTAACCTATGAAAACGATTCGGATCCTTTTATTTGCTTCTCCTCAGAATTGAAAGAGACAGGGATAAATTCAGAATTTATATAGCACCGAAAATGATCCGCCTGTCAAACAGCAAAAAGCAACATCTCCGTGAGCTGGTGCAATGGGAATATTTTTTTTTGGATGCGATCGTCCGACACACGCCACAGGGTGAGTACAACAACGCGATTAGGAGTTGCCGAACCATCGTCCTATGTCCTCTTTTTTACCAAAGTTGGAAAATATACCGCAGAGGAATTTGATACTGCATATGAGAACCTTTAAAGACAAGCGAAAGCCACGTATTTGGACTTACTTTAAGAATGCACGTATCAAAACGGTGCGATCACCCGATGAAGACAATCACACTTTGAGTTCAAAAAGAAGATTGGTGCCTCGGTATTTTCTTTACCGAGTTATGTTCAATCCCGACAGATCTGATCAATCGGTATCGCAGCCAAATGGACGAGAATTAACCGGCTTTTTGAGGCAAAGCCTGCATCTGGCTCAAACTGCGGAAAGCGGGGTCGACTGGAGGGAAAGTTAAAATTGCAGTAAAAAATACATTTAATGAACTTATCTCAACAGTCAGGGGTGCTGCTTGCCATCAGCAACCACAACAGAATGGCTGAAGATTTTTGGCCTCCAATCCGGACTGGCGAAATTAAGGCATTGACCCGTAACTGCGAAGGCAAATTATCAATCAACGGCTATGTCGGCGTCATCGGTGGTCAAATCCGGATAACTAATGTCCATCGAGAGCAGGACTACCTGAAAGCAAGATGAGCGAACTTGAAAACAGTTAGTGCTACAGCAAAAAGGAAGCTTGCAAAGCTGATTTTGTTTACAGTTGATCTCGGACTCTGTCGGGATCTCGCTTTCGAAAAAAGTGAAATTTTCCCTGCCAATGCTGGGGCCTTAGTGAAATCTTTCGAAATGCTGCCAGAAAGAGGATTTGCTTTGGATTTGCAGCTTTGTTGAACAAATCTCCTTGAAGCTCGCTGCCACAATTTTGGATTCCTAGTCTCCCGAAGCTCCAGGACCTCCTTCCGAAACTCACCCAGAAAAAATAAATTTTCCAAAGCCATGTTAAACAGTAAACGAGAGTTCCTCAGCGATGAAACGTCCGGAAATTTCAGTTTGACAGAATGACCCATGACCGCACCGCAGACGAAGCCTTACGATTTCTATTAGAAAACTTATGGCCTTCTTGGGCCGAATACCGCAGAATCCTCTAATCAACGAGATCGACTAACAATCACCCAGCGATACGACTAATGCGGAAGGCTTGTAATCTGCACAATTTTACCACCTACTGGAGGCGAAAGCCAAAACTCACGACCAGCCAAGCAAGGGTTCGTCGTGAGTCCTCAACCGGTGATTTTCTCCGCTACGTCCATCCGTTCAATAAGACAACTATCGACAAACATCAATCTCGATCCGTTTATCATGTGACTCAATGGATTATTGGCGCTTTACGGCGGCTCAAAAATCTGCTTCTATCCCACTGCAACACCTTCGGCAACCTGGATCTCAACTTAGTTTTTATCGAAGAACATACAGCATGGAAATCGTCAAGAAATCAGAAACCCTAAGCCCGAGATGTAATCCATATCTGAATTCCCCATAGCTGGTTGTCAAAAAGGAAAATGCCCAAAGACATGAACTTCCAATGGTTTACACTTTTTTTTCAAGCAAGAAAAGATCCCCTCATCTAAGGAATCGAGAAGGAAGCACGGAAGACGCTCCTTCTAAATATCTTTTCTACCAAGTCCCAAAATCCTCCAGTTTCGCAAAAATATGATTACTAGTGAATACCTATATTCCTTTTCAAATTTCTAGATTACTACCAGCGGAGAAGAATCGAGGGTAATTTTTTTCGGGAGAAGACCGAGGAAAGATCAACGCCCTGTAACAGAATGGTGTTTCAGTCGGCAATCGTGCTGTCCTTATTGGCGCGCCGGCACGGGAAAACCAGTCTGACTCAATGCGGGACGGCGGAAATTCCCAGTCGCACGATGGCTTGGATTTGATGATCCGAAGAGGTAACAATTATCAACGACTCCTTGGCCGCGGCCTAGGAGCAGGCAAGGAGGGAAAAGTCGGATCCAAATCGATGAGTCCAAAATGGCTGGACGAATGGAGACGAGCCTGGAAACCCGCTGAAAAGAACTACCCAACGGCCCGATCCATCAAGGCAGTCTATCAAAGGGCCTTTCGGCCGGCTCTATTTGGATCTTTTTGACCAGTTGAAAGAGCTTTCATTCTGGGAACAGTCGCAGAGCAACGGTTTTATTGAGACCACCAAGGGTTTGCGGTCGAGCTACCGGTGAAGTTGATTTTTTCGATCCGTGAGAGCTTACCTAGGCCACCTTTTCGAGTCGAACGCGTCCTCCCAAGCTTGCTTCGCAATAAAGGCTACGCGTGGGCGCGATGAACTTGGAAAAGGTGAAAATGGTCATCAAGGGCGCGCGGCTTATGAGTCATATAACATCAGCATCAAAGCCGGCGGAAGAAGATGCCGTGGCAGGAAAGTAATTTTTCACACAAGATCAAAGAGGAAAAGAAGTCACTCACGATCCAGTTGCCCTTTTGGCAGGTATGTTCTCGACAACTCTATCTGACTATCAGTTTTTCTGGAGACAAAAAACGCGAGAAGCCCGCTGATGTTTTACGCTGACAAAGTGAAGGAATATGGGAGAGATTGGAGATATTTTTAAGCAATTATTCTAGAAGAGCAAGTGCGGATATTCGAAAGAATGAAACCAAAAATAACTCGAATGCTAGGCTCCTGAAGCTTACCTGGAAAATTCTCTCCCTTTGCCACACTAGACGCGGAACGAAAGACCCGATTACTAAAAACGAGCTATACGAGCGTCTACCGATCTAGCTCAATCACGATTGGTCCGATGAAGTGTGGCGGAGCGTTTTCCAACAGCCGACCTTCTCCGGCTACAAAATGAGTCGTACGGATACCTACGAGATTTCCCATGATCAGCTAAGCTAACAAGCCGATTGCGGAGAAGCGAAGCGGGAAGAAAGGCTTGCTTGAGATCAAGCCGAGGGTTGATTAACCGTCACGATAGGAGGAAGGCTGAGGCGAGGTTAGTTTTTTTCTCGAATAAGCAGTGAGCTTTGATCGAGCCTATCGGATAAGTTTAAGACAAACAGAAGAGAGCTTCAACATGGCATTAGCCAAAAGCAAGGAAGCGCATCAAAACAGGAGACAGCAAAAAGAAGCTCAAACCAGAGTAACGTATATTTGGTGAAAAAGTTAAAAAAGTCTATGTTTTAAAATCGCTGTGGGTGTATTTGTGGTATTGCCTGGACTTTTTGTCGTTATTGAGTGTAAAAGCTAAGCGAAGTGCTGATCAGGGCCAAACCTCAAAAAGGCTGCTGCAAAAAGAGCATAATAACGACATCTATCGACCTTGCTGAATGTGGTGTTTGGGAAGGCACAGCGGTTGAGAAATATAAGACTTGACCGAAATGCGCAGATTGAGGATATTAATTTTCAAGAGAGGAAACTTATCCCCTAGACAGAAGTTGATTCGAATAAAAAGCCGTCAGTCAGTCCCTCTAATGCCGGGTGGCAACAATCCGGATTACACCCATGTGGTCTAGACTTTCCACATTGTTATTTTTGGTTTGTTTTTTTTAGTTTTTTTTTTTTATTTTTTACGAAAAAGATGTAAATAATAGGAAGTTCAGTATAATTTCTGGTAGAGGGTTATCGATCAGAAACGAATCTCAACAGATCCGAGCTCTCTTTTTCTATTGTTACCTAGATTTGAGAATATTGCCCCTCTTATGAAAATCGAAACATCTATTAATTTCAAGGATTACCGACTACATCGTACTTTTTCTTTCGAGCAATATTTCGAAGAAACCCTCTTTCAAATTAAATTGGGAAAGCGAATTCCTACTGAATGATTTTTCAGTTAATCAGCATTTTCAAAGTAAACCTGCGTGGAGAGTTTGCCTGAGTAGGTTCAGGCTGTACGGTTCCTGTGTTGAGATTGAGATCGGAAAATGATAGACAAAAATTGATAACGTCTTATTGCGTCAAGTTAACATTGGTCAAATCAGCCGACAGGAGCGATAATAACTTTTTCTATGTAAGTGCTCGCAAAAACTCAGGGAGTCATGCGTTCTTGAGCTCATTTTGAGTCTGCTTTGCCCCCAACGAGATGAAAGCAAATGTTCATGTCGAACTCCAGGTCATAAACATGGATCTTGAGGTTTCCGTATTAGGAGCAGAGTTATCCGAATGCCGTGATGCGTTTTCACAAATACGGCTTTGCCGGCGTACTTTGCCAGATCCGTCAAGCGTCAACTCGCTCCAACCTCGTCCGTAATCCGCCAAATTTCCATCGAGGCATAATAGTAATGAAAGCTCATCTCGTATAAGCCTGCCGCATAAGCTCACTTACTAAGAAATCATCACCAGCTTTGCAAGGGATTCTAACTCTGGCTTGAAGTTACTTATTTTTATAATAACTTGCGAGGCGAGGAGTGCGAATTCCGGGAAGAATATTTATTGTTGGGAAGCACCCCTGGGATTGACGAGGAATTTTTTCTAATTTTATTGTCCAGGAACGGCACCCATCTTCATCAAAGGCCTCTCTTGAAATTATATGGGCATTTTCCTGTTAATTTGATCAAATAAAGTCTGCATAACCTCCCTCAATCTTAATCTCTCAGAGATAAATGCATCCTCTTTTCGTCCTCAGTAATGAAAGAAAAAGATATTATAGAATCATACAAGAAATCTACGTCATAACCCTGATTGCGGAATCAAGTGAATTGGGATGAACGCAGAAATTTAAATTGGATGGAATTTTTGAGGTTTTAAATCAAGTTTTGGAAGCATCTTATATTCTTTGGACTTATATCTCGATACGATCCATAATCCATCTACTCGTAGCGGCATGTAGCTTTGGTCACCACACAGACATATCGAGTCCTGAATCATTGTAGCGATACCCTGCAATGCTTTAACCTCAAAATCATAGATTTCTGAAGTTTTTAAGCTTTGTAAAAAATGCGCTGAAAATCTGGGTAGATTTTGCTCATTAAAATAAGGAGTAAAGTCTTCTTTTAAAGCTTGATATTGAGTGGTTCACATATCTATATACTTACCTATTAAATTTGAGGTGCCGAAGAAATCGAACCCTCCTCTTCTGCACTTTTCGCTTACATCGTCGATTAGGCCTGAAGGAGTCCAGTGCTTTTTCTAGTGTTCTTTTCCCATTCTACCAGCCTTTTTCTGACTATATTTTTTCGAGAGTTCGGTAAGCAGTCTTGCCGTATTTTTCATACAAAGTATATAGGGTAAAATGGTAAGATGCTTCCGATTTGAGCAATTAACCCGTGGTCGCCTTACCGCAACTTAAATATATATTTCGTTGGCGCTAAGACTTTGAGTGATTTTGACTTAGGGCTTTGTGTTTCTAAATTGAGCCTTGAGTCAGGGAAAGATTATAAAATGCCTGTGCCGTGGCGTAGGAAGCCATAGGAGACAGTTTTTTTCTTAATCCGCCATAAAGCGAATCAAAACTCCTTCAATCCAACTCTGTTTTAAGAACGGATCTCTAATTTGGTGATTTTATTGATGAATAAACTATCATGCTTGCGTCTTTGAACAAATGAATAGTCATGCTAACATCTATAGCTTTCAAACCAAGCTAAGCTTTTCTTATTAGTTTTTGGACGCCAAAGCTTTTTCAATTGTAACAATCTTGGAAATCAGTCTAGTTTTTTAATCATCGGCAAATAGGTACCTTCTATTGGATCGGTATACACTTTGATTGACTAATCGTAATCCTCGCCTCCTCGGTGATTATATTAGAGACTAAAAGGGAGCGTATTTGTCCGAAAATCAATAATTGTAAGACTGGGTATTGCCTTATTACGGAATGGAAGTGGTAACAATCGCAGCCACACAAGACCAGCGATAATAGGCTAGAGAGTACTATTTTCAAAGCGATTTGTGTTTTTTAGCTTCAGAAATAATTCGCTTGAAATCTGGATAAATATCCCTCGGTTATCGTAGTAAGGTGAGTGAAGAGACTTTTTCAGGAAAGAGTTCTCGGTGAAGGTGGAATGTGATTTTTGTGCATAATGATGAGCTCAAAGAATGGAACTTCCTGATTCCAAGTGATTTTTGACTTAGCCCACATTGAAATGATAATCGCTTTTCGAGGCATTTTTCCATTCATAAGTTTTCTTTTCGATCAAGGACTTTTTTTGAGTTCGAAAGAAAATTTCGCTTGGTTGAAATAACAGAAGTGACCAGGAAAAAATTTAAATAAAAGTTCCAGCAATATCAACATATAGAATAGCTGGTGTCTGAGATGATTAATTCTTTGATTTCAAATGGGAGAATTTCCCGCGATCGATCTTCACTTTACTTCAAAATATTCTTTTGTTAGCGTCAAATTGATGTAAGCCTGAGCCCAAAGTGCATGAGTCATTTTTGACCGGAGGCGGCATTTCTTGGCTTTACCTTACCCAGAAGAAAAAAAATATAAAAGAAATAATAATCCAGTTAATCGGATTTTCATTGGACCTTGATTTTTTAAATGATAAAAAATAAAAGAAAAAAAAAAAAAAAGCCCCCCTTTTGAAAAAAAAAAAAAAAAAAAAAAAAAAAATAAAAAAAAAAAAAATCGAATTTTAACTAATATATAAACTTTTAATTCCAATATGTCTATTCGAAATCATTAGATTGGGGCAAATGAAAACTAGTTTTATCCTTCAAAATACGCTCTATTTAGTCAACCTGTTTCTCTAAATAATTCATTTCAGTAAGAATCTGAAACAGCATAAAATACACGTGTAGGTAATTATCGAATGATT
>Ga0163217_1107758_pt1 | contig 15196 bp, 9 predicted proteins | sample SynspAceP_FD_185933 | JGI IMG/M metagenome (GOLD analysis project Ga0163217, IMG submission 185933) | Saline lake microbial communities from Ace Lake in Antarctica - Synechococcus sp. Ace-P (PacBio error correction) | ecosystem: Environmental > Aquatic > Non-marine Saline and Alkaline > Saline ...
CCAAGAAAAGGGAAAAAAAAGGAAAGATTCCCTGCCCTTTTGAAAATGGTGGGGGGTAAAAAACCAAAGTTGGGAAAATTGGGACAAATTGGTCCTTTTGGGATTTTTGGGGGTCAATGGAAAAAATTGACCCGAGGAACAAATTTCCGAAGCAATATTCCCTATGGCAACACCCTTGCAGAAGGTAACATCGTATGTTTTGGGACCATTCGTAAAATCGCAAAACTCCACCGTGGGAAATAAGAGCGTAATAATAGAAATGGGATGGAATGTGGAAATCAAAGGAGTATGTTTCCCTCTTTTTTGGGTTTTTTGTAAGAAAAACCCCCTGAGATAAAGAATGAATTTCAAAGGCCCTTACGGTGAATTATGCCCATATCAAATCCTTACCCAACGAGAGAGAAATTTATATCGGTGGTGGAAGAGCTAGGAATGGCACCATTTAAGAATTCACACATATTTTCACCTTTTCATTAACCGAAAAGACAGAATCGAAAAGTGTCTATTGGGTATGGTGGTAGAATACTAAGAAAGAGTTATTCCTAATTACGCCTCAATTCAGAGATTACTCGAAAAAAGATTCCCGAAATTTCCAGTTTAAACATTGGTCCCTTTCTGAGCCTCTTCCAGAAGATAAACTGGAACAAAAATCAAAAAATCACTTGAGGACAAAGAGGCAAGAACGGTTATGGTTAGGATTTTATTCATCAAGTGGGCTTTTGATAATTACTTTGAAAGAAATCATCCCGAGGCCGAATGAGGTTGAAATATTAACCTATGCGGAACGCTCCTTTGATGAATGCAGCAAGTTCTGAAACTTCTGGATGTATCTGGGATTCCCCAAGGAAAAATATCCGATTTTGAACGATTTCGAGGGATAGATCAAAAAATAAGATCGCCGCTTAGGCGGGATTTTTTATTTAAGAAACCATTTTTGATTATTTTTACCTCACACTAAGTCTAGCCAATGACCATTCAATCCTATTTTTGAAATCCAGTAACCAGAATACCCTTAGCAGAAAAGAATTCGGAGAGCTCCTTTTTCAAACAAAATCATTTTTTTGGCGAAGAATTTTCCAGACCCTGAAAGGGGTTCAAATTGGGCCTTAAATAAGGTTAAAAAAGAAAATCGAAGGTGCTCCAAAATAGAAAGTGCGAACCGAGGAAGTAAGCTGAGATCAGAGAGAAATCTTTACGAAGCTTAAAAAAGGGACTTGGTCCTATCGAATCGCAATTTTAGGAGATTTGATTTCAGGGGAAACTTCGTGAAGAACCTATGATCGGATAAAGAGGTAGGAGGGCAATTGATGAAAAATCAAATTCTCCCATCTATTTTGGAGGGTCCAACATGACTTGGACTAATGGTCAGTATCTTTCCGTAATCAGAAAAGATGAAAAAGCTGGTCAGTTCTCTTGAACAGGTGGATGCTAAGTTTGATATGGAGGAGAAATGGTCCTGCTACAGATCAGCATACACAAGGATATTATTCTACATCAGCCTAATTTCCTTTTCTTCTTATTCCCATCATCGGCTATCAAAGCTTTTTGGTAAGTTCCCTACCTTGAATAATGTCTTGGAAAAGTGTAATTTCGAACACGTGCGATTAGGCGAGTCTTAAGAGCTGAGTTAAAGAGGTGGAGCCTTTGAAAGAAATGCTGAACTTATTGAGTTTTGAATCTCAATGCCATTGCAAAGTCTGCTGATGCCGCTGCTCAATGGATCCACAAGCCTTTTCGGGCTTACTGCGGAGGAAAGCTCTGCCAAAATTTGCTGGTTTGCGCAGGTACAGAATGAAAAAGTTGAAAAGCTCCTTGGGGTTTATCGGCTACCGAGCCTTAATTACGAAGATGCAAGTCAACAACTGCAAAGGTGATTTTCTGTGTGATTTGGACTTCTCGAAGTTTTTTATTCAGAAGGACAGTTTAAATCCTTCAAAATAGCAGTGATTAACATCAAATACAAAACCGTTTTCCTTGGACCCACAAAGCCAAGCAACCTTGGTTTCTATAAGAAAGTAAGCGGAGTGGGAAATGGTGGCTTGAGGTGGCCTAGTCAAGAATGTAGAGCGATTTTTGATCGTATGAGTACCGTCCAATGCAGCTATCAGACTAACCAACTGCTCAAAAAGGGAAATTCCTGAGCGATGGATTCAATGCACCAGATCAAAATGCTCTAATGAAAGGTCTACAACTAAAGCCAACAGCTTGCGCTAAGAAACGGGCAAGACAAGCCTGAAATCTGGGTGGCTTAATGAGAGGCGTAATTAATGATTCTAACGGATTCTAGGATGTGGAGAAACGGAAAAGCAATTATGAAGCATTGGGCTGGTCAAGATTTGACGAAGAAATTATCCCGACGTCACCGCATACGAAAAAAGTTTTTGAAAAATTTAATTTCTCAAGTAGGGTAATCTCGCATAGCATGAATATAATCGCAGATAGTGTACCCCCCCCCCCCCCCCCCCCCCCCCTCAAGTAAGGAACAGACTGGAGAGTAATTCACAAGAATGGAAAAGTAAGTCAACACCGAGGGGTAGGATTCAATCCTTATTATCAGACCTCCGAAGAAATGCGATTCAGATGCGGAGGATTTTTTCTGGTTAATCTGGAAATCGAGATGAAAGAAATCTATTACTAGGCGCAGGCTCCAAGTCCAGGGCCGGAAAAGATGAAAGTGACTTCTGCGCTGAAAAACAATTTTCCCAAATGCAAGATGAGGTTGATCATATCCTTCCGCTGCCGCAAAGCTATCCTGCGGACACAAATCAGGGATTTCAATGATCCTTGGCAACTCGGGCTCAATAGTTGTGAATTACGACGGACAAAAGATCATAGAATACGAGACCCAGCTCCCGGATATCTCTAGTGATGAAGGTGGTGGAGGTTACAATCGGGAGGAAGTTTCCTGAAGTGATTTCATCCATGATAAATGCCGAATCGATCAAGAAATGAACTATGGAAAGATTTTGGGTTGACGGCTACCATGATTCAAGAGCAATGTTTATCCAAAAGCCTTTTTCCAAATCGATATATGCTAGCTTCTGTAAGGTTTATCACCGACATAAATCAGATCGGGTATTGCTACTTTCTTTATTATAATTCATTCCAGATTTTTTAAAAAAAACACGTAACAAAATACCATGACTGACCGTAAGAAGCAAGTCAATTTCGTAGGGTCGATCGCTTATTATAATAGTGGGAATCTGAAGAAAAAGCTGCTTTACTGACGATAATGAAATTAATGTGAACCTTATACTAGAAAGTTTCCTATCGCAAGGACCTGACTTTATATCATCAAGAAATGCTATGAGAGTAACCGAAAGCACCTCTTTATATGACAAATCTCGAGCAAAGAAATGACTGTCATAGAGTATAGAAAATATTAATGCGGAGGATCAGAAAGTCCCGTTGGTGGGTGCAACTTAATTATTCCAATTATTTCTGATTTTGGTCGCTGCGATAGTTTCCGCGGATGAGCGAGGAGAAGATTTGATCTACTTGGTGGCAGGGAACCAGTGGTAGTTAGGCCATTCCTAGATGCTTCCGAATGTCCGCCTACCTACGGAGTTGGCCATTTGATGGGTTGGTGATTGGTTTGATAGCGGGCGGAAAGATCATGCCATCTACGCAAAAGCGTCGAAAAATGCAAGAGGAATGATAGAGAACCAAAGCTTGAAAGAATATTCAAGAATACGGTTCAATGAAGATGAAAACACGTAATTGGTATTTGCGGCTTCAGGGACCTACTCCTTATGTAATTGGAGGTGTGAGAGTGGCTAGATCGAAGGCTTATTTGACAAGGAAGCCAATCTCTTGCAAATCCTAATTCTCTCTTTCGAATGAAGTTTGACTTTGGCAATTGAGGCAGTTGTAGGGTCCTGAATTCGTACCGGAAGTAACTCGATGAAAGTCTGGAACGGCTCCAGAAAATTAAAATTTTAAATATGATTTCCAACAAGCGGTCATGAATCAAAGCTTGGGCGGTGAAAGGCAAATAAAATGTGGATATGCAATTGGTCCTAATGGCAAACGGTTTCAGCGTGGTATCCATATGATTATGGAAGCTACCTGTTTGGAAGAAGTAAAGCAATAGAATTGCTTCTGAAGTGAGGTTCCGTTCGAAAGGCTACAGCTATTATTATTCAAATCTATAATTAGGTTTATTTTTTGAAGTTGCTGTTTTTTTAAAAGTATAGCAAACGTAATCTTTGCAGCCCGATAAGCTTTGAATGTCAATAGCTTATTTAATCAAAACAAATACACAGCAGTGATGTTGCATACTTATGAAAATATAATCCGAAAAGCCTTTTTTTCAATAAAGGGAAAAAGAAACTGCAGACTCAAAAGGATTCAAAGTGGTTTAAGAAAAAATCACCAGTTCAGAATTTGAACCTTCTGAGGCATGGAAAAAAAGGATTTGGAAAAAAAATCAACATTTGCTAGGGAAAAAGGACGGCCCAGCGAAAAGTTTTGATCGAAGGAAATGAAATAATAGAGTTCGATAATCCTACGTCGAGCGAATCCTCCCAAAAGAAATTTTTTAAAAATCCAGTGATACTGATTCAAGAAATCAGAGGGCCAGCTGCGTTTGGAGCAAAGCGTTTTCAATCTACTGATTGAAAAGCGATCGAAAAAACCTTTTAATAAAAGATTTTAAATCTGGAAAGCCTAAGTAGCTCATCGAAGGAAGGAAGGTAAAGTCTATAAAGGGAGGAGTAAAGAATCAGCGACCTATTTTAATGAAGCCTGGGAACGCCCGTTTATAAGAAGGAGTAAGTAAGGGACCCAAAGGTTTTGGGCAAAGAAATCGAATTTGTTCCGATCAAGACACGAATTTAGATCGTCCTGATTATTAAGTTTGATAGCCTTCCTCCAAAGAAGAAAAAGCTTTGAACAAAGCGAAGAAGGGATTAATTAGACTCAATAAGTTTTATCTCAAATTCCTGGAATTTGTGTCGGTTCGTGAGGCTGAATCCAAATGATGCCAGGGCCTTGATCACCGTGATGGGAGAGTCTGTACAGAGATGCAGGAAAGTAAAACGAACAGATCGAGTAGTCTATCAAGGGAGAAATCAATCCTGGAGAAAGCCAGTTTAGCGTCCTGCTAATAAGCCGAAAGACTTTTACACCACACGGAAATCCAATGGATCGAAAGACTGTGATGAACTTGGTCGAAAACGCTGCGAAAGAGCGTATTTTTCCCCGTCGGTTCGACTCCGATCGTCAATACCACGGGTTAACTCTGTTTACTAAATGATGGTGAACTAAGCAGCTAAGCTTTCTCATCCTTCCAAGAAATTAAGAAAATCTATCAAGTCCTCGCTTGACAAACCTTTGACCAAAAATGATGAAAGAGGCGAATTATCGCTGCTAACACTCGAGGACCGGAGGCAAAGTGCTGTGGATGATTTTGCAGGTGTTGTCCTTGGATCGGAAAATCAATGGATTGGAGATTTCATGTTGAAAAAAAGAATAGTAAGAGAATTTTTGCACATCCTAGGCTATGATTGTGACAGCTCTTGATCCGGGTGATTTATGGGCTGGTTTGGATAAAAAAGACCCTCAAGCGAGGGGCATTAATAGATTCCTTTCGAGCAAGAAGTGATTCGACTCAATTCTTATTTAATTAAAAAAAAAGCTCCCGAGATAGGAGCTTTTTTAATGTAAATCCCTTTCAGCGCTTTTCCAGATCACGTTGTAATGATTCCGCCCTTTTCCGCCAAAGGATTTTTTCCTTTTTAAGAGGATAATAGTGCGGAATTTAGATCGGTACCAAATTGTTGAGAAAGCGGGGTTGCTTGTCGATGCGTTTACTCTAGCAGTTTGATTTCCCCTCAATTCGAGAGTAACTTCCCGATGATCGGATTCATAGCCAGGCAGGGACTACACCAACGGCATAAGAAATTCGACCAGAATTGCTTCCGGGCTTTTCGAAAATTTGTCTTTGAGATTTCTTTTTGGGGCATATCCTAAAACTAAAAAGGTCTCTGAAAACAATCAGAAGCCCTAAAGATGTTATTTATTGAACTCTTAGTTTCCTGCTTGGAGGAGTAGGAAGCTTAAGGTTAAGCTTTTGCTTAATAACCAACTCAAGTGACTTTCCTGCCTTTGTATAAAGAAGGATTGAGATTGTCCGGCAGCTCCTGCGAAGATGTGGCGTATAGTGTTTCTGCAGCCACAAGCATTAAGTTGCATTCACTACCTTGAGCTTGGGACAGGGCTCAAGTACTTCGCCTAATTTTCGCTGATAAGACTACTTGAGCCACTGCTCATAACTTTGAAGATCATTCTGGATTTTGGTCAATTAGCTTCCTTAGCATTTCCTAGCCTCTTCAGTCATGGACTGTGCAGCTTGCTGGTAGGTCTGAACTTGACGCTTGAAAATCAAGCAGCCTTAGTCTGTGTTTTGGTTTGCAATTGGGTCCTGATAGTCTTTGAATATCAGCTCCAATTGCCCTCCATCTCTGCATCAAATTCCATTATGATTAACATTGGTGTACCCGATTTAAATCTCCTGCGCCTGAGCGACAAAATCCTGCGCCAAAGCAATACTACTGGCGGAAAGGATAAACTTTACTTTCATCAAATTTTTGGTTCTTTTATTTGTTGTCTTCTATTCCCTAATTCTTCCAAAACAAATTAGAGTAATCAAATTGTCTAGGATCAGTCAGGAATGAATTGCCGAAGGATCAAGCAGCCTTATCAAAATAACCATCCCCAGAATTGTTTCCTTCTGTCACTCTTCGCTCGATCGCAGTCGTAGATTTTTCGATGAAGTGGTTGAAGCAATTTCCTGCCTTTGTTTTTTTGGAAAAATGTCCCGTTTGATCCCAAAAATACGACTATTGAATTCTGGGATTCTTTTTGTTTCAATTGATTAGTTCCGCCTTTGCTGATACATTTCTCTGTCAATAAAACCTCTTCAAGCTTTCAAAGAGCGTCGAAAGATCTTTTAAATCTCTTTATCCAAACCCTGTTGCCTGTTTTTTTCCACTCGTAAGCTGATATTTTCCAAGCTCATCTTTGGATTACTTTATAATCCGGGTGCTTAAATTTAGGATGTATTCAGAATCGATGTAACCGATCTTTTGAAGCGGCTAAATTCCTTGCTGAAAGCATTATGTAAGCAAGCAAATAATACTAAATTTCAGCGATTATCCATGCCTTATGTTTTTGGTTTTCTAAATTAGGATTTAACTCCAACGATTCAACATTCAAATTTTGCATAAATTTAACCAAAAACTTCGCTGATATTAAAAACTTATTCTGAATTGCTGCCAACTGGTAAAGTGGAATGAAGGTCCAATGCTTTTTGGTCTGACCGGGTAATCGGAATCAAATTCCATATCCCAAATTCAATCCTAAGAGTCCAAACGCTGGCCAATAAATATTCTCGCACCCATACCGTTGCAGATTTCTTCTAAGTCAATATGGGTTAAAGTCTTTGTAAGATCCCCAGTTATTTCCTGCCTCTGCAAATGCTAGGACAAAGATGGTAGCTTGAGGATTGTGGAGATACTTAGGTATCTAACTTCCATCACAATATTTGTTATAGAACCACCCCACCAATAAGGATCTGGATTTGCTGTGCCTCCCTTGTATCTCTACCTGGAGTGATAATTGAATTTTTCATAACCTCTCAGACCAATGATTTCCTGAACCTGAAAAGCAAAATGTTTGAAGGTCATAGACCATCCTCTCTCCATTTACAAATCGCGTCCAATGAATGATTCCAATTTTTAAACTACCGTAAAAGAACCTAAGAAGCCCATGTGGGCTCTGCACTAGCAACCAATTTAGTTGAACCAAACAAGGGGGTGTAAATCGAGGCCAATCAAACATCCAACTTATGAAATATCTGAGACCACTTGTAACTTTTCTCATCAGGTGACTCCGATCGATCTATTATTCAAAAGCAGAAATAAGGCGAGTCGCGCTGAGAATAGCCAAGCATGATGTTGAACCGAATCTTTGGGTAAGATTGATTATCGATGTTATTTCGTGCTATCGTCTTTATTTTAGGGTAAGACTATTTGATCGACCTGTTTTGGGTAGCTCAAACGAATGAAGACCGAATTGGTCAAATTCATAAATTTGGGAATCGCAAAGAATTACTTATGGTAAGTAATCATCCGGCCAAAGTCACACGCTTGCAAGTCGCCAAAGTAACTCCGGTAATCCTGAAGTATCCTAGTTCATTTCGCAAAATTTGCGAGAGAGAGAGTCGACTTGACGCTGTACGGAAGTGATTGAAAGGAAAAGCTTAAGCGTTTGGCTTTTTACCCTCCAAACCAGGCTCTGTCAGGAATAGGGAATAATTCTGGGAAAGATCGACCATTGGCCTGAACCCGAAGCGATAGCCTTTTTGACCTCGCCTACTCGGAAGTGGATCCCACTTATCTGAAAATCTCAAATTTTTAGTTGAAAAGTTATTGGAAAGAAAGGACTACTGTGGTCCCGACGAAGCCGTAAAATCCTCCTCCATCGCACAGATAACTCAAATCTGATCATGATTTGGTCGCCTCTAATTCGAACGTGATATCGAGCAGTCCTGCTTCGAAAGTTTGGCCAGAGATCGGGATTTATTTTCACGTCAGGGTCAAGAACCAAGAGTCGAAAGCTCACGAATAAGTTCGTACTGAAGGGAAGCGCCCGGGTAAATTTCTGAACTGGTAAGAAATTCGAAATTCCCGCATCACCTACTATCAGATTCGTTTCGTTCATAAAGACCCTCCTGTTAATATTCTATTAACGTCTCAACAGTCTATTTTTCTAATAATACCCGACGTGTAAATGAGGACGAGGAACCCCTAGGGCCCTATCAAATCCGCATTTCCAAATCAATCGAGTCTCTCTGCACATTGATTTCTATGGTCTAATATTAGAACCAATCTCCGTTGTGCTGATAATAGGGGAGAGCGGAGCGCGAGAGGCACGTCAATCACCTTTGCAGGAATCGTAATTTAGTCGTTTGTCAGTTTTTCTTTATCATATAACATCACCTCTTGAATTCCTAGTTTGGAGCTAGCAATACGGCATCCTGGATGAATGTCACGAGCGCGAGGAGCGTTATTTTTCTGTTAAATAGTACTTTCTTCTTCTTCCAGCGCAGATATCATAATTGATCTTGTTCCTCACCGAAGTTCATAAATGGAATCTTGCGAGCGATTTTGGGCATCACGGAAACCCTTTGCTGGATAGAAAGTTAATCTGACACTCTGCCATTGGTCATTTCTATACTCTTTGGGATGTTATTTCGACCGCTGAAAAAATTGAGCTGAAATTATTATTGAGGTAATGTATCTGCGTCTGCTGTTATCACAGAAGCACTGTTCCAGTTTATAAAATTAGGGTGTTCCTTTACGTCCCTTTGGAGTTGCGTCTCTTAGTCGGGTATCACCATCCTTTGATATGCTAACTCGCACATTGCTTCTTTGGTTTTCCTTTAATTTGCCCTTAAAGGCTTAAGCGTCAGTTATTTCTTCATTTTCCGTAAATCAATTCGTTATCCTTCACTTTTTGAGTTTTTGAATAAACATCAAAGCGAAGCTTTAACTGAGTTTGGAAGTGTAAGTGTCTCGCTCTTGGAATGATTTTTACCTCAGCATGAGATAGCCTTTGTCCAAATAGTAATTTTTCAAATAATTCCGTTTGCGTTATTCATACGTCATCTCGACTACTTCGACCTCTGAATAATTGACTTTATCTTTTCAAATCACCTTCTTGGGTTTTGCTCATCCCTGAAACTTCACTCGGGAGAAGTACTAGTGACGCTCAGTAAGGTCCTAAAAGCAAGAAATGTCGTCGCCTTCAATTTTAGTAAGCTAAATGAATTTTCACATCACCAATTGATTCCTTGTCCTCCAAAGCTTTTGAGCGCAGAGGAATAGCATCTTCCAGGTACTTTCAAATTTGATCAATCGACTTTTCATCCGTGAATAGTGAATATAATGCAATTTCATCAGAGTGACAAGCCTACAGCTTTGATCTCCGCGTCCCGGTAGGTTTCGGGCTTGGCGATAATTGAAAGCCCAAAAATACTATTGGCTTGGCCTCGAAGCATAGCGACTTTGCCACGGATCTGTGCCAGGTTGCGCCCAACTCAAGACAAAATAAAATAAGTAGAATTCTTTTCATCAAATTGATTTACTTGCTCACCTGTCAATCCAATCTCCGCTCCCTTGATTGGTAGTCGTGATGGGCTTCATGGAGGTGCCTCTGTTTTCTAAAATCTGGCCACAATTACAGGATAAAAATACATCTCTGTATAGGCCAGCGCAAAGTGAGAAAATTACTCAGTTTACTCACCACTGAGTTCCTGATTCATGAAGTTCAGTGATCAGGAATTACCACGGCCAGTGTCCAGGGATGATTCGGCCTACCACCTGTTTGGGTGATATCTTCTGGATTTAATTTTCTTCCGAGACTTTTGAGCAATGCGTTTGGCACGCCTTGTGTGAGTTCCCATGTTGTAACTAAAGGCCAATACGGACTTTAATCCTTTGTTGAGCAGAGTCCGTTTTCTGGGCTTCCATCCAAGTTGGAATAAGCCGAAGTTGGTGATCTATTGAATATCAACCGATCGGATTGAAAGGCGGAATATGATTTTTCATCATCAATTGGAACCTCATCAAAGTAATGGTTTTTAACCAACAATGTCCATGAACCTTGGATTTCATCCTTTGGCGAGACCAATTTCTCTGTAGATGAATGAAAAAATAAATGTTTAAGTTTCACTCCCAAGATCTTCAGCACCCTCTTATTTGCATCTTCACCGCCTGGTTATGGCATGTCGGTGTCAAAAATCCTCATTGGCACCTTTTTTTCTTGGCCCAGCGGCCATTGCCATCCATGTGATAATTGCAATATGTCGGGGTATTCTGTTTCGGTCTTGTATATCCTTCATTTCCTTCGTTTTCAAGAATGCCTATTTTTTTGGAGGTACAAAAATGCCTATTCTTTTTTCAATCTACTAACTTAGAGTAGATAATATTAATTAAGCGTAGCACTTGGTGGAGGCAAAGTGTAACTGATTGGTTACCCTAGAAAGTAATACCAGTCCTTGTTCGTAAGGATTACCAAAGTTAATCCCATAAGGGTATTATTTGGGTTGCCGGATCTCCGAATTTAGGATTGAAGGCTCTGTGCTATTCTATCTTTAAATCTAGGTAATCTGTGAAATGTGGGTCTAAAGCCCTAGTTCTGCAGCTATAAGTCCAACGATCATCGAGGCGATATTTAACTCCACCTCCGAAAGGATAACCACCGGAACTCAAGTGTATATTGAGAGGAGGAATTAAACGCGTAGGTTTTCCTTTCATAAGGAATACGCTATATCCAATTCCAAAGAAAGCATAAGGGGAAAATCTGAATTCAGAACCATTTCTCAAAATAATCAATGAAATTAAAAATTCCATAACTGCAGACCCCTTCGATCAACACCACCTCTGAAATCTGGCATCTCCCGAATTCGGGGCCAAATCATCAATTGGTTTAAATGCTATCAAGCTGCCCGAAATAATTGGCCGTATTATGCCAACTCGAAGCGTCCAAACATTGTCAAAATGTTTCTCTTGCCAAACAAACGTGACTTGGGGTCCTAACTGTGCCGGGTCAATTTTTCCCGAATGATATTCACCTGGAATTATAGCAGCAAAGCCTACTTCCTCCTCCTAATTCATACTTTTGAGCGAAAGATTCCCTTGGGTTCCACCCCGATAAATAGAAAGCTGAAAAGCAGTAAGTATTTAAAGATGAATCTGAAAATTGACCTTTTTCAATGCGAATGCAAGGTTTATGAAGTACCAAACGTTTAAAAAGCATTCTTGGTATGTTGGACAGGTTATATAATTTGTTAAGGCTAAATTTGAGATTATTTTTTTGGAAACTGAAAATTCAATTTCTCATATCAAGAGGCCCCAATTTAGTTTTTTCTCTAAAGCGTATCAAGAAAGTTGTAATTTCGGAAAGCTTGATCCAGTTTCGCTCGAAACTTTCTTTTTTTACCACTAATTTGAACCTCTGAGGAAATGGAAGTGATCGCGAATCGAGAGAGAGTTAAGAAACTTTTCGGAGCGCCTTCTATGGAAAACTTATTTCAAACTTGCATCCAAACTATGATCGGTCTGACTTTAAGTTAAGATGTGGACTTTACCACGGAGTAATTTAACAAGAAGTTTTTTGCCTCTGGTGGATCAAAGGGTCCCCGCAGCTTAAAGAATATCCTGTAGAGCCATTGGAGTGGCTATAATTTAGTCCATCGGCCCAATAGCTTTATTTAGGTAATTTTCCATCAAATTGTAAGGTTGTGAACGGTGATCAATCGTAAGAAGTATCTCTTTTGTGAATTGTAAACCCATTCAATAGCAAAATTAATGCCTTCCAAAAAAAGGGATTTTGCTTGATTCTAGACTGGAAATCAAAGTTCGAGACTCCAAAATTGACAAATTTCCCTCGGCAAGAAAAATTGATGGCTTTCCCTCATGTATCAGTGGCTACAGTGGCTAAGAAAATACCCAATCCTACCTGTATCAAACCAAAATTGATTTTCAAGCCTGCCCCACTTGTGCAAGACAGTAATCCAATAGAAGTGGCCGTCTCCAACCAATGGATAATCATTAAATCCATTTGAGACATTTTCTGCTTTATTTTCTAAAACCTAAATTTTCGATTTAGATCTGGAAAAGCTAAAAAATTGTTTTTTTTCCAAAATTGTTGGTAACAAAAAGTTTCAAATTGAATTGTGCTAGGACGAGAAAAGAAGATTTTACTTTTAAAAATGACTCGGATTTCAAAAGCTCAAGCCATGTGAGGGCGACTTTCATACTTCAAATATCTAAAAATCTGAGCAGTGTTTGCAAATTCGGTCCTCTTCAGTGCTGACCCCGTCTCAAGCTTCTTCTTGGTTGAATCCAAAACTTTAAAAGCCAAAATCGCTATCTAAGGTTTGCTTTGATATATCGTAACTCTGGGTTTGTTGATTTTTAAGGGTCCACTTTGATGTTTTGACTGTAGTCTAATGGGTCAGTTGAAGAATAAATGAACTAAAGAATTTTAGTGTTCTCACTTTCGATTATTCTCGAGATTTTCAGCCAAGACTATATTTCATTCCAATATTCATTAGAAAGAAATGCAATACACTCCCCTGCGACTGGATAAGATAAAACTATCTGCGAATGCGAAATAGAAATCTTCCACTGTGACCACACCTAAGTAATTGTGAATTCCGATCCAAACAAGCTACCACAATTTGAATGATGCTCTGAACTCACTCGCAAGGATCCTCGTAGATATGTTGATCAGCAAAAAACCCAACAGGCCAGCATTTTCGAAGGAACCAAACCGAAATCGGTATATCAAGCGTATTCAAGTCGAAAAATTCAAAATCTCTACCATTTACCAATCCCATAAATTTTCCGGAATCCACTACAGGTAACACATTTCGTTCGAATCGCCCTCTCATCCAAGAAGTGCCTTCCCAAGTTTTGTCAACTGAGTTTTCACGGCAGGAATAAAGGTTATTAATGAATTCGGTTAGGCCTGCGTAGTAAGAAGATTAGGGAACCATATTTTAATAATTCAAAACGTGTTAATGCTATCTTGTTTTCCTTTGCGGACTAATTCAACATACCGAATCTAGATCCAAATCTGATATAGATAATGCCAAGAATAAGATGCCACAAGCGATGATGCAGGGAAGAAATTTTAGTGAACTGTAAGAGCATGTTAAGGTCACTAAAGATGAAAAAGATATTGGATGCCCATTAGCCTCAAGTGGCTCAAAATAGTAAAATAGGCCAGCAGAGATAGTCATCCGCAAGAGGAGCTGCGGTTTATCCCCTTTCCAATGGCTGCTCTGACTGGGCGTATTTTTTTTAATTGGTCCCCCAGAAGCGAATGACAAAAAATAATTCAGAAAATATCCCAGGTAGAAAAATACCTGCTGCATGCCGATAAATCCTCCGCTATAAAAAAGCGCTGCCTATGCCAATAACTCACGGCATTGGACGAAGGCACCCACAAAATTGATGAAATCGAGAAGGTGGCCTGGCTAATTCCCTGGTGAAATGGCATAGCCAGTAAGAAATTCTTCAAGAGCTTAAATAATGTTTGAATATCCACCAAACTCTTGTGTATCAGTAAGGCAACCAATACTTGAACCCACCACCAAAGATCAAGCTTCCGTTTCGTAGAAGTTTTTCGGAAAAGAATAATTGAACTGAGAGTTTGTAAGTGCCCCGAGGATCGCAGCAAGGGCTAAGGTTCCTGCCCACAAAGTAAAAAATTTGCTCCATTGGATTTGAGTGGTGCATCTTTTTTCAAAGTTTGGTTGCTTTTTTGTATTTGAATCGATAGTGCTGCAGTCTCCGCCGAGCAAGAAGCGAGAAAGGAAATATAAGTAAGGCGAGCTATAGAAAGAATGAAATGAAGGTAAAGATGAGTACTCAATACCATTGTGCCTCCGTAGTTTGGATCATTTTCTCCAGATCGTCTTTTGAGCTGCAATAAATGATTAACCCGATGTGCCATGGCTGAATGATCGAGCCAAAATTTAAAGCGCTCCTGGGTATTTTCCTCACTAAAAAAAATAATTAAGAATTCTGCAAAAAAAATCATATGAGTGTAGCAGGCAAAATCCAAACTACCAGTGCTAGGTAGGCTAAATTTGGGACCTGCCTACCGATAGCGCTAATGGCAGAAATCAATTGAGTAGAGGAGGGTGTCCGGGAAGCATGTTTTTGCAAAGTGCATTCCTCCCAAAGCTCCTCCCCGAAATATTATGCTCGCTGTTTTGACCATTCGCTCCAAAAGCATGGCAAGGAATATCGCCTGAGGTCCACCAAATGCCCAGTCCAATGATAAGTGTTCCAAAGTGTATCCTTCAGAAAAAAGATAATACGCACTTGTTTTGACCGACATGGCTTTATTTTTTTAATCAAGTTCACGAAGACGCTCCTCCAAAAATCTCCTGCAGTAATATCTTGGAATTTTTTTTGGAGGATTCATGTGGAATACGCAACTTTTCCTAAGCAAGTCAATCCATTTTCGGATACTTGGATGCTATGAAAAATGGATGGAATACTCTGCGGAATTCATTTTCTCTTGGAGGGATTGACTACCGCGATGATTGTTGATTGTTAAATTTTTTAATTAGTCAACCGCTCAAGCATATCGCCTACGTCTGAAAAAAAAACAG
>Ga0163217_1114014_pt1 | contig 15191 bp, 13 predicted proteins | sample SynspAceP_FD_185933 | JGI IMG/M metagenome (GOLD analysis project Ga0163217, IMG submission 185933) | Saline lake microbial communities from Ace Lake in Antarctica - Synechococcus sp. Ace-P (PacBio error correction) | ecosystem: Environmental > Aquatic > Non-marine Saline and Alkaline > Saline ...
CAAAGGGGAACAGAAAAAGGGACCGAAAAAATGGTAAAAATCCCCCTTGGGGTTTTTTGTTTAAAATACCCAACTTTGGGGGTTTGTCCCCCAATAAAATTTCCCCAAAAGCAATCCAGTTTTTTCGATGGTGCCAAAATTGAAGTCATGCCCTTCAAAGGGGCTGAAGATCCAATCCCCTTGTTTTCCCCCAAACCGTCCATAGTTAGCCTTTCGATAAGGGTTTGAGCCAGGCGTGAAAATCCAATCCTCGGCATGAGGATTCTTTTTGAATCAATGCCAAAGTCAGTGGGATTGTCAGTGGTCGACCCGGCTCGCTTTCCTTGTTACCTGTTAGGTTTATTTTTGACCAAAGGGCGCAAAGTTGCTTGGTAAAAGGCAAATCGCCGGCAGTTCGGATTTGGACGATTGACTGCGTTGAAGTTTAGTCCCCTTGTAATAATCCAAAATGCCTATGAAGTCCCCGGCTTTTGTTTTTTCGTAGGAATCTACGCCTGAGACATGGCCAATCGATATTAGCGACAAGTTTGCAATCCAAACTCCTACGGATTCTCTGGGCATCTCCGCATTTTGGTAATTCATGCCGGAAGCGCAACAGGCACTTTAGGCAATATTTTTTTTCTGGAGTGTGCTGGTTCCTTTTTGGGACCTTGGGTGGAAGGAGCAGTGGGGTCTTTGGAAGGAGTTTATTGGTTTTGGGTTTTACAGGCAGAAAAAAGAAAGTTCCGAAAACAGGAAAATAAGCACAGTAAGAGGTCAATTCGGTTTCATACAGGGATGAGTCAGCTTCAAAAGCTGGGGATTGGTTTTAGACCAAGGTCAGACAGATTTTTACGAAGTTTTTCCATGATTCATCCTCTGGGTCGGTTTTTACAGTTCGGTAGTCAAGGGTCTTCCTCTTTCCAAAGTGGGGTGTTTTGAAAGTTTTTTGATATCCAAATGATGCCCGAATCACATAGTCAATTGGGTATTTCCGCTGAGGTAAGAATCAGTTCTTTCATTGGCTTTCAATTGAGCTTCGTTAGTGGGGCATTGCACCACCAATCGTTTCAATTCCGATAGCCCAAGTAGGTTCAGAAACCAATCGTATGCGGGCAAAATTTTCGAATCTGGCAGTAGACGGAAAATCGTCGCCATCTCTGTCCATCAGGAATTGAGAAGACACATTAAGGTTACTATGCACCGGTCAGTCAGGTCTTCCTCCTATTTCGGGGAATCAAACCCCTCAAAAGTCACCTCGATGTTATCAAACGCATCCAATGGAACTCAACACCATTTGAGGGTTAATATTGGCTTTACCTCTTGATCCAGGCCATGTCGATCTTTTAAAGTATTGCAGGGAGAGCTCCTCCCGTTCGGCTTCCAAGTATCGGTTTTTCAAGATTCGGAAGGTAGATTTGGAACTTGCAGCTCAATTGAACCACAGTAAAATCAAAGTGGAGAGCAGAAGATTCCGATTAAGATTTGTGCAAAGTCATTAGGACGAACAGGTTGGAATATTGAATAAGCTATGATTACGATCGCGAATCTTAGCTAAACAGCCAGAAATTTCACAAGTAGCCTCCAATTTTGAGCACTTTTTGCAAGCAACTTTTTTATCGCTTCTATTTGTCATGTTCTTGGCCTGTTTTCAATACTTTAACTGCTTCAAGCGTTTTTCCTATGCCAAAGAAGAAAGACATAAATAACATTAGATCAAGTTTTCATTCTGCATCATCGGGTCCTATTGAATGATCTTCTGAATCGCTGAATTGGGTCCATCGATACTGTTTTAGGCGTGATGTCAAAAGAACTCCATCAGACAAAAAATTTGAAAAAAGTCCATGGAGGAGCCACCTCTTTTGGGTTTATGACTTTCTCAAAGATGAATGGGACATCTACCCTCCAATCGAAGAAAAAATCAAATTGCTGAAAAGACTGTTTCCTTATTTTCCGACAGGACAGGTGATGTCTTGATGAAGCGTGGTACGAACTAATATGGAAAGTGGCGAAATTGATCCCCTAAAAAGCTACCTTGACCGTATTTTACACCCAGCCTTCAATTGCCGATGGCACTGCTTGAACATAAAAGAATGTGGAGGTGATTTTCTTGGGGGAAAGCTACTTCAATGAGGGCCAAATTTTGCGGTAGGAGGAAACGGTGGTCAATATGCCTGGCTCAGTTGCGGAAGTCAATCTGTGCATTTTGGGCACTGGCTTAAAATTTAGATCCGGTTTTGGCCTGACGGAATTGGACTGGAGGTGATTCAGGTGAAAGCAGGCATGGAATCGCGCAGCGAAAAAAACGGTGAATTCTTTTCGGTTTTCAGATAAAACTTCATTCGATCAGAAATACAAAACCTGCGATCTGACAGAGTGCATACGCTGGTCACCGAATTAGATCCCTAAGCGATCCACTTGGTGGGTTTCGGCCTTATGAGTTGAAAAGTTGGTTTAGGACAGATTTTATTAGAAATATGTATTCTGCAGTTATACCCAGTAGCCTTTTTCTTCGCTTTTTGGTACGAAGAAGCGAAGAACCGAAAAGCCAATATCTCCCGATGCCAACCGGGATTACGCAATTATATTTTGGTTGCTACTGCTATGGAAAAAAGCGGAAAATCATTTTTGTCTTTAATAAATCGCACCGCTGGTGCTCTGTCATCTCTAAGTCTATAACTTAAAATCAATTGCGCCTCTGGCGCTCATTTCCTTTAAAAAAGGATATCCTTTAATCGAGCTTATGGGATAAATACGATTTTCCTAAAATATTTTATAGCCTTATTTTCTTGTATTGGCTCTTTTGGTTCGAATTTGGGGACTGGCTATTTTGGATTTTTTATAACCTAGGACAGGAATAAATCTTCTACCTCCAAAAAGTAGCTGTTCATTTTGGTGTAACAACTCAAAAGAAGATTCCTGATGTAGAAAGAATTAATTATTTCTGACCTAGAGCTTCAAGAGAAGCGATTCAATGTCCTATTATTTTCAAAATTTGAAGAATTTTGGTACCTAAAATAAGGCGTTATGATAAGTAGCAATCTATTTTTATTATTAGCTAACTTCGGTCTTCTGTCTTCCAATAAACTCACTTTTGATTCCAGGTTTATAAAACCCGCTTTGCGTTTTTTCATCACCTCAGCTTTGTCCAGACTCATTCGGTTTAATTTTGAACGCTAAGAAAGCCCATCTGATCATCATAATGAGGACTTTCAGATCATTACTTGCGCCATAAGACATTGATAGTCTTCGATCTGGTGAAGTCCTCAACCAAAACGACCCATCATAAATGTTAAGACTCGCCTTGATACCTTTTCGGCATCCCATTCTCCATGAAATGAACGCAACGCAAGTGATCACATCGTCGATTCCCCAAGGCGGAAGTGACCTTTTGCCTCGTACTAGCTTTTGATATTCGCCTAACTCGACACAAGTTCCTTTCCCAAAGTGAGTTTCAAAATGAGCTTTGCGGCTTGAAAGGCGTTCCACAGCTTTCTTCGGTGAGAGGGTTCCCAGGCTTTGCCAGTAGCAGCTACCACCTTATCCTCACCAATAATAGTAGCAAAAAGGCAAATATTGCCGCTCCCTTTACTCTCGATTTCTGAAACTTTTGTTCCCACTTTTTTAAGTGTTTCTATTTGCAAAGAAAATAGCGGGGTAGTTGCTTGGCTCCAAGCTGAAAAGCGATCATATTGGGTTCTGAAGCACGTTTTTCCGGTAAAGCTTTCCCACGTATTTAATTTGCCTTATCGTTCGGTAAGAAATTCGTCCTGTATCCAGCATTCACTCCCGAATCGTGTTAGATCGTTGTTGTCCCGAAGTTGAATAATTGTCATCGTTTGGGATAATCATGCAGGAATTTAAGATTGTCCTGCCCAATCCGCTAGCCCTGAAAGGGTGAGTGATTGGTGTTGTACAGATATCTGAGTTTGATTCAACTGCTGCGGAAGGTTTTTAAAACAAAATAGTCCGCACTAAGGTTCTTTGGGTTTCCCGGCAACTGTTCCTGTGTAGTCATATGGAAGAATTCCGAATAGGCCCCAAAAACCATTGCTCACCGTAATAAATCGTGCCCAATATCGATCTGCATAAACCGTATTGAAACTCGTCAATTTCCATCCGATTCATTGCTGCCTTGAATTCCGCTGAAATTCTTTTGCTTTGTTCATTCTCCACCATTCTTCAGGTGCAACCGATGCCGCTCTAAAGCACCCATTCGAACGAAAATGCTCCTTGCTCAGTACCAAAAGGAGGTTCATAAATACTTTCCAGATTTTCTTTGGAAAGGGGATGGTAATCAAAAAATTCCCAAAGCTTTACCCGAAGCCAAATGGTTTTCCTCTCCAGTTCCAGCCATGTTCCCCCATCACACTGCGGTATTGTGCCCACGTTCTCTGATTGATTTCCAAATTGATAAGTAGCTAGCAGATCGGGAAAAATCCACCGTATGTGCCTCCCAAATTTTCATTAACCCCATAAAAATCATTGCTCCCTCCAGGAAATAAACCCTCCAATAATATTCCACCTTCCTCCCAGTGCAAATGTGCCTCAACCAAGCCCACTGGATCAATCGAGCGGTTTGATGGAATTGATGGCTAGGAAATTTCCCCCAGAATCAGTTCGAGAAAGAGTGAACTGCGATGGCGTTTGGACCCTTTGGGAATTGGTGTCAATGTTGGGAAGGGTTTTCTACTTTGCCTGAAACGATTTGCTGTTACGCTTGATTCTGCTCCAGACATTTGTGCCAGTGAGAGAATGTATGCCGCTGCCATCTCTTTGGTGTAACCGAAAAGCAGATTTGAGCAAAAACTCCTTCCGGATGTCTAAGCGCAAAGTCATTCATTCCAGCAGCAATAAGCCCTCCAATAAGCTTTGATTCAACAGATGTAGGCCCGAGTTCATACTTCGCTTCTGCGATTTCTATCGTTTGGAGTAAGTGGCCGAAAAAAAATCCACTTGCGGCACCACTTGTCCGTGAGACTCCTACCGACCATTCGCTTCCGGCGAGCAATGTTTTTTTGGAATCGTCGAAATTCATCCTCCGCATGGGCCCCAGCTAAGACCATATGCGACGAACATCAGCATCATTTTCCGAATATATGAGGTAATGCAAATTCTTATCTCTGCGATTTCTCCTTGCCTGGTAATCCCAACCAGATTCCGGATAAGTGGAATGCCAACTGAAAAATTAAATAGGGAAATGAACTACCTAATAGTAGCGGAAGGAAAGTCTTTTGGGGTGATCCATGGTCAATTGAAGGTAAAAAATGGCCAAGTAGAAAACAGCATTAGCCACGCAAGGTTTTTTAATTGAAAGAGTTGCTAGGAAAGGTAGGATCTGAATTCTTTGAAAAATGGGTGCAATTTGATTGGAAAAAAAAAAAAACTGATCAAGAATGATCAGCCTTCGGGGTGAAAAACAACTTATCTATTTATTTTTTGGTCTACCTGAAATTTTAATGAAGAAGGAAGCCTCACTTTTAGTTTAATATTAATGAAGTGTAATTAGTGGGATACCATTTTTAAATAAGATTCATCTTTGAGAATAGTCCCCAACCTATTGAGTGTATTTCAAAAATTTTCCCAATAAGTCTATCTTGTCACTTTTGGCGGCAAAAGTAACCAAAAGCCCTGAGCCTAGTCTTTTCTTCCGCTGGAAGGCTTATAATCATTGAAATTCTGTAAAGCGGAATTTTGGGACTGCCCTTGCCCCCCTAAAAATGAACTGGATCTCCTTCGGTACCTCGGAAGCTAAAGTCATTTTTTTAACGGCGTTCAAAGCAGTCCAAAATCCGAAAAATCCCAAATAGGCTCACACCCATCCGGTATACTAACCCCAATGAAATCTTATTCATCAAAATGACAAGTTGACGAAATTCCATTAACATTCGTGGTAAAAACCACTTTCAATTTTTCAAGTAAAACTCATAGGGTCACACCAGATAACTTGAGTCAGTAATGTTCTGGAGCATCTAGAGCGACGGCGATTTTGGAGGAAATTGTGTTACGGTGAATTTTTCCAGCCCCAAGTTAATTTATTATCGCTTCATGAAGGGTGTATTTAGTGTTTTTGGCATTGTTTAAACCCCAACGAATCTACCCAAAGGATTTCATCGGGATCACCTTCTCGCTCAACAACGGCAGAAATGGTATAGGTTTTCTTTAATCGATTGGCCTTCCAGCTAAATTTTGCTCTTTGACTCGGTCACCTTCTTCTCCAAAGCATTGAACTCCACATGCATTCCTTTGAATTTGACAACCCAGCACCGAGCGTTTGATCATCTTTGCAAAATAACATTATTTTAGCTCTTTTTCTAGCCATGCCATCGATTTGCTTGTCCATCTAACTTCTTCTCGCCGTTCGATATTAGAATTCACAGGGAGCAAATATCATAGATTGAATCCATTGGATAGGAATATTTCCCCGTATGATCCAAGGTGTGGACTCGGGGAGGATCAGAACGAAAGCCGTTGGAAGTATAATATCCACATCCGGGTTTTGCCATCTAATCGCAGTTGCTGAGGATGCGTGAATGTGTCTCGATGGTTGTTTCGATCACGAAATATCGATACAAGTGGAATGGTACCTATAGCCCATTTCTTCTGAATATCTGCCTAAATAGGGTCCCTCATTACTTCGATAAGTCTTGTCATTTCTGGAGCAGCAGGATATTTCTGCATTGCCGTCCATTAATTTATAGGTGTCTGCAACAAGCTTTCCCTCATCAAATTCCCAGCTCAAGTTTTCCCTTACAGAAAGAGCAAAGGCACCAGGCTCGACCACTTTAGTGTATGTTGCTTGAATAGGCGTCCCCTGACTCGCTTCGTGGTGTCGCCACCGAGAATATAATCAACGCCCTCACAGGCAGGTAAAAATTTCCCTAAATGCCTCTTGCTGGGATATACCCAAATGAGTCGACGAATCGGCTACAAAATGCACATTTTTCCTGATTACGAAGTACAATCTACGTAATGAGCCAATTCTCCTCGGGCTTTCGTGTAGACAATCCCTTTGCTATAATTTGGAGCTGTCGCTTTGGTACCAATGATCTGTATAGCCTAGGAATCTCATTTTACTCCATTTATGGCATCCAGATATAATAGGGAGGAAGATTAATTCTCCTTGGTCTCCATCTTCCGAGATCATGGTACCATAATTTGCACAAACGCTTTGGGCAGTCAACGACGCCCAAAAGGTGCCTGCTCGTTTTCTAATAGTAAACTACCTCCCAGTTGCCAGGAAGGTACAGATCATAGCCTAGTGATTCAAATTGGAAGCATGGCCTTCGCCCCGTCGTTTCACAGAGAGTTCTGAATCCCTGAAACAATCTCGCCTGTGTCAATCAAAAGAACTGTTTTTCAGTTTTCTTGCGCTCCTGATCTAGAAAAGTTTTGAAGATGTGCATAGCCTCCTGTTTTAACGAAATTCCCGCTTTGTCATTTCCCAGAAATAACTCGTCGTGTGCATGAATTGACAGTGGACACGTCGGTTGTTTGGAAAAAATTGTAAGCTTTGAATTTTCGGGGTTAATTTGGATAGGTTTTTGGTATCGAGTTCAAGGTCGCAAGTTAGTCTAAAAGACCAGTGCTTGCCCAATAGCTCCTATTTTAGAGTGAGAAAACGTCTTTCTTGATTTTTTCATTCGGTTTTTGCTATTTCAAAAGGTCAATTCCTTTTTTCGAATCTAAAATTCAAATTTAGGAGAGTCCCCATTAATTACCTATAAATAGGACTTGTTTTCCTCTTGTTTTGGTGACATTCCTCACATTGCAATCAATCAATTTGAAAAAAAACCAAGTGTTGTTAACTTGTGGAAAAATTACTTTGTTACTTGGAATTACTTAGGTAGTTTTTTTTCTCCAGGATGTGATCCAAATTGTTTTCTTACTCACTGATATATCAATCATTCAATTTTGCGATAGGCTTCTTTTCAATATATCTTACCTTAAGGTGCAGAGTATACGCTACTTTGGTACATAAAAGACCGATAGAGCGAGAGACTAGAATGATAACTAATAAATTATTAATACTGGTCCTTTTTGATCTGCTATCCCTTCTTTCGCACGGAAGAAGTTTGAAAAGAAGCTGATTTCAAAAAGCAGATTTTTACGGAGATCTAGCTATGAAAATCTGGTCTAATCCAGAGCTTGGGTACTCGAAACTGAGAGTTCGGCTTTGCTTCAGCAACCTTAAAAGATGCTGGCTTGTCCGGTAAAGGCGGTCCGTAGCAAAGTTCCTAAGCCTTTGTGGCTGAGTATGGTTCCATGGCAAACCTGTAATTGGAATAATGGCAGAAATTTGGACGCGCTTCCGGGCGTTCCCAAAAAGCCGTTCCTTTCCGTGCATCCTGTGAATTGAAGGAGGAGCAGGTCATGCCATGTGCCATCATTTATTTTGTGAACAGCATCTACGCGGCAGGGATCTCTGTAATGAGTGGAATGAAAGAAAACAATTAATCAAAGGAACGCTACGTGGTCTATGGTTACTCCCAGCCGAAGAAGGCGGAGAAGCAAAGGTCCTATGATGGCAAACAGCAGTCCTGATGATGATGTAGACTGCAATGCTGGGCATTGGCATCCAGGAATCAAGACAATTGATGGCAGGTGCTACTTCTTCACTTGCAAATATTTCCCCACCAAATTTCGAGTTCTATGGTGTAGGCCTCTCATCGCTGCGCTCAAGCGCGGTAAGTCTGGCAATTGGAATGTGTAGAAAGCGATGAACTATATGGTCAACTTTGATGCCGTGAGCCACGTGCCAATGGAGACCGAATTGCATTATGTAATCACCCGGTGTGGTGAAGCTCTCAAATGTGGTCCTGCCTTTGCAAGAATCCTATCATTATGTTTGAGACACCCTGATGCAAGAGGGTAAAAGAGATTTTTCCAGGCGAATGATCAAAACTGCCGAGGTGCAGCTTTGGGTTAGCGCAGACACGAATGGAATAGTGAGATCTTAAACGAGTCCCTATAACGCTGCTTCCAAATGAAACTCTTTCGCAAAATTTATGTTTAAAACTTGACGGAAAAGTGGGCCGGAGTGAATTACACAGCGGATGAGAAAAAGTTTGCTGCAGAAATCATAAAAACTTCCCTGAGGGCGTTTCTAGCAATCTCCTGCGACGCAGCAATAATCACTCCTTTTTGAAGTGTGAAAAAAGGCGCAGGTGGTCTACAGAATGTTGGAGATGTGAGTTGGTTAAGTTCCAACGCTGGATAGGAAACTGCAACTGGGTGCCGGGAACCTCTGCTCTACTTGGCAAGCTGTAGCCGCTGAGTACTAGTATTGGAAAAAAGGGGGAATGATGGTAGCTGCAAAAATACTTTTGACTGCTTAAACCGCAATGGATATCTTCAAAGATCCATCTGAACCGTAAAAAGCAAAGCTGAGCTTGACCGAAGAAGAGTGCTGATTCCAAGTATGAAGCTTTGACTGAGATCGAAAGCTCTCCTTTTAGATTATAGAAAGTAAGAATTTTAATTAGCTGAATATTTCTAAATAGTTTTCCCTCAACGTTCCCCGAAAAAAACACCCCTTTGGTTGGTTTTTTTTAAAAAAAAGCGCCAAAGTGAGTTTTTTTTATCCCGACCTTCAAACTGGAATTCATGCCAAAGATAGGTTTATTGCTAAATAAACCGATATTAAGAGAGAATCGGATTAGAGTTATTTGGGATCATCGTTGAGATTTTAACCTTTGAATTCTCAATCATTTTTCCGCTGACGGAGAATATTATTTTTTGACGGGATTTTTCAGAACTCAATACTTATATTCAAGCAGTATTATTCTTGAATATATGCCGATGAATAGAAGAAAATCACTACAGTTAATTGGAGGCTCAGCTGTAGGAATTGCCCGGATTGGTATTTGCCGATTGGAAATGGCAGGATTCTGGATCAACTCACTCATAAAGGGTTTTTTACCCTTCCAGAAAGGAGCAGACGCCACTCAGCTGCAATCGCTTGATAACCAATTATTCCCGAAGGTCTTCCGCCAATCTTCCAAATCCAGGATTTTTTTTCAAAACCAATTGGAGCTTTGAGTACTGGGCACGGGATAAGTATTTGAAAAAGGTATTGAATCATTGCTACGAAAAAGAAGATCAGGATTCTGATCAAATCTCAGTTAAATGCTTTGGAGCAAAAGGGTTTCCTAAAAGCCGAAAAGGCAAGATCGAGAGACGATGCTTTTGGCATCCTTTCCAGATTCCTGAAAGGAAGCAAGAAAATGAATTTTTTAGGTCATGAAATCTGAGACAATCACTGGTTACCACCGTAAAAGAGGTCATGGTCGACTACCGAACTATCAAGTTGACCAGGATTCTATAACGGTTGTGTAGATTTCCAATTCTCAAACCGCTTTATCAAATGGCCTACAAGACTCCTAAAGAAAAAAGACACCTACGATGCTTCGGTGATTGGCTCCTGTGCTCAGGTGCTGGGCCCGCAAAAGAATTCTGCGAATGCCGGATCAAAAACGCTCGTTTTGGATAGGGGAAGAATGGTCAGACATATCGAGGATTATCCTAACAGCTTCTAAAGCGGCCGTGGAATTGAATTTCGGGGAAATATTCCCCTCGAAAAACGTGCAGGTTTCAGGCTGATTGTCTCGGAAAGCGAGGGAGGAAGACAGTGCAGTGGGCCATGTCGGAAGAGAGCAACCAGTGATTTTTGAAAACCTTTTCGCTGGTGGAGAAGCTACCATGTCGGACGGCAAGTCATTGTGTGGCAAGACGCAAACGCAAGCGTTGGTCGGAACTTGATTGGATGGAACCAGCGAGAGATGGCTTTGCGTGGAGTTGGCCCTAATTCGGGCAAAAGATTTGAACCTTGGGTAACGAATATGTAGAGAAATTGCGGAAATAGCGGGTGCAAAGATGGGCTTTGCCCGAGTTGCCACCGATTCCGAGGTGATGCCAGGATTCGAATTAAGGCTGCATTGAAAGAATTACTACAAAGAAGCAGTTTTTTGAAGACCAATTATGTTTGTCGACATTTGATCCAGGGCCGTTGTGCACATTTGACTGATCCGCAGGAAAATTCATAAGCAGCAGGGACGGAATAAATGCCAGAAATCAGGCGATGGGTAATCGAGGTTGCGTCTATGGGGGATATTCTCTCTAATGCTTCCACTTTACCTTTGGGCGGGGACAGAACTGGAAATTTGACTATTCGTCCCCAAACTCGATTGTAAACATTCAGTGATGTTTACGATGATGCATATAAGAGAAGGGCGACAGAGTTAAAATCTCGATCGGAGACGGTTATGAGATGGATTTTTATGCATAAAATCTTTTTGTGAATGCCTTCAACCGATAGCTTCCAAATTGCTATTCTACTCCAATGTCAAAAATCCTCGAGATTCCGAATGGAATTGAATGATTTCGGCTTGATGGGTAAATTCTCGCTTCGCAAATTACCGTGGCAAGGGCTAATGCGACTTTTGAGGCTTTTTTGGATAAAAAGCAAAGAGGGTTAAACCATGCAGGCCACGCTATGTACCAAGATTTATGAAATGTAATTCCAGCAAGACAACCGACTTCTCCGAGGGCTATTCCATCGGGATGTCAGGAGGTCCGTGGATGAGTTTTCGGATTACAGATATGATGTAGGACGAAAGACCTGCGAGACAATCTGCTTCATCAAAAAAATTGAATGACCGCTGGGGAATGGCCGCGTTGGATGCAAAGGGGAAACTGTACCGGTGGAGAAATCCACTATCGCGACTCAGCACGGAACCAGGTGGATAAATACGGGATTCCCAAAAAATTATCCTTTCGGTAGAATGGAAGGAGAAGTGAATTGATAAAATGGTACGGACTTATCGAGCCAGCAAACAATGAATGTTATGAAAAAGCAGGTTTCACCAATATCACCAGTGGAGACAGCGGCGCACTGCCAGGATCGGATATATCCACGAATGGGGTGGCGTGCGAAGGAAAGATCCAAACGTCCTTGCTCAACGGCTGGAATCAATTGCATCAACTGTAGAATTGTCTTTTTACGGACGTGCATGCATGACCAGTACTTCCACTCAAATATCCTACTTTGACCTTTCCTGGCGATCACGGCCCCGAGCTGCGACATTATGCGATTGAGGGAGTTGAAGAACAAATTTGGGATAGGGGAAATTTAAAATGATGAATTGAGGAATTTAAAATTTTTGACAACAGGAATGAGAGGGAGAAAAAGAGAATAAGAGAATAGAGAGTTGGGAGAATAGATGATAAGAGAAATAGCGAGTGGGAGAAAAGAGAATAAGAGAACTAGAGAATAAGAGAAGGTAAATCAATTTCCCTCGAAAGAATACGGTTTATAGAAACGGGAATCTTTTTATTTGTTAATTGGATCAAAACTACCCCTTCAAAAAGGGGGCGGGGATTAAAAAAACTGATCAGAACATCAAACTTTTAATGTAAAAGGAAAAAACATATTAGAATTATAAGTCATGAAGAAAAATAAGTATAATGATGCTATTACTGTTGAGTTTCGGACTTAACAGAAATGGGCTTTTGCTCAGAAAAGGGGACCGCTGATGCAGCTCCGTTTGGGAATGCAGCCTACACTTTCGAGATCAATGGAAAAATGGTAATTCCGGAAACGCCTCGATAATCATCCAAGAGCTAGGCTTTAACGGAAATATGAAGTGGAGTCCCCAAAGGGGTTCGGACTTCCAGCTGAATTTATAGCCAAATGCTAACTGAATCGAGAATCAACTATCCCTGCCACTGGAACTGGGTTTGAAGACCTTGGAAAAAAGACCACAGCAGTGGGCGGATCGGGCCAAAGCCTTGGGTGTATCTATACGTAATGTGTGCGTGATTCCGCAGCAAGCGAGGGAATTCAGCAAAGCTGATGCAGAACCGAGCGATCAAAGTCTTCAAATGAGAGAAAAGTTTTGAATGAGAAAGGGAAAAAAGAAAAAAAAAGGAAAAAAAAACCCGGGAAAAAAAAAAATTTACCTAAAATATCATGTTCATGGTTACGATTTCAAACCGTATGGCAATGGTACCATGTTTTCGATTACTTGTTGATGAATACTCAGATCCTAAATGATGTAAAACTTTCAAATGGATTGTGATGTGGACGTATTTTGGAGGTGGAGATCCAGTTGCTATTGTTAAAAAAGTATGGAAATCGTTGGTTTCGCTACATCTTAAAGATTTCCGAAAAGGAGCGCCGCAAGATATGAACTGGACTGACCCGGGCCTGCAGAATGATGTGCCCTTTAGGAACTGGCCATGATCTTCGGGAATCCTTCCGTGGAGTCCAATAAAATCGGAATCAAGCACAGGTTTATCGAAGATGAAACGATAAAGGGGAAAAAGGGAATAGGTTAGAAAATCTCCCGAAGAGTATCGGCTTTATTCTGAAGAGTTTGAAAGTATTGATTCAGAGTCCGGTTTTACCGGACCTTTTTTTATTTCAACTCTTTTTCACTGCAAAATGGGCGAGGGACAATCCAAAGTGTTCTTCTCCCCAACGGGCTTAAAATTCCTCAATCGTAAATACAATTTTTTCGCAGCTTGGGTTCGGCGCTTGTCCACCAAGTAAGGCCCAATAATCTGGCCCTTTGGAAATCAGCCCTTTTTCCTGAAGTGACAATCTGAATGCAATTGTGACCCCAACTCCTTTTGCCTTGATGCAGAGGTGCTAAACGCCAATAGAGTCAATGTCAATATTTCCCCAGCTGGGTCTCATCTCGCGTATAGTTTCAGGACGAAATTGGCATGGATATGATCAAGACTGGGTTTCGTAATTCGTCCCAATTCGCCCCATCATCAGATCAAAATCGTACCTATAATCACATCCCTCCACGGCGACAATAGCAGGTTAGTATAAGAAGGTATGGGTTCCTGTCGCCTTTCACCGAAAGTGTATAAAAAATCTTCAGCCTTGGTAGGATTTTGTTCTCCAATAACTTACAGCATTTACTCTCCCTGAGGCTAGCATCCAAAAAGAGGGAAATGGATTTTGCCATCTTCTTTAAAGCTTTTCTGATGATCATTTTGAGAAGTTAATTTGATCATTAAAATACAGTGGAGTATGGAATTTTATTTTTTGGTTTCTAAAATAATCACTTCCATATTTACCCAAAGACATTTTCCCCAGTAAAATACCTTTGATAGTGAACTCACTTTTGGAATACTTTTAAACCAGATCTTGCTTCAGCTCTGCTTAAAACATTGAATTCATGGTTGACCCAGAATTTCATTATGGGCTTTTACGGGAAGTTGCGCATACAGCAATTTGGTTTTTCCATGGTAAGTCACTCCGCTTCTTTCTGCAAAGTGTCCTGAAATTCCAAAAAAGGGCTGTTGGCGCGTTTCTATATAAATCCTTTAAGTTAGTTTCCAATTGAGTATTTAACATTGCTTAGATTCCACAACAACAACGATTAACATATCTTCAATAGAAGTCCGCTATACTCCACTTCAAGTCCGGAGGCAAAGCACTTAGGTTTTTGACTTTCCCTTTAGATTGGGTAAGGCTGATTGATGCTTGGATTAACTTTTCACATCAGCCAGAACAGCTCGTTTTTCCTGGAGTTGACTGCCACTAGATCAATTTCGCATTCAAATTGCCTCCGCTCCCAATAGGTGCCAATCTGAGAAAATATTTGAGCTCTCTTATATCTTTTCCTGAAGCGGAAAAAAATCGTTCAAGCTCTTCCTGAGAAAAGAAGGGGTAATCTTTTCTTATCTTGAGTCTTTCAGTAATGTCAAAATCTCCCTATCTCGACTGCACTTGAATTAGTAAAAACTCAAATGCGAAACCAAAAGCTCAACAAGTTCGTCCAAACCTCGTATTTTAAATAGTTCCTGCTTGTTGGTCTGGCTAAAAAGGATTTTGACTTTTCGGATAACAACTTGTAGTCATTCTCCACACTTATCCAAGAAATGGTCCCACGCTATTTTCAAGAATTGAATCGATTCCGGTCGGGACATTTTAGAATGGGCGATCAGCGACAGAAATGGAGAAATAAGTAAGTGTAATCCCTTCCAAATTCTTCATTAGGTATTTTTCCTTCTTTCTAAGGAGAGTGAATTTTTAGAAAAGATCTCGTCTATCATGTTTCCAAGTCAACAGCTCCTGCCGTTAAAAAAGTTTTCTTACATATTTGGTTCACCTCCCTCCAGTCAAGGCATAGAAGGCTATAAATCTGCTTGGTATAAATGCAGGCCGGCACTTCACAAACGAAGGTTCTTACCCT
>Ga0163217_1102815_pt1 | contig 15188 bp, 23 predicted proteins | sample SynspAceP_FD_185933 | JGI IMG/M metagenome (GOLD analysis project Ga0163217, IMG submission 185933) | Saline lake microbial communities from Ace Lake in Antarctica - Synechococcus sp. Ace-P (PacBio error correction) | ecosystem: Environmental > Aquatic > Non-marine Saline and Alkaline > Saline ...
GCACAACAAATCTAAGAAAAGAAGAAAGGGATTTAGGGGCGAAGAAAACCGTTAAATTCTTAACCCCCTGCTTGCGCTGCGGCCCCGCGTGGTGTCATCCAAAAATCGGCCCATGTGATCTGCCCTTGCGTTTTATTTGATCGCCAGCCGGTTTCAACTGCCAGAGAATAGAAGCGGCTATAAGAATCGTCTCCCTGTCTGGTACTTTTACGGTCGCTGTCAATAAGGGAATAGAACAATCCTACAGCGGCCTTTTTGCCACGGCCGCGACATTTCCTTGTCGTGTTTGGCGTAAGGGCGAATAGATCGGGCCCATCGCAACACGGCATCCCTTTCATCGGGATTTCCAATGGCAATAGTCCATTGGATCGCCCGGTCGCCTTCGATCATGCCTTCGCTCCCTCTAGTGTAAGTCCAACAAATCCTTGGAAGCGCGGTAGACACCTCTGAAAGATCCTGCGGCACCCCTCGTCCCCAGATAAATTGGTTCCGGTCGTAAAGCGAAGAGGGCAGTTCCTTCAGCTGCTCCATCGGTGTAGCCTTTTGGTTCCACGTCCGCTCCAGCGTGACCGTCAAAACCGGCTCTTCTGGGCGCTAACAGTCAAGTGGTCCAAATGCCCGAAATGCCCGTGCAACAATCGCGGTGGTGATCGTTTTGTAAAAGCGTGAAATGGTCAAACTCGTAATCGCTTCCCTCTGTGTTGTTAACCATCAACCTAGGTTTAACGGCTAGTGGCGCGAAACGAAGATGAAGGATTTAACTATACGAGTTATAGTCGCAAAAAATTTGACACAGTTTTTCCTATCTCATGTTTTCCTATTCTTTCGCCTTAAAGTTGCTACAAAGTATTAAAAGCAGCACCTGAGTGGTTGATTGAGGAAGGGATCGACATAGATGGCCATTAATGCGATACTGATAGCGGACGACCGATAGGTTCGGGAAAACGATTGCCAATGTTTTCTGGACGCACGTATGGCGAGACAAGACAGTTTGCTGCCAGCTTGCCCGAACAATGGCAAGATCGAAGCGTATGGGCCGTCGATTTGTCTTGCTGTGAATTATACCATCGGCAATGAAAGGGGCTTGAGCGCTGCGAAGGGTAAATGAAACCACGAAGACAACCGGTCCGGGCTCATTTCGGGCAAGGCGACGCGGCTGATGCAAGAACAGCGCCGGCGATGGGGGCGATCGTTCCTGCCCAAGACGTTTGCTGCCGAAGTTCACTGTCAACGCGGTTTCGCTTATTGTCCGCGGGCGAGATTTACGCGCCGGTGAACTTTATGTCCGCACGGATGAACCCCGAAGAAACAGAACTTTGAAAAAGCCTGTCAGAGCGGGAGCGACGGTTTTGCGTGGTTGATGGAGCGAAATCGAACACCAAAATCGCCCGCGATCTCGAGCTCACGAAGGTCACGATCAGCGCACGTTCCAAGACCCGTGCGCAAGCTGGCGCCCGCAACCGTACGAACGCCCGCAATGATTGCCCCAACGCGGGCTTTATCTGATCGGGGTAAATCAGCGCGTCAATCCAGCGGCAATCCTGAATCACACGTCAACGCCGCATGGGCACGGCTTTAGCGTTTGGAAAGGCACAGCGGACCTCTTTGAATGTAGGCCGCTTGCAAGTGACGTGACGCATCACGGCCCCCATCGTCGGATTGGCGTTCAGGAATGCCTTCACGACAGAGGCAGGTTAAGGCGGAATGTCGTCCGTGATCTTGCGAAGAGCGGGGCGGGTCACGGCCGTAAGGCCTTTCGGGACCATGATCGAAATATCCGGCGCGGGCAGGCCGTACATGCTTGCCGTGTTTCTTGCCATGAATGCATCCAGACCCCGGGCGTCCCATGATTCAGCCATGCGCAGCGGTCCAGCCTGCGGTAAGTGGCGTTCAGCCGGTGGCGGCCATAGGATGGAAACTCCCCGATGTAACTGCGGCCCAGCAGACGTGCAGTGATCTCAGCCGTGACGTGGCGCGCGTCGCATTGCGCGCAATTGCCGCATCGCCTCCTCGCGCACATCCAGTTCCGGCGACCAGCTGAGCTGCGAAGCACGTAATAGCGAATTCCCCCGCGATTCGCCCTTTGCCAACCGCAGGGCGGGGCATCGGGCAGCAGGAAGAGAGCATAGGAAATCAGCAATTCGCATTCAGGTCTTCCCTTATTTGCTTGGCCTGAGTAAAGGCGTTTCAAGTTCCCCACAATGAAACGTTCGCCCGCAGGAACAGCCTATTTCAGGCGCGGGAAGGTGCGTTTAATGGAGAGACCGAGATGGCAAAACCGATTATGGCCCGCCACTGCCGTATGGCTGTGACAACAACAACCTTGAGCTTCAAGCATCGCGGATTTCGTCGGAGATTGCCGAGCTTTGAAGTGCAGGGCATCGCGAATGGTGACGTGGCACAAAGGTGTGGAGGGCTGACCCTCGGATGCCAATAACACAGCTGACCTGAAGAAGAGATCTGAAACAAGCGGCAGGCAAGCCCAATGCACAAGCTCAAGCTCAAGTTCAATCCGCTTCGGGCGCAGGGCGAAGAGAAAACGTCGCGGCCGTCGCATCAACGCCGCTGTCCTAAACGCCAGACTGTTCCGGCGCGATCACTGTTGGTTAATTCCCACCCGCAACGTCCGACGGACCAGATCAGATCAAGCTGCGGCACCACCAAGCCGACGATCCATCGATCCGCGAGCGGCTACGCCACTGGAACATGCAAACATCCAGCCGATTGACCCGTGGCGCTTGGGGGCTGTGCCAGAGCAGTCCGACTGGATGCTGCCGTCCAGAAAGCCGCTGCCAAAAAGCGCCGAAGGCGGCCTGATGTACGATGACCAGAACTCCGTCCGTCTGGTCAGCACCTGAGCATCCGCTTGGCAGGGAAACCGGACCTAAGATGCCATCGCCATCGAAGGTCTGGAAACATTACTGCTGTTCCGGCAACCCTGCGGAGACGACGATAAAGATCACGGCGAACTACTCTGACCCGACACGTTTTCTCAAGCTGCCCGAGGGTGGGCAATGACGAGATGAAGACGAAAGACAAGTAATTCGATTCCGCCCCGCGCGTATCGGAACAAATCCGGCCTAATTCGTGTTGGGCTAGGACTAGGGCAATCGCTCTGCGTCCTTTTCTTGATTTAGGGGGCAGGTAAGCGGCAACGAATATACTCAGCTGTTTTGGGCGTTGTGCGATCATGCCGGTCCAGCGTTCTCCTTCAGCAAAGATCCCATGGTGCCATCGGGGCATGGCGTCCCTGCTGAACAGCTGTTTACCTCACCGCCGTTTTGGCAGTCGGGGCGCTTTCTGCGCCTTGCGCCCAGGCCGCGCATTAGCCCTGGCGGAATCCTTGCGATAATCGCGCGATCCCACAACCGGATACACCTGAAATTCACGCCGCTTTGGGCCGCGCCAGTCGGTTGATGCTACCCTGAACAGGCTGGGATGAACGCAATTCGCGTGACCGATCCTGCGTCAAACGTAAGCAATAAACCGCAGCTTAACTCGGCTCGTCCGATCTTGAATCGTAGGAAGACCCGATGTCGCCACGGCCGCTTGAGGTCGATCCGAAGGGTGATGCCTGTAAAGACGGGTTCAGATCAAGTTACCCCTTGGTAAGGTGCCCAAAAACAAATTCCTATGGCGTGGTGCTGATGTCCAAGATGGTGTTGTCAGAGACGCAAGGTCCCGCGACTTGCGGTCGAGATGTGCCGTCCATCCGTACTAAAGTCGCGATGCCGTCTGGCGGTCCTGGCGCTTGTATATCGTCCACCCCCGAGCCACCTGTGCCCAACCACGAATACAAAGGGGCGCGACCGTAGATGCACTAGTCGGACGAGCCAGCAAAGGATTACGGCCCGCCATCGGGACCGGCGAGCTTTAATGACGTCGCCTGGTCACCACCAGCCCGTCGCTTTCAGCGCTGTCGGCCTGCTGGCAACCCGCGTGTAGGCGGGGGTTCTACCAACCACCTTCCACGCCGATCGTCACTGGCGCGGCCACTTGAACCATGCTGTTCCACGATGCAGAGTTCGCCTGATCCGCAATTCGCGCCTGCCCAACAATCGGTCCCAGACCACTTCCGATCTCGTTCTCGCCTGCGTGACGGATCCGGAGCGAAATCCACACCCGACAAAGCGATGCAGAAGAACGCCCCGAGGTTGCGGGAAATGCGGACGAGGAGCCGCGAGAAGAACCGGGAACCATCGCACGGACTGGGAAAAAGTACCCGGTCCCGTCCCGACCTTGGCACACAGCCGCCTGCGTGCCCACCTGAATACTCAATGCCGTATCAGAATTTACCAACTGCCGAATCTGAAAACAGCGTAAATCGCGTTAACAGACGCCAACCACGCGCCCTCGGGCCGGTCGTCGTCGCGGACGACCCCGCGCCTATGCACGACGGTAACGTCCTTGAAACGACATTAGGGTACTCCCCCCTCCTTGCTCTTGGAATTGACCATGAACCGCCACAGCTACCGCCGTGACACACCCAGCATCGACCCATGACGAAGCGCTTGATACATCTGGAACAACAGCGTCCGACAAACCGACCCTCGTCATCAGCCGCGCCCGCGGTTGCAATATGAACGCGCTTCAGCGGGCTTGGGCCATCGCCCCGCATCCATTATGGCGCAAGGCAAACCTGCGCCGGAATGATCCGTAATTGCTTCGAACGGGTCGGGATTTGATGCGGGCGTCGCGTCAGAAAATCAAACTGTCCTGTCCCAGGGGCGGACCCTGCAAAGATCTCTTCCGGGGAATACCGATAAACGGGCGCTGGACATTGCGTTGCCTCATTCCAATCGGTGTGACCAATGTTCGCCGCCGACTGCGAGCAGAGCTCGCACAATAATTGGCAGACACGCCCCCGGCGCACGGCCAATATCCGTCTGATCGTGAAAAACCATGCTGACTTCCGGGTGCCACGCTGACCCTAGAATTCGGTCGCTGCCAGGCTCGTTGTTGCCAAGTCCGCTGACTACAGCAGCAATGTCGCCTCGTGCCTTAGCCCGTGTCATTCCACGTGTGTCCCGCAAACCCGGTCGGCGAATACGCACACCTGTGGCGATCAGTTGCATCCCTTGGCACGCGCGAAGAAGCGGCTGCCATGACCTGCAAGTTGTTGAAATCGTGGTGTTCCCGCTCTGCCTATCACGGTGACGCCCGTTGATGCGCCCTCGCGGCTATGCCGCTGCCGTTTCTGCTGTCACGAGCCTTGGCGATATCGGTTCTTATGGCAGAACCCGGGCCGGCATGGTGCCGAAGCAGGCATATGTGCAGCGCGAAGTGGCTGCTGTGTCGCGCAAATCGGCGCAGAGGCCGCGCGCCGTTGGTCTATCTCTGACATCGGGCTTTTTTCGGGTCTGCCGAAACCGAAAGCGAGGCGATCCCCGCTATGCTCGTACCCCTCCGCCTGCAGACGGCTAAAGCCCACAGCTTGCGTCTGGCCGGCCCCTCGTAGCGACACCGCCGATGTGCTATGAAAAGAACCGTTTGACCTTCCACTTGTGACTAGAGGACGGTGACAAAGCAGAATTCAGGAAACGCGGCGCTACACAAGGCTCGTAGCAGTGTCGTCGTCGTTTTACGGCGTTCCGCCCCTTGATGTACGGCCTGGTAAGAGATCATCACCGGTCGCGCGGGAGAGGGCCGTCTGCTTGGAGGAGCAGGCCGGCCCATCTATTCCCGAGGCCGGTTGTTGAAGGGCTGTTGTTGCCCGCCGTTAGTGCGTTTCACGGGAAACTCTGACTTTCGCGGTCTCAAAACGTGTACCGCCCCAACAGAATTCCTAAAGCCCTACGAAAGACCCACTCAGCCCGCAATATCGCAGCCATACATGCGCCGACTGAGCAAGGAAACTTGGCGACAAGGTGCGCCTGTCCGGTGTGCACCGTGCGCCGACCACGGCGCGATCCTGTATCGATTTTGCGCGACCACTACGTAATCACCCAACTCGTGGCGACCCGATCCCCCGTTTGCAGGATGTGGAAAAGGTGCGTCGAATGTGTATCCGCATGAATGGCGAAGTGAAGGCGCGGGCCGATGATCTGGTAACGCCAGATCCCAGACCGGCGAAATCGAATGTTCGTGCGCGACATCGAAGTGCTTGGCCCGCGAAAGAGCTGCTGCAGGTTTGGCGATCAGGAAATACCCCGAGAAACGCGCCTGCGCATATCGCTACCTCGATCTGGCGTCGGAAAAGATGCAAACAACATGTCTGCGGTCGACCGTGTTCGTCGATCCGCAAAACGCATGTGGACGGAAATTCAAGATTCCAGACCGATCACACTGCGTCGTCCCCCGAAGGCGCGCGCGACTTCTTGTACGGCCGCGTCTGCACCGCTCGTAAATTCTCCTGCGCTGCACAGGCCGCCGCACATTCAAACAGCTTTTGATGTTCGGGCTTTGAACAAGTATCCAGATCGCGCCGTGCTTCCGGACGAAGACCGCTGCCGACCGCCACCCGACCGGATTTCTCCAGCTTATACCTCGAATGTTTCCCTTTGTTGAACAGCAAGACGTGTTCGACACCATCCAGCCCGTGCCTGACCGCATTTCGAAAGGTCGGTGGCGAAAATCGGATCAGGAATGGCCAATCTTATAAAGACGCGCGCCTGTGTAGGGCTCTGACAACCCGACCTGCGGAACCCCCGATCAAATGCAGATCATAGCGACCATTTCGCGGTTCGGCTTTGCCATCTCTGCCAAGCGCTTGAGCAGGAAGGCACAGAAAATCCGCGCCAGTCCCCGCCCCCAAAGGCGCAGCCGCAAAGTTCCTGATCGCATGAATCGTTCGCAGCAAAAAGAGGCGCCGGCATGGGCTATATCTCTGGCGCGAGAAAACCGCCGATAGCTCGCGCAAGAGCTGGCGATCACTCGTGAAAGAGGCCAAGCAAGCTGAAAGCGCGGGAAAGTCGAAGGCGGCATGAAGCGCTGGCCCGCGGCCAACACCTGGCCCAACGGACCGAAGCGATCCGCCAGCAGCTGGTCTGACCGTCGGCGATGCCGCGTTCTTCCTTGCGGCAAACCCAATCTCGAAGGGCGCAGCCGCGCCCGTAACGTCATCGTGCCGAGCTGGTCGACGACGAAAAACCGTTTGCCTTTGCCTGGCAATCGTCCGATTCCCGAATCTACGAAAAAGAGAAAAAACGCAAGATCACTTGAACACAAACCCGTCTCCATGCCGCAAGCGGGAGAACGCGCTGATGGGCGACCCCTGAGTGCTTGCTATCAGTATGAAACCTTCGTGTAACGGCCTAAGGGGGGGTGAAATTGTGTCTGCCATCGGAACCACAAGCCAGAAGATCATGTCAAGCTTTCGAGATGCCGTTACGGCAAGGACGAAGTTGAAAAGCGGTCGGCGGCCAGGTTAACGCCTCCAAACGTGCCCCGCCCCACGGTGGTGCGCAGCCGTATCGACCGGGATCGTCATGTTGCTGGGCAGAAAGAAGCGAACAATCCGCGACGGTATCCTGTCCCGAGAACCAACGCCCGAAGACCCTGAAGATGAACGCGCCAAAGCGAGCCACAGTCGAAATCAATTGATGGAATCGGTCGCGGTCATTCCACAACTAAGCGCTTAGAATATAGTTAAAAAAGCCGCGCCGTGAGAGATCAACGCGGGCTTTTTCGTTTGGACATGGTCCGACCTACTCCAGACGTCTTTGCGTTCTGGGCGACAGGCCGCGTTCTTCTTTTTGCGCTGTTCAAACGTTGGCCGAAGGCGTCGTTATGCTCTGGCCGATCACGTCTTGCGCGATTGAACACGTCTTCCTCCTCCTCGTCCAGTGTGCTCAAGTCGTTTTGAGGTCTTGAATTGCTAAGCAGCCCGACGACTACATATCTGTCGTTCAGCTCTTCCATCAGTGTCCAGCTCTTTGTTCCGAGACCGAATGCCGCCGCCGTCTTGCCCCAGTTCGTGGAGCAGCTTGGAATAGAACGTCTTCCTCGCCGCCGGCATGGATTTTACATCCTCAAGAACTCTTTCCACGCGTCTGCCGCTCTGTTCTTCGACCCGATTCTCAGATCCTGTCAGTCAGGTTCCGGTGCGTTCGTGGTCGGCTTGAATGCGTCATAGATGGATTCATGGCTTAACCCCCTGGTGCGATTTGTATCGGGATAACGCGTGGGTGTCCGGCAAGGGTTCCCGCACCGCTAGCGCTGTTTAAAAACCGGCTGGCACATTTGCACGATCGCATCTGCGCCGCTCTGCCCCGTGCTGGTAAACGCCAAAACAACGAAGCCCCACCCACTACATTCGGCCGCAAAGACGGTCCAGTTCAATAGCGGGTCTCTTTGATATAGATGCGGCCGTAGCTTGCGAACAATCGGCGCCCTGGGAATGATGCGGTGGGTGGTGCCCCGTTGTGGTTTGTCAACAAGTTGCAGGCGTTTGGGCGAAAAAGGTCATTTTGCGCGTCAATTGGTAATGTCACAATGACATTCTGGCCTGGCGGTGGGCGTGCTGGCCACTAACGTAAGTGTATGAAGCAAGAATGACACCCCCCTGGCCCACTTGGGGCCCCGTCCCGAAGTTCACTGTGCCTCCACGTACCGCCCGGGCGTGATGACGGCCGCTATGCCAGCGAAACCGGAAACGCAGAAACCCACGCTGCATTGGTGTTTCGCGCCTTCCGAGGGGCAGGACCAGTGCGTGCATTACATGTAACGGACGGGCCGTTTGCATCGTCTCCAGTTTCATCGCTGGTCCCGAGAGTCCGAAACCAAGGACGACCGCTGTTCTAAACGCGATCAAAAACCTCGAGACAGGGCCACATCGAAGGTGGCCCAAGCTACTGCGCATCGCACCAGAGGCAAGGTCGGTAGATGTCGGTCATCCCTACGGCCGCGTTTGCAACGTACGCCGGGCAGGACGGCTGCGATTACTTGATGATGAATGCGTTCGAGGCCGGAAACGTCGCTATGAATGGAATGTATAACGCGTTGAACCTGCGTGCGCCGCGGCGGCAGCAGCGGTTCGGGGTTCAGGCACGAGGGGCTTCCGGCAGCTGCCGTCCGCCAAGGGGCGGCAACCGTGACACTGCGTGTTTGCCGCGATCGACTGATGGCCCGGCCTTGCGGAAGCGTTCGAACGTGTCTTCCCCGCCAATTCGACGCAGAGTGCCACACGCGAACGTTGGGCGAACTGACACCTTGTGCGGTACAAGCGACCCGTTACCGTGACCCGCCGCAGCTAATCGCATCTGGCGTGTCAGCCGTTGGCGCAGCAACCGACCGGATCACGCGTTTTTACGTCGGGCGGCAACCCATGGCACGCCGTGCCGCCCAGTGCGTCGCGCCTGTTCCACGCGGCGTAATCCTCGCACTGCGCGCCAGCCGCCAAGAAACTGCGCGACGTAATCCCCAGCGTCGCGGCGTACAGGGGCCGTGAGCACGTCATCCATATGGCCAAGCATCCTGCCAGCGCGATATCGTCGGGTTGAACCGTGTCATCGCTCAGCGCAGGCGAGGCCCCGGTGGCGTGAATGTGGGCAGGGCGGCCAACACGAACTTGTTGAAACTTGCGACAGCGATTGCCAACTGGTTGCTCATGAACCGGTTCCGCCCAGCGCCAAGGCATCGCTGCAGATGAGTCGCCCGAATGGCCAGCAGGGCATCAAATCGCGGCTGCGCGCGGGCAAGTTCTGCAATTATATCAATGCCGTTTCCGCGGGCAGCCCTCAGATCGCATCACGATAGAGGGGCGATAGCACCTGCAGATCCGCCGCCCCCGGGGCCGCGCGTAGACCTGTCACCCGCCTGACGGCGCCGGATCGCAGCACAGCAGCCGTCATCGCTTCGCAGGCAAAGCGGCTGTCTCTATCACAAGCGCGTTAAGGCCCAAAGCGTGGCGTCGGGCGTGGGGCCAAGGGCTTTTGGCCTGATGTGCAAGCGTAATCCATGATCCTCCTTTATGCCTATGGTGATCTAAGGTTAGGCGCGCTTCGCTAAAACGGTGTGTAACGTGACGCATGCTCTTGCGGCTTTCAGCACCTCATAAAAACCCGAATCAAATGTTGATGAAGGAGAAAATGATGATCGGTCGCCTAAACCACGGGTAGCATCGCCGTGCCGGACCTTGAGGCCGCGGCGGGAATCAGTAACCGCAACGCCTTTGGGCGCGAAATGTCGGTCCCGCGAGACGAAGCCCGAACCACGGCGTCACGGTGTATTTTATCGTAACTGGCCCCAACACCAAGATCGAATTGCTGTACCCGCTGGCGAGGACAGCCCGATCAACGGGTTTTTGGAAAAAGCACCTGCGGGTGGTATCCACCACAATCTGCTACGAGGTGGACTGACAATCACGCCTGCGCGGACCGGTCTGACAGAAAGCGCCGCGCGCTCTGGGCAACGGGACCCAAGATCGGTGCCCACGGCAATCCCGTGATCTCCTGCACCCCAAAGACTTTAAACGCGCGGCTGGTCGAGCGGAGCAGGTGTAACCATGGCCCGCCATGTCAGGCATCGATCTGTTCACCGTGATCTGGTCGATGGTCTTTATGATCCTGCTGCCGCGTTGCGGGTGCGAAACACAAGGGGATCTGGGGCAGATCGTCGAGGCACCCATGCAGGGCCCCGAACATCACCACCCGTCAAAGAAAAAGGCCCTGTGGACCACAGTTACTCGTCATTCTCTGGGCGATCATCGCAGGGATCATCCTGTCGGTTGTTTACGTGCGATGTAGAACGTCTGTTGCACGGGCCCCGACGCCAATTGGGAAACAAATGGGATAAAGGTCCGCCAGCACCTAAGATCGAATCACAAAGGTCAACAGCGGCCACGGACAAGAAATCGCATCAAGAAACCGCGGCCCATATCGTAAGCCCAGTTTTGCTGCGCAGGGACCTTGCTTCGTCCGGCCACCCGATCGATCGCGCAAGCGGAAATATTCGCGCCCGACAGCAGAAACCGTTCACAAAAGCCCAGAAGATCAGAGGCGCCCGCAAGGCGAACATCAGGTAAAGCACCAGCCGCCACGAGGTTCACACCGATCACACCCCCATAAAGTTAATCCGTATGCGCACGCAAAATCGCCAAAGGCACATGCGTGGCGGGCGGCAGATGGGGAAATGTCGGCCCGACGGCATCGGCCACATCATCCAGAAACATGATGTATCGCCGAGGCCGACGCACCATCGGAACACCGACAAGCACCATCAGCAACAGCGCAGCACCCAGCTGAACAAATCGCCAGCAGACACCTCGCCCAGAACGCACCAATTTCTCTCCGGTCAGACCAGTCGAATCACCAAAAACCCGCAAACAGCGCGACCCAGCAACAGTAGCGCCAATTCCGACACCGCAGCAAGCAGACGCGGCGAAAGCTTGGATCCGCCGACTTGCCTAACCCGCCACCCGAAGCGCGAAAAATCTGGTGCATGCCATGTGGTGATCGCCGCGATGTCGGGCGCCCGCGTCGGGTGGGGCGAGTTTCGGTGCCGATATGGATGATGCCCGCGATGCGTTCAAGTTCCGCGAAGGCCGAAACCTCGTCATGAATCCACGACAGGCTGACCAACGCTCAGCCCAGTTCGAACCCCAGCCCGATTGCGAAGCGCGGCGTTGCAGCGACAGACAGACCCCTGCCACGGCATAGCTTCCAGGCGCGGTATCTGGGCACGCTTGCCACCTCGACCACAACCAACCGCCAGATCCCTGATCAAACTGGCCCGCTACCTCTGATCTGTTCCGCATCGAGCGCCCAAGGCCGGTGCCGCTCGCTTCGGCAAGCGCAACGCGCCATCGCGGCTTTTCGATCACGATAAAACGCCATGTTCCAAGCATCCCGTGATCGGCGCACGCGAGTCGATCGCCAGCAGCTGTCAAGCGTGTCGCGTCGGGAACTGGTGGTCCAGCGTCTTGCAGGGCGCGAACGCGTTGCAGAATGCAGCGCGTCGGGATTTGTGTCGCATGGGTCCTCTCTATAGATCAGCTCTGCGCCATCGCTCAATGGACGCCCCAGGAACGCGTCGATTTGGACTGGGCTGGCGAATGCGAAAGTTCTTCCATGGGATCTGGCGCTGTGATTCACGTCTGCGAGGGCTGCGATTGTGCGTGCCACACGAAGGGGACATAGGCCTCTGAAAATAGCCGCCTCGTGGACGAATCACTCAGCTTGCCGCCACAAAGTTTGCGCCGCGCTTTGAATAACAGGTCATATCGGCAAACGTTCGCTGTGGCCGCCAATCCCGGCCAGAGGATCGGACGATAGAGGCCAAATAGCCGCATGGCGACTAATGATCTCAATGTCGGCGCGAATGCCTCGAGCGCGGGGATCACGAACGTGGTCTGAACGCATGCAGTAAGGCGTAGGCCCGACCCGCATGCAGCGGAAGTGAGTGTAACCGTCCCCGCCTCCGTCGCCCCCGATCCGCTAACTAGCGCCCGATCAAGCGGTAGTTCCTCCTGATGCAGGAGATCGTCAGCACATCGTCGCGTCATTAGAAAAAATCGCTTCCGTGCCGCCGTGATGTACGTCCCAATCCAGAACGGCAACACGGCCCACCAGCCCCTGGCTTGCCGCTCGATCGCGAGGCGATATGCCAGCAAACAGAACCCGTTGGGAAATCAGCCAGCGCTGGTGTTCGGGGGACGGCGACCATAGCATTGGCCAGAAAATCGCCCTTGCGACTGCCTCTACCGCGGCGACGACATGCCCTGCCGAGAGCGCCGCATCTCGAAACCCACCGCGGGCAAAAGGGTGCCAGGCCCAGCTTCCGCCGCCCGCGTCGATAACTGAAGTCGTCGAGATAGCCGGCATGATGGACACGCAGCAGTCTCGCGGTGGCCAAGCGGCGCGCTACGCCACCGCCCCAGCCTCTGCATCAAGCCCCGTCACTTCCATCAGGTTGCGCAGGCGGCGTTGGCTCGGGTTTTCCGCAGGCACCCGCGCCAGAGGTCTGCACCAACCGCCCACAGGCATGGAAAGGCATAGTTCCGCCCCGCTGCCAAAACACCGTCATAACCCAGGAAAAAGCCGTCGTCATGAATGTGTCCCCCCGAGGTTCGGTCAAAGCGCCCAGACGCCAAAATGGTCCATGGGCAGGCCCGCAGCCGTGGCGTGTGCGGGATGAGTATTGAAAAAGGGTGAAGGGCAAGGGGCGCAGCCCCTCCCATCAAAGGGCGATGCTTAGGGGTAAGGGTCCGCCCCCGCTTCCACCTACCATGCCACGAACTTCGTAGGTTCTAATAGAAGGATCGTGCAGTGATCGCGTCTTGGGTTCCGCCGTGGGCGAGGAAAGCGGTCGATCTCGGCTGTGTCGCCATCAAGGCGCGACATTCCTGGGTGATCGGCCCATTTTCGATACGCCATTCGGGCCAGCGCGGGCCTTGACATGTCCAAATTGCTGACCGCCCAACACGGGCCAGAACCTGTTGACAACGCTCTGGCGTTCCAGGGCGGCAAAGATGTTCACACGTCAAGATGGCGATGCTCCGGGCGGTCCTGAGCCGTCGACCTCGGAAGGGATGCACCGCATCGTCTGCTGCGGATTTCTGCAACGATCGGCGCATCGGTCAGGCTGAGAGGCCTGGCATCCGAGGGTCGATTTCCGACATCTCTCTGGACCCGTCGCGCATGACATGACGCGGTGCGGCCCCTTCGATAACCGGTTCGGTCAGCGGAAGAAATCGACCTCCGTAGTCAATGGTGAACTGGCGCAATATCGCCGCGTCAGTTCAACGGTGCTCTGATCCCGCCATACACACAGGGTCCCCGTGATAGATCAGGATGCGCGGCCACAGCGCGATAGGCGAGCAACCCCCAGCGAGGCGGCCTCGCGTCTGCCGCCCTGTCCTCCACTGGCAATGCGCCCCAATCGGCAGCCCATCCGCCAACGCAGTTAAAGATCCACGCAACTGCGCGGCTCTGGCAACCTGGCTTTGGTTGATCAGGAAGATTATTGGGGTCGATGCCCGACGCGAAATGAACCGCGCAAGCTCGCGGTGCTTCCCTTTTGAGTCCCCGGATTCTCCAGACGGTGATCGCAAAGCATCATCGACCATCAGTAGATCGACTGAACCGGCCGGTGTCTGCGCATCGGCGAAACGTTTAGCGCGCCCAGGCAGTTTCCAAGATCAAATTCGCCCGACCGGCTGATGCCGGAAAAACAACACGCGGGGTGAAAGTTGTGTTCGGCCATTGGATGCTCCGATAAGCTGGAAACTACGCCAGAATGGCACCATCGCGCAACTCAGCCCGGCCAAGGAGCCCTAATGGAAGACCCAGAATTCAACCCCGCCCGTAACACCGACTGCAACCGTAACGCTGCTTTTGGCGCGCGGGGAAAGAGATCGGCTGTCGTTGGCCGAGGCCGGGATCGTCGCGGCCCTGCGGCGTGGGCTGCGTCTTGCGTGATCCGCGACTACGTCCTCGGGCATGTTCGACTGATGGTTGCGAAGTGCAATTCCCCGCCGAACTGTGGGGCCCTGGACCAGCTACAGTTTCATCCATCTGGTACCCATGCACTTTGGCCCTGCGTGCTGCTGGCTGCGCTGCAGATGGGCCGAGGCAATGGGCATGGCTTCTGGCGATTTTCTTGCTCGGGCATCTTGCGCGGGGTTATTGCGCTGGTGTTGAGACCCGTCGGGTTGGTCCGCGCCTACCCGTCGGTCATGGCGAAATGGTGGCATCCTTTGTCATGCGCAAGCTGGCGGGCAAGGGAACAGCAAATCGCGCGTTTTCACTGATTTGCCGGCTGATGGCTGCAGCTTGACTGGGTCGGTTCTGACGCGGCCAACGCATGGCGCAGAGCTTTTGGGTTTGTCTCGGCTTTTGCCTTGCGCCCTTGCGCCGGCGAATGGGGCAAGCTGCGGGGGGACCGTATCCGGCAAAACCGGGTTAAGGCAGTCGAAGGCCGGAAAGGGGCCAGCCCCCGACCCCGGGAATATTAGTTCCATTGGAATCCCCCTGGTCACCGCTTGAGGGCGCGTTTGAATCGGCCGACTTGAAGCCCGATCAGTGCACTTGCCGAAAAGCTGATGGCGGGCACGGACAGTACCACAATAAGGGCAATACTGCGCCACCAGTTCGGCGATCATGGGCCTGCCAGCGCCATTGCCGATCCACATGTGCCGGCCCATGACAGCCCGAGCCGCCATGACGCCAGATACCAGCACCCGCGCGAAATTGGCCACCGAACCCGCTGGCCCAAAGCCAGCAGCCAAACACGCCCACCCTGCAGCGTCG
>Ga0163217_1048380_pt1 | contig 15187 bp, 6 predicted proteins | sample SynspAceP_FD_185933 | JGI IMG/M metagenome (GOLD analysis project Ga0163217, IMG submission 185933) | Saline lake microbial communities from Ace Lake in Antarctica - Synechococcus sp. Ace-P (PacBio error correction) | ecosystem: Environmental > Aquatic > Non-marine Saline and Alkaline > Saline ...
ACAAGGAAGAAAAAAAAGGGAGAAAATGCCATCCAAACCGGACCCCATTGGGTTTGCGCTTGTGATTCCCGCGGCTTATCAATTAAAGCCAAGCCAACTTTTTTTTTTCTTATGTTCCTTTTTGTAATCGACAGGGCCAAATCAATTGGGGTTTTTTAAATCTGGGAGGCCATTCACCTACTTTTTTAGCGGGGCTTTCATAGCTTTCCCAGCCAATTTTTACTATCAAAGGCCATCACCACGCAGCCTTACGCAACGCAACGGCACCGACAACGCATACAACGTTCGCCTGAATGAACCAAAGGCCGCGCCAAGGCCAAACTGACTCACTAACGTTTGTCCCATATCGCAATCCGGCATCACATCGGCGTGATTTTCGCCCCACAGTTGGCCTGACAACGTTTATAACCGTTTAGCGCTGGCTTTGCTGTAGATGTATCCCGCCATTGGTGTGCGAAGACCAACAAAGCTCACGGCTTTTTACCCCGCTTATCTTCTAATTAAAGTATCAACAGCGACTTTTTATCGCCATTTCACCACATTTAAAAAACCCGCTTGTAAGCCGCTTCAATGCAACAATCAGCAATAAAACAGAAGCGTAACTTTGGTCGCTTCAGAACGGTTCAAGATGAAGGTGTTTCCACAACACGATTGCCATCGGAAACATCCATAATGGCACGCATGGCAGGGAAGTTAAATGGTGTTAATCCCGACAACCACACCCAGTGGGCTGGAATTCACTCCAAGAAATCAATATTCGGGACCAACGTTTTTGCTGTAACTCAACTTTTAAATAGTCTTTGGCGCGGCCACACCGCGTATGTCAACGTTTTCAATACCTCGTTGTTAATTCGCCCGCAAGCATCGTGGCAAACTTTGCATGTTCAGCGCCAATCATTCACAAATTTATCCGAGTGTTTTTCCAACAACGCTTATAGTTTAAACAGATTCGAGCGCGCTTTAATGGCGGCGTATTTTTCGCCACTCAGGGTAAGCCGCTTGCGGCTACCGTAATGGCTTCTTTACGGTTCTTTTGAAGCAATAAGCGACTTTTTTCGATACTTTCGCCCGTTGCTGGGTTTTAAACACATCTTGAGTGCGGTGCGGGCTTGCTGTGGACCGTTTACCCGTCGATCAAAGTCCGAATAATTCCATGAGCGCTCCCTATTTAATTACGTTAAGTCTGTTAGGCTAAATTTTCTCTCAACATTCGTTGCTATGAATACTGTGCATTGACACTACTATGCAAGAGGAATAGATTATAAAACCTCGAATCTATTAAGCTTAGTTAACCTTTACTTACTAAAGCGAATCTACCATGAACAATGGCATAACCTGCGTTGTGGTCTAATTATTAGGGTCCCAACAATGATAAGTTTTAAAGTCAGGTAAAGCGACGCAGATCTTTCGAATTTTGCGATCTTTTTAGAACCGTCGTGGCATGTGGTGGTTTTTTTCCGCTGCAGAAGTTCAGCTCAACATAGCCGAGCCGCTATTAGCAATCCGCGATATCTGACTTGGAAACGCGTCTCGGAATTTAGACTTTGTCAGCGAGGCCGAAATTCTGGATTTTCTCTGAACAACGAAGGCAGTCAGGTTTATGACCTTTTCGCTACCAATTACTGTCCTTCTATCGAAGACTTTCGCACTAATATCAATGCCCCTCCACCAGAATTTGAAAGGCGAATTCAACATTGGCAAACAGATAATTTAAGTCACTTTGGGCCTCATACTCGAATAACAAGAGCGCTTGCCGGCCTAAAAGACAAAGGGCCACAAGTCCACAATTAACATTCGTATGATTCCACCAACGATGTGGAAGGGGGGTGTTAGATGGGGCTGCAAATTGGGCATTGTTTCCCAGACCTGAAAGTTTAAGCGGATTAGATTACCACACTTATTCAAGAAGAATCCAGCTTCTACTGCATGACCCATCTTTTATTTGCTTAGGCGAAAAAAAATAACCAAAGCAAACCTAAAAGAGTTTGATGCCGTTTACCTGCTACGCACAAACACCAGAATTTAAAAGTCAGCACCAACCTTTAAGCGCAAGTGCGACGCGCGACAGACCGAGAGGGAATCGGCTTTTCATCTTGACCGGGAGGGGTTACATTGGCTTTTTTACCCGACCATGTGGCCGAGCACTGGTTCGTGAGGCCGTATGCGCGCGCTTCAAACCGAGTGATGCCATTACATCACTTCAATTTTCTGCATTACCCGAAAAGGCGCTCGTGCCCAACTTATTCTAGAAACGTTCTTAGCGAACTAGAGAAAAAACACAGTACGAATAAAACGCCGTATCATAAAAACAACTTCATGCTTGAAATAAGATCATAAAAGATTAGATAGTCACAAAGGGAAAATATCTTTAATTATTTTAATTCATACCCCACAGCAGCAAGAGATATAAATACTTTCATCTAATTATTTCAAAATACTTACGGAGTAAATAAAATGAACCGCGTAAAGCGGTATAAATATGATTAGCCCGGGGCACCTCGCCGCTACAATATTCCCTACGGGCTGCTCATCAATGAAAGTGAAGTCTCTGTAGAGAAAGAAATCATCCGACAGTCCAACTCATTAAACAATCAGCTCAACAGATGCCATTAAATTCGCCGATTTCTTGCAGAACTAAGCCACAAAAGAAGCTGATTTAGCGTTTCGTGTTGGCGGTCAGTTAAAGAACATTCACGTGTTGCCAGGACAGCGAGTGACAAAAGGAGAGTTTAACTCGGCCGCCTTTCGAATCCTACTGACTTCACCCCTGCAAGTAGAACTTGCTTGAAGCCAACCAACGCCTTGGCTGAAGTTCAATTTAAACCGTATTCAGACAATGTTAAAGCAAAACGCGACAACAAAAATCCCACATACCGATTCAACAAGCGGACATTGGATCAGGCAAATAATGCTCTGCAATCTGCAAAAAAACCAACTTAAGTACCAAGGTTAAACGCTCCGTTAGTGGCGTCATTTTCGTCTGTTGTAAAGAAGAATTTCCAATAGTCAGCGCAACTCAGGCTCTAAATCGCATATCCAGGATATCGACAATCTTGATATTGAATCCAAAGTGCCTGAAAGTCTTGTCGTTCAGTCATTAAAAAACAAATCAAACAGACTACAAATGCCTCAAGTGATTGTAGACGTGCACCAGATGAAGAAGCTGTATGCGGTTTACAAAGAAACAATACGAACGCCAAATGAAACGACAATGGCTTAAATGAAGTCACACTGCATTTGATTCTGAAAAGAAGCAAAACTCAACGCTATTACCAGGTATGAAGCCAATATCCGACATCAACCTAAATTTCACTTTTGGGTGTGGCAAAAAGCACGTGTTATTCCTGTTTGAAGCCGTACTTCGCCATGAAGATCAGCACAGGAAAATCCAAGCAGTACGGTTTGGGTATTCAATAGTTAAACCAAAAAAGTAGAAGCTCGTTCAGTTAGTACTCGGGCACCTTGCAAGGGAATCAATTGAAATAAAATGGGCTAAATACCGGCGATCAGATGTTGCGGCGTGTGAACAGCCTTACAGACGAACATTGCAAGTTCGCCCTTGGACACGTGAACGAGGCTTTATAATGGATATGCGCTTTACTTTAATAAATCGAAAAGTCACCAGATCGGTGGTACGATTGCATTACAATCTTGGTTCAGTTAGAAGACCTGAAACTTTACCATCAAGATTCTCTTATTATCACCTACTACCGCTGGGCTTCGCCAGAGCAAGTAAGAGAAGAGTCACTACCTATGAGCGTGATCTACAAAACTTACTTACGTTTTGATCAAAATACGTCAACTGTCAAAGGCGGTTATTCAAAAGGTTCAACTGACACTTTATAAAGACAACCTATGCGAGCCAAAGAAACTAAAACAGATCAGGGATGAAAGTTCGCCGTAAGAAAATTCAGCGATATTTCTGGTGCTTCCCTTCTGGCGTCGGCTCACCGATGTGTTCTGGAATGATTTTTGTGATTGTATACGGCAGTCATGTATGCTCGCTCCACGGTGAAGGCTACCTTACATGACTTAGAAACATGTTCGACTACGTAAAGCGTGCCATTGGTTCTAGTAGAAGGTGTGTGCAGTCACGGTGCTGGCGAGCAATGATGAACAAGAACCATCCGAGATTTCACGGGCAAAATGGCCAACATGGGCATTGCAGCGCAAGCCAATTAGAAAGCTATTGAAAAAATCAAAACAGCTGTGTCAACGTCGGGACGCGTTAAAGTCGAAGGAATACATACGTTATTAGCCCGACGGGGAATTCAAAAGATATTTCAGAACTTGTAAATACTTAAATTGTCGTAACCCCTATCGACGGCAAACCTCTCCGCTTAAAAGGATGTTTGCAACGATTAACGAGAGATACGTTTGACCTAAAACTGCATTTGGTCGACCTTCAACGGTGCTCATCTCTTTTGCTGGTGTTTCTTTCTTAATCAAGGCGTTAACGTCGTAAAAATTGGCGAGACATTAGAGCAAAAAATTGCAGAACTAGAATACCGCAACCGGTTGGGCGAGCAGGAGCAATTATTTTCCCAGTCAAAAGAGTCGATCGTTCCCGGTGTCTGATTTCTTGCTAAACCTAGCCGCGGCTGTTGGCATCGTTTATCCTTTGTGTTGTTGATTTTTTCATGGGCATTCGCTCAGGCTTCTTGATTGTATCCGTTCTTTTATTGACCAATTCTGGGTATTTCATCGTCATGGATATTTTTAAGATCAACCTCAACGTATCTCATAGGTGGTTTGATTAATTTTTCCTTAGGGATGCTGGTTGATAAGCCATCGTGTGACGAAGGGGTTTCCATTGGCTGACAAAGGGCATCGGAAAGTCCAGCCGCGAGCGAGTGGTCAAGCAAACTAAATGGCCTTTATAGGCCGCTACGTCTTGGGTAAACCTGCTTTTGCGCCTATTGGGTTTATCGCCAGAATGCCGTTGGGCGAATTTGTTTGGCTCACTTTTTTACTGTTGCTGATTTCGCTGTATTAAGCTGGTTCACCGGCCATTAATCTCACGCTTTCTTTTGTGACTTGTTCTTCAAAGGAGCATAGCAAAGGCCACTAGTGAAAAGGTGAATCAGACGAGCCGCTGTCCATATAAAGGTTTCAATTTTACAGGGTATAAATGGCTATTAGATAAAGCCATGCGCTTTAGATGGATCACCGTTTTATTTGCTGGTTGGTTGCTTTTGGTCATCCGGTTTGGGCGTTCCAATTCGTGAAACAAGCTTTTTTCTTTCCACCTTCTACACACCCATGTTCTATATGGACATTCAGATGCCAGAGGTAACACCATTGGAAGACCTTACGAAAAAGTCGTTGTGATTGAAAAGAGCTGCTAAAAGACGTCGCATTGAATACGTAACTCGACGACGGGTTCAAGGCGCCTTGCGCTTCATGTTGACTTCATGCCACAGGCGACTCTAGCTACGCTCAATTTATTGTTCGTACCAAGGAAAAAGAAGCAATTCCGGGGCTATAAAAGACTGTATTACAATGCAGGAAGAATTACCCTGAGTTAGAAGTGAAACTGCAACGCCTACAATTAGGGCCAGCCAGTGGTGGCAAAACTTGAAACGCGCATAAGCGGTCCTGATCCTAAATTTTGCGTCAATTTAGCGCAAAAATCCAAGAGATTTATCGTAATGGATGCGGCCTAGAAAATATTAAAGACGATTGGCGTCAGCCAGTTAAGGTGCTTCGCCTATCTTTAATGATTGCTCAGGCCCGACGCTTAGGCATCAGTAAAACCGAACTAGATGACGGTTCTACTGACTAACTTTACTGGTTCACAAATTTGGCTTGTATCGTGAAGCACAGACCTTCTTCCATTGTTTCGTATCGCGCGAAAATGAACGAGTCTCCATTGACCAAATTCGTGATTTGCCAGATTTATAGTCCCAGCGTCCGGGTTTCGTACGCTCTCCACATTTGGTTTCTGGCTTGAAACCGTATGGGAAGATCTTATCGAAAGCCGGATGTAAACGTACATCACTTGTCATGGCCGATCCAAAATTTTTTGGGTGGATGAAACCGCCATGGCGATATTTTGTCGTACTAAGCGGATATTGAAGCCATCAAATTCACCAGGTATACGTTAGAATGGGTGGGCGGAATACGAAAGGCATACGATGCCAAGCAAACATATTCAAGAGCGTTGCTATGGGTTTACTTGTTTATGTTTAATCATATACTAATTTTGCTGTTCAACCCCCCTCGATCGGTACCACTCACAATTTGGTTTGTGGTTCCACTAGCCTATAATGGTGTGTCCACTGATGCTCGTATGAACTCGCATTCAGCTTTATGGCACTGCTCGGATTTTTGAGCCCTGTCGGGGAATGACGGTGAAAAACGGCATTGTTACTGGCGGATCAAATTAATACTATGAATTCGATCAAGGACCGAAAAGTACGAGGCCAATTTTAATTACCGCCAGTAAGTCTGTCGTCCGTTTGTATGGCTGCTATTACCACCATACTCGGTATGATTTCCACTGCTTTACCAATGCGTTCTTTGAAGGCATGGCGTTTGTTATTTCTTTCGTCTTGGTTTGCACGATAACTAACGCTCATTCGCGTACCGGTGTTTTATACCTTGCCTGTTCCGTGTTAAATTCGTCCCATACCGCGATTTCAATTAAACACTGATTGCTGTATATCAAAGAGTCCTTGTCGCCAATAAAACGCCAAGACTCTCTGTTTTACCTTTATTTTCATTGAGAAGAAATTATGCGTCTAGACGACATCTTAAAGCTTGACATTAAGCTACTCGTTTGCCTTAACCCACCATTATGAAGAAGGCAGCGTGTCACGTGCGGCAGAAAGGTTGGGCGTCACTCAGCCAGCCTTAAGCAAAAGCTTACAACGACTAAAGGGGTTTGTTTAAAGATTCATTATTCACTCGCCAAGCGTATGGATTAACGCCCACATGCACGAAGCCGTCCTGAGTTACAAATCAGATACGACCGATTCTAAGCTCGTTGTCGAACTAATGAGCCCAAATTCATTGGATTTAAAAACACTAGGACAGACGCTTAAAGTTGGCGTGTTGTGAAGGTGATTTGGAAACGTTATCGAGCCCAGTTGATTTTGCTCGCCTCGTTACAATACCAAGCATCCCGAACCTGTGTTTATCCATAAGTTCATGGGGCGGTGCTTCAACTTGATGACTAACGTCCTGGCAAACATAGAATTTGGGGATCATGCCGTATTAACGCTACGCCGGGGAATATTCGCAAAGCAAAGTTAATAGGCCTATATGGAAGCCTGTATTGTATTGAGCGAAGCCATCCGTTATTTTCATCAAGAGAAGGTTCTGTGTCGGCTTACTGTCCCATAAAGTGTCACTCACACATTTAGCAGTCATCGTAATAGCTCTTTTTTTCAAAGACTGAACAAAAACTCAAGCAACGAGGTCATATCATACGACCCACCCTCGAAACCGATAGTTAATGGTAGCGATGAAGCCGGTAAAAACGCGGCATGCACTGGTCACGTCACGCCATTGCGAGATTTATTTCTAAACGTCAATAGTTGGGAAAAGGCCTAATTTTCTATCCAGTCAAATTAATTACCAATCCCAAACGAAGTATTGGAAGCTTGACGAATATAATGGCCGACACCGTCTAATTATATTTTTTTGCGAACCGCTTTCAACATTGATCTTGCTCATCGCTGGCTTAGAGAGCAAATCATTTTCTTTCATCGCGAATCGCCTTGGATGCACCTTACCTGATTAAATAAACGCCTGACAAAAATAAACATCAGGTTCAATAGCAACCAAACCAACAGCAATGTAATAATCATCCCGCGTGCGCTCGGCTCTCACCCCAGTCAAAGGCGCGAAATGCTTTCCCCGTCGATTTCAAACCGACTCTTAAACTGGTTTAGCGGTCCTAGCCCACCAGCCAAAATTCGCCATAATAAGCCCTGAATAAATAACCAAACTCTCTTCTGTTTCACTGTGGTTTTACCACACGCCAACCAAATACTCAGCGCCTTTTATAATGCTGAATATACCCCGGGCGGCCGGGCCCCCCAAAAGGGAAAAAAAAAAAAAAAAATTTCATCTTCATCCTTCTATACTTTTAAAAAATCGACCAAAACAGCAATATCCAGAAAAACCTGTCGCCAATAGAAAGTTTTATCTCTCTTACACAACTTTATCGATCTCAGTGATAATACTTAACACATTATCGGCTTATAACGATTTTTCAGGGATTTAATATGTATCTAGTACGTCAGTAGAATTTTGGCAGATCTTTCCGCGCTGGAACGCCTTGCCCAAACAGGTCGGTATGGTATTACAAACTTCCCCCGCGAAAGAGAGCGGCTTAAACGACAAAATTTGCTCACGGCGTCGCTCTTTTTTCCAAACCGATTGTTGTACACAGGAGATGAAATCCTACTTGTTTGTGCTGGTTCGATCACCAGCAACGAGAAAATAGTCGGTTGTTTGTGGATCGATGCAAGGTCGGTGCTGATGCCACCTTTTTACAGCTACCGTACATTGATGAAGTGGTTTCACGCTTTCCCTACTGCAATTCAGCAATCGTAAAATTCCCGCCTTGTATTTATGCCATGATACAGCGGCACAAGCCGTCTTATGGCTTGGGGTCGTCCGACAAAAGCACATCAAAACCCGCTAGCCATGTTCGTTGTTTGTCAAAACAGCTCGGTTGCTGTTTATCGCTCGTTACCTGAACGTATTTACTAAACGCCCTCTTTGCTGAAGCTTGCCGCGGTGAAAGTGACAACAAGGCTACTCTGCTTTTTGGATGCGCTGGGAAACATTTTTTTTTCCCATGGACTTCAAAAAGCCGACTACCTTTCAGGCAGTGGAGTAATATAACATTTTTATCGCAGATTTAATGCTCGTTATCCTATTTATGTGCCTACTTTGCCAAGAAGCCGCGCAAGACGTTATTGGTGTTATTCAATGAAGACTCCAGCCAAAGCCGCAGACATTATTGGAGAAGCTTCGAGTTAGAGGCTATGTGGACATTTTCGATGCAGGGCCCAAACCATTGAAGCCAGAACAGAAAGTCTTCACACATTATCACAAAAAACAGGCAAGGTTTGGTCTCTGAACCGAAAAATCACAAAAAGGCGCAATGCACCTTATATCGGCGGGTCAACTTGACAGCTTTCGCGTCAGCAGCGGCACGCAGAGCCACAAAGTGCCGGTTTTTAGCCTTAGAAAAAGCTACACAAGAAAACTCGCTATTCAGCAGGCACCGCCTTCAATGGGTCGCTCTGTAAACAACAAGCTTACTAGAGACTTTTTGCACTTTAACCGATATGCGCATGAAAGGCAAAGCAAGGTCTTAGCACCGTAAAACGGTTTAATTAAACCGAGACGGAATACCATCATGATGGTCCATATCGCCAATTTTGTCAAAATGACCTAAAGTCACTTTATCGACTTGCCGAAAAACGGGAATTGGTTTCACCTCTCTTCCGTCCAGATGAAGCCATTCTACAAAAGAAATCGACGGAGCGGTTTCGTTCTTTGCTAAAGATAATGTCACCAACGAGCAATGAAGACTACTTGATGGTGCTAGAAGACAGCACAAACCGGACTTTGTGGGCAACTGGCGGCGTACTAGCCACGTTGGTTTTAGATGAACCATTTTTCCAGCTACCATTTAGGTACCATTCTCATCGCCTCAAGAGACTTCATGGTGTCCAAACCGGTGCCACACCGCTCCAAATCTTTGAACCTATAGATTTCACGGGTTGCAGTGGAAATTATCGCACAGTCTCATTCAATCTACTTAAGTGAAAGAAGGACTTCGCTTCTAAAAATGGTCAGCTATTGCTAAAGCACGCTTTATGTTCATGGCACATTTCCAGAACGCTTACCGAAAAAGTCCTTTTGCTGAAATGCGCCGGTGTGACGCGATGAAAATGGGTGTCGCTTTTATGGGAAAGTCTTGGACGTCATTTTTTCTCTCGCATCGACTTTAAGAAGCGGATGAATTGACGGGTCAAGGCACAACAATTTATAGCTGAATTGATCCGAAGCAACCCTGTCTACGTGAACATTGCGCCCAAAGAGCAGAGATGTACTACTGGGGCACTTCATCAAAATACGGTTCCAGCGCGTCGTCTTACTAGAGGAAGAAGGCTTTCGCTACGAAAATTAACGTCGGACATTTTTGATTGGTGGACCAAGTCTAGAAGCCAGAGTCCAGGGAAATTGCGCTGATCGTATAGCCGCTATGCCTTGCTAATATTCGGCCAACCCAAAGAATCGAGAAGGGAGTACTACCCCTCGTTTCCAACGCAAAAGTAGCGGACTTTCGTTGGATCTTGATTCAACGATCAATACCACCTGGCACGCCATGACTTTGACTCAAGAAGAAAGCAGACAGTCTGTGTATCATACTAAAGAACCGGTACGAGTCGTCGAATTATCACCTTATTCAGGGGCTGATTATAGCCCTGCGTGATGGGTTCCCTGCTTTGGACATCCAATGAACAACCACTTACGCAATTTAAAAGGAGTTCATTATGAACACCATGAAAACAAGCACATTACATAAACGGCCCAATGGCTAACAAGGCGAAGGTCAACTTATCCCTCTATTGATCGCGGACGCCAGTGTAGTATGGCAAGCCAACGCGGCGACAACGACCCAAGTTGAAATCTTGCATCAAAGCCGCTCGAGGCATTCCCCACTTGGCAAATCGTACCATTGGAAGCCCGTTTGACCATCATCGACCGCTTTGCAGCCACTAGTTAAAAGAAACACAGCGAAGCCATCGCGACGGCATCAGCCGAGAAACAGGCAAGCCACTTTTGGGAAACTCGCCTGAAGCGCCGCTATGGTCGGGTAAAGTGGCTATCTCAAAACAGGCTTATCACGAAAGAACCGTGAAAAAACTACACCAATGCCGGCGCCTACTGCACGCTTTACGCACCGTCAATGGCGTTGTGGCCGTTTTTTTGGCTTATAATTTTCAGGACATTTACCAACGGTCATATAGTACCTGCCACTTATTGCCGGTAATACGGTTTGTATTTTAAACCCTACGCGAACAAGCCCAGCCACCTCGATTGATCCTTCAACTATGGGAAGCAAGCAGGCTTGCCGGCTGGCGTGCTAAAACTGATACAGGGCGAACGAGACAACGGGCGTTGCCTTGCCAATCATCATGGTATTGATGGTACTGTTTTTCACCGAAGTCCACAAGTCGGACACATTCTACATAAAGACTTTTGCGGGTCATCGGGCACAAATTTTGGCCTTGGAAATGGGCGGAAACAACCTCTTTAGTGTTGAAAAAATCGTGACAAACGCGCTGCTGTGCATGAAATCAATTCACAGCCCTTATTCAGCAGGTCAACGCTGTACTGTGCGCGCCGTTTATTCATTGCCCTAAAGGCCTGCTTGGCGATGCATCTTGCAATTTCTCTAGTGACCGCTGAAAGCATTGAAATTGAATCGTTTCGATGCAGGAACAACCTTTCATGGGACCAGTGGTTCTGCTCAGCGCAGATGTTTGATGCAAGCTTATCAAAAACTGGTTGCATTAGGGCAACACCAGTCTTAGAAATTGACGCGCGGTGAACAGCAAAACCGGTTTACGTTACACCGGGCATTCGATGCGACCGACATGTTAGATAACTTACCGACGCCGATCAAAGAATACTTGGTCCCTTTATTGACGTTTTGCTACGACTCTTTGGGATCAAGCCATGAGTAATTTGCGAACAACACGCAATTTTGGCCTCTCTGGCGGGTTTATTGTCCGGATGAAAAACCGAATCGAGTGGTTCTTAGCAACACAGTCGTGCTGGCATTATCACTGACCGCCAAACCACAGGCGCATCTAGCAACGCACCATTTGGTGGAACTGGCGCAAGCGGCAACCATAGAGCGAGTGCTACACGCGGCTGATTACTGTGCTTACCCAGTTTTCTAGCATCGAAGCAGACAGCTTAAACCATGCAGAAACCTGGGTCACGTTTCTAACGTTATAGTGGTAAAACTAAGACTTAGAACCTAGATAATAAACACGAATTGAGGTAATATTGAAACACGCGACAGAAGCCAATTTTGATGCTTAGTGGGCCAACCCACAATTACAGCGGCTTTCTTTTGTAATGTCGCTTCTTTAAACACTGCACGATCATCAAACCAAGGCCCGGGCTAGCAAGGCTTAACAAGATGAAAGCCTTGCGGACATGGGCTGTTCAGGCGTACCGCGCTCAAATGAACGCCCACATATTCTACTTTGGCGCCGTCTTGTTTTTCTCCTGGCAGCGGATGCCAACGTATAGACCAGCGCGAACAAGCACCTAAGCTTTTGCTGCGGTGAGCTCCCGCCTCATGCAATGGACAGCCACGCTGCCACCCGTGTCACCAAGCGGCGATACAGTTGACGGCCGAGTTCACTTCACTCCCGGTAACTTGGTCAATAAATTTCACCGTTCGATCGAACATGAAACCACAGGGCCATTTTACAAGCACTTTAAAGATGATAAACACTTCGCCATCAACGCCCGCATTACCATGTTGATCACTTGGTGTGAAGGCGCCGCAAACATATCGCGTTTTTGCACAATATGGGAACAAGGCATTGAATTTTTTGTACTATGGATGGAAGCTTCAACAACAGCGGTCCTCGCCAGCCAAAATTCCTGCTCGTCACACCTTAGAAGCATCGCAAGCGGTTGCCCGTCGTCATGGATTATCAGTGGGCCCAAGTGGTTACGCCCACAGAATCCAGCTGTTATTGACGTGTCCGTGGTATTCCATAACGAACGTTAATCCCGTAGGCAATCGTAATGCACAACTTCTATCATCAAGAAAGCGTTTTTAAAATACCGCACAGATGAAGCAGGACTTGCTACAGCGTGGGGAGAAGAGCCTCAGTTTTCCCCTGGATTGAAGTTGCCAGCGCTGCGTATCGGTAAGCAAGATGCATTCAGTCCTATCTATTCAATAGCCAACTGCTAAGCCGTGTGACAATGACATGTATTGATCGTACCGGAGAAATGTGAAAAACAAACTGGGTTTGGGCGTATTTAAACAGCTAGTAACAAGGTAACTCACCGATCATGAAGTGAAAGTGTTGACTAAACAAAGCATGAGCAACGGCGGCGGACCACGCTTTTGCCTTCGACTTCGAGTGGCAGTAACGAGGCTGAACAAAAAGCGATTAATCCATCACACTGATGAATAACGCGTTATTGGACAATTAATATAATTGGGTAACCCCAAAGCATTACCGTGATGAACTGCCATGAAGCGGAACTTGCTGACCCAAACTGTTTAATAGAAGCGCAATGCATTGGACTGAAAACTGAACTCAAATATGGACTTGGGGCGTGTAACGAATTCAGAAGTAACCTTACCAACCCCCACCCTAGCCTCCCTTGAAGTAAGGGGAGGGAACAAAAACAGTACCTAGCCCTCACCTGTCGGGTGAGGGTGTTCTTCGCCCCTCCCCCTGTAAGGGGAGGTTTGTGAGGGGGTGTTTCTTCGCTCCCTCCCTTCTCCTGTTAGGAGAGGGAACAAAAACAGTACTAGCACCGTCACCTGTCGAAGAGTGTTTGTTCTTCAGCTCTCCCCTGTTAAGGGGGAAGGTTGGGAGGGGTCACTGGAAACTTTTATGGCAAAAGTCTGCAGTACAGAATCCAGCTCATTTCATATTTGCGCATTCGTAAACGCACAACCTCTAGTCCTACATCCTGAAGATATTGAGACCTCCCTATCATATTAACTGAGCTTCCTCTGTAAAGTGACTATGCACCATCCAATTCGATAACAAGATGTTTTTCGGAGCAAGTAAAGGTCAACAATAAATACCCTATTCCTGCTGCCTCGAAACTTCACACAAGCTGTCGTCCCTGATGTGACGCATAAGCGACGCTCAGACTCTGGCATATTACTTCTTAATTTGACTCTCAAATTTGATAGTTTTTTTTTTTAATTAATACTCGGTCGCTCATTCCATAAGCCTGCTAAATCTTGAAACAATTAACCCCACCGCTAGCCCTCCCCTGAAGATAAGGGGAAGGAACAAAAATAGTAACCTACCTCTCCCCTGAAGATATGGGGAGAGAACAAAAATAGTACTTAGCTCCTTGCTTCTCTGTAAGGAAGAGGGAAATAAGTTAGTACTAACTCCTCCCAGTTAGGGGGGAGGTTGGGAGGGGGTCGTACTAATAATTAAAATGCTCACCGTTTTCGTATAATCTTTGCTTGTAGGTCGTGAAACAACACGGTGATGTTCTTGTCACTGTCGACCAAGGGTCTTATCAATTCTTTTCGATAATCAAAGCAAATTTTTGTTTTACTTCATCGCTCGATAAACCACAGCACATCAAAAAAGGGAATAAAGCAGGGAAGGCCGCCCACGGCAAGGTAGGTGTTTGGCTGATACTCAAGCGTAAACTGGAATAGGCGTGTCGTCATTTTCCTGCCAAATTCTCATCAATATATCAGCAAACAGACTCAAATTCGTCAAATGCCAAGCCGCGTACACCGTATATGAGGCATAACTGTCTTATCTATAGTATTCAATTAAGCACGTTAAATCGTGAATTGAGTGGTTAATATTCGTCCACATAATCAAATGATGTTGTCTCAACGATAGTTCATCAAAAGCAACAATATCCACGCTCCCCTCCATCAAACCAGGCATAAGCCTTTGCCTTGACCAAACACGACAACGATCAACGCCAATATCAAAAGCAACATCGCTTGTTCTTCTCCGTCCAATTTCCACGATGATCACTTGCCTCCGACATTTCTACGTAAATCTGTGAAAAAATAGATACGTTTGAATTTCACCATACTCTACTTTTACACGGGCCGATATCATCTATCGGCTCTCGATCATACATCGGTTTGAAAATTTCTGAGCTCGGGCAACCAGTGGCCTTCCGGACACGCAGGCAATATCGTTGCAAGCGATAAAAACCCTGACAAGCACAACTCGTGTTAGCGTCTGCCACACTAGTAAAATCCTATTAATGTTTTATTGAGGATCACCATAAAACACGGGTTTTTTAGACGGTGTTCTTTTATGAATAAGTCTAAGAGTAAAGTTAGCTTAAATGATGTAAAAAAAACGAGAGTTTTGGTGTAATTGCAATATCTTCTCCTGGCGTTTTCTATGTAAAGCCAATAGAAATGGGATGGCAGAATAGTAACGTTATTTTT
>Ga0163217_1116481_pt1 | contig 15187 bp, 13 predicted proteins | sample SynspAceP_FD_185933 | JGI IMG/M metagenome (GOLD analysis project Ga0163217, IMG submission 185933) | Saline lake microbial communities from Ace Lake in Antarctica - Synechococcus sp. Ace-P (PacBio error correction) | ecosystem: Environmental > Aquatic > Non-marine Saline and Alkaline > Saline ...
AAAAAGAGAGAGATTCGTAGTCCATAGTTTCCCGTCTTTGAAAGTTCAATAGTCGGAGCGGGACAATTTCGCCACTGTTGGCTGTGTCAAGATGGATGAGGAGAGTCCAGAGTTTTTTGCCTTTTTGATGTGAGGGAAGCTGATTGTCAACCCGCTAGGAGCGCGGAAAGTGGTGATGAAGGCAACAGGCATGGGCCTGTAGGTTAAAGATAGTCCCATTGAGCGACCGTGCCGGCGCCTAGCCCTGACTTGTTGCTGTAGTCTCTCTGGCAGCAATCGTGTCCTTCGACAACCCGAACGAACAGAATTGTTAACCAGAAGTAGAATATTTAAGAGTCGAGTCTAAAAGCTCCAGTTGGCAAGACCCAAAATTTCGCTGCAATGTGGGGACTCGGGGGGGCTCTTGTGAATCGATTTGATAAGGAGCTTCTTAGAACCGTGCGGCGGATTTCACCAGATTTCATGGCTGTGTATAACCTACAAGGTTCGTGACAGTTTAAGCACAGTGATGAGTATAGAGCCTATGCGGTTGACTACAAGAATTCGATGTGGCAGGATGGCGCAGCTTGGGGATAACCGATTAACGAAGCATAATAAATATAAGTATAATGAGGGACGGATTTTCCGAAACGAGACCTCGGGCTATCCCCTAGAGGGAGGGACTTCGCTAACTCGGACGTATCGCGACGGTATGGTGCAAACATATGATCGCCAATGCTTTTTTAGGAATTAGGGAAATCTAAGTATGGCTTTTGAGCTTTCCCCGTTTTTAGACTTTCAAAAACTTTACGTGCATCCGTGCAAATGTGCAGGGCGAAACTGTTGTTCCTATCTGGGCTTGCATTTTTTTATTTTGATGCTTTTTTATATGTGCATTTATGCCGCTATGATTCTCGGATCTTGTGTAACTGGACTGCCGGATGCCCAGGTGGTTTTCTTGCTCTCTATGCGGGGCGGCGAGATGCGTCGGATTGTTTTCGCTTGGCGCGCGAGTGGTGAATGCTCGGTCCGCAGGATGAGTGCGTAGTTGCGGGGCGTGTAGTATGTGTCGCGTCGAGCAGTGGCCGGGATTGTGGAATCTGACCCTTCAGTTCCCCCAAAGAGATAAGAGGGAATGATCAAGGATCATCGGAGCATGGCGCACCCACTTGAGTTTGGATGTCGATGGGCCGTGCTGTCGCGCATCAGCGCCTTGGCGCCGAAGGCAAATGCAAGGCGGCTGGGGGAGGCTTACGCGGTGATGATGCGGGCTCGCCCCGCCGCTCAGCTCGACGGCCGTTTGGAATATGAGATCCGCATGCACCGAGCAAAAAGGAGGCAAGGGGCCCATAAGACCTAGGCTACGGACCGCGACATCGTCGTGTGCTGATTTTGATATCGGTAGTTGCCCGACGTGAACCCGGAGGAGCGAAAAAAGCTCAGGTGCTCGACCAATCAATAGGCCGGCAGAATGATCGAGCTTGACACAGGATCCAGCGGGATTGTCATCCAGCAGCGATAAGGTTTGCGGTCGCACATTGAGCTTAGGGAGCGTCGTGTTACATCGGCGAGCCTGGCAGAACATCCGAAATCAGGATCTCGTCAAATGCCTAACCGCCCTGCTGGACACCCCGATCATGCCACGCGCGTTTCCTCCGGCCGCGGTAAGCGCGCAACCCGATTTGCGCCTATACACAGGTGATTGGTTCGTCGGGCGATATCCCGTGTTCCCGCCCGCGTACGACCGCTGCCGAGCGACTTGTAGGAAGGTTGTGTAGGGTATAGGTGCACGGGCCGGCGGCCGTTTTCGCGGGAAATGGGTGAGGGGCGGTCTGATCAGTGCGCGGCGAGATGGGTCGCATGCGCCTTGTATAGGCGATGCAGTTTACCATTTTGTTGATTATGCTACGTCAGACGAACCATCGCGGTTTAGGCAGGCAGCCTTCCCTTGCGACATGGAACCGCAATCGAGAGTGTGCGAGCAGCTGACGCGATATGGCTCGATCCCAGCAGTCGGCCTCGGGCACGCACGCGCCCCAGATTCCGCAGCCTGGCCTTGCCATGTTCTCACTCGAGGCCGTCCGATGTTTTGTTGGGGGATAAGAGATCTCGCACGCCGCAAAGACGCAAATCCGCGCAGCCAACCTGCCAGAAAGCGAGGATCGCGCTGGCTTTTGGGTCGATGATCGGCGAAGGCAGCGATCAAAAACAGCGCCGCTCAGTCGATAGGGTCGTTCGATCTCCAGACCCCAAGCGATTGGCAGGATCAGACGACAGCCAGAAGATGAAGCCATAGAAAGGAGCGCCCGAGCCAGATCCGTATTTCTTTGCTTCTCTCTCAATGAAAAGACGGAGGCCCGATCATAGGTTAAAATCGAAGTGATGCGGATCCCTGAGAGCGGCGAGGGCTGCGATATAGTAACCCGAGTCGCCGGGCAGTATAAGTCAGCTCGAGGCAGCTATATTCGCCGGTATAGGCCCGTCGGATAGTTGAGATCGAGGTAGTGGTTCGCTGGAGCCGTCTTCGCATCCCCGGCATATAACAAGACATTTTGTTGATCTCGTAGCTCGTTGCACCCGGCAATCCGTGCGTCTTTGTGGCCAGTCGGCGAGGCGGCTAGCGGCATTTAACCGACTTGAGCGTCTCACGCTTAATTTGAGATTGGATGCCGTCATGAAGCGCTGTATTTGGAATGCAGAACCAGACGCCTGAAGGATCAACGCTAGGGCGAGTAGTAGGACAGTTGTTTATTTAAAGATACGATCTTTTAAGCAAGCCCGAAGCGTCGTCAGATTCGCCATGGTAGTTTCCCACAAAAGATTGCCGCTCTTTCGCGGCCTCGGCGGGATTTCATGTGGTATTTCTGATGCAGCGCGCGATTTCTCGGATCGGCGCAGATTGTGTTGGCTTTGGGCCAAATGAGACCGGAATGCCCGAGCTGACTATTCGATATGCATCAAGGTCGGCGGGTTATGTCGTTCATGCAACGACTACGAAGGCGTTTATTGAATATTTGAAACCAGGCCAGGCCATCAACGGGCTTTGAAGCCCGTCATTTTCCGCTGTTGAATTGGGGCCGTTGACGAATTACAGCGTCGGAAAGTGTCCATGCGCACGCCGCTTTGGTCGCGGATTAGGGATTGCAGATACAGCCCATCGAGCCCGAGACATGAATTGACCCGAGGCGAATGAGGGCCGTGAGGGCTTGCGACACTAGCAAGCGGCCTTAGTGAGCGGTGGCCAGGATCCGAATTATGGCTCAATCCGAGGCCGGGTCGTATAAACGTATTACTGTAAAATTCACCCGATGGGGTGGCGTGTAGTGGCGCTGCGCGATCGCTGTCTTGCACGATCGCGGTTGGCAACAAGTTGCCCGATTCATTGACATGTCTCGATCGTGACGGAGCGCTCGATCGCGGCTGACCGAACTTTCGAGTAAGGGACCCATGGGATTGATCTTGCGTGTCGATCAAGTGGTGAATTTCGGCGCCCATCGCAAGGCGATCCGCCAGGCGCGGCGTTGGTCTGGGGTTATTTTTCAAAAGGGCGCGAGCCTTGTGATTGAAGCATAATTGTCAGCATCGGCAAGATTGGGGATTTTCATTTTCCCAGAGTCGAAAGCATCGTTTGTAATGCTCGCGAAGCCTGCGGCATATGTTATGTCGTTATAGAGCATCCGGCGTTGAATGCCGATCCATTGCGGCGACCTTGTGAGATTTGAATCCTCGAGAATCCTCATTTAACCCACGGCCGTACACGGATCGCCGCATTGGGCGGGCTGCGGATATACTGGCCATTGAACCTTAATTTTTGGGTATTCCTGACGCGCCCGAAGGGATCAGGCGGAGGATGACGGATAGCTTTAAAGCCAAGGATTGGCCGACTTGAACATGCCAGGATTTTTACGCGAGCATACACGCTTGCGGCTTAGATCGGCGCAGGGCCGAATTCTGCTGGATATCTTACATTGCTTAATCCTAAGATCATCGTCATGGCGAGAATTGCGGTGCATTTTTCCATGTTTTCGCTTACCGAGTGAGGCCCTAACTGGATCGGCTTTGTTGTACTGATTAGTGCTTGGTCGATTAGTTGCGCGCCTGTCTGCCGTGCGATGGAGCGTATGGGTTAAATCGGAATTCGTCTTTATAATCGTGGTGATTTTCGTGTGAGTTCATCAAGACGCATTCTGAAATCTTGCCAATGGCGGTCTAAGTGACTTGACTATAATGCGTTTGGCCTTGGATACTCAAGCGGGTTGGTCTGATTTTTTACATCTGTGTAAGTTTAAGACCACGCTTTACTCAGGGTTATGATACAGTTTGGACTTAACCCGTCCGTGACGAGCTGGCCCTATGTTTCCCGTTATTGCGGTACGTGAAAGACCACGGTTACAGGAACCTGTAACATGGATATAGTTGGTTGCACCGAGGTCCCGGATCGTAGGCTACTGGGTGCTCCCTGTCAACGTTCTGTAGTACCAGACGTAAGTGATCACTAAAACGTCAAGGAACTTCGTCTGACTGAAGGTAGTTGGCGTTGTTTCAATAAGTGCGGTCAATCAGCGGTCATGCCTGACTCTGAACGACACCACGAATTGTGCGTTTAGTTTTTTGCGAAGATCCGTCACTGGGGATGAATTCTGTGTCGTATGAAGGGAATGAGAATGATTTGTAGATTGGAAGTATAATTCTGCCAGTCTGCTGATGAATATAGCCCTCGTAGTCCTTAGCAGGGAAAATCGAAACGGAGCGCGAAGTGCCGTCTTTACGTGTCAGGTTGAACAGATTCGTTAAGGCGGGCCGAGCCGTGTAACGTCATAGAACGTCGTTAGACAAACCGCCAACTTTTGATTGACGCGGACAGGGGTTTGTATAACTGTTCAGATCCGAAGTGATCTTGCCACGGGTCTTTTGTAGAATTCGGGCATCTTCAATCCAAACCGAGCATTCGCGACAGTGTGGTCGAGCGTGGGGTGGACAAGGTTAATGTCTAGAGCGCCTTTGACGGTTGTGCCATAAGCGCATGCGCGTACCTTGTTCATCCAGCCGTGCTAGAGTAAGCTTAATGACGCGTAGACCCTTTCGAGGCTTTGGGTTAGGTTACAGCGTTAGAACGTAGTTGTTGATGCGCTCCATGAGATATTTGCGGCACGTCGTAGTTACGTTGCTGAGCGTAGACCGTCGGCAGCTGTGAAAACCTCGTCGCAAGGGATGCCCGAATGTTATCGAACGGTTTCAGGTTGACACAGAGCGAGTGGCCATTATCGTTGCATAATGACAGACCTCTTGGAGGCACCCTCTGCGATAAATGTAGGTGCGTGCGGAGGGTCACCACGACTGCACTAAGGCATTAAAACAAGCCATTTATGTACGAAGCATGTGGGATAGGAAATTGCGAGTAATCTCGCCAAGTAAGAATATCCGCAAAGGGTTTGCGTGTGCTAATGGCAGTGAGGGGTAGATGAATATAAGAGTGTAATTAGGGCTGTGTCTCGACTCTATCGCCGTATCCAAGCCGGTTGTGATCGTCGTAACTCCTGTGCCGGCCTGTCCGCCTTCAGGAAAACTTTGGTGAGTAAATCAAAATGAGGATGCTAATGTGTTGCCCAATTTGCAGTTTGCTTGATCTCGAATTTCGTGGTCGCGTGACGGACTAGGCTAAGTTTCCCAAGGGGTACGTGATCGTCAATCCGAACTGATACGTTGCGGTACTATCCAGCTTTGACGCTCTGCGCAGCCAGTGTCACGGTTAGCGGCATTCCAAAGGCTTTTCAATTGAACGAAGCGGAGGATTGTGCGACGGTCGATATACCCGCCATTTGATGCCTTGGTCCAACGCGATGGGAAATTGATAATAGGCTTGCCGCCGTCTTCTTGTGCTGGCCAGGTGGCCCAGCTGCAGAATCACTACCTTATGACTTCTGCTACGATACCAATTGCGACATGGGGCAGAAAGGACTGCCTTCTATCGTTCAAAGGGACTGCCGAGGGCGCTTTGTCGATGCGTTGCGCGCAGCACTCACGTAGTTCGCTACTGCGTTTGATGCTGTGACACTGCAGCTGACAAAAGCGGTCACTTGGATGAAGCCTGCGTGTTGCGGTTGGCCGCGGCGGAATTGCTAATTTTGGTGCGTACCATTTAGATTAGTCTTGCCTATTGATTGGCGACGTTGGATGGAAGCACGATGTTGAACTTGCGATAATATTCATAAACCGTCACTTCTGTCGTGAGACGATCCCCGAAGGGAGTGGATATTTCGTCAAGGTGTTGCAGTCCGGCGCGCCCGTTTGTGGTGTTTTGAGGAGTAGCGATGAGCTGGCCAAGCGCGCCGACAATGATCGCTGCCCCAAGAGCGTTCCTGCGGCGACTCGATGAATATTGTTCGTTGGCGTCCGCGGATCCAGCCGCGATGCGATCTGCCCCCGCTGCGCGATTCGCGGTGTTGTGAGTGATCAGCGTTGAGTTACATATGGCGGGTCGATTGATCACTTCCTGGTGGACCCAAGGCGAAAAATAGGTGTACAATGACAGCCGGGGTCGTAAAACAGCTGTAGTTTTGAGAACACCCGTCCGTTGATGTGACTCCGATGCTCGAGCGTCCGGATGCCAAGACCGCGACCCGCACAGGCCGCGGCGCAGATCGATTAGTAACTGATCGGGGCAGCGCGATGTGATCCGTTGTCGACGCCTTAAGGGTTGTCGGGCGCAGCAGCGGCGTATCCTGGCAGGCTGGTTCCCGAGATTGCGGCTGACTTTATAGACAGTATGCGAAGTCACTTTCGCTTTTCCGATATTGTTGACATCCAAAAAAGGGCGCGTCGGTTGGATGTTGCCGAAAAGTTGCTCCGAGATCTCGATCGGCGTGATGATTTATGATTATCTCCCGCGGCTGCCCTGTAAAAAAAAAACAAACATAATGTTGGTCAATGTTGCTGGTGGCTGGTATTTTGAAGCTCGAGAGAGCCGGGCAGATACTGTTGAGCGGTCGCGAGCTCGACGCATGTCGCTTTGCGCGCTTATAGATTGGTTCCCGTATTTTCAGTGGCGTTTTGAGACGATCCCGCAGCCGCATGTGGGAGGCGAAATTGCGGATCGCGGATAATCCGCTGGCGTGCGCCTGATATTGTTCGCAGGCTTGAGTCGCGGCAGGCGTAGGTTGCATAAGCGCGTACGTATTCACTTAAAGTAGTCGCTTGCTCGGCTGCCGAAGTATCTGATTTTCTGATTCTCAAAACCTGTCTTACCGAAACTTGCCGTTGGCATTGCGTCGGCCCGATTGGCGTAATGACCAAGGGAGGCAGGGAAAGTTAGCAGACCGCCGAATGTGATCGGGATCTGCGGAGCGGTGCTCGAGTCGGTGCGGTTGGTAGCGGCTGGCCGGGCCTCGGCCTCGGAGCGGAGCGAGCTCTTGCAGAGAGATCGCGATCAGATCGAATTTGCCCGACATCGAGGAGCGGGCAGAGATCCGCGCATGATGAGAGGCAGATGTGGTTCCAATTGCCGAGCCTCGACCAAGTGGTTATGGTTCTCGCCTTGTAGATCTGCACTTGCGATAGCGTTGTAGTTTGGCTGCGGTGGCGGTTTGACGTGCTGATTTGCGAACGGTTTTGCATGCGCAATGCGGCGTGCCTGACTGATCCTGCATCGGCGGCCGCAATTTATCGGGAACCCACCGTTTATCGAGGAGAGATAAGGCCGAGATCGGGTATATCTTGCGGCAGCGAGTGCGGATCTGCTCGGTCCGATTGAACCGGTTGGTCGTGCGATGGAGCGAAATACGTTGATTTTAACAAGAGGGAGGGAAGAGAGATAAGCAGGTGTTTCGCGATCGGACGACCGAAACGTGGCAAGAGACGAGCGGATCGACATCCGCTGCCGCAGCTTGATGCGCGATCCGGCGTGATTTGCCGTCGTCGAAAAGCCGGGGTTAGTTTCGGAGATGCGCGCGCGTATTGTCGGGATAGTCCAGGCAGTGAGAAGTGGGCATGGCGGCAAAAGGTTTGCAAGCCATAGGCAAAGCAGCTAGGGCTCAAACTTGACACGCCGGCTCGGCAATGGCGGATTAAAGGGACGGTATATTCGATGGGGCGCGCGTTGGGATGAAACCTTTTGGCCTCAATCGTATGGAGGGGTTTTGGGGCCTGCGTGATGGTCGGGGTAACTCCTGATCTTGACGGCAGATGTTCCGGGCAAGCATCGTCGGGGGCGAGGCGGGAGGGCAGGCGGCTGAACGAGCGCGGAGCTAGGGACGGGCTTCGCGCATGATCGGATGAGCAGGTTTCGGCGCGTCTGCTGAGTTTTTCGCTCGGTTGTGTAGTTAAGGCAAAGGGCGAGCAGATGGCGAACGGAAAGTTTTGGAATTTAATGAAGGTTTTTGATGCATAATCAGTCAGCTATTTCGGAGTCGATCAAGGGTATTTAGATGATTTTCGGTGAGGGGTTTATGGTCAAACGGCGGCCGCGACTTAAGGGTGGCCGACAATGCAATGCGAGCCCAGGCGTGATTGATGGGGATCCGAATTGGCGGTGGCCCTAGGGCTGCCGGTAGTGCGAAACGAGTGGATATACGGGCAAGCAATTCTTATAGGGCCGCAACGCGGGACATGTGTCCGGAGCTGCGGCGATCGTAAGCCGAGCATTGCGCGTCTGGAGTGGTCAAAAATACAGCAGGAATGAAGCAGCTGATGTGATGGATCGGTGAGGGGACAATCTATGAGATCATCACGCGATGCAGATTGGAAAGAATTGTTTCGAGCCAATCCCGCGACGCGCGCTTTGGGATGTGAGACGATCTGGGCCCGGGGGAAAAGAAAGCCGGAGTGTCTTTGGATGCTTATCAGAAAGTCGAGCGAATCCCTCGGAAGCTGACAATAGCGCGCCTGGCTGGTGGGCGACCAACGTAAGGCGTTCGACAAGCCGGATCAGCGATGCGCTGCCCTGGCGGATCGTTACTATACCATCGGCACGGGGCGACTTTTGTAGGGTGCGTCTTTGGATTCCGGGACTCTCGAGATCGAGGTCAGGTCGATAGACGGGGTTTCCTTTGAACTACGCTGTTTTGGAAACCGCGTTGTGTTGTAATATTTTTTCTCGCGTGGGGGTCCCAGCGCGAGAAGTTGATGAATTGAGATCCGCTATTTGATGCTCAACGGACATGTACACACCGGTCGCGAAGTGGGCAGATGCGATCCGGCGGGGTGCTGGATGCGTGAGGCTACGACATTTCGATCGAGATTAAAGCCAAGGACGCGATCTTTGGCAATGCGATCATTGTCGAGCGGCCTTTGCGCAGCTCATGCTAATCCCGCTCAAGTCACACAAATGGCGCGGTGCCAAAGCCTTGCGATTCGACGATCTGTGTTGAGTGCTGAGACGAGTGACCGACGTTGGTTTTGGATTTATCGCGGTCGAATCGTGATTAGGACGAACGTTTCGGTGCTCCATCGAAGTAAGTACTAATGTTTGACCAAATAGATTTGCGGCGCGCCACCTAACAGCCCGGCAACCTTTCAAAGTGACCGTGTCAGGTTGCCAGCGTTTGTCAGCGAGACAAGAGTAGCGCTACGTGATAGGTGGTGCGCCCGGTGGCGATCCGACAAGCGGCGTCGATGCGATGTGCCCGCTTGACCGATGCAAGGAGGCCTGTGCTTTGGGTTGTGATTCGGAAAGTCATAAGGATTCTCTGCGGTGTCCGGCGCTGGCGGCAAGCAAAAGGACGCAGGCCGCGTGTAGTGTTAGGTTGGGTCATCGGGTTTGACAATGGATGAAATGTTTGGGTATAATGCCCGTCGCCAAATCGCCGTTTCGGTTTCAGAGGCCACGCTTGGATGAGACCGTTACGTGAACGGGCGGCGCAGAGTGCGTAAAGGTTTGGATATGTAGCAAACGGTATTTATGTTCGATGTGACGATCCGCCTTCCCTTTGGAGAGATTACTAGTTGCTGCAGCCGGGAAGAAATTCGGATGGATCAGGCATGTCGGAAGGTGTTGATGAGAGACGTAGGCTATCGTGCAATTTTTGCATTGAGAATTACATGAGTTTGTCTGGAAGGGGGCGGACCAGGGCGCGGAAGGCAGCAGTTACGGGAACACTTACACGATTTGATAAGGGATAGAGTGGAAAGCCGATGGTTACTGCATTGCATTTACCTATGGTTGATTGGAGGAACCTTTGCGCGATATCGGTTTAACTTGCGGAGATTGTCTCGGCTGTTGTATCCATATGATTGTAGATATGCTTGTTTTTGTTATGGCCTGGGGGTGAGGTGACGTGGTGACCTGGCCCGACTCTATAGATATTGATGGTGCTCGAAGGGATTGGGTCTGTATGTATGCAGCGTATGGAATTCGGGCGCTTCCTTGTGTGGCAACCTGAATTCCGTTCGATAAGAGTTCGGGATCATTTGGCGATGAGGTGTTTTTCCAAGCGTGCGGAGCGGTCTAGCTTCGAGCGGAGTCTCGACGGGCGGTATGTCATGGATGGGCGATTGACAAAACTACGGTCTAACGTGCTCGATCCTTACAAAGAGCGTGGAAGTTGGACGGGTTTCCCATTAAGTTCTTAGAGGGATGGATGAACAGTCGCGAATGGCTTATGGGCCAACGTCCGGGCTTGAAGTTGTGAAGTGTTCGCCGGTCGACACATGGTGAAATGCTCGTCTGTGATGGAAGAACTGCTTGATTCTGGAGTAATAGCCAAGTGGGCAAGATTCACTTGACGGATCCGGGACAGTTTTGAAAAGTGTCGCGTCTAATCCCAAAAGGTGTGGGGGCCATTGTGCGGTGAAGACGGGTTATTGGACGTATGCAGAGGTTCGGCACGCTGGTGATCTGGTTTAAACTGGACCTGTAGAGGACGGCGGACTTCGGTTCCGGTTCGTTTTCCCTCGGGACGGACTAGAGTGGCTATATTCCATCGGGCTGATTGAGCGGATTTCGTTCCAATTTCTACAAGTCGTTTGATTCGCTTGATACGAAGCTGTTCATCCGTGATAGTGATTTTCGCAACCTTAGATAGCAATTCGTGTTGGTTCAGCAGGTTCAGTGGAGGGGTGAGTTGATCTGATTGAGTTTGGGGGAACAACGAAAGTTGAGTTTCGGATGCAAGTTTCTTGAGTGGGTTAGGTTGATTTGCAGCTTCTCGTTTGTGTTACGTCGTGAAAGTGCCTAGATACTATTGCGACTCGGGGAGCACTATTCCTTTACAGGGTTTTGTGGCTCTGTCACGTACGCGGCAATACGTGGGAATAGAGCAGTCTCGTAGCCAGGGGTTATGTAATGGGTTTGATAAGACCGTCTAAGAGGGGTGCCTTAATTAATGCATGGTAGTAAAGTTGCGGGACGCCAAGCGCTGCTATTGTATCGGAGTGAACAGCATTATGGTCAAAGGTCTAGCTTAGACGATCATTCTGGGATGATTCAAGATGGCGGTTCTCTGGGAAGCTCACGAGAAGAAATACACGGATGTTAGAGCTCGATGTTTAACCGATATAGGCGGTTTCCATAGAGGTGCCAAGAGTACGTGCGGGAATGATGAGAGCGCAGCCTTATTGACAGTAACGAGAATACGTCTCGTTAAGCGCTCATCGGGTAGCCGAAAACTGGAAGTTGGGCCGAATGTGTCATGAGGATGATCTGGAGGATTCGATGGTTTAAGAATTTGAGGCGCATTGATTTGGGGGGCTGGGGCGATCTAAGCCGCAGCCGGTGTTTAGCGTGCGTAAAACAGATCATGCTGATGGGTTCAAGTGCGTTTCAAGGTATCGTTGGCCTTTTAAGATGCGGTGATTCCCGCGGTGATCCGCGTAGTGCGGCTGAGGATTTCCCCTAAAATTTGACGGGTTCTGGGAGTGGATTCGCGAAGGGCATGGCGATCGTCGTATTGGCCCGGTGGTTTAATTGATGGGTTTTTGAGATCTAACTCCGACATGGTCGGCGCCATGATGCGGCATTCGCCCGGGTGTGGCTATAAGGAACTATGGCGCAGGCTTTGGCGAGCGTACCGATGCTTTCGAGCCTTGGAGAGAATGGCCGATCTTGGTCGAGCTGAGGGATTAATGCTTTATAAAGTCGCGTTAAGAGGCCGCGGGATGGTGTTATGTTGCGATGCGCGAATCAGACTTGATGACGGGAAGATCTCCAGATGATCGCTTATTAGAAGGTCGTGTGTCCGGATGGCGCTGGGGACGATGAGAACGTTCAATGATGGGCAAAGTTGTTTCGCTCCCTGGATGTGCAGACATGGATGCGAGCGGCGCCAGGGATCGACACGGCCGGCGATGTGTTGAATTTTACGAGGCTTTAATGACCTTTCGAGCTGGTGGTAGCCATGATGTCGGGATTCCTGAGCTTCTAGCTTGCTGGTGGGGTCGGAAGCCCGATCACGGCGGCTCTATTTCGGTGGGCGGTCAATCGGATGTCTCGGGTGCTGCTTGCGGTGATCTGCAATCCCTAGATCGCGGTACTTCAAAGCGGAGGTGCATGATCATTTTTGTCGTGCTGGGATGTTCAGGCCGGCGGTCAGTTTTCAAAGGCGTTTGAAGCTGACGGGTTCCAAAGCTGCGGGGCTCTGAGGCTGGGTGCTGTTTTTCCAATCTAATATAAGGCGGCAGCTTTCGGTAGTCGGATGGTGAGCAGTGAGCGAGTTAGCCCGCATCGGCTTGATGCTATCGAATTGTCCCGCTCGACATTGTGAGTTGTGCACCCAAAATCCTTGCGGCGAGGGCGAGAGCGGCCGAGCGTGATCAGGACATTTACCGCATGATCGCGAGGCGCGAAAGGGAACTTCTTTTGGTGGCATTGAAGCGACTTTGGGGAATCGTGAGACGTTTTTCCGGGGTGCTTTGGGCTTAAGTGTGTTTAATGACACTGTTTACCTTATGCTGGGTTGTTTGATTGTCAGCGTCTTGGGGTTTTGGGATAGATGTGGCTGATCGGGAGACAGATTCTCCGATTTTAAGAGGGTTGAGTACGTGCGTGCGTAAGGACGCGAGGATGCTGGTGCGTGATTCTGGCGACAAGAGAGGGACGATTGGGGATCGAGTAGGGGGATCAGGTAATGATTGGGTTGTGTTTTTAGATATGCGGATGCGATGGGCGGCGGTTCAGGTACCGAGTATGATTCTCATATTGACCGCTGCGATATATGCCGGGCGGGGATGAGAATGCGCGTTCGACTTGAATTAGTATTTGCCGGCGGCTTGATTTTTACCTATCGCCGGGCTCGCGCGTGTTCAGCCGATGCGCTAGATTTAGCTTCGATCTTTAACTTATTGGAGCTTCGTTTCGGTTCTTGCATTTGGAGAGCATGAGAGTTTATTCGTTGATGTCTGGGGGGTGCTCGGTGCGTCCCTATTTATGGTCGATCTAGTGAGGGTATGTGTGTCTGATCTGCCAAGAGCATTGGGGCTGCCTCGATGGGGAGGATCTATCAGATCAGGGATGGGCCGCGCGGTGGTGCGTTTGAGTGTAGAGCTGTTTCGGGGGCGCTGTGTGTTCCTGGGGCGTTTGCGGATAGTCCAAAGCGCACGTGGGGATGGCCGCGGCTATGGGCGGCTGTGTGGATGTCTGTGGGGGGGAGTTGTTGGTTCTTGTCGGGTTGATGTTGGGTGGGCTGTGTTTGTGGGAGGATGGGGCCGTTCTTGATTCCCGGACGGATACTTCTAGACGCGGCCTCGAACAGAGACATCGACTGGACGAAGAGCCGTCTGCAGCAGAGTGCGTGAGAGGGCGAAGCGTCGCAGGGGTGGGGATCTGGGGGCAGGCTTGAATCGTGCGGGTATTGGCGAGCGGGCTGGATCGGAGCCTATCGCGCGCTCAGGACCTTGGCTCGTGGCATCGGCTTTCCGGAGATTGCGGTGGCCCTATGTCGAAATGGGGAAGGGCTGCGGCTGGCGATAGCGATGTGTCGGGGTCTGGTACGGTTCCTGCTTTGCGGACAAGGGTAAGCCTGCGATCGTATTCAAGGGCAATGCGACCCCCATCGCCGCGCCGAATGATCAGCACGGGCAGGTGCACGCTATTTTCGGCCGCGAAAGCTGGCGGCCGGCCTGCGGTGCAATGGATACCGCTAACGCTAGCTCATGTGGCGTCGGAGGGGGCAGGCGGGTCGGACGGCGTGGTGCGTCCGGTTTGTGCGGGGATACTAGGGCGGATGTAGGCAATCTGGTGGGTAGGCGGCTGGGCTTTGGCGCCGGGCTGGGTTGCGCCGGGGCGAGGAATTAGCGCTTTGCATGATGGGGTGGTGCATGTGGGCGGGTTTAGCGATGAAGAGATCTGATTTTCGGGATGTTGTTGGGAGCTCGGACGATGTGTGTGACCGAGTGCGGGCTACTGATGCTGTGTGCGACGAGGAAGAATTTTATGCGTTGCGTGAAGCTTCGGCGGTGTGGCTTGGATCCTGGTAGCCCCGGGATAGTTTCGGCGCGGCTATGTGATTTTTGGTTCGGAGGCACTTATGGCTTATTGGTGCTGCGCGGCGCGTGTTCCCCGCGGTTGCGGGTGTACTGCCGGTATTCAATAAGCTCGAGGGCAGCGTCTGATTGTAGGGGGGTGCGTAGCGTGGGGTCTGATGGCGCTTCTGGCGGATTTTGTGTCGGGGTATGCTGGATTTTACGATCGTGAAGGCGGCTGAGTCGTCGCGGCGATGCCGGTGATCAGTTGGAAGCGGGGGCGCAGCGCGCTTGAGGCGATTGTTGCCGTTTGCGCCGCGCCTAAGGGGCGGCGTGATGCGCGCGACAGGCGACGGCGGCATGAGCGATCCGAACTTGATTGGAGGTGCGCGTGGCCGATTGATCTGATATTTCCCGGTTGTCTTGATGGCTGCTTTGGAAACTGATATGTGCGTTGCGGACGATTCGGCGAGCTGTCGCGCGAACTGATCTGAAATGCCGGCGGGAACATACGGCGAGCTTGCATGCCCTGAGAGAGCTCTTTTGCGGCAACGATGCCAGGGGCGATCGCCGAGATCTCGGCTGTCGCGCGAATAGGGGTAGGCAAAGAAACCCCCATCGCTTGGGGGGCGTAGGGTCTAGTCGGCGGTTACAGGCAGTCCGAGGAGATCCGATAGGGATTAATGACATGTAAAGGGATGCAATAAAATGCCAAGTAGAAGAGTTTGCCCTGCAGCGGATTTTTCAGTATTGACGGATAAGCGGGTGAGGTGGAAACCGGGGAAAGTGCAATAGTGATTAGGATTTTGGAATTTCG
>Ga0163217_1079081_pt1 | contig 15186 bp, 9 predicted proteins | sample SynspAceP_FD_185933 | JGI IMG/M metagenome (GOLD analysis project Ga0163217, IMG submission 185933) | Saline lake microbial communities from Ace Lake in Antarctica - Synechococcus sp. Ace-P (PacBio error correction) | ecosystem: Environmental > Aquatic > Non-marine Saline and Alkaline > Saline ...
AGTGCGCCAATTGAGTTATGTTCCCATTGATTATTCCCTTTATGGAAATGTTGGCAGTAGCGGTTGTAATTTCTCGGTGTTGGGTTATCGAGAGGTAAAGAAGATCCTTATTTCACGGAGGTACTGGCGTATGACATTCTATTAACCCTGCATTAACGAATACCGATGCTTCTTTTATTCTTTGCTTTACCCACACAACATGGATGTCAGGGGATAAGGTTTGGGTACACTGGTGCTGTGAGTATAGAACGTCTGGCAGGTACGTTTGCCAGGTGCAATTTCGAGGAAGAAAACTATTCTGGGATCGTATGCCCAAAATAAGGAATGCAGTTGCTTATGATTTTGGGATATGTTTTTTGGGGACTAACTTCCCGGTTCGGCCTCAGGTATTGAAACGTTCACGAAATTTTAATTATTCTAAGGGCTTTTAATTTTTTAATATTTACGAAAGTAGGAAGCTGGAGAATTATCGTAAAGCACCAGTTAATCTGGAGGAGGGCACTAAGCAAGGGTCTTATTATTTAAATGTGCTAATTGTGAAATCTGGTTGAATCCTAACTGAATACGAAGTTAGTTCTAGCGGAGATTAATGAGTGTTCCATTTGGCAACATTTCACTGTATTGGAAGTAATTTTATTTGAGCCGTTTATATGGCACAGATCCGTTACGGCATTCTCAAACAAATAAGGGAAAATGGATTTTACGGGTTTCCTCAAATAGGATTTATTTTCTATATGAATTCGGGTGTTTAACCTGCATATCCGAAGGAGTGTTTTTTAGCGATATTAATTAATGAACGTTTTTGCACCACGAAGATCATTATGTAATACAAGGCAATGTAAAGCGTAGAATGAAACGTGGTTAAATGTAAAACACAGCGTAAGTTATGGCAAATCAATACAGAAAAAAATAGCTATAAACAATAATTTTTCCATCATTATGGTTTTAAGTTGTGGGTTTATCTTAGCAGGTCCTGCTTTCGGGTTTAAAACCTATGGGTAAAGGCTAACGAACGTTATGAAAAAACAGACAGATATCTATACGAGCCCTTAGGTGTAAATGAACAATGAAGCTGGCTAAAATGATGGTTGTGTTTTATCCGCCCGATAGAGTGAGCAAGAATTTAAAAAGTACATCAAAAAGCAATATGGTGCTTCAAGATGGAGAATTAACAGAAAATGACGAGGCCTCCTTATCGATATCAAAAAGGAAGAAACAAAGGCTAAGAATAAAGGAGTATAGTCGACGTTTACCTGTTTTTGTGGGAGATACAAGAACCGCCAAGAAAGTGTATATGTTCCGGTTAGCAGGGAAAAGGATTGTGGGAATGCTCACTTGGAGGCTTTGTATTCCGCCTTAAAGATAAATGAAATGGTCGTAAAACTAGGTGTTCTATTGTTGATCATAAGGAGAAAACTCCCACAGGTCTGTGGTTCTGAAATTAAACACAACGTTAATTTTATGGACGACTTTACGGGTGAAAAGTTTTCTGGACGGAGAAGTCTTTGGAAGGTATCACTGTCGCTAAAGGGGAACAATGACCCTAAAAACGAAGAAAAGATGAAATCATAAATTGATGCTTTAGCTGGAGCGACCATTACAAGCGATGTGTTCTCGCAATTGCTAAGAAAGACATGTTAAAATGTATTGCCTTACTTTAAAACTTTAAATTAAAATTTTCTATGGGAAACTTTTATCAAAAAAAGATCACGTAAATTTAATTAGCGATCCGTTACTAGATAACAACCCTATCACCATTCAGGTCTTTAGGTATCTGTTCTGCTTTGGCAAGTTACGGCCGCAGTTTAAAGCCGTCGATAGTAATGGCCCGTCAGTCCGTACTCTCATTGTAAATTGGGGTTGGAAAACGTAAGTAATTATCAATTAATGCGCTAATATCATTCCGTCTAAAATGCAGAATTAATTGGCACAGCTCATCGTGTACGCCACCTTTGAATGTAATACACGAAGCTTATTGAATGCCAGTCAAGGGTGCTTATTGCTTGATATACAGGTTTCTTAAAGCTTTGGCGTATGCTTTAAGTAAAAGAGCTTATCTGTATTTATAGGTTAATTATAAACCAACTGTAATTTATTGGCGTCGTTTGAAGCTTCGCTTAGCCAATGTCCAGGAGATTCAATTTTTAAGATGGTATTTGGAGTAATGCTTACGGCATACGGTTAAATCCTTGGTCGTTGTAGGATTATTCTAGAGAACTTTTTAGGTCCATGGAAACGCTAATTCTGACTATAAAGTGTATGGGTGATCCGGTATTTGCAAAAACTGGTTGTTCGCCTTACGAGTATGAAAACAACTGGTTTTAATGGTATTGCATCCATGGCTTTACTTGTGGTAGGGGATTATCATTTGGATTCAGCGTAGCAGTAAATAAAGCATAATAATAGAGGATTTGAAAAACGTAAAGTAAATAGATACAGTAGGTATTGTAAGTTAACACTACTGTATTAAACTTGACACAAGAATTAATAAATATGGAACTCATAATAACAATTGTTTATTTTAAAGATATCGTATATTGTAGATAACATGGTATTGTTCTATTTTCTTATGGTATGTGCCTCTTATCTAGCATAGTATCATATAAAAAGGGTTTCTACAAGCAGTGGGCTTGGGCACCAGTAATTTTTGTACTGGCGATTACAGTAACCATTGAACTGGCTATTAGATCAGTACTTAATTAACAAGAAGGTGCTTTAACCTGGCTTGGGACCTTGAATATGCCTGAGTATCAGATCTTAGTTTTTTTATCTTATTATGTTTATTGCAACCATAGCAAACTATGGTGCAGTTGGTTGAAATTGAGTTCGGAAATTTTCTCCAGCATTGTAACAATTCAATTAGGGATATTTTTACCCTGATTGCCGGTGACCTGCGCCATCTTGGGAGGTCATTAATTTAGCCAAGTCTAGAGAAATAGCAAAACAACTTGGTACTTGCTTTTTTAACTATGGGACTGTCCTATCGGGTATTGGATGGTTCCTTAAGCAATTTTGGCTATAGCCGCGATTTCGAGAAAAATGCAAGATATAGTGCTGTACCAGCTCCTTTGAGAGGCTTGGGTATTACGTTTATTAATCACTGGTTTAATGGGGCTTATTGGTTTTATGAGTTTTGGCGTGGGATTGTTTAACTGGTGGTGATGAACCAGCGCGCCAGTAAGAAAATAACAACACAAGTAGAGAAGATAAAAAGAATGTTCACAACCAAAAGGAAGCTACATTAAAGACTGTCTTAAGTGTAAGCCGACAATAAAATAATAAAAATAATAGATATGCATAATATTAGCCCAAGCACAGTAAGGAACGGTGATAGCTACCGTAGCAGCTATTTTTGGTAGTACCCTTGTTATTAAGTAGCAATTGTTATTGGTAAGTAAAACAAAAATTATATCTCCGTCTTGGTCCTGTTAAGAATTTTATCAAGTGGAGAGCGTGAAATTGAAAGTAGCCTCTGAAGTTTCGTTGCTAACCACAAACATGGGGAGTCATTAAAGCTAATGTTTGGCATCTGCCTGTGTGGTGGTGGTAAACATGTATACAAATGTGAATGCCGAATGTGTTGTCAGGTGGGTTGGGAAGCACTTCCTACCGAACGCCCTCAATTTTCAAGAAAAAGAATTACGCATGGAGCCACGTTTAGCGTGCCAAGTGACCCAGGTAAACAAGATATGGAAATTAACAATTCCAGAAAGAGGTTTTTGGAATTAAAAAATGGTCTACCAGCTCACAAGTAATACGTATTACAATGTTTGCCTTCATTTATTAAGGAATTTGTAGTTGAAATTCCAAGAAGATTATGGGGTACATAAAGCAGGGGTTACATTCAAATTGAAATTCCTGGAATGTGAATTATTAATATGCCTGGATACTGGTATATCACAAGCGCAATCTCCAGAACGAGCCATAAAAACGCCTCTAAGTTTTAAGGCTGAGAGTTGGATAAGCGTTCTAACTATGCCTTTAGTCATGAAAAAATCCCTGGACTGTAGAGAGAGCGCTATTCGATGGCACATCTTTACAACCGGGACAGGTAAAGAAAATTATGCTAAATGTATACGATAAATTGCTACAAACTCGAGTGAGATCGACGCGAAAAACGGTTGGGTATTAATGGATGTAAATCACAAGGTATGCTTCGTCTATATCTTTGGATTAAAACAGTGAATGATGTGTGATTTTCCTGGTCCTTACGGTGAATTTCTTCATCAATGCGAATCAAAGAATAGTGAACTAGCTAATTGTTGGGTCGTGGTGCAGGTATGGCCCCCATGCGTTCTCAATTTATATCACTATTCACTACCTTAAAACGTATCGAAAAGTGGACCTACTGGTAATGGCGGTCGTATATCGAAAAAGCGAACTTTACTACATTGATCATTTTAAAAAATAGACAAAGAACTTCCCGTAATTCTTAAATTTTACAATAGGCACTTTCTCTGAGCCAATGCCAGAAGATAACTGAAAAGTGAAAGAAAATATTGGATGCTCCTGGAGATGGTTTCTGTTGGTTTTATTATAATTTTGTTATAATAATTACCTAAATCTTACATGAGTCTCTGCAAGATATAAGAAGTTGTTAATTCTAGTGGACCTCGTTAATGAACAAAGACTGTTCAGAAAATGGGAGAAACAAGATCTTGGGATTCCCCAGATGAACACATCACACAACGAATGATTTTATGGTGATAGCCTTATGAGTATCACATGAAATAAAAATAAAAAACTAGCAACACCACTAGGTTGCTTTTGTTATTTTGTAGAATAATACGTGTTCACCAAAAACAATTGAGTCGCTTTATAATTTTTCTTGACTCCTTAGCCTAGAAGGATAGCCCCTGAAAATAATAGGCTTTAGGGGGCTTTTCGCTACCATGAGTGCAAACCCCTATTCCTAATGGTAGTTAGGCTTCCATAAAGCAGAACTTTAGATTTATCAAATCAAATATTCTTGGTCAGTTGATATTTGGGCTGGTCATTTTCGATTTGGAATAACTTATGTAATCCAATTGAGCATTCGTAACACACCATCTAGTTTGACATAAGAAGGCTATTGCTGCGCATAGGGCCATTAAATAAAAACGGACTTATCTTTTGGGTTTTTTAGGTTTTTTGTTGGTCCTGTAACGGTAAGTTTATAACCGCAGCCTTGTAAAACGGCCGCCGTCAATTTGTAAAAGTTCTAAAGGGGGTATACCCATAAAATCGTTTGCCAAATTTTTTGATTGACAATACCACAAGTTTAATTGGGTAGACCATGAAGCTGCCTTGGTGAAATTTTGCCAAAATTCTACATTGTCACAGATATTCCCAACGGCACACTTTGGTGCAGTATTCGGGATGTAATTGATCGTTTGTGAAAACGCAATTGATAGAGTTTTTCCTAATTGCCATTTTCTAGTCCTTGGAGAAAGTGTCATATGCTTTTTTTTAATTTTAAGGTACCTAATTTTTTTGATGCACATCCGAACTAAAATTTTGAATAAATTGGGGAATTGTATGGCCATCTTTCTCTTCTAGGCGTTCAATTCGAAGTGCTGTGGTAAGGTTTTTGTAAAATGTTTAATAAATTTGAATTTTTCTACATTCCTCTAAGCTGTTATATGCTTAAATTTTAGTATTTTTTGTGGCTATGAGTTAAGAGCGTTGACAGAAAAGAATTAACACCAATCTTCCATGAATAATTGGTAAGGGAAACAATTTAGAAGGCCTGATGGCTTTGAGTTTTTATCCTGATAGCGTCCTTGAAAAAAAAACGCCACAATTTGTAAAAATGCACCAAAAATAAAAAAACTTCAAACCTTAATTGTGGTTAAAGCCTGTTTGTTACCCTGAAGGATCCTACAGATTTGGATATGGAATAATTGGAAATAAAATTGAAAGGCACCACGCCACGAATTTTGAAGCGATACCTATTAATGCGGGAGTTGGTTTGGTGAATGCCAAAAATATAAATCCAAGTTTTTTTTTTAAAATGAAGAATATATTGTTGATTATGATGGACTTGTTTAAAATTTAAGGTTTTACGCCCAGCTTTTGGACTTGTAGTTTACTATTTTTTTCACTGTTCTGATGAATTTGTGCAATCAAGTGCTTACAGGTCGGCATTAGGTACAGTCGTACTCCATACTTTTCTTTGATACAGTTCCAAGAGATTTCAGCGAAGAGATAGATTCTGTTTTTGGGTCATTAATAGGTCTATGTCTCCTATGATCCCCGATTCTTGATAATTTCAAGATAAATGCGGTGATTCAACTGTGTCGTCCGATAACATGTTTTGAAGAAGTTTTTAAATTATCTAAGCGTATTTCATGAAACCACCAATGGCCTAATTTGATCCAACCGTAAGGTATTTTGGTAAATTGCCTTGGGGATTTGTCCAGGAGAAAAATTGAAATGGGATTCTGTAGTTGGGATTTAGTCCTTGAGTTATGTAGGATTTGAAAAGGTTATGTTATTGCCCAATAAACTGCCATCCGTAAAGCTAATTGCCTCCGTATCGTTTCGACTTTAATGCTGTTGCCAAGGGCCTACGCAGTGGATAGATTAGGCGCACATACAGAAGAAATAAGGGTATACAATAATTATTTGTGGAAGTTGGTGGAGAACTAGTGGGCAAGGGAGAAAATAAGATAAGAAATAAAAAATTTGTAGTAGGCTATCGATGATCCATTAGCAAATGAAATAGAGATTACCCTGCCCCGCTTTAATAAAAGCCGTAAATAAACAAAGGATTTAGCTTCCTTGGAATTACCGACACTTTTCGTGAAGACGAAAGCACAGGGAAACGATATGTGCATACCCGGACCCAATTACGGGCACACGAAAAGATTCGAATGTGTTAGGGGTTAACTCTTTTAGCGATACGTTGTATGGAAGCGATGCTTTCACCGCTCTGCTTTTATCGGCAATGGATTTATGAAAGTTTCAATGGGCGCTATATCCTGGAAAAAGGATATTGAAGCCCTATATATTTATATTGAGAATGCGTGGTTGAATCAAAAGAATTTAAGAAGTGAAGGATTTAACTGCCAATTACTAATTAAAGATTAAAACTACTTATTTTATTTTTAAACAAAGGAATCACTTCTCCGCGGCTAAGCCCTGTAATGGGTCCAACTTATCTTGGGAACCAAGTGTTGTCGTGATAGTCTATTTCCCATTTACCACAAAACCAAACGCTTCGTAATTTATCAGAAATAGTCGCGGCCATAAATTCACATGGTCATATTGGTCAAAATATTTTAGCTCTTTCCTTTTTATCGGTAATGGGTGGTCTTCAAATAAGGTGTATTTCTTTTTAAATCTTGAGGAATTTTGAAAAATACCCCATACCGCTTGGTTTTATAACTCTAAATAACTCTTCCATCGCTTTTTCAATCGTCCAGGAATATTGTTCTCTAGACACGTGATTTGCACAAGAATCAAACATCAAAGCAATTGTCGTTGAAGGGGAAGTTTGCAATATCAGCTTTAAAACATCTGCCCAAAAGGCGAATCTAAATCGGTTTTGTCGTATAGTCTAGGTTTTTGGGTTTTCTAAAGCGTTTGTAAAAAGCTTGTTCAGGAGCAAAATGTAAAACTTTGTACTGCTTACTGAAGAAATCTGTTTTCGTTTTTTAGTAAAGCCAAAAAGTAGTCTGTGACGCTCTAAAGACACGTAAGAAGGCGATAATACATTCTCCCTTGGTTTTCATAACCGTAGGGAGAAAGCGCCTAAAACCGCTTTCCGTCCATAGGGTTCCGAAAATACCTAGGTTCCGCGCATAGAAAATGCTAAAACCAGGCCTAAGCTGACATAACTAAGCTTAAACTAAGTAAGTGGCCTGGAACGTGATGAGTAATGTATTTGATAAAGCTTTGACACAAAGTTCCAGATTAATTTCTAAAGCTCATCTTCCTCGTCACTAAGTAAATTCCCCTAAGGCCTCAAAATATATTTAAACGTAGATAAAATTTGGGCTTGCCGTCACCAAGGCAACATCGTGTCAAAATGTGCGCTGGTTTGCCGTCGGCCGTCAAATAGTCCAGCCATCTTTTAGTTGTTGTTATTCTATGCGTTCCCTATATGTCATGGCTCGATAGCAACGACCATTACCTTCTATAAATTTTTGCCACGCCCTCCTTTTCCGTAATTCGGCATTTCGGGATCTTCGTGCATTTTTCTGCCTATATCCGTGCCCTACTAATTCGCGTACAAACACCATAACCGTGTTCTTTCCGTGATTTTTGAATCGCAATACCCCACATCGCAACACGATTTTCCTATTTTAAAACTCTCGAATACTACATAAAGCGGTGCTTTTGTAATATCGAGGAGTTTTTTACTTCTGGAGCTCTTCAGCCTACTTCAAAAGTATAGGCATGGTCCTCCATAAAAACCATTTTTTTTAAAGCAGCCGCAATCTATCGAAATAATGTCACCCTCCACTAAAGGGGTTTCCTGTTTGGATATTCGTGTACCACGCTGAGCATTTGGAGACTCATGCAAAAAGCGAGTTCGGAAAATCATACATGCCTAAAAAAACCGGGCCTCAGCCCCATGATCGCGAATAAAATTTCTGGCTAAACGGCGTCTAAAGCAAAATGGTTACACCGGCTTTACTTCACTGCGAGCAATTCCAATGTTTTTGATACAATTAAAGCGCTTTTCGCGCATTTAAATGCTTAATTTCTTCTGGTGTTTTTACTATATCATACTCGTAAATGATACTATTTTTGGTAAATTTGCTATACCAGAGGTTTTTGAGTCATTAACGCGGGTTGTGGAATGCCCATAAGTTTTTAAAATGTAGGTGCTCAATATCACCTACAAACACAAAACACATCTTTTATTTTTAATATGGCTCCTTATCCACTAAAAATTAAGGAACTGGATTTGTGGTTGTGCTGTATTTGCGTACCTCAGGATTTATAATAGTATCGCATTTCCGTGATCGCAATGACTATAGTGCTATACCCATTTTTTAACCCAGCCATGACCACGCTTTCAGCGCAACTATCCACTTACTTCACAAAAGCCTTTAATGCGGCTGACATTACGCCCTGTATGGCCTACCATGTCAGGGATTTGCAAAATTTTAAACAAATAAAATCTGCTTTCTCCTTTATCTAAGTTCTGCAAATCGCGTCTCTAATGCATAAGCAACTCTTTCGGGTTGTAAATTCATAGGTAGCGACCTTTGTGAAAGGACACAGGCACGCGTTCTCTCCATCGAATGGAATTTCTCACCCCCATTAAAGAAAAAGTACATCGGAATATTTTTCAAGTTTCGGCAATTCTAATTTGGCTTTTTTCCTGCTTTCGCTAGTATTCGCTAATGTTTCATTTCAATATTATCCTTGTCGTAAACAACATGCAGCTTTTAATAAGATCATCATAATTAGTCATGGTCACATGTATAGCTCTAATTTGTGGCATATTCTGTTCATGCATAGCTATCTGGCTCAATACCTGTGTAAGTTTCTCGACCTCTATCCGTTCTAAATTGAAAAATATGAGTAACATCTCCATTTTGAATTTTAGCAGACCGGCGTACCGTCGTTTCGGTAAGACATGGAGCTAAAAATTCATGGTACAATCAAGTGTCATAACTATTTTGTACCGCAGTTGGAATATCGTTGGTTTTAAGTCCCTACTATTCACTAGTAATCTAGGCTAATTTTTATGCGTTTCCCCAGCGTTTATCTCTATCCATCGCATAGTAAAGCAACCAAAATAACGTAGCTAATTTTGGCTTTTTATCAAGCACAAAATTCAATGATATTTTTAAATATTCCCTACCACTCTTAAGGGTCTACATCACCGACCGTCTGTAAAGGGCATGAATAAAAACCTATCTAAATTACGCTTCACTAGAAGGAAAATTAGGCTATTGAGGTGCGAGATGCTATGAACCCCAACCATCGCTATAACAATCCTACAAAATGAACAGGTTGTTGTTGTTTTTGGCAATATAACAAAAAGCCTCTTTCAAATGCTTTTTCGTCTTTTAAACTATCTTCTTTTACGGCCTTATTAATTTTGCTAAATCTTGATAACACAATACGCCCAGCGCCGAGGTTCATATGGCCCCACATTCGCCTATTTCCCATTTTGGCCTTCAGGAGTCCAACATTCATCCGTCAGTTAAAAGATTGCATTTGAATATCCTGGTTGAATTCGGTCCATAAAAGGCGTATTCGCAATGGTCAATTGCAATGAAACTTTGGCTTGGAGATTTTTTTTTTTTTTTCCCCCCCAAAAAAAAAAAAAAAACCCCCCCCATTTCCCTAAAATCAATCAATATTACTTTTGTTCATGGAGCCTGCTCTTTAGACTCAAAAATAAGACGAAATGCTTGTTTAATGCTAACTAATTTTTAAGTTTCTTTTTGAACTCCAATGCCTTATCTAATTATTTTTTTTTCTCATAAATTGAAACAAAACGAGATTACTCGTCTTTAAAATATAATTCATATTCAATCAATCCGATGTACGTCGGAAATCAAAAAAACAATCATCAGAAAAAAAACAATCACAATTACAGTACTGACTATGGCATTTATGTGGCATGAAGTAGCAGCAAAAACAGTCCATTGAAAACCTGGGCGTTTAAAAAATAGAACAAAGCTGTGGGTCTAAGTTCTTTTGCAATGCCATGTAAAAGGAGATCTTAAAACTGTCAAAAAGCATGATAGCTTTAGGAGAGGATGTTAAATCAAAATCAGTAGGAAAATGACACCCGCTATGTTCGCTGCGCGCCTACAACAAAGTGAGATTTTAGAGTACTGATAGCAAATGGGCCAATATAAAAATTAAATGCGATAAGGGTATCAGCAATTAAACAGTATGCAGAACTGCAAAGCCTAACTGATGCTTAAAAGTGATTACCATAAACCTGGAAAAATAAATAAGCCAGTATAGAAGCCAATAAAAAAAAAGGCAGTTTAACTGCGTAAATGGCTTTTTTTTTATCGTTATTTTTCTTCTTTTAGTGTTCAGGTAAAAGGGCCTAGCTATTAAAATTTGAAACCCACTGAATACTCCTATAAAAAAAGCATAGAATGCCATGGAGATCAAATCACAGAAAATAAAGAAATAAATTTTTTGAGTAAACTACAAGAATGCAGGTTACAGTTCAAAATGCTTCTAAATAAACATGTTAAAATGTAGAAGTGTTGCCATATAGTTTTCGTTTAATGATTGTAAATCAAAGCTATAAGGGCTAAAGGCTGATGAAGTAAGGAAGTGGTCACAAAAACTAGTAAAATATTTACATTTCGACAAATTAACCCATTATTTAGTTGAAAATGCACTAAGCTTGTTTTTTGATATTTTTCATGGGCTTCCTTAATTTTTGTCTATTCTATTTCTGGATCAAGGGTGCGTCCTTTGAAATTCTGGTTGTCTATTGGGTCCTCCCTCTGCTTTAAAAATCTTCATTACTTCTATCATTTCATAGGGGTCGTAACCCGAATTAATCATAAAGAGAACGCCTAAATCATACTTTCTAGTTCATCACCGCGACATTTTAAGGGTAAAGTGTTGAACTCAATACTACCTACATATCACCTGCATTCTGCACTACCGTGCCCATTAGAAATAGTTTGCCCAAAAAAATTGCCTTCTGCAATACGTTCCGCAAGAATGGCGCCGATAACATGACCAAGTTTTCATGTCCTAAAACTCCTGCCAAGTTGGAATTCGTTTAATGCTGAAAAATAAGGCATAGGTTTAATAAATACTTGTCCACCTGGTAAGCAAAAAGCATTAAATGGTAATTGGATGCAAGTAATGAAACTCGTATCGGTAAGGCGTAATCTTTTGCGTCTCATTTTTACTAAGGTATTTCCCAATGGCCATCTACTACGTTCTGCAAGCCTTGGTACAGGATGTAAACCATACCATATTGCTGTGTATTTTCGGGTCTAACTTCTGCAAGCCAATTCAATTTTCTTGATCCGAACCATGTTATATTTCCTGACTCTATTCGTATACGGTTTGTTTCGCTGTTATTTACATTTTTGTATAAAGGCGAAGGCGAACTATAGCTAGTCCGATAAAAAATTTTATTTTCCAGTTTACCTCTTCTCACGTGATGCTTTACAATGCCTAAAAGTACAAAAAGCCTATAAATAGTTTCTGATTTATATCTAGTATATGACTGCGATGTACGGTTCTGAAGAACCTGCTGTAAAATGTTCACTTCCTAGAAAGGTTTCAATCTTTTGTAGAGTTGTTAAAATATTTTTTATTCTAAAAGCATCTAACATTGGCACTGAAATAGGGGCGTAAGCTAAATGCCATGGTTCCATATTTGAAAGCCTCTTCTTTTAGGATGTCTGTATAGACCAGATAGAAACCAAATTTTTTCAGCATTTTCCATCCATCATTTTTTTAAATTGGCAAATGGTTTGTCCTCAGCATATTTTGAAGGTACCAATACAGTCACCACTTACTTTTTGATACCATCAATCACATCAATATCGGTTCCCAACTGGTGCCCTACTTGTGCCCGAATCGTGAGTACTCTAATAATTTTTAATTGATTGCGGCTAGAGAGTCATACCTGCGTCTGTGTAATGCAATAAATTTAGTTCAAGAATTCTTGTTGCTATCAAAACTGCGGTAGCTAGAAAACGATTTTTTAAGATCGACAAAAAAAGCCGGCGCTGTGGGGCAGCCTTTCAATGTCGATAAAGCATCGTGGCTTCCTTTAACGAGATTTAAATCTTTACAATGTAAGTCTACTCGCCGACTTTCCCCATTAATTCAGAGAGCGAATCATTCTTTTCTGCTGTATTGCGCTAAGGTAATGTTTGGAAAATAGTGTTAAAGCTAAGCCTTGTAAATTCCGGTAGGCGTGTAAAAATGATCTTCTTTGCATTTTAATATTTTTTATTGCCTACAAATCAGTCTTTAGGTTTTGGGTATTTCAAATATAGTAACCAATTTTGGGAAGGCCTAATTTGGGTATCGCACTCCAAGGTTCCAAAATTATGGGCTTTGAATCTCCATACTGTGATGCTACTTTTTTTTCATAAAGAGCTCAGTCTAATTTGAAGCTCAAGTTTTGGTCGGTTTGCCTGTATTAAGCGAATTTAAATAGCCAACAACTCTGCCTCCCTTCAAAAGCAACTCATGAGGACCTAAAATAGAAACGTTTTTTAGACATTATTGTCTGTTTTGATGCTAAATTTGAGATAATTTCGGCGTAAAGCAAGTAGTACTCCACAAGTTAAAAATTCAAGCAAGCTTTAACGAAAAGTAGGTTAAAGGACAGGAAGAATGGCTCATGAAGCGACAAACTAAAATGGCCTTTATGTCACCCGTTTATTTCGGAATGAAGTAAATTACCGCGCTAAAGTAATAGAAAACCTTGGAAACTCAAAGCCTAGATCAAAAAAGGTTTACGACGTAAAAATAATTCCAGCTAGGTAAGCCTTTATTTCTGTCATAACTCAGTTATCGACATTTGAGAAACTCTGCAAATTCGTTTGGTGTAAATTTCTTTGAAGACCAACAAACCCGTTGCGACGTATTTTTTAGATCATTATTCAGGGGAGAGGCTTAGTTCATTCGATGACTAAAACATCGTTGGTACCATCACCATTGGCGACATATAAAAATTGATCAATCACCATCTCTGTCTTGCGGCACTAATAAACTACGCAAATAGTGAAGCTTCGTAGGCATCGGGTATAAAGCTTTCTGAAGAAATTATCCCATTAAGAAACGTCGCCACTAACGAACGAATTCCTAATATTTCCCATTCTTTATTGACCTTTGCTCCATCCGACCACTAATAAATTTTCAGTTTCTTCGGTCAAGGCGCCAATATCCACTGGCGGCAGAATTCAAGACAAGGTAACGTAGAAGGACGCTACTTCTAAACGCCAGAATTCTTTTTTCGTTACACATCTATTCCTACCGTTTCAGTGGTATCGAAAAATTTTCTGGGAAAAGAGAAGGCGAATTCGGGTCTTCAAAAAAGTAGGCACATTTGGCGTTTAATTGATACTTTGCGAAACTTCATGATTAAAAGGGCGCAATTGTGCTTCAATCCCCACAGGAAAATGAAGTGGGCTTGTTGATTGGTCACTTAAGGGCGTAGGCCATCTACTTTAGAAAAAATCGCTTTCACCGCACATCATAGCATCCGGTTCACTAGCGCAAAATAAATGTCTCCTTGCCAGTGATTTTTGCGTAATGAATATCTCCCCGTAACGAAAAATTAAACACTATTTGCTTACACTGATAGGAACATTTAATGCCACACAATTGTTAGCACTGCTTTCAAAAATCATCAAAAACGGGAGAAACGCTGCCTGAATATTTAAGAAAAATTAGCCCCATAAAAACCTACCAAGCTCAAGTCTTTGATCAACAAGGCGCTGTGTTTTATAAAATTGGTATGAAAACCCACATTAGCAACCTCGCAAAGCACTTTGCATAGTACCCGCATGGGTGCAAGGCGCTTTGGGGCATTTGTCGAATACACTAGGAAGTAAAAATAGATAGGTAAAGTAGGTTTTCATGAACTTAAAAAATCCCGTATGGTAAGTACGCCATTCTGTTCGTCGGCACGTCCTGTACTATTTATTAATAGTTGTCACAGTAAATGAACCTGGTTTGTTGATCCGTTACGTATATTTTAAAAAATCACCACGAACAGTCAATTGTATAATATAATTAACACAACTGGGTAGGGCTGTATTAAAGTTACTGTGTTAATTCCTCACCTAAACGCAGCCACAGTCGCTCCATTTACTTTAAGGAATTGCTTCCAATTCGCCTTCCCATATTAATACGGCCTGGATTTTTCCATTCGGTTCCCGTGATGTGAAGTTTAAAAATTTGACCAGGACTACTGTTGATTATTGCTATATCTTCAATGTTTCCTTCAGTTTATTTTTCACGTATTGTTACTGTTGTATTAATTAGCCTGTTTCAATCTATATTTAAAGCTTCAATCCCTCCTGCGGAAAACCAATTTCGTCGGCTGCAGCTCTGTAATAACCAGTATTCTCTCATCTCGCGTATCTGATTCTAAAAGTACACGCAGGAAATTTAGGCGGTTCCGAGTTAGAAATATATCCCTCAGATCTTAATTGGTCAGTGACCTGTAATTTACTTGCCTATTTGACTTCTGGTGTATTAGTACCTATGCCCACGTCTAGTAGGGCC
>Ga0163217_1096137_pt1 | contig 15184 bp, 9 predicted proteins | sample SynspAceP_FD_185933 | JGI IMG/M metagenome (GOLD analysis project Ga0163217, IMG submission 185933) | Saline lake microbial communities from Ace Lake in Antarctica - Synechococcus sp. Ace-P (PacBio error correction) | ecosystem: Environmental > Aquatic > Non-marine Saline and Alkaline > Saline ...
AAGAAGAGATTTGTTTTGACCTCTCTCACTTGCAGTAAACCCTTTACAGAAAACAAACACACACCCCACAAAATACTTTTCCTTCCCCCCTGGAATTTCCAATAACAAATTATTTGGGGGTTGAGAAAAACCCTAAAGAATAAAAACAATTTCCCCTTAAAACCACCGGTTTGGTTCCCCCCCCTTGGGTAATTTTGCCAGCTTCTATTCTCCAACACCTACTAATTCTTTGTAAAACAGTTTAAAATAAACCTTTCCGCCAGAACAACCAACAATCAAATGTTTGCTTAATCAAAAGATCTTATATACAACCCAATGCATCTGCCTTGTTGGAGGCTTTTTGCCTCTGTGCGTGGTTCCCTTATCAATTCAAACCTGACCTCCCTTCCACTTCCACCCTGATAGCGTTCAACTTGCTGTGTTTTTAAAACGCCCTTTGGTCCTTTTACAGTTTTACTCAGATTTTTATCTGAAACTGGTAAATGTTCAACCGCTTTTCGCAAGTTTTAACTGGAGCTTTTTTCCTATGTCCGTGCGACCAATAACTTTAACTTATTTACAATTCTTAGTAAACCCGTAACCATAAAACTTCACCACCAAACTTTCAAATTCTGAGCTTCTTTTTTGTCGTTCATTACACCGCTTGAGAAGTAAAGAACAGATATAGCTTACAACCTAAACCCGTTATTCATACCACGTGCGCAAAGGTTACTCTGATGGTGCATAATTTTTACGAAGACCAGTTTACTAATTCTTGTCAATTTCTAATTGCTGAATTCCTTTAGAACTAGGGGTGATATTTCAAGCAATTTTTTATGTTTTCCCTGAGTATCTTAACACCTTCTTCAAACTTTATAATTCAAAATATAACTTTTGATGAAGAAAATCTTTGTTAATCTCTCTTTTTTCAAATTAGAATGCAGGAATAATCTACTACTCTACTTTTAGCCAGCTACTGCAAATTTCAAACCTTTGTTAAATAACTGCTGATATTGGAATCTGTCCATTTTTAAACTATTACAATTTACACTAGCTTTTGTTACTCCTGGTATTAACTCAATATGAAAGCCATCTCTCTAAATTTTACCCTTGAAACAACCAAACTGACGCCATATTCTTTTTTGGGTCTTCCCTGGTTTAAGCTACATCTATTGGGGCAATCTAACAGCAGAAAGAAATTTTTTAAGGTAATTTTTGGTAATGCTCCCAATACCTGCCGCTTTTTTAGGGCTGCTCTTTTTTATCGGCATATCAACCAGTCTTTTGTCTTTTACGCTCTCCTGGCTTCCAATTGGATTCCTTTGCCATAACTAATGCTTTTCTTTATTAGTTTTTCCCATAAATGGTAACCAAATTCTTTCCAATAAAGCTTTTTTGCTTCATCATTTGTTTCAGCAGTAGTTTACAAAAGTTAATGGTCCATATTTTCCCGCTAATATTATTTACTTTATCATCATTGAATTTTCCAGGGAAAATATTTGTTCTTTATCACCCTAAAGTATCAATTTCCTTTCCGTCACAACCTTATTGTTAATTCCTTTAAAAATCTTATGTTCGACCGGCAATCGAAACGAAAATCAAACGACCTCTAAAATTCATAACATTTTTTTCCTCTTAAAGTTAACTTTAACTCCAACTGGCCATTCTTTTTCTTAACTTAAAGTTAGAAATAATCCTTCTTAGAATAAGTTGCAATTGCTTTCTGACCAGTAATCATTGAATCTCACTAACAGCAGAGTCAATTAATTTCTACAAGAACTTGCCTACGCAACACCTTGGTTGAATACAAATTTTTGTCAATCTGGAATTTGCATTACACTTTTGGTAATCAAATTGCTTCATTAAAGAATCCTTAACGGTTTCTTTATAATTGATCTTTTAGTTCTCGGTGAATAGTTTCATTTACTTATTACCTCCCTGATTTTTTTGTTTAAACCCTTACTGTTTTTAACCTTCCTTCCATTTTCGTCCTGTTTTTGAAGCAACTCCTTAGAGTCAACACCATTAAGGTTCGAAATATGAATTGGTGCGTCTTGTTTGAACAATACCAACCGTGTGGTTTGCTGCGGTTAGCTTAGTTATGTTTATAGCCTTTTTAATTTCTTCGCCTTCAACAATCGCTCTCTTTGGTGTCAGGATAAACTTTTATACTGTACCAACCTTATTCATTAGATTCGCAGAATAAAACTTTAACTTTATCCCCTTTTTTTATATGTAATTCAGACATAGTCCTTCTTTAGATTTCAATTATTTATAATACTCAGGAGCTAAAGAAACAATTTTCATAAACTGGTCCTATTCTTTATTCACGAGCAACAGGACCGAAAAATTCGAGTACCTCTCACTTCCACCAGTTTGCATTTTAGAAGAACTACAGCATTATTAAATCAAATCTGATATAAGAATCCGTCGGTCTTCTTATTTTCTTTCTATGGTTCCTTAACTACAACTGCTTTTTGAAACAGCTCCTTTTATGTTACCAGAAGGATAGCCACTTTTTACAGAAAAACTACTTTATTTACATTCAGGCATAACGCTTGTCCTGTACCAACCTAATACGCGAATACATAAAACTCTCTTTCGCACACGCTATTTCATCCTGCAACAAGATAACCCTTGACTCTTGCTGTATCATCTTACTTAACTTTCCTTCTAGATTTCTACTATCTCCAGTTCCTTACTCTACTTAAAGGACGAGTTTTCATGATCTTTACAGTACACCAATGCAACTCATCTTCTTCTCATCATACCATTAAACTTGAATTTTCTTATACACTACCGTAAATTGGGTCTTTAACACCTTGACTTTCTCAGCAATATGTAATAGACCTCTCCAATCTTATTACTAAGAACAACACCCATTCTTTCTTTTCTTAATTCTCTTTTTCCATCGAAGTAAATTTCTTATTCTAGCTACTTGAGCTCTCTCTTCTAATTTCAGTCCTGCAGTCTAAGCAATTGTTTTTTCTTGCACTGTTAATTGTTTGATTTTCCAAAGGAGACCTGCATGATCATTCTTTAACTTCGTCGATACAGTGTTCTTTTCTGCGAGCTGCCTCTTTAGATCACGTAAAAGATTTTTATATCTGCTTGTTTCATTTGTATCACTGTTTATAGATTATGGCGTTATAATCTCTTCTAACAATATTAGTCCTTAACCGGTTAGTTTTTGTTGCAGCCCTAACCTCATCTGCTTCTTTTAGCAACTTCAAAGGCAGCAACCATCAGCTTTCGAACAAAATACGACCAGGCTTAATTGTTGGCAACCCATAATTCAGGTGCTCCTTTTACCCTACCATCCTTTACTTCGCAGGCTTCTTAGTAACCGGCTGTCTGGAAAAATACGAATACTATATTAGGATTCTCTTTGTTCATATATCTTGCTTACCTGCAAATACGAGCAGCTTCAATTTGTCTAGCCGTAATCCATCGCGATTCCATAGTCTTGATGGCAAACTTCAAAAGCATCTCGAACCTCGTTCCGGCATTACCTTTCATTCTCCCTCTGCATTTTCTAAAACTTCGTTCTCTCGGTTGTACATCTCTTCTACTTTATTCTATCGTTATACTTTAAATCTTCGAAAATATTATTTTCCTTTTCCTTTCCTCTAAATCTGTTACCAGATCTGCTCTAACCTTGTTTCACCTTAGTCGTTATTAAGAACCCTATGTTTGGTGAAAATTCTCTTACCCGTATAACTTCGGCACTTTACAAATCCATACTTTCACACCCAATTCTACCATACGTAGTATGTGCTTCAAGCTAAAGCGGTAATCAATATCCGCTCTAAAAATGTGTTGTAATGGAGTTCAGCCTTCTTTGTTAGATTCGGTAGAGCCATTTCAGCACCACTAATCTAACTGCAGTAGGAATCCTTTGATTCCTTCAGCCCGCATTCTTATTGATGAAGCAACTGCCATTTTAGAAGCTCTTCTAAAGAAATTCCTCCCTTCAAATTTGGCGAGCAAACACTATCAGCAACTAAATGGTGCATCAAGTTCAAGAGACGTTTTTAATTTCAAATATTTATTTGGCACCATCCTTTTTCGTCAACTTCTTTAACTCTTCACGAAGTTTCAACTTTCTTTCCAACCTCTTACCGATGATAATACCTGGACGCGAAGTCGTTAATAGGAACAGTGAATTAACTTCAACGTCTTACTTCAATAATAATTCTTTGAATACTAGCCTTTGCTAAACGTGCCATCAAATATTTTCTTATTTGATCATCTTCCTGCTAACATTATCGGCGTACATTTCTACCACCATACCAATTTGAATCCCATCCTTTGATGATTCTAATCGGATTGGCTTTGGATTTACCTTTCTGTCATTCTATATAGATATTACTTCGAACAATTATTATTTTCACAACTTCAAAAAGAAAGTACGTGGTTACGATCTTTTTCTAATTCTATGTCCTCTCCTGTGGAGCAGGTCTCAATCGCTTCAACATACGCGTGCCTATCAACTTTTACATCCTTACCACTAATTTGTGATTCTTCTGGTCTCTCTCCTCATTCTTAGTTTCCAATTTGCAATAGCAGAAGAAGATTTCTCCATTTTACCAGCTTGCATCTTTTAGAGCTAACGCAACATATTAAGCTTTAGTTACTTCCTCGCCTCTGATCATATCAGCAACTAACCTCATCTTTCTTGGTGAAGTAGGGCAATTCTTTAACTAGCAAAAACTTAAGCCGGTTTTGTTTGCCTTCTTTTCTCTCGATTGCCTCTAACTCTTTTTCTAGACCCATAGTTTCAATTTTTTTAACCTTTCTCCTTTATCCTTTTTATTACCACATGGCCTCTGTAGTTCTTGTTGGAGCAATTCCCTAACTTTATGACCTAAACATATCTTCTGTAAACATAAACAAGGACATTAAATTTATTGCCAATTGTGTACTGCTATTGTTAACCTACAAATCAGGAGTAATTAAAGAGGGCTCTGACCAAGTTTTTAATACATTTTTTCTTTCCGAACTTTGTTTGCGTCTTCCAACTCTAAGAGCTAATTTATAATGCACAAATGGTGGTTTCTTTATTGACTGACTCATCATTCAGCTGTTATTATTTTCTTTCTTCTTCGATTATATCTTCTTGATTGGCTTCTTAGAGCTCTTGTTTTATATCCTTAAGATGGTAATCCTTCTTCTTGATCTAGGATGAACCTCCTGAGAACGTCCTTCTCACCCCATTTGGGTGATAACAGGGTTCATAACAACAACCTCTAACTCTTGGGCGTCTACCTAACCATCTAGCACTTACCCGCTTTTTCCTGAACGTTCCAACATATGGTCAGAAATTAGAAACAGCTCCTATAGTAGCTAAACATTGTAGTCAGTTCATTCTTAGTTCTCTCTGAGGCAACTTAATCACTACGGTACTTTCTTCTCTGAACATACTAGATTGAGCGAAGAACCAGCACTTCTAGCCATTTCCTCACCTTGTCCAGCTTAATTCAATACTGTGGAAATAGTACCATAAAGAATCTCTGAAAGCAACTTGCATTACACCTTCGGCTCTACACCTTACCTGATAGTACTTGTCTGATCTATCAAGCTAAACCGTTTGGCGCCATAATATAATCGCTTTTCACCATCCCGCATAAACTAAAAGCGATTCCGAGCTGAACTATTTGGAATCATACTCTATGAAAGCTACTTTGCTGGAATATTTGCTTATTCTTTAAAATCTATTATTCTATCTTACGTTTTGTGACCACCACCTATGTCAACGATCGGTCACGTTAACCAGTGTTATTTCTACCACACCTGATTTAGATTTTGTAGCGATCAAATCTTTTCTGAGTTGATTTCAGCTGATTTCTTCAAAAGTCCGAAGCAACTTTTAAATCTTTGCCCCGGTGTAAGTTGGTCTAACTTTTTTACTGCCATCTTTACCTCTATTAAATAATTCTGTAAAAATCAATTGTCCTCTCATCTCTAGAGTCACAATAGCTTTTTTAGTACTATTAGTTCTTCCCTTCTACCTCATGCCTGTTCGGTAATATTCTTTTGTCTTCTTCTTACCGAAGATATTCATGAGATGGTTTACATTTTCACTGTAAACCCATATGCCTTCTCACAGCCCTCTTTGATCTGAATCTATTTGCTGATTTCTCAACAATAAATCCATATCTACCAAAGACTTTCCCTGTTACGGTTAGTCATCTTTCGGTAATTACCCGGCTTTTTGTATAATACTCATGGCTATCTAGCTATAATGTTGAATTGACTCCTAAAGAACCCTTCACTAGCAACATATTTGAAGCATTCATCAAATCATATGTGCTTAAACCTGAAGCAGTTACTACTACTTTAGTGTTTTCAAAATTTCGGGACACAAATATATGTTTTTTTATTTAAACTGAAGCACATTATGATTTTTTTATCAATTTACTTCAATTTTCTTAGTATCGACTTGATCCTTTTGTTTTTAGGAGCGTCAAAAGTGAAGTCTTCAGAATAATAGACAATCCACCGTTCTTTGCTTTGTAAGATAAAGCTGATCTTCTAGCTAAGCTTTCAATTCTTTTTATTTCAATTTGAAGCTATAAATCTCTAGGGCGTTGGTCCACAAGATGTTACTCCAGCCTTAAAAACAGGAGACTTAATACTACCGTCTCGCTGTACCAGTTCTTTCTGCTTCTTAATGCTTTCTTGTACTACAGTAACTTCAGCTCTTTCTTTCGCTTGGCTTGTACCTTGTCCCTTGGATTTGCTAGATATTGTTTTACATCTAGGTAATATTCGCATGATCATTAAGGTTAATACCGAAGATACTACTCCGAAAGATTACCTTCTTCTTGGTAATCGCTACCTTGAATGTTCTTTACTTAATTCATATCGTGATTCCTCCGGACTATTTTTACTTGTTATAGTTACGATTGACAAGCCTTTTGGCGCCTTGGCAAACAACTTTCAACACAATCCAGGTTTTTCTCAGGATAAACTTTACAACTTCTAAGTTCCCAGTTGTTTACTCGGTCTTTTTTTCGTTACCCTTTGTCCTGCCATTACTCATCGCCTTCATTACTACTTGAAGGTGTTAGACAGCAGCACCAATAGATCCTGGAGCCCTAAGTTGTTATGTTGACCCGTGAGTTTTGGTCACCAACCGGCAAAACCATGTCTCTTAACAACCCCTTGGAAAACCTTTTTCCTTTGAAGTTCCCAGTAACGACTACCCATTCGCCCTCTGCGAATAAAGTAACATCTACTGAATCTCCAACTTCTTATTCGTCAAAGACCTTTAAATTCTAACAGTTTTACTTTTGGAGTTGTACCTGCTTTCTTGAAATGTTCCTTTCATAGCAGCAGAAGTACGCTTCTCTTTCTTTCTCCGTAACCTAGTTGAATAGCTTCATAGCGATCAACTTCAGATGTTCTTTCTTTGTGTTAGACACAAGGACCCGCTTCTTAACTGTGCATGGATATTTTTCCCTCGGCACTAAAACGCTAGTCGATACTATTTTTTTACTATTATTAACTGGCAATCCTTTGATTATAAATTATACTAATTATGACTTTTATCTCAACATCTACTCACTTGGGAATTCAAGTTCATTAATGCGTCACTGTTTTAGAACCGATCCGAACTATAATATCTATAAACGCTTGGTAAGAACTTAATTGAAACTGCTCTCTAGCTTTCTTGCTTTACGTGAGGGAGATTTTCAATACTGTGTAAATTCTTTTATGCTAGGCACTGGAATTGGACCAACTAACTTACTGCGCCCTGTAGACTTTACTGCTCCTTCACGATTTTTTCTGTCTGACTTATCAACCAGTTAAAAATCGTATGATTTCAAGTTTTATGCGAATTTTTGATTCAGTCTATATATCTAAATATTAAGCCCTTCTCTTTTCGTGTGCTTCTGTCTATAACTATCTTTGCTAGTCTTGTGGCAGATATATCATAGTGAGAAGAATTCCATGATGAAGTTTGCTCTAACTGATACATTGTCATCAATGAGGTTAACTAACCAAACTTTCTTGACAAAGGCACTTTAGCCTTTATAACTTGCTCCATTTCTATCATCCATACCGTCATACTTGACCTCTTCTTCTGTTCAAGTTCACCAACGATATCTGCCCATAATACTCTTCAGGAGTTACTGCTTCATTTTCATGATTGGCCTCCAGCATTAGGGTTGCCTTAGGCATTGCCCGATCTATAAGCCATTTTTTTTGCAGCTAATTCAATAAAGATAACTGATCAGAATCAAGCAGGGTGAAAAGATCCTCATGCAATGTCACACTTTTAAGCTATCAAAACAGATAACCTGCATACAACCATTCTCATAGTTCTTTAACCCTTTCTCCAACAGATCGAATAAATTCCTTAGGTCATTACCACCTTTAACTGCTTGATAAATTCCAAGCCTTCTTTTTCACCGTCCTCTACAGCTTCAATAGTAAACTTGAATGTCTGCAAATTCTACCACGACCACCAGATTGTTCTTGTAACCTTCTCTGTGTTTCCTGAAACCTGTAATCGTTTCTTGTAAGTTTACTTGAGGAGCACCTTGGGTTTACATTCTACCTTAAAATTCTCTTTTCAGACGAATCCAGATAATATCTAAGTGTAGTTTTCCCCAATACCACTCAAAACAGTTTGCCTGATTCTTCGTCAGTATGTATAAGTCCAACGTTGGATGCTTCTTTCAGATAACTTAGCTAATGCTACCCATCTTTATCAAATCAGCTTGAGTTTTTGGCTCCAATTGCGATTCGATAACTGGATCTGGAAAGTCCAAGACTCCAAACATGGATGACTTCATTAAAAGTGTTGCTCCAGTCTTAATATCCTTAAAACCTACTAATGCAGCATTCTTCCTGCCTGTAGTCTTTCAATTTTGATTTGTTTGTTTGCATGCACTGGAAAATACGTGAAATACGTTTTCTTTCTTTCCCAGTTCTTGCAATTCAATATATAGATCCAGCTTCTAATACACCAGAAATATGCTCTGTAAAAACATAACGACCTACGAAAGGATCTGTTGCGATTTTAACTGCTATCCTGCAAATGTTCGTCAGCTTGGCTTTCTGCCTGCAGGTTGATCTGTATCAAGATTAAATTCATAATAGCTTCAAACATCATGTGGAGATGGCAATAATTCCATCACATAGTTCAACATAGTTTGAACACACTTTATTCTTAAAAGATGAACCCACAAACCATAAGAACAATTTTCATGAGATAGTTTGCTGCTCTTATGCAAAGCTAAGATTTCTACTTCAGTAATTGAAGCACGGATCTTTCAAGTACTCTCCATTAAAGTATCATCAATTCAGCGATAGCTTCCAATACAATTCTCTATAATTGAAGTCGCTTCTCTCTCAACATATCTCAGGAACGTCGATTGTCTCATATGTTTCATACCGAAATCAATCTTCTTTTCCAGATAAATTCCTTTGAAATTTAAATAAAATCACCGAACCCCTCTAATGTTTTCTCTTCAGCACCATAATTGGCACTGCAATGGCACAGCAAGTACTACCTAACATTTCTTTAACTTGCTTAACATACTTTCAAAACTCGCAACCTGCTGAAGGTCCCCATTTTGTTTACGAAACCAATAACGAGCAACATTATAGTTATTGCTAATCTCCAGTTAGTCTTCGACTGCGGCTCTATCACCATCAACAGACTAAAAGAAATACTTAAACCATCCATACTCGCAGAGATCTATTTAACTTCAACAGTAAAAATCAAACGTGTCCTGGAGTGTCCAATAATGTTATGTGATATGCTGGTCTTTGTATGGCCCAGAATACAGTAGTGAGCAGAAGTTAATGTAATACCTCTTTCTTGGCTCTTGCTGCCAATCCAATCCCTTGTAGTCACCACCATCGTGAACTCAAACCAATCTTGTGACTTAACTCCTGAATAGAACATATACGCTCAGTGGTAAGTTGTTTTACCAGCCATCAAGGGTGCTGCAATACCAATGATTTCTGGTGTACTTTAAGTATCTCTTTTTTTGCCATTGTATTATTTCTTCTTAGTATTATTTAGAATCTAAAGTGAGAGAAAGCTTTATTTGATTCCGCCATTCTGGGAGTATCTTCTTTCTTTTTGTGTGAAGCACTTCTTCTTTAAAAGCCGCGATAATTTCCCGGCTAATTTTTAATCAGCCATTGTTTTTCTCGTTTCCTTTTCTAGCATAACAATCATTGCCTTAAAAGCCATTGACGTTTTTCCTTTCATCACGGTTTGTTGTGGAAATTTGATGTTGCTTCTCCTAACTCTTCTACTTTTATCTACTTTGTGGGGTAACATTCACAACAGCTTTTTTCCATACCTTCTAACGCATTCTCATCTTTTCAACGCCTCTTGAATAATATCCATTGCTGGAATAAAAAATGGGTGTACGCTATACTTTTTCCCTTACCTGTCATACATTAAGGTTTGTTTACAATCTTGTAAAACATCAACATTGGTTAAATCTTGGATCTGGAAAGAATTGGTTGACTTTTAGCTCTAGCTTCTCCTGGTTTTCTCTACCTTAATCACTTTTAATAGTCTTATTATTTATTTTTTTGGTCTTTAAGCACCATACTTAGATCTGTCTTTGAGTCGTCCGCAACACCAGCTGTATTAAAGCTCCTCTAACGATATGGTAACGAACTCCAGGTAGTCTTTTCACTCTTTCCACCTCTTACTAACACTATCGAGTGTTCTTGTAAGTTGTGACCTTTCACCAGGAATTGTAAGCTTCACTTTTTTTTGGTTCGTTAATCTTACCGCCTTGTTCTACTTTGTCTTCATTCGCTGAGTTAGCTTCTTAGGTTGTTTGTAGTATAAACCTTACACAAACTCTCTTTCTCTGAGGACAAGAATCTAAAGCAGCAAGATTTGGCTTTTCTTTCTCAAGCTTTTACTCTAACCTTTTCTTACAAGTTGTTGAATCGTTTGGCATACGTAATTAATTTATATAAATGCACAAATTATCTTCCAATGTTTTGGGGGCGAAATGACAAGATTTTTTTTATTTAAGCAATGATGCAATTAATATTTTTTTAATTATTTTATGTAGTTTTTTTTCTACACGCTATTTAAAGCGCAAAATTGGCTCATTTTTTTTAGTTCATTTTTGCATGAAATAAAATCAATTTCACAAGAGATGGTAATTAAATCTTGTCATCTCCTTTATAGAAATTGGAGTGAATCCCGCTAATTTTGGCATTCCCATGGATTATTTTAGAAGGATTAAACGAAGCTCAAAAGCTTGCGGTCCATCAATACCGAGGCCCTACCTAGGTAATAGCGGGGCCGCTGGGTCAGGAAAAACAAAGAGTTTTGACGTTATAGAATACTATATGCTTCAAAAAGGTGTGGATCCTTTTTAGTAATAACTTTCATTAAACCTTTTACGAACAAAGCGCCAAAAGAAATGAAAAGGTCGAATTGCAAAAAATTGTTGGTGGCAAGCGAAGGCTTAGAAATTTTATGGAATGGGCACATCACTCCGTTTTTGCTCGTATTTTAAGAAGTGAAGCTGAGACATTACACTGATCCCTCCAATTTTCCTATTGAAGCGCGTTCAAAGAGTTTAATTAAAGATATTACGAGCAATTGGGGTTTAGATGCAAATTTCAAATTACATAACCTGCTGTGGTTCCCTCAATCATGAATTTCTTCTGCAAAAACAAAATTTAATGTCGGCGCAAACCTATTTAAAATAATGTATACCATTCAATGCGGACGATAGACAAATGGCTAAGCTAGATTTGGGCGAAATCTATATAGCTTTATGAACAATCGTTTGCCTTTAGAGCGGGCAATGGAATTTTTGATGATTTAGTATTCCAAAACCAATGTCCTTTTATAAGAGATTTTCCCCTGAAGTGTTGCACAAATACCACACGTTCAATACCTATTGGTAGATGAAGTACCAAGATACAAACTACTCACAAATACTTAATCGTTAAAAAGCTAGCTGCGGTGAATGAAAATATCTGGTGTGGTAGGTGATGACGCTCAAAGTATCTATGCTTTCCGTGGTGCAACATTCAAAACATTTTTAAAATTTTGAAAAAGATTTCCGACTTAAAGACCTTTCAAGTTAGAGCAAAATTACCTGATCTAACTAAAAACATAGTAAAAATGCTGCCAACTCTGCTACTCAAAAACAACAAAGAAACAAATTAGAGAAAGAAAGTTTGGACGGCGACCATGAAGAGGCACTAAAATTAAATTAGTCACACCTCACTGACAATGAAGAAGGGCGATGGGGTCGCCACCATTCTATATTTGAGACGAAGTTGAACTTTTCAGGCACAACAAACGAAGATTTTTGCATTCTTTATAGAGAATGCACAGTCACGTTCTATGGAGGAAGGGCTTTCGAAAGCAAGATATACCTTATAAGATATAACATGGGGGTTTGTCTTTATCAGCGTAAGAAATTAACAGCTTTTGGGCTATTGCAGAATTGGTGATTATCCTGCTGATGAAGAAAGGCGTTAAAAGGGTAATAATTACCCGACAAGAGGAATGGGCAAAAACCACAATTGACCGTATTTTGTTTAACCGCATCGAACAAGACACTGCCTATGGAGGTTATCAAACATATTAAAACAACAAATGTTGAGTACAGCGCTGCGTTTCAAAATAAAGTCATGGACTTTGCGGTTGATGATGTTCACAACTTTTCCAAAGAGTAATGACAAAATGAGTGCTTATGATTTAGCGAGTATATCGCACAATCACAGGCATTCTGAAGAGCATTTTCAGAATGTAAAACACCGGAGGGGTAATTGCTAGATAGGACATATAACAGGATTATCTGAATGGAATCAAAGAGTTTGTGACAGACAAAACCTGAAGGCAGATCTACCTTAAGACATTGGATTTATACAATGCAAGACATTGCATTACTAAACTGATGTAGACAATGAAAAAAGATGACGATAGAGATAAAGTGAGTTTAATGGACTATTCATGCCCTGCTAAAGGACTAGATATTTCCTTCTGTCTACTTGGTAAGTTTGGAAGAAATTTATTCATCAACAATGGCATCAAGTCTCTCGATCAGACTTAGAGAAGAACTGATTGTTTTACGTACAATTACCGCGTGCAGAGAAAGCAAGTTAAATATTAGTACCGCATCTTCTAGATATAAGTGGGGCAGTTTAATTAAGTTTGCGAACTCGAGTCCTCGTTTTATTGAAGAATAGATAATAAATTCCGTTGAATACTGACACAACCACAACCAAGAGCTCACAGAACACACTTCGGGATACAGCAACTCTGCTGAAATAGATAAATAAACCACACCGAATGTCGGTAAAAAGTCCATGGCATACACCAAGAATAAACAAGAAGCAAAAACCCACCTGCAGGTAATATACCACAACGAAAGAAAATGGTAAAGTGACAGACAACACTTCCAAGAGCGATCCTTCGTTTACTACTCTTCGCAAATAATATCGAGTAGGATTTGGGTGCAACAATTTGGCGATTTGGAAAAAGGAGAATTACTGCATAGATGGCAACGTTCGGCACTCGCCCAATGTAAAGGCAACAATAACGTTTCGATACAATCGGAGAAAAACAGTTTTGGTTTAAAGATTTTTGGCCAAACTCAAATAATTAAATAACTCCTTTATTGTAGTTTCAACCGTGGAACATTATTATTTACTTTTGGAAGTTGTTTTGAAAAATTAAGAATGAATTATAATACATCAAGACCCACCTAATCATCCCTGAATATGGAAGACATATTCCAAAAAAATGATTGATATGCAGTTGGATAGAAGAAGAAGACGAAAGAGAAAAAGTGGCACATGCATCATAAATGTAATGGGCACATGAATCCACATCTAACGCGATTGTGCCGGATTTCGCGCATAAATATGGACCAGCCTGTATACATAATGTCCTGATTTCAGAGATTGAGCGGTTCCTTCACCATAAAAATCCAATTCCTGCGGTCGGAGAACTTGATGAAGAAAAAAACCGAAAACACCATGGCCTATCCACAAACGATATCCGTTTTTTAAGCAATATGGCAAAGGTTGTTGAGAATTGATAGGCTGCTATTAGAGATGGAAGATGGAGAAGAAAAGACTCTAACGGCATCTATTGCTAATCTGATTGAAAAAGTTTACCTAAGTTTGGAATAGAGATTCCAGTAGACGACAAGGTGATAATTAACGATTTGACTAGACTATCTTAAAACCAAATTAAGCTTACCAGAAGGAACAGTTTTCTTGAGCGCGGACCTCAAGACATTCAGAAAGCAGCGTCAACTGCTCCGAAGCAGAATTTTCTAAAAAGGAAAAAGAGACCAAAAAATCAAATACAATTATAAAAAGAAAAAATCTAATAAAGACTAAAGCACAACCATGGGGTACTTTTGGAAATTGAAGGTGGTAAACGTTTTAAAAGGAGATTAACTCCTCAAGGAGCTAAAAACCGAAGCATTACAGGTTTATGTGCTGTTTTGTTAAACTCCTGAGAAAGTTCATTATTCGTAAAAGTTCCTTATGTTGAGTTATAAACTGATTGACCTACTCAAGATTTGGGAGTGAAAGGTTTGAAAAACTAGGCCCAGAAGGAGTATTCACTTTCAGCAGACACAATATTGAATATTGAATACTGAACAGCCAAACGTTCAATGAAGAAAAGGAGCTAAGTCTTAGAAGGTTCTGTTATGATTTAATAGGCCCATTATTGGCTCGATTTGGAAAAGGATTATTATTCCAAAACCTGGTGGTGATAAAATTAAAAGACGGGCTAAGATTCTCACTTCTTGTTCGAAAAATTAGTGCTCGAATTTGTTACAAACGAAAAGAGCAGTTCCCTAAATGTAAATGCTAGAATTTACAAGGCCTTATATGTACTGGGACGAAGGTCAGTAACAGGAACAGCCAACATTATTATGGCAGCCGAATGGCAAAGGGAGAAACTTCAAAATTATACAACGGGAGCCCTTGCGAAACTATATCAAAGCAATTGTGGTAAAATTGTTGAGAATAGATGGGTGCCAAAAATAGATGGTGTTGGCTCTAACTTGTGTTAAAAATTGAAGGGGCGTAACAGAATTGGGTGGGTTGTGAGCACAAAATCCTTCCCAAGCAGACATGATTGAAATTGGAAGTTTTCATCGGTTTGGGCTGCAATGACAGCAACATCGAAATTACCCACAAAAGATGTTCTCTACCCTGATTTAGG
>Ga0163217_1020362_pt1 | contig 15183 bp, 9 predicted proteins | sample SynspAceP_FD_185933 | JGI IMG/M metagenome (GOLD analysis project Ga0163217, IMG submission 185933) | Saline lake microbial communities from Ace Lake in Antarctica - Synechococcus sp. Ace-P (PacBio error correction) | ecosystem: Environmental > Aquatic > Non-marine Saline and Alkaline > Saline ...
ATAATAATTGAGGGGTTTTTTTTTTTGTTTTTTTTTTTTTTTTTTTTCAAAGGCGCAAGAGGGGAAGGATTTAGCATTTGTAGCTCCTTTTTTAAAAGAGGAGGTTTTAAAAATAAATAAAAAACTTGAAATTAGCCTTTTCGGCTTTTTTACCGATTTTCCAATCCCTATTCCCCCGCCTTTGGTGGGAACTTACCCGTATCCAATATCCCCCTTGACCCAAAGCCCAAAATCTGAATTCTGGATCGGTCATCAATGCTTTTAACGGCTCTCTTAGCGGTTCCCGGACCCTGGATTGAGGTACCTTTGAACCGCAAATGAGCTCTTGATAATCGGTGTGCAATGAATCAATGCCTTCTCAGCTTGGTTAAATGTTTCCTTAACGCAAACTGGCCATGTCCTCACATAATGGTAACTCGGTAGAGGGTAGCTAAGCGTCTATCCCATTTTTACCCGCAAGCCTTGTGGCATTAAGAAGTTGCACCAGCGGGAATTGCGTTAGAGCCTGCTTCAATCGTCTTCAGCGATGAATATGGTCCAAGCGCAAAAATCAAAATCCATCGAAGAACTCTCCTTCCCACTGGAATCGAGATAGAATCAGAATCTGATTTAAATAGGAATGAATAGAAGCTCATTCTAACTATAGAGAAGTACGGAGCATTTGCGATGTATAAGAATTTATCCATAACAGAGTTTTATAATAGGGAAAACAAAACTATATGGAATAATTGGCTTTAAAAAACTGCTTATTTGCGGTTGCACAATGTGTTAACAAGCTACTAACAGTTTCCCGATGAGCGATTAATTCTCTTACAGCGTCCCAGTCTGCAAGGAGGTGCAGAAGTGGTGTTTGTCCACTCTCCTACAATCATTCTAAGAATAATTGCTGACAAGGTTGCCGAAAACTCCAAGAATCATCTCCAAAGAATAAAAAATCCCGTTGCGTTTGTTTTCGCCTGCTGCTATGAAAAGTAACCCAAAACCAACTCATCGGGAGTATCGAGGCCTCAAGTATGGTTCCTCTTATATTTGCCGGTGGAGGATCAAATACTGATCCGGTAATCTCTGATTGTTGCTATTAAAACCAGACGAAGAACACCGAATAAGACATTTGGCGGTAATGCTCAATCTGGATTTGAGATTCCCACTCCTACTAGATATCGTAATATCTCAAACCGTCATCCGGAATAAAAGCCACTGTTAAGGGTATTTTTTAAAAACCATTAAAATTATGCAATCATTGGTAAAGAAAAGGAAGTATTCCCGTGGTCTCGTATCGAAAAAACACCGACTGACAACAGTCTTTGGTTTCAGTCATCATAGTCCGTACGATTGAAATAAATAAACTCGCGGCCTCGTTTGCAAAAGATAAACGCTCTGGATTAGGTTACGCCAGAAGTTTAATAATTATATCTCATCCCCGATTATCCTGTCAACTATAATGCCAAACCCCAGAATCCAAAATTATTTTCTCCTTCAAGACAGGAAATTGTCCCTCAGACCATAGAGATATTTACCTGATTTCAAAATCGGCTGATTGATTTTTCAAGGCAAGAGTAAATTCTTCCCATCTGCAAGCTCAATCAAATAATTTTATAAAAGACCTGCCGACTACGCCAGAAAACCTTCAAGGGGAAATGTCAGGTCCCTATTATATAATTCAATCTCTCCTAAATATGGTACCGAATCCAATATTTCCCGAACTACAACAATTGCTCCTGCGACAGGACGCTAGACCCATGAACAATACTCCATAAGTTGCCGATCTAGGACAGCTTAATCAAATGAGGACCATGGCCGCATTGTAAGCGGTTCCTTCATGGTAATAATGCCGCTCCCTCGCTGACGTCCCTACTTCGTAGGGATCGATACAACCAAATGAAAATAATGAGAAAGAATTAAGAAATACTATTTTCACTACGTGTCTACAATGTTTTGCAATTAAGATTTTCAATTTGCTCTTTCCGCTTAAAAAGTTGGACTAGTTATGGCTGCTGTTTTAAAGAATAAAAATTCATTTGGTGTTTTTCTAATTTCTAATGAAAGAATGAGGGGCAAAAGTGTTGTATTCATTTTACCCATTGGGTAATTTGTTGAAGTACGGTTTGGGCATTATCTAGACAGCTCTCATATACATAATCTCTTTTAAATGTTACCAATTCAAAGCTCAATCAACATTCCAATTGGATTGTGGAGAAATAGGTTGGGGTATTGCAATCTCTATATTCCATGATTTTTCAGCGCTTTTCTTCAAGATTTTCTCTCTATGAATTCTGGCCCATTGTCGTGTAAGATGTAACTGACCAATGCCTGGTAAATTGGTTCCAAAACGGCTAATTGAAACCCTTCCTGGATCATTAATTCAATTTCAAACGCCTGCATATGCTTTCGCTATCACAGGCTTATAATTGATCTGTCACAACAATCCATCAGAGAAGGCTACCCCAAGCCTTTTCCCCCATTCCAACATTTAATAGAAGTAAATGTTCGCTCGCCCAACGGTGTTGGAACCTCCCACTGCTATTTGGACCGTTGTGGCCTGCTGCTCCCTCTGGTTCCGTGACGCTTAATCAGAATCCTTCTCTTTCAATATACCGGATTCACCATGTTACTTGGTCCACTAATTAACCATTATTATCTCTTGCTTAAATAAGGCCTTGTACTCTGGGATTTCCATAAGTTAGACTTCTTTGCAGTGATCTCTAGAATAGCACCTTTATCTTGTTCACAGAGTTTTTTTCGAGCGTGTTCTTTTTCCGCTTGGGTTCCTTTGCCTTATAATAAAACAGTGGATTTGGCGACGCCTAGAATCGTGATTCGTCCTATCATACTCCACATCCGAACTCCCTGGATAACGATTCAAAATTCTTGTTTTCGTTGTTGATCCATTTCCAACTTTTTTTTTTAGGATTTTAAGTCAAGCGTAGATCCACCAGTGCCGTTCTCAGCTCTGTCATTTTCCTTTCTAAAGCATTTCTAACTCAGCTTTAGAATGTAGGTCCTCCTTGGTTTTTGATGCTCATAAGGCCTCCTGATTTAGCGTCCGATCGCCAGTTATACACTTGACTGGTGAGTCAACCCCGTGTCGCCGACAATATTCGGGGCAAGATAAGCCAGAAGAACTCCCATCTTCAAACAATAAATGCCTTTTGTGTAGTGAGTAGTTTACGAACCACTTCGATGGAAGGCGGAGCATTTTTAAATTAGTTCTCGATCATTTTTGTTCCTAGTTTAGGCAACAAAACCAAAGTCCGTTATTAAGCAGTTACGAACAAAATTGGTGTTTTCCCACCAAAAATCGTAAACCAACAATCTAAAACAATATTTACTAAAATACGTCAATCCTAAGCTCCTTTCAACAAAGAATAATCAAACTAATAGACAAATAAAAAAACTGCCTCCTAATTTAGAGGCAGTTTAATATTATTACAACTTGTTCAAATTATTCTTCAATCCAGCAGGCCAAGGCTTGCCAAAGCATCTAGATTTAATTGTTACAGAACCATTTTCCGCCGTAAGTATGATCCAATCAAACTGATGTTGTTTTGCATCAGTGCTTTCAACTGTCATAGAAATATGCTATCTCCAAAAGCGTGTCAGTACTCATCGTAACTTAACCACAAGCATCAACTAATTCTAACGTCCCAGAACCCATGGATCACCATAAGCAAGCCTGCCATAAACCGAAAGGCTGCAAATCTGAAATTCGATATGCACCTGGACTTCCGGAAATTCGCAGTCCCAAATAGTCTCTTACCCGAAAGTATTTGCTGTTTAGCACAATAGCTAGAAGTTGCAGTAAAAATCATAAGTTTCCCGCTAAATCTGAAAGGAACAAATTACAGCAACATTGTAAAGAAACGGAGAAAGCATAGAAAGGACCACCTGCAACGTCACCAGATAGATTTGTATTGGTAAATAACACGTCCAAATCGGTCCATATCAATACCAATCCTAAAAAACCTCAAAACACATCAGCACCATTAATACCACTGAAGTCAATCCAAGGCTGCCCATTGCTCTTGCAGCGGGTGATACTAATCTGAGCTCTCAAAAGAACTCTTGAATCTGCATTCGTGCAAAAATCAGATTTCTGGAAGCGTTTTGATCAAAAACATCAAGCCTGTGTGTGTATTTCAAACCCACTCCAGGAATCAATCTTCTGTGTCCTCACTCTTACTTCTACTGTCTCTACAGTAGCACCTCTTCAGCATCAAACCCTGCCTCAATGACAATACAAACTTTGGGAGTTAGCCAAATTGAAGAAGTTTGAAAACTTGTGCTAGTTCGGGTGATAGTTCTTTCCAAAAATAAGCTACTGTGTCGAATGTGCTATATGGAATTCATAAGGCTCCACAAAGTCTACGACAAGAGCTAAGAAAACAAGGCCTCCCAATTAGCAGTCCCGAAACTAATAATTTAAAATATTTTCATTTTTCGTATATATTTTTTGTTAGTAAAAGACCAAGCGTTGCCCTTATAGGATTGTTATCCCAGAACACTTAACAGATTGATCTCTGCTTTCTGAACAGCTTGGTAAATTGTCACCGAAAGGTAGTTCAATAAGGATAGAAGAACGAAAACGAGTGGAAATAACACCCGGATTCCACTTCTAAGCCCGGCGCAATATGGATGGCTGAACCAGTTCTTCTGGTAACAAATTGAAAGCCTCAGTACCTCGTTGCGAAAAGAGAACAACCAAATATCTCTACAATAATTTTTCATTTGAACAGGAGCTCCATCATATCAGTAGACACATAGTTTCAAAGTAGTTTAGTCACTTGTGGGCATAAACCCGCATCAGCGTGAATCCAGTAATTCTACCGGTCTCTATATAAGTCTTTGACCAGCTCTTAAACATACTGCCCAAGTGCTTCTTAAATTCCAAATCTAAAATAGGCTTTTGGATTACCCCTGTACCATAGATCAATGCAGACTCAGCTACATAAAAGTCCAACATAACTGCCAACATAAATTGGATGAATACGCAGCTCCCCTGTGCACCCAGTGAAGAATTAATTAACAGGGACCGCACTATTGTTATTCGAATCTACCGCCAGCAAGGGAAAAACTCCCCATGCAAGTACCTTCAATCCAGGGTGGAATAACCATCTGGATCTAAGTGATGTCAACGACCCCAATAAATCCTCTTGTAACCTGCAAGCAATAATAAAATTACCGACTAATATTGGTGGAGGTGCAATTTTTGAGTGATGACACTCGATTCATCCAGAATTTGGTAGAATTCACCAAAAGAACTGACGATACATGTAATATCTCACTCGTGGGTCATCAAAATCCTTTTGCTTCGTCAAATGCCACATGTAGAAATAGACTGATAGTCCCACCACCTGAAGTATATGGCCAGCAAAGCGAGGAATGTCTTGAATCCGGATCAGCTCTAGTAGTACCCAACTTCCATACGAAGTTCTCGCCTACTTTAAAGGAAAGTTATGTTTGCTGCAAAACCGTGCATCAATACCAAGATTTAGATTCAGCAGTTTTTTACCAATGCGAGTTTCAAAAAATATCCAATTTCATGGTATTCACTAGTCTGCCCCATTTGGATAATTCCTAGCGTAGGAAATAACAGTTGGAGTTCCCTGCAGATGGAGAAGCTTTGAAATGAGCATCAAAGCTTCAAGTATCAAAGTGCATAAGTGCGGCTGCATAAACAGACTCACCTGTGTTCTACTTAAGGATTAAAAGTTGACGGATCAAGCGCTCTGACATAGGAACATTCGCCATAAGTAATCTACCTAGGTGCACATGTAAACCATCGCCTTGATTAGTCTTCGCAAATACCTAGTGTCTTGAAGAATTTGCAGCTTCAGCCAAAGGCCAAGAAAATGCGATATCTGCAAGAAACCAGAAATAGGTACCTGTCCCAATATCCCATTCTAGTACTTGAAGTATAGCGCTTCCTTCTCAATACTGTGCACTCCTTGGTTGATAATACGGGTTAACCATCGCATGCCATTCCATCCACCTACTGTTTGAAGACTCCTTGAATAACCAATTGTATACTATCAAAAAGGAAGTTTTCGGATCAGCCGTAGCACAGTTACTGCGTCGGATCATTCTTTGTAGGGTCCGAGGTCACATGATGTTGCAGCTAACAAAGTGCAGCGATCATTAAGGCTTAATATATTTTTCTTTTCATTGGTATTTCAGTTTTGGATTAGAATGTAAGTGTACAGTTCCACCAAATCTTCTGCGAGCTAAGGGCCGGTTAACAAAATCGATAAACCAAGATGACGCTGTTACCACAACCAGTACCTAAACACGTCCAGACGTCAAAGTCATGTTGGAGGGAATTTAAAGAAGCTTAAACAAAGGTTACTTCCACTGTAACTGGCTACAGAGCCTCTTCAATTGAAATGGGTTCTTAAGCCATCCAAGATTAGAGGCAATTGAAATATCAAAGGGATAATTCACGAAAGTCCTAAGCATATGGAGCCGTCGGAAAATAATTTGGCTTCATCTGAAAGCGCCTGATAACCACTCGAAAGAAGTGAATTAAGCTATGCAAGTAAATTGAATAACTCATTTGGCGTAACCATCTTTCCTTCACAACCATTGGCCAATGAAAAGGTCAATTCCCTATCGATCACAGGAATCTTGGTTACACCTCTGCAAGCGTTGCAGTTAACAGTATTCGGAAAGAATACATCTCCTTTTATGTCTGGTACTGCAAGCATGCATTTAAAGTGAATCCTTTGTAAGAGAACGTGTTTCAATCCAAGAACCATTCCATTTTGGGTAGGAATCACCCAATATTACTAGATCCGCGGCAGTTGGCTTCTGGAGACCATTGAAAAGAATAATAGAAGTCCCCTTTTCCCCCCCCCCTGATTGCGTTCGTACCTCGGGCGAAACCAGTACCCTGATCACGTTGAAATGGCCTCACCCGCCCGGAATAGCGAAGTTTCCCAAGCCGGTGGAAACCAGCCCGACCAAAACTTGCTCTAGTCCCCACCACCTAGTTCGATTAACCACACTTCGTACAATTGACCAAGTTTTGATCGTTGATTCCCAACGGATCCAGATGCTGTAGAATAGGAAGTTACATCGCTGGAAAAAATTCAATTCCTCTTGTTCTCAGCTTACCAAATGTTGATCTGCGTAGAAGTAAATCCTTGTGCAAAAGGGTCAATAAGGTGGTTGTAATCAAGTCACGTAAATTTTCTCGTAAAGCGAAAAAGTCGAATCTCAACTTATTGGTTGAACCATACACCTTCCCATAACCAAATTCATTTCTGTTGAAGCTCTTGGTCTCAAAGTTAGGATTACCCAATCTGTTGCTAACTGCGTGAGTTGCGTCACCTGTCCCCGCCCCTTAACATCAAACGCTCTAGCGCTTTGTGCCTAGGAATATTTCGAGTTCTTATGGAGAGGGAAACCAGCAAAGTTACCGTAAGCAAAGTCTCATTTCAAATCATTTACCGTAGAAGAAAGTTCCAGTTGATAACGCTGAGACTAGAATAACGAGAAACGATGCCTCCTGGATAAAGGATTCTTCTATTCGGCTCCTAACAGTGAAGTCCAGTCATTTCTTGCCAGATAAATTCCAAATACAAGAAAATTAGAGTAAACCCAAAGAGTAACGTATTACAAAATACCCATTCTCGCTCTTCTTGTGTGCTGTTCCATAGTGCCCTCCACTAACGCACATTAACTGAAGAGTAGTGAAGTTAGAGTGTCTGAACAATCCATACCAACTGACCTTGAGAAGCTTACACCATACCTGCTCAAAATAATCAATGATCTTGAGATTACCACCCAATAGGAAATGACATTCCAAATTTTATCTTGAAATTTCAAGTCTTCCAATTCAATACTCAAAATCTTGATCAGATCGTATTTCTTAAAGGTTGATAGTTTCTATAAATATCCAGAGGTGGTTTGCCAAGCTAGAAGATGGTCCTCCTTTGTTGTATCTCAATTCCTGCTGCTCAGTGTAATGTATCCAAACCTATTCCTGTAAGTGACAGAGAAGTCGTCTGTGACATCCATATACAATGAAGTAGAATTAAAGAACGCTGAAACGTCCAAGTATCCACATAATTTTAACCAACGCAATTTGGTAACAATAATCAAATTACCACCTCATAATTAAACAGAGCCTATCTACTGATTCTCGAATGCGAAGTCCTTTCAAATCCACGACATCTTGAGTATACAGAACGTGTGCAAACACGGAAGGGATACCGTCCTGAAGACCTGAAAGAAACCGAATGAAGGCACATTTACTGGAGAGACTGAAGATCAGTGATCGCAAAATAGAATGAAGAGTAACCGAAGAGCTTAACAGTGACAGGCAAGAGTTGATGCCCAATCGAAATTAATACTTCTTCAGATTGTTACCGAGTAAAATCTCTTCGTCATCGGTGTAACCTGGAAACTTGCACCTGTATAACATCTTTGTCTGAACCAACCAGCAATCTGAATCGAAGTATTAGATACTAAGACCACTTTGAAAGATGCCGGTAACGGATCTTCATAATGCTTGTAGTCATACTAATAGGTGTACCACCACGATACCATCTACCCACAAACTGAGGGAACTGCCTCACGTACCGAAGCCAGAGGAAAGACATTAAGGTGAAGTTACTTGGATACCAGCATCTAAATCTCGGACGAAGTTAAGAAGAAGAAACCTGGTTTGCTGGAAACCGTTACCATATAGTAGTTTCCAATACGTAGGCAGCAGAAGCCCAGTATTGGAGAATAACGATTGGTTGATGGTTACTTCAGCAGAATTTTCTTTTGGAAGCACCAGATTTGGTAGTAATCCAGATACACCATTTCTGGTCCACTGAATCAACATAAAGAACAGTTGCTGAAGAGACCTTTCCAAAAACCTGACATAGATTCGATGTTTGTTTAGGAATCGTATATCCCCATAGAATCTGAAGAGGTGTCGCAGCCACCCTTGGGTGAAACCGGTTTGGTGTTGTTGTAACTTCTGTTGACATGGACACCATTGCTAACACGAATAGCGGCGTGTAGAAACGGTAGCAGAGAGTAGCCTTCTAATACCAATGTTGTACCAGAACCTGACATACCGTAGTAAGAGGTGATTCACAAACCTGGTACTTTTCCTTGCAATACACGTGCTTACGTCTTGCTCAGGACGATTTCAAGTTGATCGCTGCCTACGGAAGTAACTCCGTAACCGAGCGCTTCTTTTCTCTTTCGATACCGATCGCCGTTAAACTAACCACTTCGGATAGCTGAGTACGCATCGATTAAAGAGTTACATAATTACGGTCCCGATTACCGATTGACTCTTCCTGAACCTAAAGGCCACAAGAGAAATCAGGACATTGGATCCCGCAAGGTACGTGAATGGAGTAATACCTATTCCCAAAATCGTGTAGTACCCACTGTCCTTAACCTTTCCGCGAGGACGGTTGCACCTGGCAGACCTAGTCCATCTTCAAGTCTGAGATTACCTTGCCGGGTAACCACTCGTTCTGCGCTGACACTCATAAACTGAGTGTCATGGTGAATAGCGCAACAACCAAAGAGTAAATAAGCTTTCTCATAAGGTATTTAGTTAGTTGATACGTAATTATAAATTCCTTTCTGGCGAAATTCAATATCGAACTTAAACTTAAAACAAAAGACACATTTAAATTTAAAATTTTATATTAATAAAATGCTATTTTAAATAAAAATTCAACATATATTACTCTTGCATTATATTATTGTTTAATTTTAATAGCTTTATTAAACCCAACGGTAAATTCTTAATATAATGGGGTGGAAAATCGATTAATTCGGTTTTTGGTCCCTCTTTGTTAACTATTTATTAAACTGAAATCAAACTGATTTATTAACATTAACAAAACAATATTCCCTAGGATGTTGAAAAATGTAATTCAAATCAAAAAATGTTTTAATTCGATAAAATAAAAAAAATAAAATAATATTCTTGACTTGAATCAGCAAAAAAAAAAATTCACCTAAAAAGTCACTCTTTTTAGTTTATTTAGAATATTATCCCCTTTGAATTAATGCATCTATAGGTAGTAATTGGCAAAAAATGATTAAAAAAAATCTGTCAGGGTGAATTTTGCTAAAAAGAATATTTAAGTTTCCTGCCAAAAAAAAGTTAAAAAACAGGTTCAAAAAAATTTAAAGAAAATTAAATTTTTTTATAAGGAATATCGTAGAGTAAAGGCTGCAATCGTCTTCCCAAAAGCCAGCAAAGTCTTGAAAAAGTTATTGCGGTTTCCAAATAAACCCCAAAATAAAAATTGCTTACGGTTAATATTGTACTCTACCCAACAAATGGCAATCTACTCCATAGACTTGATAGTCCTGGTTACTCTTGTAGACCCAAAGGTGTTCCCCTTTCCCTGCTTTCCATACTCACATATGTGGCCTCCACCGCCAACATACCACTCAATCCTTCAAACTTCCCGGATATCCATGTGATGCTTCATAAAGGCAATGCACCAACCCAGCCTTTCCAACGAAAAATTATAAAGAGCAATATCCCGCCCCTTGGCTGTGAAAGAACTGTTTGACAGTCCCACCCACATTTGTTTCCACCTGTCACACCAAATCAATGGTATTATAATCCGCTACTTGAGCAGGACTAAGGTAGTATAATGGAATTTTGATTAAAATATATAATGAGTAAAAATAGAAAAACCCTAAGCCAAAGCTCCTTTTCATCACAAGTGATTTAGTTATTTCGAAAAATTAAACATATTTTTTCGGGGTATGCAATAATCTAATGGAATATCAAACGAATTCACTTGAATCTGAGCGATAGGCCTCAAAAATACTCAAGCCCGATTGATCACCTTTGGATTAATAGTAGCCCAAAAAGCTGGATACATAATACCCCTTTCCCATAGCCAATTCGTTGGATTTTGAGCCTAACGCCAAAAGCGGGCGAAATGCTTTGAATTTGCTCAGTTGAAACAGAAAACCTCGCCCAAGTTCATGGGGAAACAAGGGAATCCCATATCGGTCTTCCACGAATTACAGTCCTCTTTCTAACCAGAATGGTTTCCTATCTCGTTCGTCCGAATCACGATTACAGAAGTAAAAGCATTTTTATTCCTTACGATCAAGTAAGTCCGTATCTAAGGAACGTATTCAGCTACTTGAGTTTTTGAATGGAAAAAAGATGAAAGTGATCCAATCAGGATACTGGCTCACAAAAAACCCCTCACACTCAGCGATTTTTTCGGAGCCCTTCCTTGAGTTCAGCCTCAGATAATTGGTTTCGTTTTCTCTTAAAAAAACTCGAAGTTCAGCTTTACTGAAGGAAATCATGGCCTCCAATTACCATCCATTCTGAAAATCCCCAAGGGGTCAAAGCATATCCCATAAGTTTTTGGATCAAATCCTGGATCGCCAAGGTAAAACTGCATCATGTTTCACCACACGTTCTTGTGGACTTTCCACGCTGGTTTGACAAATGCCCTCGTAGGCTCTTTAGCCCGATCCAGGCTTGTACTTCCTGCCTTTCCCGGCTCCTTCTGCCTTTCGAAGCTTGGCACTCATTTTGATCAATAATCTTGAGCTCCTCACCTTCCAGCAGCAAAAAGAATCTGAAAGGCTTCTTCTCCAATTGAATCGCTTGAGCTCCCCTTTTTTCAAAAAGTACGGAAATCCACTTCCCGCTCTTTTCCATAAGGATTATCAAAATCAGATTCGCCTCAGGACAAAAAGCCTTCGTTTGTCAAAAGTAAAAATCCTGGAAAAGAATCTTAAAGAGGGTCCATATTCAATTTGTTTTCCATTTCTCGGACAGCAGTGTTATTTCAACAGCAAAAGCAAAATTCTGGGTAAATAAAATCGGAAAAGGAAATTCTCAAAATGTTTATACTTCTTTCAATTGAAGCCAAATAAACTACTTCGGCGGGACCGGCCTAGGTAGGAGATTAGGCAAAATCATCTCTGGGTAAAGTGGGACGAAGAACTAACAATTGGTAAAACCGTTCGGGATGAGTTTTTTAATCAACTCCTGCATTTTTTTTCAGAAAAATGAATAGGGTATTCATACCGTGGAAATCATGTGCCCGTCCGCTCGAATTCGCTCTTTCGAATTCCTTTTCCAAATAGATAAAAAATTGATCGTCTCTTTGGGAAATCTGCTTTTTGGGGGTTAAGCCCCAAAGCCCCCCTCCTCCAATTTGGAAGTGGGCAGAAGAAGCAAATTGGAAAGGCTTCGTGTTTAAAATAAGTTCGGATTGAATGACCGCTCAAAAATCTGCTTGAGTTTCTGCAGAAGCTGTCCATTCTACAAAACTAACCTTCTTCGCGCCGAAAAAGTGCATTCCACATACTTTCGAACTGCCCTCCCGCAAGAAGTGTGTAGAACTTGGAATAAGCGGTTAGGAAAATAGCGTCCGGAAGCAAAGGGCACGGACTTAAGAAACTCTTTGAAACTTTTTATCCAATTCGAAATCTCCAACTGCTCCTTTTGAATCTGAATTCCACTGATATTTTTTGCCTCCTAGTTAAAATAATTGGACCTCATCAAAATCATGATCTTCCGTAGCCATCCAGTACACGGGCACAATGTGCCCTATTCTGGATGAGACTCATTTTAATTTTTTGGCTAGATTAAATCGTAGAGACATCTCATATAAATAAATAAAGTGGCCCGGTGAATATGGTTTAATTTGATGTCCTGTTGATGACGTGAAGGTCTGCGGATTCAGCCAAACTGCTGAATGTTTTTAGAGACTGCTTCAGGAATTTCCATCCTTTCGTAATTGCTTCTTCAAGCTTTTGACTAGGGTTTGCTCGATTTTGAGCTTGGAATTTCTCTTTTCGATTGCATTCTTGAAAACTCCCCAACTCTGGCCTTGACTGTAATAAATGGGCCCAGAGAACGGCACTCATTTATATAGTCCAGAGAAAACTTTGAAAATTGGTCCGGGTTTTGATCGAGTTCAATGGCATGTTTTTTTCATGATTAGATAGATAGCGTGGGATTGGAATGGTCGGATTAAAATAAAGGATTTCGGCTATAAGTTTACTCTTTTTTTTAAAAAACCAGAAATCCTTAAATGTCAGCGGAAATTATCCTTCCCTAAAATCCATACGGAAAAACCATTGAGCCGAATTTTGACAAAAACCCTAGCTTGGCCTACTGTATTAATGCCTACTAACTATCATCGATTTCCTTCCAAACGGATAGAAGTAATTACTACTCACCAAGATCTCGGCAGTAAAATGCCGTTTTTAATCCTCCTCTACAAGGTCGGTTTCAAAGGATGAAATCTCAGGAAAAGACTGGCTTAGCACACTTCTTTGAGCATTTGATTGTTTGGAGGATCTTGCAAAATAATCCCTGTTTTTACCGAGAGCTTGAACGAGTTGGAGGCTCCTTGCAATGCCTTTACTAGCCCAGACCATTACCTAATTATTTACATTCAACGCTAACTCGGCTGCAAAATATTGAAACTGGCATTTTGGCTGGAGTCCTGATCCGAATGCTACAATTGAATCTCTCCGAAAAAACTATCGAACGCCCAACGGAAAAGTGGTTTTGGAAGAAATACAAGCAGCGCTATCCCGGTCAATCAACGCTACGGCGATCATTCCCACCACTTCGGAGATTTGGCTTTTGATAAGTCCATTCGTATAAGTGGCCGACGATGGGACAGCGAACTGAGGACATCGAGAATTTCACCACGAAACTGAGGGGTAGATTAGAAATTTTATCAAAAAAAGCCGATTATCAACTTCCAAACGCCATTCCTAGTATTGCGCCCGGAGCAGTGGACTCCAGATGAAATTCGTCTCTCTTCAGAAAAAATGGTTGGACCTATTCCAAGTAAGAATCGCAAAGAGAAAACTATCAAGAGATTCAAGATTCCGCCCAACCCGTAAAAAAGAGAAGGTTTATTCAGCCAAGTCACAGATGCAATTTACAAAGGCCTATAAAATGCCCAGCTAAAAATGGCCTGAAGGATTCCTTTTGCAGGCAGATTTAATCACGACGATTTACTGGCTCAGGAAAGTCCGCCATTTTTTGAACAAACTCTGGTGAAAATGGAAAGGTCTCTTTTGCTCTCAATAAAGGTGCTTAATATTTTGAGGTTCCGTAGACCCGGGATACTTATTTCCTCAGGTAAAATGAGAAAAGGAGTTCTTCGCTCGATTGGTGAGGACAGGCATCTGGGAATGTAAGTTGTGCAGCAATTCCATTTTAGATAAATTTCCTGATAATTCACTGACCAAAATAAAGAATCAATCCAGAAGCGATTAAGACCTATGAGTCCAAATTCCAATTAATCAATCGAGCGATGAATCTTGCTTACTATGCTCATTTGGGAAATCCAGAATTTGTATTGGCAGGAAATTAGTGAAAAATCAGCCCTGAGAATCAGCATTCGAATCAAGAGGAAATGGGCTAATAAAATATCTAAAAAGAAAAAATGCCTTCTGTGCTCCCACTATCAAATCAATAACCCCTCATGAATAATTTCAGAATAAGGATTTGGATAACGATGTCCATACAACTCAAAGAAGGCGTTTGACTTTTGGCTGGGAGAATAAAAGTAAACCCATGAAACAAAGGGGAGCAGTCGGAACATTCGCATGCCGGATGGTATTAATACCACGTCATCTGCGATCGCTCTTAAGGTGCTGCTAAACCTCAGAATATCGGTCATCACTTTTCGGATGCAAGACGCAATACAAAGGGATTGATAGTATAGGATCTTATGATCTGAGGTCCAAAGAAAACTGATCCCGGACACATGGATAAGAAGTTGGGAATAATTGACCTCCACTATTTGTCCTTCACTCCCAAAAATCAATGCCGCTCATATTCCAGCCAATGAAAACGTGCCCAGCTGTAAGTGACTGAATGTTTTTCAAGAAGGTGACATTCTATCCAAGAAGGCCACTACTACGGAAGCAAAACTTGGGGTTTGTGAAGAAAGAAGGGGTCTTCGGCCTATTGTAATTGTATTGATCTACGAAATATGAGTGAAGACTACGAATCATAGTGACCGAGGACGGGTCAACATTCCCCTCTATAATGAGTGCTAAAAGAAAGCTACCACAATTCAGGAAGGGGGCTCTCAGAGATCCATTCTATCTGCATGCTTTATGGGCCCTAGATTCTCATGGATGAATGAACAGTCTCCAAACAAAAAAATCCGCTTCGTTTTTTGAAGTGGTTTGGTATTTTTTTTT
>Ga0163217_1033096_pt1 | contig 15181 bp, 22 predicted proteins | sample SynspAceP_FD_185933 | JGI IMG/M metagenome (GOLD analysis project Ga0163217, IMG submission 185933) | Saline lake microbial communities from Ace Lake in Antarctica - Synechococcus sp. Ace-P (PacBio error correction) | ecosystem: Environmental > Aquatic > Non-marine Saline and Alkaline > Saline ...
ACTCACTCCCCCAACCCCAAAAAACAACACCAAAACCAACCCAAAATCCAAAAAATCAACCCACCAAAACAACAAAACCCCACACCCTCAACACTCCAAACAAACCAAACAACAACCCACCAAAATCCCACGAACACAACAACAACAAACAACAGCACAAAAAACCCCACAAAAAACCAAAAAACACACAACCAACACCAAACCAGCCTTCCCGCGCGATTGGCACGCCTGCGGGCGTCCGCCGTTGCCCGAGAATGACCGACTTTTTCCGAACGTTTTCCGACAAAGAGGAAATACGGCTTGACGGGGCTTCCGCTGCAATGACCCATCGTGTGACCGCTTTCTGATCAATCCCGATTTGTTCAGCGGGCCGCCACATCACGTAGAGATCCGAGACACAGTCAAGAGCTAACCATCAGGGCATGACGTGGCCGAATTGGTGGGGGGTGACAGACCGCGCCCCCAATGCGACCTTTATGAAATGATCTGGACCGCCGACCGGTTCTTTGCGCTGCTGACGGAACGGCTGGCCGTCCTATGAGCGCGTCATTCACCCTCGCCAAGCCCGAAACATTGGACCGGTTGGTCGCCCTTGTGGCCAGCTTCATGCCGAGACATAGGGATCGAGCAGACGGGATGACGACCGCCCACCCAACGGTCTGGCCCGGCTGCTGAAGGGACGCCTTACGGTGTTGCTTATCTAATTGGCTCGGCTCTGCAACCCATCGCTATCTCATCAATCACCTTCGGATGGTCGGTGGAAGTTTTTTGGGCGGTCTGGACGCAAATCATCGACAAATCTATGTGCGGCCCGGTGTGCGCGTCGCGGTAGTCGCAACCCGAAGCGTTGCTGCCGTACCGAACGCATTGGGCGGGCGGTGGTCCTGCGAGTGCGATCCACCTTGAGGTAGAGCGCGGCAACGAGATCGCGCATGAGCTGTAACCACCGTGCGGGTCTTTCGCCCTCGTGAAACTATATGTTCATGTCGCGCAAATTCTGACGCGGGCTTGGCCACAAAGGGCGCGTGGACCCTATATCTGCTGTTATGAAATTACAGCCCCCTTCGATAACAGCTATGCGGCGGTTGGCCCGATGGCTTTTTTCCACACCACGCACCACGCCGACCCTGTGGCCCGAACACCCAAACTGCTGGCGTTCAATCGCCCCTTTGGCCAAAACGCTGGGGATCACCCACGGAAATTCGTCCTGACGATCTGGCTTTATCTTCGGGGGCAACGAGGTGCCCGAGGGTTGGCCGATCCGTTGGCGCAGCGATTATGCGGGCATCAGTTTGGGCAACTATAATCCGCAGCTCGGCATGGCCGCCGCGATCCTGCTGGGCGAAGTGTTGGACAAAGCGGGATGCTCGGCGGACATCGCAGCTCAAGGGATCGGGGCCGCAACGCGCGTATTCCGCGTGGGTGGCGACGGGCGTGCTTGGCTGGGGCCGGGTGCTACGCAATACGTGGTGTCAGAGGCGATGCACGCTCTTGCAATCCCACGACACGTGCCTTGGCAGCGGTGCAAGCGAGAAGACGTGTTTTTCGCGAAACCGCCCTGCCCGGTGCCCGGTGCTGACCCGCGTCGCCGCAAGCCATTTGCGCGTGGACGTTTCAGGTGTTTGCCCATCGGGGCGAGACCGAAAAACCTGCGTCGTTTGACGATTACGCCATACAGCGTCACTAATCCGCAAGCCGATGGTCCTTTGGGATTGTTTGCGTGCCGTTTGGTGCGCCCAAGCCGATCTGATCGGCAGCGTGGGATGTCCGTGGGCTTTATCCACGGGGTCATGAACACGGACAATTGCGGCCATCTCGGGCGAAACAATCGATTATGGCCCCCTGTGGCCTTTATGGACGGCGATTCCACCCCAATGCGCGTTGTTCAGCTCGGATGACGCGCCAAGGGCGCTTGCCTATGCCAACCAGCCGCAGATCGCAGTGTGGAACTGGGCTCGCTGGCGACGTCGCTGTTGCAAGCAGCTTGAACGATCTGAATCCGTGTCCGCCGAAGCGACAGAGATTGGTGCACGCCATGCCCGCGCTGATTCGCAGAGGCCTGGCTGAAAACGCTTTGCCGCACCAAGTCGGGATCCACAACCCCCAAAGCCGAAGGAAATCCGCTCTGAATTGACGCGCTGCTGTCTCTGATGCAGACAAGAATGGTGCTGATTCACCAATGCTTTCCATGGCTTTCAGGCGATGCTGCAGCTGATCAGTTTCAACCGACCGGCGGTCCCTTTTTGCCAATTGCATGACGCATGGCAAGAACGTATCGCTAATCCGAGCCCCGAACCCCTTAGCAGTGATTAAGGCCGCAACCCTGGCGTGATCCCGCGCAACCACCGGATTGAGGCGATGATCATGCAGCCCGTCGCCGGCGATATGGACGCCGTTCCACCGACTGATCGCCGCCCTTGCCCGCCGTTCGAGGAAACTGACCCGAACTGCACCGCGCCCACAACGCAGGAAAATCGTCCCCCGCGACCTTCTGCGGCACCTAAAACAGCGGGGACGCGGCGCAGGTCGCCCGTTCCCGCACACTTGCACCAACTTTCCGGTGCGGGAACCCCCGCGATCTTTCAGTTTGTTTTGCTCGGCAAACCTGCAACAGACTTGCAGTCGGATCAGACCAGAAGGCTTACCGACAATGAGCTTGATGAAAACATTGGCCAAAGTGGCAATCGGCGGTGGCTGTGGCCAAAGGGCCAACGCCATGATGAACAAGAACAAAATCCACCTCCGGCCGTGCCACAGTGGCGGCGGCTTGGGCGGGTCCTGCTTGGCGGTTGACCAGGTGGCAACCGCACCGCGTCGGGGCCGGAGCGGCGGCGGCTTACAAGATATGCTTGGGCCGGGTGATGGGCGGTTCCTCGGGGGCCAGCCGGCGGCGGTCTAGGCGGATTGTTTAAACCAGTTAAGGCGGCAGCCGTGGCACAAGCTCCCTCAGGCGGGCCTGGGAGGCCTGTGGGGCGGTCTGGCCGGTGCCGCGGGCTCTTGGTGATTAGGGGCAAAAACCCAATCAGCCCCTGAACGCCCCGAGGCTGACTTCGGTTGCCGTTTTTGAACTCTCAATTCGACAGCAACCCCACGCCTGCAATCAACCCCCGTCGCGCGATCAAGAGGCGACCCGGCAAGCCCCTTATGATCCCCGCGATTGATCCAAGCGGCGAAAATCAGACGGTGTCCTTTGATGACAATGAACGCGAAAGCTGCTGACCCTCTGGACGAAGCTGACGCCGACGGAGGCGCATTTGTTTCAGGCTCAGATGGGCGGCACCAGTGGACGTGGATGCGTTGGTTGCCCAACGCCAGATGGTTTTGGGGCCGCAGATCTACGCCATGTCTCTGCTGGCGATCGAATCTTGATACGCAGGACGAGGGCGCAGTAATTTGCCAAGCTGGGCAGCGCCTATGGCATGCAAACTGATGAAGTTAATGAGATCCCTGAACAGATGGGTGTACCGTCGCTTTATAACCTGACGCGATCCGGTCTTACGCAGCAAATCATGAAACCTGACCCTCGCATCGGGTCAGGCTTTTGTTTTTTTGGTTCTGCTTTTCTTGGCGATCCGTGCTGCGGCGGAGATCAGGGCGATGGCAAAAGCCCCTTTGATCTTTGTCGGCATCGGGGTTTTCCAGTCCCGTTTTGACAACGATTTTGTTCTCTATTGACTTTCGCCAGCCCACGTTTAGGTCCATGATGCAAGCTACCAACCCTTCGGGCGAGGCGAACTTTATCGTTATGGAACTGATCGTGACGACCCTTGGGGCCCCCGTGAGCTTGGGCAATTCCCGCACGTTTTGCACATCGCCTTGATTCGCGGATCGCACCAGCATCAGCGTGTTCACCTCGCGTGGGAGCTTGCCAAAGCGGTCGATCAGCTCTGCATGCAAAGCCTTCAAGCCTCGACTTTGGTGGTCAGCCAGACAAGCGACGATTAGAGGCCCAAGACGCACAAATCCAGAATCGGCACATAGTCCCTCCGGGAATCAGCACCGGTACGCCCTAGAATTGATTTGCGGTGCCCATTGGCATGCGTCCGTCCAATCACGCCTTCCTCTCGCCCGACTTTGATCTTGGCCGATCGCGTCTCCAGCATGGATTGGTAACAGCTCAAAGCCACATCGCGCATCTGGCCGGATTGCTCTTCGGCCCAGCAAGGTTGCCGGGCCCCACGAATATGCCAGATCCTGTGACGCCAAACGTAAAAGCCCGCTCCAACGTGTCCGTAGGCTGCCCAATCATCCCGCAGGCGTTTTTCGGTCAGTGTGGTCAGCTTGGCGCGGGGTTTTTGGTTGTAAGATAGGCATAGGCGCGGGTTTTGGATCGGCCCACCTGCCCCTGATCTGATACGCTGCGCCAGTCGAACATATCGGCAACGGTGGCACGATCATTGTGGTTGGCCGTCGGAATATCAAGACCGGAATTCAACGATGGTGGTCGCTAGCAAGATGGTCCATATTTGCCGTCGTAAGAACGCGTTCATCCGGTCGTTCCAACTCTCGGCGGCCATCTGGCCGTGGGCGACAAGGTAGGTGAGCTCGGGCAGTTTGCCTCTTTTTTCAAGAAACGCCTCGAATTCTTGGACAGATCGGTTAATGCGCGCACCACGTAGAAGGATGCCAGCCGCGATAATGCTCGCCGCAAGCAGCGCTTCGCGTAAGGTTCGGCGTCAAATTCACTTGACATACGGTGGCGGATGCGCCAAACGGTCGACGGGCGGCGTGCCGATGAATCGACAGGTCGCGCACGCCCGTCAAGGCTAAGCTGCAGGGTCCGCGGTGATCGGCGTCCGCGGTGAGGGTCAGCACGTGATATCCGTGCGCATTCGCCCTTCAAGGCCCGCTCTTTGTGAACTAACGCCAAAGTGGGTTGCTCTTCGTCCGATGAAATCAAGCAGGCCGAGGTTCTTGAACTTGACGCTTTTTTCGCCAAGCAACGCATGAGTGCCAACGACGCACATCTCACCGTGGCCACGGGTCGATGCCATCGCGCGTGCGTTCGCCTCTTTTTGCGCTGACAAGCGGGACAAGCTTGGCGGTACTTCAGCGGGAAACCCACGAAAGCGTTCGGCGAAGTGATTTATAGTGGCTGCGTGCCAACAGGGTTTGTGGCGCAACATGGACACCTGTAGCCCGAATCGCAGCAACAAAGGCCGCGCGCATTGCCACTTTCGGTTTTGCCAAAGCCACGTCCGCCGCAGATCACCGGTCATCGGATTGCTGCTGGTCAGATTCGTTCCAGCACGTCCGAGATCGCGCTAAGCTGAATCATCGGTTTCCGCATTAGGGAAGCGTGCAGAAAACGCATCCCACATGCCTGGGCGGCGGATCCATCACGGGGGCTTTGCGCAGCGCACGTTCGGCGCGATGCGGATCAGCTTTGTCCGCCACATCTCGCGGATGCCGTTCCTTGAGCTTGGCCTTTTTTGGATTGCCACGCAAAACCGCCGCCAAGCTTTGTCGAGCAATCTTCGTCTGCCCATACCGCGACAGCAGTTTCAATATTTTCAAACGGGCAAATACAAGTTTTAGAGTTTTCGGCGTATTCCTAGCAAGCAAGCATTCGTTGGGCGGCACCGGCAAGCGTTACGACCTCCATCCCTTCAGAATACCGGCCAACGCCGTGATTTTCCACAATGCACGACCAGCTCACCGGGGCTCAGCGATTGGGTTTCAGTCAAGGAAAGTTTATCGGCACGGCGTTTGCGCCTTGGCAGAGGCGGATCAACGGGTCCCGCCAAGAATAATCCTGCTCAGAGATAACAGTCAGCTTTGACGTTGCTGCTGCCGCTTTCCCAGGGGGCCTCGAACCCGTGGTTCCACAACGCCCAAACCGCCAGAATTGCAGTCCGCGTTTTCCAATCCGCAGTGCCGTTCCTTGAATTGGCGATGGTTTCACCCATGCCTTCGTCTTCGATCAGGCGGTCAACCGTTCCCGGCACATCGGAATAGCTGCGATGACCACGGGGCCCGTCTTGAAGTTTCTTTTAAGATGCGTTGCTAAAAGCCCCCGAAAAGGCTACAGTTTTCCCTGTTGTCGTTCAGGTGCAAAGTTAACGACCCCAAACGCCCGCGCGCATCAGGCAACATTTGGTCCCGTCGGCTGTGGCAGCGCCCTTAAAATCACATGCACAGCGCTTGCCGATCAACGCCGGTGTTTCCATGCGGTTTATGCGGTCAGGTACAGCGCTTCGGCGGCGCGGGTTTATACACGCTGTCCATCTTTGACCGTTCGCCATGGCCAGCCTGTGCGGGTTTTTCATACTGGTCGCGGCGATGCTGTCATCCGTGGACAGGCGCTGCGCAGTGAGCTGGTCGTCCAGCGTGATCGTGGGCTTGCGGCACGTAATCAAACAGCGTCTCAAGCGTCTCGTGAAAGACGACATCCAGTGTTCGCGCACCCTGAAATGCTTTGCGGCCAGCAACTGATCGCCTGTACAGCGGATCATCGGTGCCGCGCGCCACCAAATTCCGAGTCCGGTAGTTCTTTGCGAAAACGGGTGATCGCGCTTTCGTCCAGATGACTTTCACGTGACGGGGGCCCAGTTCGATCAGTTCCAGCTTTTTCAGTGGTGCGCTGCGTGGCAAGGACAAGCGCCGCCGCGCCGTCCAGCGTGTCGCCAAATCAGATCAGCCCGCACGGGGCCAAGGTCACCGGGTGGAAAAAAATGGTCAATGACTGCCACCGCGGTATTCGCGTATCCCCGGTTCGGTTACCGTCGGGCTTTGGCACCAAATCCCATAACGCACACAACCAAACTCACCCCCGTAAATGCGGATTCGTCGATAACGGTCACCCACACGGAGGCGGAAACGCGGCATTTCGCAGCCACATCGCGTGCGGCACCCGTTGCGTCGCGGCGTTCAGAGAGGTGAGCAGAATGAATTGGTCCGGCAATCCCGTGCACCAGCCCTCCAACCGTCGCCATAGCGCTGCGCCGAAATATCGGCGTTGGCGACACACGGTGCATAGGGCAACACATCTCCAGCTCGGAAACACAACAACCGGCACATCCGGCGCGAAAAAGCGCTAACGCGGGCCTGCATCGCTGCCATGCGCTTGTCTTCGCGTGCATAAATGCAACACAGGCGTGCCACTTTTGCCCAGTTCGTTTCAGCACTGCCTGTTGCATCAAAGCCCTTCGGGGACGCCGGACAGCGGTGGATTTGGGATTTCTGTGAACCATCAGCAGTTACCTGTATCCGATTCGCGTGTTTTTCAACCGCCAAACGGACCCGTATAAAGGTTTTTGATACAAGTCCCCCACTCGATGTGACGAAAATAGAGAACATTGCCGAATGATCTGGGTGTAAAGACGGTGACGGTTCAGGCGTTTGATCAGCCGTTCGCCGGTGGCGGAATCTTCGCGAATTTGGCTGCGCGGTAAGACCGCTCGAAAGGCCAACCAACGATAGCGGAAACGCCAGTAAGCAGCCACCGCTTTGGGCGAATTCAAAGTTGTAGAATATCGCCAGTGTAAACAGCATCGTCATGAAAAAGCAGTTAAGGCCTAATAATCCAGATGCCTGACACTTGTGTGATATAAAGAATACCGGTTCCATTGGATGGCGGGCCAAATCCTCGAGGTCAAGAAGCGCCTGTTTCCGCCATTTGCGCGTGCCCCGCAACACCAAATCAAAGGGCAACGCCCAACACCCAATGACTTGGCGCGACGACCAAGACCACAGCTACGGGCATCCAGTACCAACAGGTTGGAGAAAGATCGGCATGTCGATGACTTTTCAAGATTGTCTGAATAGAGGGTCCAAGGTGCGCTCGTCTTTTGAGTGGAAATCATTTGCGTTCAGAGTGCTTGCCGCTACAATCACTCAGTCCAATAACGACGGTCAAGCGGATTCCTAGCCTTGAGCCGTGCAAAAATACATGCAAGCCTTGCGTCAAAGCATCTGAGTTTTTACATGAGACGCCAACAAGCCCCCTTTCCCGCCCCCGCCTGCGTCCGTAAACCCGCCAATTCCGAAGGTGTGCGCGCCTTGGTGGCGTGGAAAACACAGTTGTCCTCTGGGGGATTTGATCTGGCCGTCTTTGTGCGCAGCCGGCGACGGCATGGAAGAGCCGGTGCCCTCTATGCCCGGTGGTCTATCGTCGTAGCGTCGACAAAGCTGGTCGAGGCCCGCTCGCGAGGCCGCGGATCATTGGTATCGGGCCCATGTGCTCTTTCCCTACACCGAATCCGAGGACCGGACAGAGGATAAGTGTGGCCGGCGCGGTGGATCCGCAAAACAATGCCAACGCGCCATTCGTGCGATGCCGCAAGGCTGGTGCCGGATATGGTCCATCATGACGGATGTGGCGCTGGGATACCTATAATATCAATCGGTCAACGATGGCCTTTGGTCGAAGACGGTATCATCGTGAATGCATCGTACGGTCGAGCGCTGGTCAAATGTCGCTGCCAGGCGGATGCGGGCGCGGATATCATCGGAACCGTCGGATATGATGGACGGGCGTAAATCGCCGCGATCCGCGCAGGCCTTGAAAGCGGCCAACATTCGATGTGAATGTCATGAGCCGCCGCGAAATACGCCTCGGCGTTCTAGCGCCGTTCCGCGATGCCGTTGGTGCATCAGGCGCACTGACCGGCGACAAAAAGACCCTATCAAATGGATTACGCCAAACAGTAACGAGCGTTGCCCTGATTGAAACGTGACCTGCGCAAGGGGGCCGATTATGGTCATGGTCAAAACCCGGCATGCTTTACGTTGATATCTGCACGCGTGAAATCCCAGTTTTGGGCGCCCCACTTTTGCTATCAGGTGTCGGGGGAATACAGTCATGGTCAAGGCGCGCTGCGCAGAAATGGCTGGATCGACGAAGAACGCGTGATGATGGAAAGCTGATGGGCTTTAAGCGTGCGGGCTGCGACGGGGTGTTGACCTATTTCGCCCCTGCAGTGGCCGCGGCTGATGAACGGTTAATTCAGCCTTCTTACGCGGGTAAATCACGGCAAAAACGTGGCAGAATCATCGGCCGATTTAGGGCCCTAAATCCGTGACACCGCGGGTTTTGCTCATAAGAATCGCAAGGAAACCGGATGAACCGGTATTGGATAATTACTAGGCAGAATACTATGACAAACAACACTTTTCTCGGCGCCGGGCTTTTGCCCTTGGGTGCGAATTGCAAGCGCGGTGCCCCGTTTGCGGCATGTGGGCAACGGTGTGGGGCAGCGTGGAGCGGGAATGATCGATGCGCGTGTAAGAGCGCGACGCTTGGACGCGATGGTACCGCCCTATCCCAACACGCGGCGCAACTGGCCGATAAATGAACGGCATGCTTGTGATCGCCGCTGGTGACCGAAGCCGGGCTTGGCTTGGCGGGGCCTATTGGCCGTGGCGCCCTGCAAGTAAACAATGTGACTGTCGATTAATTACTCTGTCACCAAAGGCTAACTGGCGGGCTGCAAATTGGGGCGCAGCAATATGCCCACGTGCTTGTTCTTTATGACGCGAAACGCCCTAAGCGGATTTCCCGCCGCTCCCTGGTTGGGCGTGCGGGGGCCGATGCTGGAATAGTGTCATCTCGGACCGTGGCGCAAAGCGTGAGGCAGACACGACGACCGTGCTTTGCCCGTCGGGCGGCGGGTGTTCGGCCGCGCGCCGGGTCTGGCGTCGCTTGGCGCGACGGCTCCGAAGGCACCAAATACTCGCGCATCATTCCCTAAGGGATACGCCCGACCTGCATCTGTGCGGGTCGGGCCAGCTTTTTCCCTACCCCAAAGCGTCAGTCGTTTGAAGCAGCGCGCGACGTATCCCAACGTCCGCCACCCATTTTTCTGAACTTCTTTATAGAACTGGTCGTACAGCGCCGTGACAAGGCAGGCCTCGCGTCAATCTCGTTTGCGCAGTGTCCAGAGCAAATCCCCAGATGCCTTGCGGCATCGCATCTACGGCCGACCCGTGGTCGAATTTAATCATCGCAGCATCGTCTCGTACATCGGTTGGCCACTGCCAGCTGCGCAGCGGCACCTTGGCTGATCACCTCGACCACATCGCGCCCGTCCAATCCGGCCCTTCTGGCGAAATGGAGCGGCCCTCGGCTCAGGCCTTTGGGACTCTAGACGCGGCGATGGCGATCTGGTTACACATCTTGGTCATTTGGCCGGCACCGCTGTCCGCCCAGGCGAACCGGCAGATTTTGGGCGTAGACTTCCATCAGGGCACGCTCCTTCAAACGATAGCGCTGGAGTCGCCGCCGCACATAATTCGACAAAGTTGGCATTCTCGGCGCCCGGCTTGACCGCCCGAAATCGGCGCATCGAATAAAGCTGAATCTGGCCCCGCAGCGCAGCCGCATGTAATTCGCAGCGTGAACGGCCGCCGATAACGGTGGGTGTGGTTCGGACAAAGATCGCGGCCCTCGTCCATTCCGCAAAGGCGCATCGTCGCCCAGGAAAACGCGACCGCAAGAATCAATCATCATTGCCGCACGCAGGAAACACGATTTCCGCCCCTCTGCGGCCGGCCTTTGGGCCGTTTTCGGGCCATGGTACCGCTATAGGGTCCTGCGCCCATGTGGGGCCTTTTCTGTGGGTGGCGGTTATAGACGGTCACGTCAATGCCCTGCTTTTGGCAGATGTGGGCCGGCCTCGGCCCCCCCATCACAACCCAGTCCAAAAATGCGAAGTTTTTGTCATCGTTTTTTCCTTATCATTCAGTTTGCGCCTATTGCCTGTGGGGGAACCCTATCAATCCCGCGCACATTGGTCAATTGCGTCCCGGATATTCCCAGGAGCGTGACCATGGCAGTGGTTGTTTCGGTTGGCCCTTGATGCGAATTGGCAACGGCTATTGTGGGTGATCGCGGTTGATTGGTGTTTGGCGCGGGGCCTACTGGGCTCCGCCTGGCGCGGTCGCTGCCCCGATTACGACCGATACGGTTAAGGTGGCCAACCTCAGCGCCGAAGGTAGAGATCGTGCGTGACAACGCCAATGTGCCGCATATCTTTGGCGAGAATGACCGCGATGTCTTCTATGGGCTTGGTTTCGCCCAAATGCGCAGGACCGTCTGTGGCAGATGATTACCATGCGCCGCACGGTTTCAGGGGCGCCTGTCAGAGGTGTTTGGCTACTGCATAACCGTGCGCATTGACCGCCTTATGCGCCGGTTGATCTTATACGTTGTCCGTCCAGTCGCTCAGGCGCTCGACCCCACGACCCGTGCGGCGTTGGACGCTTTACGCCGCTGGGTGAAAATGCCCCCGTCTGGACCAGATCAAACAAAGAAGAGCCTTGGGCCGTGTGCCCCTGAAATGCTGCTGTTCGATTGCCCCTGTTGCCCCTTGGCGTGCGGCGGATTCTGTCGCATTGGGTCAAGCTGATGGCGCTAACAACTGTCGGGCCATCTAGATGCGAGGTGAAACGTGCGCCGCACGTCGCTTGCCTGCGATCAAGATCGCTGGCCGAACAATCCTACCCGACGCGGCCCGGGCAGCGTATCGCAGCTGTGCAGAACTATGCCGCAACTGGCACGGGCCTGCCGCAATTTGCAGCAAACCATCCGCTTGATCCATCCCCCCTGTCGCCGTTCAAAAACCTTTGCACTGCGGGCGCTTTCAAACGCTTGGCCGCCGGCGGCGGGGATCGCTCTGCCTCGGGGGGGCGCTGAATCGCCAATGACACCGCATTGGGCTCACCGCACGACCATGTCTGGTACCTTTGCGCGGCTTTGAGCTGCAATCGGGTGGTGTCATCGGCGCACGATCCCCGGCATCCGCAGTAGTGCTGACGCGGCCGCAGCAGTGCGCTTGTTTGGGGCATCACATCGTCCTACGGCCGATGATCAAAGGAGTCTATATCGTTAAGAGCTGAACCCCAATAACTCAGAGGAATCCGCCCCCCGACGGGTTCAAAAGGTCGCCCAAAACGCGCAATGCAATCATCACGCGTCAAGCGCGAACCCCATCACGCTGACCCTGCGCTGGACGACAACGGGCCGGTGGCTGCCCCGCAGCCACTATAACCTGGCGGCAATACACGCCACCCAGGCCCATGTCGCGGCGCTGAACTGGAACCGCGCTTGGACCCAAGCCGTACACGTCGATCGCCGCCGCGATGCAGCTGATGGAGAGGCAAAGAAACCCGTCGAGGAAGGGATCGCATCTGGCGAGGGCCTATATCGCGCCCTCGCAAAACCTGAAAACACTGGGTGGTGTAAACACGATCCGCGATGAAAACATCGGCGTGCTGCCTGCCCGTGAATCGGGGCGGCCCACCAAAGCCAAGGCGGATGCCCACTCCCGGGTGGATCGGTGCCAAACCGCTGGCCAAAGGCCGCTTGCCCATAGCCGCCAATCCCTCGAATTCCTCTCGCCTGCGCGGCGGGATTCTCGGAAATACGAACAACAAAGCCGTCGCTGACCGGCCTTTTCCAACACGTGTCCTTCCTTTGGGGCGATACCCAACGTATCCGCGCTGGCGAGTCTGATGCCGCGCGCGGCAGGTTCCACACCCGTGGAACAGCTTTATCGAAGCGCAGCTTGATACGCGTCAGCTTTTACGGTCCCGTCTTTGCTCCCGCTGATCGGTGCCCGAACTTTGGTTCACGGGCGGAAACGCGCGTGCCTCAAGGCAGCCTGAACGTCAACGCGCAGCGGCGCTTACCCTGCTGGCAGGCTGTCAGGAGAGATGAGGCGAACACCTGCCGCGAACGCTGATCTTATGCGGCGTGGGTACGCGGCTCCTGGCAAGAACGCCCCTGAATCCAGGATGAACTGGCCGCATTGGCAACAGGAATTGACCACGTCGATCCGCTGTTCATTGAACGCGTTTTCCGCAAATTGTGGAACGGTGCCGCTTGGCCCTGGTGGCGAATATCTTTGAATCCGCGCCGAAAGAGACGCTGGCCCCGACATGGCGCGTCTCGCGCTGGACGATGCGCTGGTCCTGGATCGATGAAACATGGGGCAGCAGCTTTGATCCCTGGCGGTGGGGCGACGCGCATCAAGGCGACCGCACGACCACCAGACCTTGGGCGACCGTGCCCGTGCTGCGCATATTTCATGAAAACATCCGCCAGTCACCTCAGGGCGCGACAACACGCTGCTGCGTGGCGCACACCGGGGCACGGGGCCCGGATCCTTTCCGCCAACGTGCGCACGGCGCAGGGTTCCGTCGGCGTCCTATGACTTCGCCGACCGGATTCATCGGGTATTTGGTCACCTCTACGGGGCAGTCGGGGCAACTTCCTGTCCACCCACTACGACCGATCTGGCAAAACAGCTATGGCGGCGCGGCGAATACATCCCATGTCGCCTTGAACAAGATATCGCCGCGCGCGCCGCCGTTGGCATCACCAAGCTGATAGCCAGGAAGACCCCATGAACGCGTTAAAATCCTGTTCAACAAACCTTTTGGCGTACTGTCTCAATTCACTGATAAAGGCACCGAAGGATCGCCGCGCCGCCGACTTTGTCCGCCTATATTGGACGAAAAAGGGTTCTTCCTGCTGGTCCGGCTCGATCGTGATAGCGACAGGGCTTATGGTCTTAAACCGACAGCGGCCCGTTCAGGCCGCGCTTTCGCATCCGAAATACATGCTGACCAAACGCTATTGGGTTCAGGTGAAGGCCACTCCGGATGAACAGGCACTTAGCGCTCTGCGCAGCGGTGTGATGCTCCAAAGACGGAAAACCGGCCCGCAAAGGCGCGGCTGAATGCGACTGCCCGCCGCGACCCGCTTTGGATCGCGACCCGCCTGTACGCTTTTGTAATCCGTGCCTGAACGCATGGCTCGAAGATTACCATCACCGAAGGCCGCAACCGTCCAGGTTCCGCCGCATGACAGCGGCATGTGGAATCTGCCCGACACTCCGGCCTCATCCGTGCACGTGTCGGAGACTGGGAAAACTGCACAAGCTTCAACCCGGCGCTTTGGCGCTTTTTCATCGAGCTTGGCGCGTTAATTCCCAAATGGCCCGAAATCCCGGGGGGCTGGCCGCCCACTTGAAACTTCGCGCCGGTACGTCAGGAAAACCGCGCGGGCCCACACCCCGAGCGTGGCAGAGGTGCCGGTCAGCACGCAACCCCCACGTGAAATCCGTCGCCACCATCTGGGCCGTCCAGTCTTTCACGTGGCTAGGTTGGTGAACTGCATAGGTGCCCATACCAACGCGCCGATCAGCGCGGCATTAACCGAACACCCACAAGCAAGCGATTTATCCCTTGGGTTATCGCTGGCAGCTACGAAATACCGCAGCAGCTCCGCATGTAGAAAGCATAGAAATACAAAGGCGGGTAGAAGCCGGAACTGTTCAATGCAACAAAGGACCGATATCGCGCTAAAAACCGGTTTGGATCAGAATAGCTGAGCCCCAGAAAATCAAGCGCAGAAAAATCGCCGAAAGGTCAGTACTAAAGGATGATCAAGCTCATCGGGTGCTCCTGAAAAATCACGGTACCCTTTGATATGCGGCAAGCGCCCGAAAAAGCGAATTTTGGCGGGCGGCTTTTTGCTTAAATTTGGTTGGCTCATCAAGGCGTTGGTATTGGCGCTTTCTTGCTGGGCGGACCAGCGTTACGATCAGATGAACCCGTCTTCGGTCTGGGGTTTCCTCGTCACGACGTTCCTGTTCGAACAGCCACGCCGCGCTTTTTTTGCCCATCGGAAAAAAGGCCAGCCGTCAGCTCTGCCTCGCGTAACAGCCCCCTGAAGCGCTTTCGGCGATGAACCGCTTTGCAGCTCGTCAGCCCCTTCGCCCGTGATGGCAGAGAATGGCAAGCACGCCCTGTCCATCACGTTGCGCACGGGCGGCACGGCCGTCGGGCGCGTCGTCATCAAGCTGGTCAAGCCTTGTTTTCCAAACTTCAAAACCTACGGGTGTTCTTTGGGCATGGCGCCAATGACGTCAGAATTATCCGCGCACGTTTCTTGAGGCCTGGCTCTCTTTTTCTTTGCGGCTATGAGAATGTCGCGCACGTGGCAGATTGATATCCGCCGGCAATGCACCTCTGCCAAGCGTCCGCGCGGAAGCCGCGACCAGCTCGGTCGCAGGTCAGAGTAAAGCCCACGGTATCGCTGAGGATAATCTCTGGCCCCATCGGGCATAACACAAGGTGCGCTCGTTCGGGTCCAGCGTGGCTAGCTATGTCCTTGCCATCACCTCGGGCGGGCCGGTCATGGCGAATTGAAAGCGTCGATTTACCGGGCGTTGGT
>Ga0163217_1054167_pt1 | contig 15179 bp, 16 predicted proteins | sample SynspAceP_FD_185933 | JGI IMG/M metagenome (GOLD analysis project Ga0163217, IMG submission 185933) | Saline lake microbial communities from Ace Lake in Antarctica - Synechococcus sp. Ace-P (PacBio error correction) | ecosystem: Environmental > Aquatic > Non-marine Saline and Alkaline > Saline ...
TAGAGAGAGATTTCATGGCTTTCAAACAGAACGTGGGAACACCGCTTTTTGTGAAAACTATTCTCAATCTGCCCCAGACATCTTTCCCCCTTGAACGCGCTCGGCCCCCTTTCCTTCGACCCCATTGGGCGGCCCGGGGGCCCCCGGGCGTCCCCCCCCCCCGGACAAATGATGGATTGTCTTTGGAAAAAGTGCCGCCCCCACTAGGTCCGAAGGCCGCCGCAGGGAACACTGCGCCAAACTTGGCGTGTAAATCATGTTGGCGTTTCTCCAGTTTACTCAATCAAGTGGTGCTTGATCGGTTTTGGTTCTCGGTGTGACTTTTTCGCGCATCTCGTTTTTCTCGGTATGAACCTCTTTTTGTGCCAAAGGCGCCGGCGGTTGGTCTTTGCGCTTTTCGGATCGAATGCCATGACGTCTTGTTCCGTCGCGCCGATGATGACCGCGCCCCGAGTTCGGGGTCCGCCTTCGGCTTGTGAAAAGCGCCCAGACACGAGCCTGGACTCTTCCGAGCTTGCGTTCGAACGTGATTTTTTCTTTTCTTGGACAGAATCCCCTTTGGATGCGGAATTGCTTTTGGCCAGTTTGTCCTTTGGGTCCTTTATGGACATGAGGGAAATTTAATCCGGCGGGGACGATCCGGTGGCTTCGGCACTGTAGCCGTAACCGATTCCTTGATACCCGCTTCGCCTCCTTTTGCGGGCATCCCGCGCAGGAATCAAACTGTGGTCGTTGTCTCTTTCGATGAAATTGTGGCGGTCCTTGCGCGCGTATCCGAGCGTGGGTTAATGGGGCTGCAACGCTCTCCGCTCCAGACTACAGTTCTCCACAGGGTACCTCGTCAATCTACGGAATCATTCTGGCCCCGATTTGATCGTACCGGAGCCTCCTCGGCAGATCTACGCTCGAGAAGTTCATGCCGCCAGCCGCCGCTGGCTATGGGGTGTGCGCACAGCGTGTTCGGCGGCTGAGAATTAATACGATCCGCCTCTTATAGTGGTGGTGTTTTTCGGAGCAGAGTACGTGGCCGTTGGCGGCCACTTCGGGCTGCAAACATCAAAACCTCGGAGCTCGTGATGAGTCCGAATATCAAGCGGCGGTCGTATGGTGCTGTCGAGATTTACGGCAATGCAGTTCCGCTTTTCACGCCTGGTGTCTGCCGTGCGGAAGCGGATCTATAGCTGCTCTGCCTGCAGTGACTTGATCCACGGAGAGATCTGACGCTGCACCGGAAAGCTCGTTGGTCGCTGAAAACGGTGACTCAAGCGGCTGATTTATTATCCCTAAGTCGCCTGATTATGTCGCGTGCTAGACTCAGTCATTTTCAGGTCGAGCAGCATAGCCAAAGTATTTCTATCGCATGCCGCGTGATCGATCCGTGATTCTCGGGGTGCCCAAACTTCACTAATGACGTGCCGGACGATCGCGCCCAGTCTCAAACGCTTCGCATACCAACCCGTTTGGTCACAGCGTAAGGTGGGCCAACAACTGCTACAAGGCACGGTCAGACCACTCGCGTTGGCTCGGGCGCCGCCACTCTCGGATGTTGCGCCCGGTCAATGCGCGATTCGCCCTGCGTGTGAGGAATCGGTGCTCGGTTGTCACCGATCGAATTCCCAGATTCAAATTCAGACGGGTGTTCGGCCGGGACTCTTGGATACGGAACCTGAGGATCATATCCAGGGGAGCGTGAGTACGCCTCGACTGAACGCCGAGCAGTTCGCTAGCTCAGCGCGGAGCACGAGTATAGCGGGTCGGACAGAGCAACCGCGAGGTGTGCAGCGGCAGTATCTGGCGAGCGGGCCGCCGCGCAGCACGCCACAGGCGCCACAATCAGTCGCACTGTTTGCTCGTGACTGCGTAGGCGACCTGACTCGCCCTCAGGAGAAATACCCCGGAGTATATTCCGACATACCAATCAGCGGCATATGCAATTGCGAGCTAAACCGCGCGCCCGTACCGTGGCCGGACGAGGTATGGGTATCAGTTCGCCGCCCGTGAGTCCGCCCGACGTCCCTTCGGCCAGGGACATCTCATAGCATGCCAGCCTTGCGCCGCAGCTCTTGGGCCACGCCACGTCGGGGCCCAGTTTTCCATCCTTTACATCATTCCAGAACGAACCCCGCAGGTCCGAAGGCGGCCGTTCGTCGTTCCAGACGGATCACGCCCTGCCGCGATTTCAAGCGCCGCTCCAATACCCAGTCAACGGATCATGTCGCCAATAGACGACACCCGCACGCCACGGGCGTGCTTAATACGTCGCCGACGTGAAAGGTCACGCGGCATAGGCAGATTGTGTCCAGAGGGGAAGGGGGTGTGCGGGCGTTGTTTGGGCGCTGGTTACCCAGCTTTTTCATCAATGTTCATGTGCTACGCTTGTCGGCGTCAGTCTGAGGTGTGCGGCCTGAGTGTGCCAGGGATGCCGCGTTCGGCAATGGCCGGATAGTTCAGGCAAAAGCCGTTCAATGCGCCGCGGATGTTGTCGGGAATGGCGGTCCAGGTCAAGCGCCCCAACGATGGGCGTTAATAAAGGCCGTGAAGCCGTATGCAGGCATATCTGGGCAGAGGTCGAGGGTTGTGCGTCACCACAGAGGCATAAAGCTGTCGCCGGCCGGGCAGCATGGCCTCTGGGCTGAGGCGCTGCGAACGCCGATTCAGGTTCAGAATCCAGCCGCGCATCAAGTTTGGCATTAACTCAGAAATTTCACCTCTCGCAATGATCGGAGGGCAGTTTGGGCTACGCGGCACAGAGACTGGATCTGAGGACACTGCTGATCAGACGTTTCAGGAGGGCTTGCAGATGAAAGCACCCAGATAGTGTGGAAGGAAGGGATTGAGGCACTACTCTATAACGCCCGCGGACGTGTGAGAATAGCACGCCACCGTTGTTCGCAACACATTAGGGAGCTCGCGGATTTCACAGCGTCACCGGGCCCGCACAGCATTAATTGACATGTTAACCGAGACGCAGAGCCCGAGGGATAATCGCTATGTTCGTCGTCACGATTACGGCAGTTTCAAGCAAGTGATCCACGTCGCGATTATTCTTAACCTCGTAGGATCGCCATAAGCACTTGGGTCCGCGCCGGGTGGCCGGTCTCTTTAGCACCAAAAGGTTCGGCAACGCTCCATTGCCAGCGTTCAGGCCGCAGCGTAAATCGGCGTCTGGGCGACTGATTTCGCCAGCAAAAGGGAGTCAACCGGTCACCGTGTCAAAACGGCCACACTCTTGAGGAGGGGTTCAGCGCAGCGCGAAGTGCCGGTAGGCATGTGGGTCGGACTCGCCAGTAGGAATTATGAGTTTTCATTTTCTTAACACCTCGGCGTCCCGTCGGAACTTCTTTTCTGGGGATGGTCGGGCCCCAGTGCAATCCCGGGGGATATATAATCATCCTGGCCAAGGGGGCGCCTCCATGGTCTGGGCGAAATTTTTTTTGGGTTAAGTTGCTGGGGGCGGGGGGGAAACGAGGGTGCCTTCGGGGAACATGAACGGGAGCATCGGTTATTCCGATCGGAGGCCCTTTTCCGGGCCCCTTGGAGATCGCGCTGTTGGGAGCGCCCCCGTCCGAAAGGGGGCCGTTGCGGGGCTCAGATGGGCTCCGGGGTGGGGCATACCATCCATATGGGGGTGCCACGGGCTGGAATGGCCGGGGCCTCTCGGATTAACCGCCCGTGTTGGGCTTGGGCATACGGGTATTGGCCTCTGGTAAAAAACTTGGGGGCCGCATTTTGGCCGCTAATTCGGGGATCTATGAGTTCTTGTTGATATACCAAGGGAGTCGCGCTCGACGCGGATAGGTTATACCTCGGCGGACTACCTCTACTTAGCGCGCGAATAAGACCGACATATCCGGATGTTCGGCCGTGTCGCGTCACTCTCTTCAGACGGGTCGGCGATGGATCCTCGTAAAGATCGGACTCGGCTTCTATGTAATGATCTGCGGAATCAGTCCTCACCGCGTCCCTACGGGGCAGTAGGCTCATGTTCTCCTGTACATCGCGCGCGGTAGTTCGGTGGGCGCAGGCCATCTACTACTTCGCTGGTGGCTGTATGCCAGTCTCTCTCCGTCTTATAGCTCATATACGTCGCCGTCTATATCATACCGGTCCCACCGGTACTCTTAATTATTCTCGCGGCTCGGTAATCCTTCGTAGACCTCTCTATTTCTACTGTTCGCTCCGATCATCGCGGGTTGGCCATTCTTCTGCGTTGTGGCCTCCCCGATGGGGCCCCCTCCGCCCGGGGCCGCCTCGATATTTCTGGCCATGATGGTTTTTCCACGTTCTACATAGACGATTCTCTCTGGTTCCTTGATTCTTCTCACCGCATTCTTATTATCTTGTCTATCTTCTTCATCATTCTGTGATTCTTCTGATTCTATATCTCGTGTAGTATTCTCTTCTTTATCTCCTTGTCTGTCGTGAGCTCGGTGGCGGCGGAATATAGGGCGACCTCTCTGGCGTGTCGTACGTATCCGGCTCGTAAATCTCTGTTCCCTCTATGCCTGCTTGTATATTATTCTAGCTCTTATATATCTGGGGCTCCTCCTGTCTGTCGGTGTATCTTGTAGCTAGGTCACATCCTCGTCTGTCGGTCTCTGTGCATATATATGGTATATTTATCTGGTGTTCTGTCGATCCTGTTGTATCTAGTCTTATCTCTTATATTTCTCTCTATTCTATCTGCGTTCGCAGTTCATGTATCCGGTTGTGGTGAGCAAGTCCGTCGCCTCTCTCTCTCTTCTCTCTACTTCGTGTCTGGGTCCTCTCATGTCCTGCCTGGCTACTCGTCAAGTCTCATGCGTAACTCCCGTCTCTGTCGTCATCTATGTCTTGTGGTCTTACGTGCTCTGCGCGTCGTATGCTCCTCACACTGGTCGTTGCACTGGCTCGGTCATCGTAATTCGCGCTGGGACTCTCAGCTGCGCAGCCGATGCCGTAGGTCTGGTGCTGTAAAGGCTACCTCTCTGGGTATCTCTGTCTATATCTGTTCGTCTACTCTTTATCGATACGTCGGTTTTCGGGATGCTCTGGGCGGGTAAAAGCCGGGGCTGCTGGAGCCTCCAGGCTCGTTATCGCTATCTCTTCGTAGAGGCAATGTAATTACATTTTTTTTGGTGGGGCTGTCCCATCGGGGGCCGCCTTGGGTGGCAGGTCACTCAGGGTCCTCGCTATGCGTCTCTCGTATATATATACATCGGGCCTCCGGGAAACCGGGTTGTGGTCGATGGGGTTCATCTCTCCGGTCTCGTCTTTATCCAGGTGTTAGGCTCTCCTTGGGTTACCGTCCAGGGCGGCGTTGTTAGGATATTTTTTTATCTCATGTCTATCTACGGCTCTGTCTCAGTGGATCGCTGGCGATGCTATAAGGCTCGCTCATAATCTCTATCATCATACAGTGTGGCGTAGCTCTATGGCGATATAAATTAATAATTACCGGATCTCTTGTCTCATGCTGATAGGCTCTATTCCGGGGGGCGAGGGGCTTTCGCTTTGGTTTGTTTACTCCTGGGGCGCATGGTCGTAAGACCGGATGAACTGCGCAGTAGCTTTGCTTCTTTCTCCACTCCCTTCACACAAAGGCTTCGTCGGATGGCTCCACGCAAGACCGCGCGGATCTAGGGCACCTCGTATATCCCGCATTAAAGATGGAGCTATTGATTTCGCCAGGCTGCTTGGTGTCGCGGCGGATTTGCCTCCCTGACATTGGAAAGCCGCTTTAACGACCCGGGCAACCCCTGCGGTGAGACAACTATTGATTTGCGGGATGTGGCCAGCTGGTTATCGCTGCATGCACTGCAACGGGCTGCTGCTTTCATGTCGCACTCTATCTCGAATGTCGAGGTTCTCGGGATCTTCCCGCTCAATTATCTTTGTCTCTCGATTTCCCGTGGGTACCTCTGAATTATATTCTCATTCTCTATCTGTCGGGTACCTTGGCGGCCGCGCAGTAACGGGAAACGAAGATTCCGGGCGCGGCCGCCGAAGATTTCTAAGTGCGTTTGGGGTATATCTTTCGGGTTGGGACCGTGCAGCCTTTGGTTACCATTCCCTCTCGCAATCGCCCCTAGGGCAGGTAGCGTTTACTTCGGCCCTTGGCATTTCTATTCTCCGCGGCCGTGGACTTATCTGCGCACCGGCTGTGGCGTGTCTTGCAGCTCTGGCGCCCACCAGATTTTGCCTGTGATAACGAATCTGGACGCGTGGAACCTGAGGCCTTGTCAGCCGCCCGCGAAGATCGTCTCTTTTAATCGTGTGTGGATAAAGCCCGGACGACCCGTTTCCTTTTAATCGTCCACGCCCTGGTGCAACCCGCCCTTTCACACGCCGTCGATGGAAAAAGCCGCCTCAAAGGCTCACCCAAGCGGAATATGGGCCCAATCTTGGCACTGAATAAAGCTCAAGCTTACGGGGCGGGTCAATAACGGCGCTTCTTCGGCTTTGTTTGTGGCCCCTGCGGGCGGGTGCGAGCCCGCAGAGAGGGAGGGCGAGCGGAGCAGCGCGCAAATGGTTCGACCAAAGCCCGGGCCTTATGCCGATCAGCCCTCTGTTCTGACATGGCTTCTTCGAGGCTGGGAAGGGGACCGTCGTGATTGCCTCGCTTCACACTAGCTGTCAGCGAAAGGAGAGGGCACACATGTGCCAAGACGCTATACTAAAATCGGAGCGCTGAAAAGGCCAAAGGTGGCCCAACATGCGACGTTGTCGAAATGGCGCAGGGGCAGGAAAAGCAAGGCCGTCCGATGTGGATCGCGTGTCCTTTATCAGGATAAACGAGAGCCAAAACGAGACCCAGCGGTCATATGAGTGAATACTTAAAGCCGCCGACTGGTAGGCAGCGCGTGTAGCGCGCGCCCCATACTGCCATTCCGCGTCGGACCGCGGCTTGAACCGCGCCCGATCTCGCGCCCATGCCCGGCTGAGCACCGCCGTGGGATCGCCAGTCAACATTTTGGGGCTCTCTCCCCCCCCCGTACGAGGTGAATATTCGGCCAACGCGCTGCTCGCCCTCGGGCCGCAAGGTGTTTTGGCCACGTGTCTTCAGGCCACGCGCCGACAGGTCGACGATCCACTTCGGTGGGCACGGCCTTAGCAACACCGGCATTTCTTGCACGAGGACAGGTGGTGGTGTTTCACCTGTCGCGCCCGCCTGATAGATCGTTATTTCGCCTCCTTCACCTTTTATCCCCCTCCACAATTCCGGGGCCACCCACCCTATCGTTCGGCCCACTGCGTCGCACGAAACAAAGCGTTCCGACGCGTCGCAGCCGCAACCCATTACTCATGACCACACAGCCGCACAACACGACGGCTGCTTGCCCGCCCCGCTACCCCCGTGTCAACGTGATGTCCACCAAAAGCCTGTTGTTGTAAGTCGCTCGGCACCACTACCGCTCGAAATCAGATGACTGCCGCCTACCCAACATACCCGCGCGATGGCTCCGTGCATTCCCATCCTGATCATTAAGGTCTCCAGCAGTACGAAAACACCACTGCCGACACGTCGAGTGGACATGCGAAACGAGAGCCCCAGACACTTCAGCAGGTTCACGCCCCACCCCCGCCGCTCCGGTGCCGCTGGCACCCCCGGTGGCACCGCACAGGATCGCATCTCCCCACACATCCAAGTAATCGGTTTGCACGATAACGAACACACTCCCGCTCCGCGGCACTTCTCCTTCCGCCTTCTTCGCCCCGAGCCCATGACCCCCTGCCTCCGAGATCCCCGTACAATCAGGACTTGCGTATCGAATCTCTCGGCTACACTGGAATCAGCGAGCCTTCGCCCAGCGGTCTCCCCCTGACGCCTCCGGCGCCCAGCACCCGCCAAAGGAACCCCTCCGCGACAGCATGAGGCTGTCGGCGCCATATGCAGGCGGCCGGCATGGGAGCACCCAGCGCGAGGTCCTCTACCTATACCCTACTACGGGGGCTCTGAGGCTATCCCCGGTTTCTGGCCGGGCTGTTCTGGCGTCGTTGTGACTCCTTCTCCTCGGGGGCTGGTCAGCTGTGGGCATATCCATCGTACCATTGGTCCCCGGGTTCCCGGGGTCGCAAAGCGCGCCAACACAAAAAAATCCGGGCGGGCAAATGCGCGCCCGTCGCTCCTCCCCCTCAAAACTTCGTTCCTAAATTCAAGGCATCCACCTGCTACGTCTTGTAACCTACTCCACAATCGCTGAATGGCCTACATCCTTGATGGCCGGGGGCAATAGACTCAGAAGAGCACTGGATAGTGTTACTGCCCACCACCGGCGAAGCAACTCTACTGTAGCACATGTGTAGATAGATGATCCCAACAGCCGAGTCACGCTGCGAGAGCGCGATGGTCTCTGACAACGATAATCAATACGACATACATTAAGAACATCACAAGCACAATAATGACAAGAAATGTATTAGCACGTGAACTCAAGAATGCGCGGTGAACTCGTCACGATAACGTGAGAGATAAGCGTGACACGCTTTTCAAACTAGAATGCTAGAACGATTCGAGAGATTGAACTTGCCTGCAAAACACAGCATACATGGACCAGATAGCGGCGGTAACTCGCCGCGAGCGCGGGCTGTCTGTTCGCGGACCAGCTCGTATTCAAAGATTTTAAGCGTGCACACACGTGCGAGCACCTCAGTTCCATGCCGTTTCACCTTTGCACTTATAACGGATATACCATCATAGGACGGACCTACACACGAGCATTGCCGGCTCGCCAGTGGCCTCCAATTGACTCAGGAGAGAGCAAGATACGCCAACTAATCTAATGTCTTCGCCGTATTGGACGAGCGTCACCCCGGCGGGGCACTCGCCGAATCAAATGCACCGCACAACTATTGCGCCCCGGGATACCGTCTGCCACGGATCTCACCACACCCAACATGCCCCGCGGTACCCACGCTGCATTCTTGGTACCTTACGCCCCACCTATTCAGGCCAGGTCAATCAACCACCTCACACGTCGCGGTACGCTTACTCACGCCGATGGAGACCCCCGCATCGTCTGATCACATCCGTCCGCCGACATGAATATGCCTCCACCTTAGCACGCCGCGCTCTTTTGACACAAGGGCCTCGCACGTGGCTCCTCGGTGTCGCGCATTTACACAAGCCACAAAAGACGTAATCCGGACGTCGACTTGGCAATAGGTGCGGTGGCGCGGTCTGCCTTTGTAGCCCCCCAAAGGGCAAAGGATTTCCATCACGCCATGAAATAGGCGCGCAGACAACCCTTATGTGAACGTGAATCGCTTGTGGGCGAGAAGCGAAGGAAAGACCGCACCATGGTCAAGACCCTGCTAGAAGGCAGTATCATAATCTGCCTCACTGTATGAGTGCAAGGCGTTCGATCCGACGAAGAACCGAGTCTTATGCGACCGGTACTAGGTGATTTACATGGCCTGGTTCGATAGGAGTATAATGCCGCGAGCACTGAGCGCCGCGGTTCTCAGAGGAATCGCGCTAGCCGACAGCGGAGTGCCGCGCCATTTTGCGTTGATAGCAGGCCCACCGTGACGCAGCGCTAGATACGCCCAAGACAGAAAGTTTGATTCTCTTGGGCAACGAACTATTGGCCCACACCAGTTTGACATGCAGCGGCATGTTCGTGTGACCGTCCCAGAAAGCCTAATAGCAAGTTGAACCGATGGAGCGATTCTCTTCCCGCATGCGGCGGGTTCTTCGCGTGTAGAAATCGTGCGCGATAAGACCGCGGCAGAGAGCGATTCTTCTTGCGCCACGCGCTGAGGAAATCCTGCTACTGGGATCGCGATTTGAGAGTCTTATGCCATATGCTGTTGCAGGATTTCTCCAGCCGTAGTACTGTTATCGAACCGGCCCACCGCTCCGCACGTTTGGCGACATCGTTCGTCCGCTTCAAGAAAGGTGCCAAAGCGTTTTCGGGCGCACTTTGCTTGGGATCTCGCCTCTCAGGCGCGGAGCGGTTGGGACGCGCACTACCCCTGTTGGCCGCTAAAAGACCCTCCTTGGCGGTCGACTCATCGCTTGTCTACGTTATGGATGTAGGATCGGACTCCAATCTGGGGGTCTGCGCCGCTGGAATCCGAACAGCTTTGGCGTTCTTGTGCGGGGGTGCTTGCGCGCACCTTCGCCGGAATCCATGCGGTGAAACGCCATCTATTTTAACGATTTCAGCGTAAGAGCATGCTATCGCAAATACACAGGCGCTCTATGCTTGCCGGTCGGAACCTCTGGTCCTTACACACTGGTCATCAAACGGTCGCATGGTTACGTCATGCCCTTGATGGTGCAAATGCAGCAACGGCGCTATTGTGGACGCGCTCTATTTCACATTGGCACGCTTACAAACAACAGCTTTTGGTGACATCACGTTGACCACGACGGGCGGCAAACTGTTGTCGTTTTTCAATTATGGTGGTCGGCGTCGCGCCTTTTTGTGCAGCTGGCGCGTACGATCTTCCAGCCCGCCAAGGTGAAACACACCTGCCGGAATCGGCTAGCCGCCACGATCATGCCCGTACACTGCAAAACATTGCGCACCACGCTCAAGATCGAGACCAAAGGTGACACACCGTTAGGCCGCGCAGATCGGCGGGCACGCGTCGACCGAACATAGGGCGCCCCCCCTTCGCTTAGCTTCATAAGCGCGTGGCTTTCGATAAGGACCACGCGATAAACCCGCTTGTTTCTGCCCTGCCCATTTCCGACACGTCGCAGTTGCACTTTGGCCTTTCCAGGATTTTATATAGCGTCTGGCACATGTCCTTTTTCGACCGATCGACGTGAACACAGACATGATCGGCAAAGGCCCCGGCTTTGGTCGACATATTGGCGATGAACTTTATCTCGCGCCGGCACCAAAGCTCGCGTTTTGGACCGGCCGAAGTTGAGCTGCCAGAACGCCCTGCCCAAGAATTGCCCATTTTCGCTTGTGCCTTTGCGGCTTTTCCATCGAGCGTGAAAGGGCGGGTTGCACAGGCTGACTGGAAACGGTCGTCGGCTTATCACACCGTCCGACATCTTACGGGGCCCGGGCTGCACGCCTCAGTCCACCGTCCACGATTGTTATCAACGCAAATTGTTGCGCGAGACTCAGCGCCCACAGGTGCGATATCAGCCGTGCAATGCCAGCCGTAAACGCTCTGCCCGTGAGGGTAAAGCCAAGCTGGCACCGGTCCCCGATTCCAACGCCTGACTTCGGCCGCGCCGAATTTCCGTTACCCGTTACTGCGCCCAGCTATGTCCGCCAATGTGATATAATCGACACGCCCCGGAATCGAGGACAAAGATAATTGGCGGGAAATCCCAGACTCGACTATCGTAGTGCCTGAGCAGCGCCGGTTTCAGCATACAAAGCCACATCCCGAAAAATCAATAGTGGTCTCACCCGGGTTGCGGTCGTAAAGCTCCAAGTTAGGAGGCAAGCACCAACCGCGAATCATAGCCCCTTTAATGCGGTACGGGTTAGACGGTCTGGTGCCACGGAAGCCTTTTTGAAGGGGTGGAAACGACAAGCCCTCGCCCCGTCTTACGACCATCGCCCCAGAGCTACAAACAAGCGAAAGGCCCCTCCCGTGGCCATCCCTACGCGGGTCTATTTAATCGCTCTCCCAAAAACCGTTGCTTAGTTACAAATGCCAACCTTTAGGCAATCAAAGAACCGGAACCATGGGGCGACGAATGAACTGAATAAAAATATCCAAACCCGCAATGACCCAGCCCCCTCCCTTCAGGGCCAAACGCGGATACATGCCGTTTCGGCAATGATTTGAAAACCGAACACTGCCTGATGCCGCCCCAAGGATAACACCCCCACAAAAATGTAATTAGCCTCTAGGCGATCACTAAGCGGCACGCTTCTTACCGCGCCAAGCCATCAAACGAACGTACGTGGTTGCTACCGCATCGCCCGTCGGTCAAACATTCGCACCGCTACGAAAGATCGACGCTCCGCACTGAAATCCGCGCCATATCGTGCGAGGTGACCACCTTGGCCAATACGCTGACCCGCTGCCGCATAGTGAACACGCCGTTGACATGCGTTGACGCATGCCACGAATACGACCGCACGAGTCCACACACAGGTTTGGCAGCGACTCATGTGTATCTCGTGATGAATCCATGATCGACGCGTATTTTTTCCGCCGCAGCGAGATGCTGTCGTCCCGCAAGAAGCGCCGTTTGCGCTTTTCACCCGAGCGCTGGGATCTATCGACGTCCGCCCGCCAAGAGAATCGCATATTCCCGCGCGGCTGGTCTACCGTGTCGAAGTTCCTTTAGGGTCGTGTCGCGGGTTCGTCCTTGAAAACTATGGCCAGAAATCGAGCTGCCGGCGGGCCCACGGCCAACTGCATGGCCAACCCGCGTGACTTCAAGCCCCGTCGCCGCGTTCGAAGAACCGCGAAGTCCGTCGACCGTAACCGTAAATGGGCGGCGCGTTTTCATGAAAACCAAGATCGGCCAATCGCGCTGGATGTGGTGCCCTGCACGGAAACTACGCGCCGATGAAATACGATCTGCGCACCTAACTGCCCGTGGGCGCCGGTGCTGTTCGATCACCTGAACCGTCGATCTTTTACCGTCCTGACCGCCCCGTCTGGCAAGAGGCACCGCGAACATCGCTTTCCGTCTTGTTCGCGAACGCTGGGATGGTCGCCGAAAAGATACCTCCGGCCTCCTTGGTATCACAAGAACATCATGTCCGAATGATGGCAATATTTACGGGCAATACATGACAAGCCACAGGTTCCATCCAGCGGCAATCAGCCTGCACAATATGATGTTTGCCCACGGGCCTGACGCACACGCTTTGAGGGCGTCCAACGCGATCCAAAGGCGAAAAAGCTCGATAATACATGTCGTTCATGTTCGAGACCCGTTCCCGCAGCAACTAACAAATTCGCCAGCCATGAGGCCCCCTTGGCAGATATATATCGATTGACACATGGGCCGACATCGAAAGAAGTTTCGACGGGACCCGGTAAATGAAACTCTATCCTACCTGCGATCCGCCACATCCTACGCATTCCGCTGCGCTGCACTTAAGAGTGTGGCGTATGAGACGTGCCGGTGCCTGTTGCTGGCCGATCAGCGCGCGCCGATTAGCTCTGCGCCGAACGCTGCGCAAGGCGTCCGACCTTGGTGCTAAAGGACGCCACGGCGCTGACCCAGTCGATTGCGATCCTCGAGTATACTTGACGCGACGTGGCCCTAACCGCCCTGACCCCGCTGATGCTTTGCTGCGCGCGGTGATGCGGTGGCGGCAAATACCGTCGCCTTGATATTCATCCTGTGAAACCAATCTCGTCTGATCAGGCACCAATCCCGTTTCGGTGCCACGCCCGATCAGGCAACGATGGATGTGCCCACTGGATGAACGAAGGTTCGTCACGCTCGAGGCCCATGCTGCGCGGCGACAGCTTGCTTTGGGCCGCCCCCGACACGCCGATATCTGCAATTACGCCAGGTTTATAACGCCACGTTGGGCGTGCACCTGACCCATTTTCCCGATCATCGCGCGCATGAAGCGCTTGCCCTAGATATCCGCCATTGCCCGAAGCGCCTCCTGAACACTGCAGCCCACACTCAGACTGACGCGAAAGTAGCCACATGAACATTGATGAAAAGCTGGTAACCAGCGCCACACGCCCGACACCCCCTTCCCTCTGAACAATCTGCCCTATGGCGTATTCCGTCGCGACGAAGACGCCGCTGCGGGTCGCGATTGCACAGATCCTTGATATGGCGGCGCTTGAAACGCAGGGCTGTCCGTCTGGACACGACGCCGCCTTCGGCCTGCCGTTTCTGAATGATGTGAGGAACTGGGCCCCGACGTCTGGCCCAAGCTTGCGGCGCAAGCTGCATGAAAATTGTTGGCCGAAGAGTCGGCGGATCAGCGGCGACTGAACTACTCGTCCGCGCGCGGAACAATTGCATATGCCCGCTATGTATCCGAATATACCGATTTCTAATCGGGCCGTCAGCACGCACAGAATATGGCCGATCCTGCGCGGGTCGCCAGATCTGCGTGGCCAACTGGCGCACATTCCGTTCGGCTACAAGTCGCGCATCCTCTTGTGTTCCGCACCGACATCCACCGCCCCAACGGCCAATCCAAGACCTCCCACACGGAGTGGCGACCCTGATTCATTGCCCCCAAAACGTTCGATATCGAGCTCGAGATGGCCCGATCGTCGCAACGTCTGTGAATTTGGCAACCCCGAATGCAGGTCGATAGGCGATCGATCATCTTTGGCTATGTGCTGCTAGATGACGGCCCTGCCCGCGACAATTTTTTCCCCCAACGGGCAGGGAATAGTCAGCCGCTTGGCCCGTTTCAAGGGCAAGGCTTTCGCACGCGATCTCTCCCGCTGGATCGTCACTGCGCGCACTTGATCCTTCCGCACGCGACACCAGCGCGTGAAAAGGATACGCTGCCGATCTCGACAGCACCATCGACGCTTTGTTCGACATCGACCGAGTTTTGATGCAGCCCGAGGTCCGCCCACGGCCACGTTCCGTCCGAAAATACAACTATACCGATTGTATTATTCGCCGCCGAACAGCTGTGCCACATGCCAGCGGCGGCTGCGGCATGAACCTGGTGATGATGCTGGGCTCGGTACGATCTCGGGCCGCAGAGAATCGAAACGGTCCTGATGGACCTGAGCTGGGCGGCCGTGACCCCTCACGCTCGATACCGCGAGACCCGCCATTCATCGAAGACAACGCCACTTGATCCTGCGCGTGCCGCAAAGCGACGGTATCAGATCGGGTCGGCAACGTGCGAAGGCACGACCGTCCCGCCGTTAATTCCACATAAAAGACCAGACAATGGAAAGCATTCGATCCCATAGGGAATCTGTCGAAAAGAAAATCACCTCGACAAGTCGAGAGGTCTGTGCGTTCACAGCCGAAGGCGACCGAACTCGGGCGTCAATCATCGGCACACAGCGTCATGAACGTCGAAGCGCAGCCAACGCCGCGCTTGGCCAATCAGGCACGGAAAAGGTGCGCGAATCCACCGACAAACCATCACGCCATGTGGTACTGACCACTATCAGCCGTGCGGCGTGTGGGGCCCGCTTCGCCCTATGGGGCGGATCAGATCATCATGTTCGACGCCGCCGCGCCAATGGTCGAAGAGCGCGTCAGAAGATTGGACAGTGAATTCCGAGTTTCCCACGTCTTTTTGAAGCATGAA
>Ga0163217_1048765_pt1 | contig 15178 bp, 20 predicted proteins | sample SynspAceP_FD_185933 | JGI IMG/M metagenome (GOLD analysis project Ga0163217, IMG submission 185933) | Saline lake microbial communities from Ace Lake in Antarctica - Synechococcus sp. Ace-P (PacBio error correction) | ecosystem: Environmental > Aquatic > Non-marine Saline and Alkaline > Saline ...
TCAAAAAAAAAAAAAAGAAGGGAAGGGGGAAAATTTGGTTTTTTTAAACTGAAATTTGGCTGGAATAATTCAAAAATTTTCCGCCCCGTCAGCGGGCAAAAACTGGGCCTTTTCAGCCCCATTGTTTCGATTCCTGCAAAAAGCTTTTGTTTGCCAATACGGGTTTTTTTCCCAAAGCAACATCCCGTCCCGGTTGCGGATGATGCTGACCGAATACCTTTTGCGCTTTGTTCAGGCCTCCTGGTTTTGGATGACTTTTTTCAAGTAATTTGCAAGGGTGTGCTGGGGCTTTTCGCCCGGGCTTTTTTGGCCGGTGTGATGAAAAAATGGTGGCCTTCCGGCCATGATTTCAGGGTGGTTTGGGTGGTCGCTTGTTTTGTGCCGCGCAATGGCCCGGTATTAAATTCAAGCCTCGCTGCTTTGGTCAGCGGCGGTTTGCTTTTGCTGGCCCGTGGGGTCGGGTTTTTGTCACCTGGCCTGATGCTGGTCAATGGCCCATGGCGACCCTGTGGTTTGCTGTGCTTGGGGTCCGTCCATAAAAATGGGCGTGGGCATTATGCCGATGATGATTTTTGGGCACTGATCTGGTGGGTCCAGTTCGGCGCCTGCCGAGAAACCGGCGGCGGCCTCGGCGCGTCCGAGAAACCGGCCCAGAGCTGGGCCAATGGGCCATCGGAATTGCGGTGAACGGCAGCAATAGGCCACGGCCGGGTGTATCGCCGGCAGAATTGGCTGACAGCAATTCCTTGTGGGCGTCTCAAGTGGAGCAGGCCCGAGATTGGCCGTCGATACCATTGGCGGCGCCTGGGCGAGGATTTGCCCCGGCTACCGGCTGGCCCCAGCAGCCGAGTTTTGCCTGGCGGTGCAGAATGCCGTTCACGCGGCGCTGCAATACCAAGCGATTATCGGCGCGCTGATCATGTTCCGGCCCCGCGCTGCTCACCGGCCCGTTTCTTCGGCACTGCCGGTATTGAGCGCCGGCCCATGGGGCGGACCACACGGCAATTAATTGTATTCTTCAGGGCTGATGCCAAGCCCGATAGCGCCATAGATCTGCGGAGATCATGCCATGCCCAGTTAAATCGTCAGATACTCATTGCCGCGTGCCTGGGCGTGTTTTGAATTGGTTTGGGCTATCGGTTTGCTGCCCTGCCGATCAGGGTGCCCGCAAGCGGCGTGTCTATGTCAGTCACGCTGGGTCGCAGTATTTTATCGGCATGCTTGAAGATGGTCTGGTGGCGCTGATCTTACCTCGATCGTGGTTCGTGTGGCCAATCTGCAGGCGCACAATCAGGTCAATCGGGTGGTGGGAATGACCACGCTGGTGCTACTTCGTCCATAACCGCTTCACTGGGCGATGCTGGTGGCAGCCTGATCGCAAGCGAATATGCTTCCAAAGCCCCGGAGCCGACCTGCCTATCGCGCTGTTCGCCGATGCCATGGAACGCCTTTTTGAAGCCGGCAACTGACGATGCCGGAATTTTTTCCTCTGCATTCTTCGCCAAACCTGTTCCCAGAACCGCCTTCGCCGCCTTTGCCCACGCCAGATCCCTGGCGATTGTGGTTTTTGCGCTCTTTAAAATCGGTATTGCCCTGGTGGCGGGGTGGTGAGCGGTATCAGGGGCATCCTGCGGCTGGATGCCAGGGAGTTTCTCGAATTGCTGCTGCAGATCATCGGCCTGGATCATGCGCCTGGCGCCGCTGGAATCATGGCGCTGCTGAATCAGACCTGGTGGCCGAGCAGGACGTGTCCCCTGCTGGTGACCAATGCTCGGCTTTAATTGTGTCTTGGTGTTCGCTCCCAACCCTGTTCCAACGGGTATCCGTCATCCTGCGGGTATTCTCTTTTTCTGGTTACTGGCAAATCCCGCTTGTGGTTTCCTGGCGTGGCTCGCGTGAAGCGCTGGGATCACCGCTTTTTTGCTACCAGCTCCAGCGCCCGCGACGCTGCCAATCACTCTGCGTTGCACCGAGCAACAACCTGGGTGTGCGGCGCAGTATGCCCCGGCTTTGTGCTGCCGCTCGGGCGGACGTGAAATATGGATGGCAAACTCTGCGCCTCTAGAAGCGGCGCAGCGCTTTTTTGTTGCCAATCTGGTCCGGGATCGAGCTGAAAGTTTTGCCACAGCAGATGGTGGTGTTCTTTACCCCGCGATGAATTGCTCCTACGGGTCGTCCGGGGCAATTCCAAGCGCCGGCATGGTCACCAAATGGTCATGGTGCTGCAGGCGGTGGTTTTGCCTGCGAAGCCATTGCCATCGCTGCTGCCCAATCGACCGGCTACTGGATACGGTGCGCCACGGCGGGTCAAACGTGGAGGGGCGATATGGTCGGCAGTCTAGTGGTGACAAGCTGTGCATCGGGGTTTGACAGAGTGGGGGGCGAGAAGCTGAATCCGACAACAGGAAGCTGGCGGCAGTATTAACCTGTTTCCACGCGCGCATGATGCGGAAATAATTGCAGCTTTGTGGTCCTGTATATAGCGGGCCAGGTAATTTGGCCGTGGCTAATCTCCCGACACGAGTAATTAAAAAAACAAAATCCACTCATGGGAATTCAACGCCACGAAAACCCACGTTTGATCGTGCCAGGCTTGTTGGCTCTGTTGCTGCGGTCGGGTGTAAACCTACACCGCCTATACCGGTGAGCCGAGACCGCCGTTCGACGGCATCTACGGTTCTGGGCGGTGCCGCTGCTGCGCCAATAGTGGGGCCGCTGCTAACGTCCAGTAGCAGTGACCGTACCAAGGGGCGCGCTTGATCGGTGCGAACTGTGGGCCGGGTGCTGCCGGTGCGGGTTATGGCTCTATGGCGGATCAAGCAGGAAGCGCGTTTGCGTCAGGAGCTGACGGGTACGGTGTTCAGGTCCAGCCGTAATGGCGATAACCTGCAACTGATCATGCCGGGCAACTCACTTTCGCCAGCAATTCTTCGGAATGGTTTCCAGCAGCTTTTACCCCAACGCTGAATTCACTGTCCAAGTGTTCAAAGGAATTCCGACAAGAAAATGGCCATCGATATTATCGGGCATAACCGATAGCACCGGGTGGCAGGAGCTGAATCGTCGCCTGTCCCAGGTACCGCGCCGGTAGCGTCGCTTCTTACTCACCGGGCAGGGCGTGGCGGTTCACGTATCAAGCAGCCGTTGGTGTGGGGTCCTGATCAGCCCGATTGCCAGCAATGATAACCCAGGGCCCGGGCCGTGCTCAGAACCGCCGTGTAGAAATCAATCCTGCGTCGCTGTAAGGCAATAGGGATTCGCAAGGTCCTCTGCGGTAATCCCGGTCTGCTTTGATTCAGTTGTTATTTCAGTGGTTTTTATCATGGTTAATTCCTCAAGTGCCCCGGCGGATAGTCGTGGTGCAGCTGGTCCAGAATAGATCCTTCACTCTCCCAAAAGACTGTTTACCCACGCTGAAAAAAATTGGCGCGAATAGGTCGTCCTGCCTGATGTCTCCGCCGAGCATTTCGGCCAGGGATTGGCTTTGAATCTGGCAGCGCAACCCGACCACTTTCCTCACGCGCCCGCTCAGCAGGTCCAGAAGGTTCGGGCTACCATCGGGGGTAGTGGATGGTGATGTCCACCAGGGAGCCGAACTGCTTCAACTCCATACGGATCCACAAAAGCAAACGCCGCCGATTTGGGTTGAGCAGATGCCGGTAGGGCGATTGCTGTCCGGCGTGCTTGGCCGGGGTCAAGGCCGTGGTGCCTTCCAGAAAGTTGAATAACGGCCCACGCGGCGGTGGTTTTTGAAATTTCTCGCGGCCTTGCGCGTCGTTCCACATCTGCCCGGCTTTCTCCGGGTGGCGGGCCCAGGTACAGGCCTTGGTGTAACGCTTCATGAACGGAAGTCCACCGCCCACCAGCCAGATGCGATGATCGGCCACCCAGATCAGCTCCTGCTTGAGGAAGAAACTTGAGCATCGGCAATGCGCAGGTTTGAAAATTTGTGGCTGTCAGCACGCAGAATGTCGAACCAGGTCCTGGTGGTTGCTGGGTGAACCAAGGTACCAGCCATCGTAGTCCAGCCGCTCGCGCCCTGAATATCCCCACTGGTATTGCCGGTGAGCGCCATCCAGCCCTATTGCAAACTGATCCAGAATTTCGGCGATACGGGATCAGCCGGTGCAGAGCACCCTCACGGCTTGATCGGCAGGAGTTTTTGATCCAGCAGACAGGGAACAGCACGCTGAAACAGAGCAGTTGTAAATTGATCACCAGCAGAAAGCCTGCGAAGAAACACCAGCGCAGGGCTATGGGGTAAGAAACCTCAGCATTCCAAAAGCTCGCGAATGGCCAGCGTGTTTGCTGGCGCCGGGCTAAATTAATTCATGTCTGCCTGAATGGCGGTCAGGGCGATGGTGTAGACAATATTCGTCCACCAGGGCAACCCCGAGACAAATACATTTACCGGTTTTGCGCAGACCTTGCAAGCATAGGCCCCGAACGCTTCAACTACATTGGCACTGCGCTGCACTGCCTTGTAAGTGGTTGTTGCCAGTATTCAGTCTGGAAACACGAACACAGTGGCCTTGCCGGCCACAGGGCTGTTCATGGTGCCTTTTTGGGCGCCGACGCTGGCCAATGGCGGCAGCATTCATCTGAAGTGGGCATCGATCAACAATGCCGGCTCGCGCTCTTTTGGCGGATTGCGTCGCCTCGCGGACCTTCTCCACAAATTTCCAGCCCGGTGCCGGACTCGCCCGTGGCGTAAAGCTTGATCATCGCCACCCGGGCGGGAATGCCAAAGGCTCGGCAGATCTGGCGCTCTGGATGGCAATTTCGGCCAGCTCTCGGATTCGGGTCGGGATTGACGGCGCAATCGCCATACACCAGGACCTGTCAGGCAGCAGCATGAAGAAGATCGATGACACCAGGCTGTAACCAGGCGCGTCTGATCAACCTGAAAAGGCCGGACGGATGGTGTTTGGCGTGGTGTGGAAAATAGCGCCAAGAACCAGGCCCGTCCACCTCATCCAGTTTGCCAGCATCATGGTGCCTAGCACCACGTTGTCTTCCATTTGCCTGCAGGGCCATGGGCGCGTTTCAGGCCCTTTGCCTTTGCCGTAGTTTCGATCCATCGGCTCTAACGTAGCGCTCGCGCACTTTTCGTCCGGATCGATGATCTGCAGGCCTTCGGGCAAAGGGTAATGTGCCTGTGCCGCGGGCACCCGCTTCGACGACTCGGCGCTTTTGGCCAGCAGAATGCACTGGGCAATTGCCCCGGCGCTGAACAGATGGCGGCAAGCTTGCACGGTGCGTGCTCGGTCGCCTTCCGGGCAGAACGATACGCTTGGCCGCTCCTGGGCGCGGGCGCATCAGTTGATAGCGGAACGCCGGTGGAGACATCCCGACTCGCGCGGCGTGCCACAGGACGCAGTTGCAGCCAGGCATGGTCGATGTGCGAGGCGGCGTATTCGGTAACCATCTCCGCGCGCTCGTGTCGTCCACCCGCGGGAATCTCGCGGTTCATATCCGATCCAGGCTTGTCGCGGGTGTTGAAGTATTGGTGTGGGTGCCAGCAGCGGCAACCCGGCCGTCCAGGGCTGGCTGACACAGCTGGACCCTCGGGGATCGGGGGTCAAATCGCTGTCAGTAGCAAGCCGGCAAGCCGGGGTGCGGCCAGCGCCGCGAGGCTGGCGGCGATAATCACGTCCGTCACGATGACCGGGGGGCCGATCAGGGTGGCCGGGTTTCAAGCCGGTCAACGATATTCGGAAACTGTTTCGGGCGCACAGTGCAATGTCGAGCACGCGGCGTGCTGCATATCGCCGGGGTGAGAATTTTTTTCGCATCAGGCAGCGCGGCGAAACGTCGGAACGTGCGCGCGCATTCAACTCGGCCTGCCAGGGAATGCAGCCGATCAGGCGAAGTCATCCGTGTTGACACCGCTGACTCCTGCTTTCAAGGCCCAATGCATACTCTTTGAGCGTCTGCTTCAGTGCGTCACGGTCGGCGAGCCGGGTCTTCGCGCCATATCCCAGATTGGCGCACCTTGTTGACGATGAGCCCAGGACCTTGGGATGCCTGGGCCGCCAAAGCCCTGCCGCTTGAATCTCGATACGGTCGGCCAGGCTGGCCCATGTTTCTGGTCATCTGGTGCGGTGGAACCAGAAACACATCGCGTCCAGGCTGCGCGCCAGGTTCCTGATTGATGCGCGCGGCATAGCTGGCCTGACGGTCGCACCATGCCTTCAACAATCACCACATCGGCGTCGATGGCGGTCTGCTGGTACAGCTGACGAATATCTTCTTCCAGTACTTTCATCCAGTTTGCCCGTTTGGCGACCGGGTGCTCAACTTCCGGAAAGGGTCCAGGGGCGTGGGCCGGCGTCAGGCCCAGTGGTGCGGCTGATGAGTTTCGCTGGAGCGTTTTTCCGGGCCGGTGGTCACCCGGAATGCGGCTGGGCGATCGGCTTTGAGAAAATGCAGCGCAAGCCGTACGCTGCAGCGCGCGGAAATCAGCCCGGCGAGGCTGATGGAGTTCAGGCCCGACACCCAAACCAGTGGGGGCGATAAAGAAATATGCATATGAACGTCCTGGTCAGATGTGACTAATCAGTGCGGCAGCCAAGGCCAGGCTTTCATCCGCGATCTGCCGCTTTCGTCGTTGGGAATCACCATGAAATCGCAACGAGCCCGGATGATTGAGCATACAGGAACTGGCCTCGCGGGGCAGCGGCGTTTGCGCTCTGTGTCGAGTTTTGAGCCCAAGCACCGCCATATGTTCCACCGTTAGCGCGGCGAATCCAAGTGGAATTCTCACCAATGCCGCCGGTGAAGATCACGCGTCCGAGGCCGGTTGGGCTGCAAGGAGCCCATCGGGACGGGCCAGCCATAGCAGAACACGTCGGATGGCCAAGCCGGGCGCCCACATGGCCTCGCTGCGCGCCTGCTCAAGCTGACGCATATCGTTGGTGCAGGCCGGACAGCCCAGCAGACCACTTTTCGGCGAATTCAGCAGGGTTTTCGAATGCAGCGGCAGGAATCCCAGTTCAGGGTGCTGCCAGATGTGCATGCAGGTTGGGGTCAACGTCCGCCCACTGCGGGTACCCATCACAGACCCTCCCAGCGGGGTGAGGCCCATGCTGGTGTCCGGCTGCGCCCGTTCCAGCAACGGCGCAGCTTGAGCAGCCATTGCCCAGGTGGCCCTGAGCCAGGCGCCCCTCACCGGGTTGCAGCCCGGTGAAGTTGGCTGGCTTGCTGGTCACATACTGATGGCTTGGTGCCAGATGGAAGCCGTACCGGGCGAATCCCGTGGCTCCGGCATAAGAGCGCTTCAGGTAGCGCCGTAGCGGTAGGCGGTGGGCAAGGGCATGCTCTGGTGGAACGCGGTATCGAAGATCGCCATATGCGCAATGCGGTCGAATACCTGCACGCGGCTTCGATACCGGTCAGGTTGGCCGGGTTGTGCAGCGGGGCGAGCGGGGCGGTTTTGGCGCGGATCGCGTCCAGTACGGCCCGCGTTTGATGATCTGCGCGCCGGTGAAAGTGTTCGCCGCCGTGCATACCCGGTGACCCAACGGCGCTCAAGTGCCGTCAGCATATTGATCGATTCAGCGGCAACAGGCAGTCATGGCGGTGGCGTGTGCGCCGTCTGCCAGGTGCGATGCTGTGTTTCTGGTCGTCGAATTGCCAGTTCAGGTGGCTTGATCACTGCCAGCCGATCCGCCAGACCGCCAGCAAAGGCCTGCTTTGCGACTCGCTGCGGCAAGTGCAAACTTGAATTGATGAACTGCCATAAGAAAAAAATAAAACAGTTGATGACCAAGAACCAGTCGGTCCGGACATGCGTTACCCCTTGGTTTTAGCCGGCCTGAGTGCCCGTTAGTGCACATGATGCATCATCTTCTAGTGTGGCCCCGTGCAATCGGCAACCCCTGCGGTTTGGGCACAACTGGCGTAAACTGGCGCCTTCACGCAAAAAGACAGGTATGAAATTATTGCAGATTGCTGCCAACAAAGCCGTATCGATTGAATACACCTTGACGCAAATGAAATGCAGGCGAAGTACTGGATCTCCGATGGTGGTGGTCCGCTGGTTTTCCTGCTGGCGCGGGCAATATTATCCCCGGTCTCGAGCAGGCGTCGATGGCAAGCAGGTTGGTGATGAGCCTGAAAGTAACGTAGAGCCGAAAATGCCTACGGTGAATTCAGTGCGAACTGGGGTCGCCGGTTTCTGGGCCGTAAGCATGTTCGTAAAGGTGTCGACGAACTGGAAGTGGGCATGCAAGTTCCACGCCTCCGTCCGGACGGCGGCATGCAGATTGTACTATCTCTGCAGTAGAAGGTGATGAAGTCAGCCGTCGACGGGCAACCAACCCGTTTGGGCTGGGCCTAAGCGTCTGAACCTTTGAAGTCAAAGGTGAACTGACGTGCCGCGAACGAGTGAAGACGAAGCGCGCAAATGGTCATATCCATGGCGAAGGCGGCGTAGAAGCACTAAAAGTTGCAGGCACTTAAGTTTGCAGCATAGAGTTGGCTTTGCTAGCTCAAGCGACCGAAAAAAAACCTGGGCTCAGGCCGCGGTTTTTTTACGCCTGAATTTTAGTGTTCGCAGTCCGGGTTTGACACTGCCCAATATTCTCCCTTTCAATTTCAATCAATGAAGCATCCAATGGGCGTATAATAAAAAGATGACCGGTCGTATAAGTGGCTCGGCATGAAAACGCTTATCCAAGACAAACGCGCACGTATATTCTTTTCCGCCGGCACTTGAAAGTGGATGGCTGCTCCAGGGCTATAACGGCACTGGAGTTCAGGAATCACTCAGAGGCCGCGTGTGCCCAAGGGCTCCTTCTATCATTACTTTCGAGAGCAAGGAAGACTTTGCCATCTCAGGCGTTGCATTACTACTACACGCCCAGGCTGGAGCGCTTTTGGCGCCGCCCTTGCAGGCGCAGGACGCCTCGCCGCGCGAAAGAGTGCTGTGTTTTCTATCGCGACCTGGTGGGCCTATTTTGCCAAAACCCAGGCCGAAACCGACTCACCAATGCTTTATCGGTAGTCTTTGCCACGAAAAAGCCGGCGACAGCCAGCCCGATTGGCTATGCCGCCAGCGACATTCTCAACCGGCTCCAGCCAACTGCTGGCTTGACTGCCTGCGCCAGGCAAAAGGGCGGGGTGATTGGCGGCTGATCAGGACCCCCAAGCCCTGGGCGCTTTTATTGGCGCAGCCCTGGGAGGGCGCCTTGTTGCGCATGAAGGTGGATCGGCAGATTGCCCCCTGCGGGTCTTTTAATCGGGCCAGTTGGAAAGGCTTGCTGTGCCCCTGAACAATTACTCATTCAACCAAGACAGACCGGTCAACCATGCCCGTCGCACTATCTAATCTAACGGAGTATCTGATGTCTGCTGATACCACAGCCCCCTGTTCGCGTCCTTTTGAACTCGGCCCAATTGAGCTGGCAACCGCACGTCATGGCGCCCAATGACGCGTAATTTCTCGCCCAATGGGTGCCGACTGAACAGGTCGTTGAGTACTACCGTCGCCGCGCCGAATCTGGCGTGGGCCTGAATCATTTCCGAAGGCAACCACCGTTGGCCACCAGGCGGCCAATGGTTACCCGGAAATGTGCGCGGCTTTTCAGGTGAAAGAGGCGCTGGCCGGCTGGAAGAAGTCCGTGGATGCGGGTGCACGCGGTCGTGGCCAAGATTGCCACCGCCAGCTTTGGCACGTAGGCAATATGTGCGCCGTCTGGGTAGCCGCCTGACGGGATGTGCCTGCTATGGGTCCCGATGGAAGAAGGTCAAGAAGGCAAGAACGGCTGGTCCCATGGCATGACCCAGGACGATATTCAGGATGTTGGTCAAGGCCTTTGCCCAAGGCGCCAAGGATGCCAAGGCCATTGGTTTTGATGCCATCGAGCTGCACCGGCGCCCACGGTTACCTGATCGACCAGGTTCTTCTAGGAACAGGAACCCAAATCCAGCGCACTGACGAATACGGCGGCAGCATGGAAAATCGTGGCGCTTTGCAGTTAGAAATCATCAGCGCCGTGCGTGATGCAGTTGGCCCTGAATTACCCGGTTATTTTCCCGTTTTCTCGCAGTGGAAGCAGCAGGATTACAGTGCTCGCTTGGCGCCTACGAGCCGGATTTTTGCTGGAAGCATTTTGATGCGTTGTCCGACGCGGGAGTGGATATTTTCCATTGGCCTCGCAGCTCGTTTCCTGGGAACGCCGAAATTCGATGGTTCGCCGCTGAACCTGGCTGGCTGGACGCGCAGATTACCGGCAAGCCCTGCATCATCTGTCGTACGCGTTGGGCTGGATGGCGGAGTTTCTGGAGTTTTATGGTCAAGACCGACAAGTCGCGGAAACTGCCATATCGACGGGCTGCTTGAGCCCTTGGCGATGGAGGTTTGATCTGGTGGCCGTTGGTCGCGCGCTGATCGTCGATTCCCGCAGTGGGCTTGACAAGGTGCTGAAGGCCGTTTCGGCGACATCCTGCCGTTCAGCCGCGAAGCCTTGAAAAACCCTCGCCTGAGTTATCTGACCGGTTTGCCTGCCCGCGCTGTGCGTCGCGCGGGCAAACTGGCTGGTTGCGCTCTGCAGCTTGAAAGCAAATAACCCTCAACGCGCTTTATAACCGCGTCCCAAGCCATCTGGCAGGCGTGGTGCCGTGCCGTGCAGACGTATGCTGCGGCGACCTTCCCGAATCCCTGATCAGCCACTACCAGATGTCCATGAACCAGACTCTCATGGGCCCCTCGCGGCCAGACAGCCAACTGAAGCGGTCGCGGAATATGCTGATGTGCTGCAGCCAGATCAAAGGCGCAAACGGCCAGGCCGGAGGCCATGGCTCCGGTCACCACATTGTGAAGGTTTTGGTCACAGCTCGGAAACAGAAAGGATGTCAAGCACATGGCGTACGCCTGCAGACAGGGCTTCGCCGGTCAATGCACCGGTTAAAAATGACCGTGGGCAATTGCGTTGTAATTCGTGCGCGAGGTCGTCACCGACGTAACCAGATTGCAGTTTTTCCGCCTCCCGGTACCTGGGGTCCTGCTGGCAGCGCTGCCCACGCCCTGTACCAGCAGGGACAGATTTCTTATTCCGCCGCCAGGGCGGCCAAACGTGAAGCAACACCAGATGCCTTCTCTGCTGCTTGCCATTCAGCGCGCAATTGCCGATCTTTGCGATGGGCCGGATGAAAGCGTTCGCAAATCGACCCCGCGCCCCAGTTGCGGCGAGGTTACGCTGCCTGCACCGCAGCAGCGGCCCGCTGGCTGCCGGGGCCAAGCCGGTGAGTGTCAGCAGGGTGTTGTTATTGAAACGGCAGCGCAGGTAACTCATCATGGGTTGTGAAACAAGGCTCAAGCCGTTAATGATTCACCTGGTAATGCTGGAATTGGTGTGAAAGCCGCTGAATAACAGGATGCCCAGGCGCCGGGCAACGCGCAGCGGCGGCCCAACCCAGCGGCCCCTCGTCGCCAGGTAAAGAATGGCGTCGGGGCCGCTCTTTTGCTCCACCAGGCGGCGCAGCCTGCTGGACCAGGCAATGCCCACTGCATCCGGGTAAACCAGGGATCGCATACGCGCACGGCGCAGCTCATGAAGGCGCCACGGCTGTGCGCTCTCCAGGGATTCACCAGCCGGCAGGGCGAATCAATTGGCAGCGCGTAGTGCCGCTGCAAAACAGGCCATCGACAAGATGACCCAGGGTGTTGCAACGCCATTGATCTGGTGGCGCGAAGGTTTCGGTAACCAGCGCAAAGCGCGCGGGTTTGCAGCAAGTCGTTATGCGTCCATGGCGGGCCATTGTCCATGGTTGGCATTGTGATGCTGTATGACAAAGCCGTGACGGATTATGGCAGCCGGCGAGAGCCGCTCGCGAATCCACCAGCAGGGTCGAACCCGCTACCGCGGCCAGGGGCATGATCAGCAGATTGACCCAGGGGGGAATCAGCATGCCGACATAACACCGGCCAGCCAAAACCCAGTGGCCAGGGTAGTTCTGCCGCGCAATCAGCGCAGCAGGTCAATAAAGCTGACGCTGATGTTGTTCCTGCCTGGTGTCGATGTATGCACCGCCATCATCAGATCCCAAAGAGCACCACAGGCGGAGAGGCGACCAAGATTTCACCACCGGAATCAGCGTCAGCAGCAGCAGCCCTATAAGGCGGCGGGCAGGTAGTAGCCGAATTTGCGCAGTTGCCGGCCAAACTGCGCGGCACTACCAGCAGGATATCGCGGTAAAGCTCGTGGCGGGGCTGACCAGGCCCCGCGTTCCTGTTCGGCAAATTTTTTCTGCCAGAAAACCGTAGAAAGGGTGGAGGCAATGCAAGGTTTCGCCCACCACCTGAACCGAAAAACAGCACAACCAGTACTACCAGCGCGAACAGCGGCCAACAGCAGCCATTCCACGAAGCCCACAATCGGGCAGGCTTGGCCATCACTGCTGGTCCATCAAGCAGTTGAATTGCGACCCCCGCCCCCCCCCCCAGCCCCCCCCCCGATCAAGGCGCAAACACCCCCAGGTTTTGAGAATCAGCGTTGACCAGAAAGCGCTTTGATCCCCCGGTTGACGAATCTTTTTGCCAGCCTCCTTGAGGTAATCGGGTCAGCGCATGGGAATAAGCATTTCTGCCATGAAATTATCGTCCTTATCAAAATCGCATGTTGAGGTCAGCAGAATGGGTTTCGCGCTGCCGGAGTCCGACCTGGCCTTGGCGTACTGATAGGGGTAACTATCCGGTCTGATACAGTGAATGGATTTCAAAGCCTGGGCGCTGCATAACACTGCCGCAGTCAAAATCCAGGCCTGCTGATAACGCAGTGTGCCTTTTCTGATTTTTGTTTGCGTGTGAGCGCTTGTGTCCGCTGCGGTGGGCCTGGCAAGCCGTTTCCGATAAATATGTCGCACCAGCCGCTGCGGTGTTCTGAGGCAGTAATGTTCTGAAGATACGTCACACCCGGTTGTCATCCTGGGTTTCCGGCCGCGGCGGGTTACAGCCGCGGAGGCAGTTTTACGCGGGCGGCGGGCCAAAACCTCAAGCCGGTGCTGAATCAACGGCATGCAGATGGGCGGCCCGCTGACCACCACGCACCGGGTCGATAACTGGCCGGGTTGGACGTCGAAGGCTTGCAGGGCCCCGCGCTGATTGGGAGCGCATGCCGTCAGCATGCCGAGCGCTTCGAGAACCGAATCATCTTCGACATATCAACAAGGTCGAATCTGACCAAGCGACCTTTTCCAGCCTGTGGGGCGGATCAGGGGTGAATAATCAGTGGTGATCGCTGATCATCGCTACAGGTTGCATCGGCACGTTATATCGGCGCCCATCCGAAGAAGCCTCATGGGCAAGGGCGTATCTGCCTGTGCGACCCTGTGACGGTTTTTTTCTATCGCAACCAGGATGTCGCCGTAGTCCGGTGGTGGTAATACCGCCGTGGAAGAGGCGCTGTATCTTCTGGCCAATATCGCCAGGAAAGTCACGCTGGTGCTCGCCGTTGAAACCTTCCGAGCGGAAAAAAGATCCTGATCGACAAGCTGATGGCGCGCGTGGCTGAAGGCAAGAATTCGAGCTCAAACCTCAATGCGACGCTGGCGAAGTGCTCGCCGATGCCAGCGGTTGTGACCGGTATGCGTTGGCGTTGAAGCAGGGCCGGCACCGAAGAGGTGAAATTGGGCGGGCGTCTTCAATCGCCATCGGCCACACGCCGAATACCAAGCCTGTTTTCGAAGGCCACTGAACATGAAGACGGCTACCTGAAGATTCACAGTGGCACTGAGGGCAATGCCACCGCCACCAATGTGCCGGGTGTCTTCGCCGCAGGTGACGTGGCCTGACCATATCTACCGCCAGGCCATTACCTCTGCCGGCGCCGGTTGTATGGCAGCGTGGGATGCAGAGCGTTATCTCGACGAAGCTTTAGCTCAAAAATCGAGGTCATAAATCAGGGCCGGGGGTTGGCGTTGTGCGCTGACGACGCTCGCCTGCCGGACCAAATTACGTTGCCCAGCCCCGAATAATTCGTGGTTGTTTGGCAGATTCGGGTTAGACTGATAATCAGTTTTGCCCCGGCCCCTGTGCGGGCATACGTTTGGCACAAGGCCTTGATCTTTCCTTGAGGAGTTTTTCATGAAAAAATTCGTTCTTCGTTCTTGCTGCAGGTTTGAATCGGTCCTTTCCAACACTGGCCTCCGCTTCCAGTTTTGTTGTAACACCAAACGCAATTGGTTCAATTTTGGCCAATACGGCTCAAAGCGCCTAGGTGATAGCAACTGCCGCCACTTTCGGTTCGGACAAAGTGGTTTGCAAGCCCGTGAAGACGCAGCCAGCTTTGTTGGTAAGTAATGGCGATGTGCGCGGCGTTAATCTGGAGGCGGCCCTGCCACTTCGTCACGAGATGCCGGAGCTGCAAGCTTAGCGATATGCAGCTTCTGAGGCTATTCCCTGGTCTGTGGATCACCGCGCTTAGACGCCGTCTTGATGTGGGTAGTTGTTCCATTGGTGCTGTAAGTCATGCCCCGCCTTATGGCGGGGGCGTTAGCTTGTGGAACGCTTTGCGCTGAGTTTTGGTGGTAGGCTATGGGTCGCCTGCGGCCCACTTCGGCATTAACCGTGCAATGGGATCAAGGCTGGGCTACGATGTTGGAGCAGCGTGAAGCCAGTCAGCAAAGTTGCTGGATGCGGCGTTAAAAAAACTGGCCTCCGCAATGGTTTTGGCGCAGTTGAATCAGCGAATCGTGTGCGCTGGTCGTCCCTTACCCACAGAGTGTAATGGCCGGCTCGCTTGAACGGTCAAATACTGCTTTAATCGTCGTTGGCTCGAATCCCGTTGGTGGCAATACGGCCTGATGATGAATGCGCTAACCTGCAGGTCGTCAGCACGCACGGCTGCAACGAGAATTGCAAGGCAACATTGATTCATGAGCTTGCACCATTTTACGAATTCGGGGCTAGTTCTGGTCTGATGAGGAACGTCGGGTAGGCGCGCTTTTTGTGGGCCAGCAGCATAGTAGTTTAAGGCCCGGTGGGTTTGCCCACGGCGGTGTCAGGGCCAACTCCCAGCGGCGTTTTATACCCTCAGTGACGAACCCCAGGCTACTGGAAACTTGCCGGCTGGCCTGCGCCGTAAAATCGGGGGCCGGGGCGGAGGTTGGGACCGCAAAATGATCAGTATCTGCGTACATCCGGATGCTTATGAACCTGAGCAATCCCCCGCGAGTT
>Ga0163217_1055745_pt1 | contig 15178 bp, 22 predicted proteins | sample SynspAceP_FD_185933 | JGI IMG/M metagenome (GOLD analysis project Ga0163217, IMG submission 185933) | Saline lake microbial communities from Ace Lake in Antarctica - Synechococcus sp. Ace-P (PacBio error correction) | ecosystem: Environmental > Aquatic > Non-marine Saline and Alkaline > Saline ...
GAGGTACTCCACTGCAAATGAAGTCATCTCCTGCCATCTCACCCGACGCCTGGTCATAACATATCAGTCTCCCCTATACTTGGCTGTTCATTTCTTCCTGGTGCCTTGGCATCGTGCTTGAAAATCTCGTTTCCCCGAACCGATGATGGCGATGCCAGCCTAACGCGCCGACGAATCGGATAATGGCCGACGGCAAAATTTCGGGGCATCATTTGCTGCCCTTCAAACAGTTACTTTTCCAACTATCTCTGGCTGACGGAAGATTTCGCTCTATATAAATGCCTATATCTCCGCAATAACCATCGCTTTATCTCAACTGGTGTTGACGCTGCTGATCGGCTTTCCGCTGGCCTATGGCATGGCGCGGCGCGCCGTCCTCGCTGCGACCACGCTTCCTGATGCTGGTCATTCTGCCATTCTGGACCAGCTTTCCCTGATCCGGGTCTACGCTGGATCCGGCAATTCTGAAGGACCGGAAGGTCGCTCAATCAGCTGCTGCTGGCCATGGGGTTGATTGACGAGCCGTTTGATCATTCTCAACACCAAGTACCGCAGTCTAATATCGGCATCCGTCTATCGCTATCTTTTCCATTCATGGTGTTTGCCGATTTCTCGTGCGCTTGAGAAGATGGATTACAACACTGTCGAGGCCCGCCAGGAATCTCGGTCTGTCCGGCGATCTCGGCGTTCTGGAAAATACTTTTCCCGCTGGCCATCCCCGGCATTATCGCGGGATGTCCTGCTTGGTCTCATTCCGGCTGTCGTGAATTCGTCATCCTGAACCTGGCTCGGCGGTTCGCGCAACGCTGATGATCGGAAAGACCGCTGTGGAGCGAATTTTTCAAAACAACCGGGATTGGCCGGTGTCGTCGGCCGTCGCCGTGTTGCCTGCTGCTGATCCTGGTGTCCCCATATGTTCTTCCAGCAGGCGCAAGGCCAAATCCCCAGAGAGCGGAAACAATGAGGCCTAGAGCGATGAACACAAAGCTTGGTTCCCGTTTCAACATCGCCTCGGTGGTTTTTGGCTTCGCCTTCTCTATCTGCCGTCGTGATTCTGGTGGTCTACTCCTTCAACGAATCCGGTTGGTCACCGTCTGGTCTGGATTTTCGACCAAATGGTTATGGTGAGCTGGTTTCAACAATTCAGGGCTGAATGGATGCTGCCTGGGTGAACTGTCCGGGTGGGTTTCGTCTGCGGCGAGCATTGCCACTGTGCTGGGTACGTTTTCGCACTCTGGCGCTGACCCGCTAACACGCGCTTCAATGGGCGCATCCTGTGTTTCCGGCATGGTTTTTCCCGCGCCGCTGGTGATGCCTGAAGTGATCACCGGCCTGTCGCTGTTGCTTGTTTGTTCGTTGCCTCCGTGGATTCGGTCGCGTTTCTGGACAGTTACTCTGGCGCACATCACCCACATGTGTTTTGTCCGCCGTGGTGGTTGCAGTCGCGCTGATGAGCTTTCCGATCGCTCGCTACGAGAGGCGGCGAATGGATCTTGGCGCAGGCCCGGTCACACCTTCAATGGCAGATCACCCTGCCGTGATCCTGCGGCGGTGATATCCGGCTTGGATGCTGTCCATTCACCGTTGTCCGCTGGATGATCTGGTGATGCCAGCTTCAACCTCAGGGCCCTGGCGCCACCACGCCTTGCGATGAAGAATCTACACCAGGTGCGGCTTTGGGGTGACCCCGGAGATCAATTGCCGTCTGTACGCTGTTGATCGGCGCGGTGGCGATCGGCGTCATCATGCTCGGTGCTCAACAGATCCGTGAAGTCAAGCGTCAGCGCGATGAGCAGGCGGCTTTGCGGCTTTTGAAGCGTTGAGCTTTAGTTTTTCGGCGGCCGCAAGCAAGATAGGTGACGAACCCAGATCGGTACGATCACCAGCGACCCAGCACGATGTTGGGATCGGCCCAGGCCGCACCCTCCAGCAAAAAAGCCGAACACCGTGTCCGGCGTCCCCAGCCGATTTCGGCAGCAATTCAGCGGCAGAGAGATTGAGCGCTGACAGCACCGCGCCGGGTAACCAGCGAAGCCCCAATACGATTTTGACAAGTGCGAAAGTCAACACGCATCATAATCCTGATCGTCTTCTTCATGTGCTCGCAATAAGCGCGATGCCCTTCGAAGCACCCGCATCTGCCGATTGTCGCCAAAATGTTGCCGTTTCGCAAGCATTGCCGTCTGCAGGCAGGCTTGGTGCAGCAAATCTGGTTTTATGGAGTGGACCGAGAAATCACCGGCCGCGGCCAGGAGCCACCGATGAAGACCTCACGGGTTCCAGTACGGCTGGCGTTTCTCCGTCTTTCCATCGGCAGGCGTGCCAATTCCAGAAACGCCAGCAATGGCAAGACTGCTGCGGGAATAAGGGATCACGCCCGAGAATGAAATCAATTTGCTCCGTGCCAAATCAGTTTCTGCGTCGCCAATTGGCTTCCGCCCTCGGCAATGGTTTGCCTTGATGTGCGTCCGACTTGAAGGCGAACCGCGGTGCTCGCCCAATTGATCGAGATCGAAGAAGCGCTCGGTTTTAGCCAGTTTCGCGGGAATTTCTGATATTGAGGCCTGAACAACGCCCGTTTCCCACGGCAAAGGTCGATCTTGCCGGTCAGATCCCGACAGCGCGGTGGCCCATGTCGGGTAGGGCGATGTGACCTCTCGATATCGAGAGATCCGGTTGCCGCGCGGCAAACGGCCCGGTCAGCCCGATGCGCAATCGAATAGGCCGCCGAAATTTGTCTTGCGCGCGACAGCTGCCAAACCTTGAATCCCGCCGTCGACTCCTTTCTCGGAGATGGCTATGCGGCCAATGAGATTGCCGCATAGGCCGTGGCGTCCCGCCAACATCAAAAGTTTGCACGGCCTGCTCGACGCGGCCCTCTGCCGGCCCAGTTTTGGGAGAGCACGCAACCGGGCCGAAGCTTGCCGATTGGGCCGAAAAGCCGCAGATCCAGTCCGAGCTCGCGCCAGGAAAACGAGTGTCGATGTTGAGGCAATGTCTTGCCGCCCTTGGGAAGCGGGTGTGAAAGCCTGCAGAATGAGGCGATGTTCGAGCGAGTTGAACGCCAGTGTTTGCCGGTGAATCAACGGCGGCCGCAATCTTCGCCGCAAGGCGACATCAAGCACGCCGATGCCCGCGGTTCTTGTCGAATCATGAATGGAATTTTTCCAAAGTCATCCAGCTGGCCCTTGGTTTTGCATCAGCCGAAAATTTGCGACAATTCCACGGCCCCAAGCGCTCGCCGGGCTTGATGTTGCGCGCGAACCATTCGGCCGCACGTCGCACCGCATACGCCTTGCAAGCTTGAAAGCGCACCCGACAGGAAGGAAGTCCTTTGCCCGGCCGCCGGATCCGGGAATCGATATCGAGCGGCGCGGAATGTTTATTTTGGATATCCATTGGAGCTGTGCGGCCGCCGAGGCATCAGCAACGGCGCGAAGTTGAAATCCCAACGAACGTCACCTGTTCGCCACGGAAAAATCGCGGGTGATGTTGGGCGCGCGCGATTGCCGTGGGCGCAAGTCCAGGCCAGAGTGGCCGTTGAACGCCGTCCAGTTTTTTTCGCTTCGGTGCCGGACAACGGTTCCATCTGACGGTGCCGTCCTCGATCGTGACCCTGTGCCAAGAGCTGCGGAATCCGGGATAACCTGCCAGAAAGCCGGTGGCGTTCGTCCGATTGTGCCGCCAGATCTTCGCCGAACGCTGCCTCAACGGCCTTGCGTCAGTTCGCCGGAGGCTGACGAACCAGTTGGAGGTGCCGTCGGGATACAATTCGACCATTAATGTCCGGCCGGATCAATTTGAATCGGAAAAAACTTGGTGCGCCCGTACGCGCCGAAAACAGGTTGAAATTTGCCACGATAACTGTCGGCGCGCATGATCGATCGCCGCCGGCGATGAATGACGGCCCGATTCACGACTTTGTCCCCACTTGATTGTCCGGCGTCGGCCCCAGAAGTCGAGCGAAGGCCGCATCGCCGAAGCGGAAACCGGGTGCCCGCCCATGCGCCATGTCGCGCTTCCAGACGGTCCCGCAACAACGCCGCTTGATAACGGCCAGCGCAGCTTGCGAAAACGGCCAGAACGACAACAAGCACGGCGAGCGCCTTGAAATTGCGGCACGTCGCAGGACCAGCGCGATGATGAACTGCAAAACCCGATACTCCCAGCCCACTGCCGTGATGCCTCTGGTTAAAGCTTGGTTTGAAACGCGAATGCAATTGGAGAGGCACCGGTCTTGCCAACGCTTGCCATCTCCGGTTCATGTTCTGTTTGCGTCGTGCCGTTGCCGGTGCTAACTTACAAAGCGCATTATCTGGCAGGAGCAAAACATGACCGACCACACCGCTTTGGCGTCCCAATGAGCAGAATTTGAGAATAGCCGTGGATGGCTTTTTTCCGAATTCGCCGGAAAAAGGGCAGGGCTGTCCCCTGACCGATCCGTTTGGTTCTGCAATGAGTGGTCGATTTCGGATGCGTGAGGGCTCTGGTCGCCGTTTGGGACTTTGCGACGTGCGCGGGGGGGGGGGGGTTTAAGAAAGGCGAATTCGCATTGTCGAAAAATGGCGGATGCCATGCCCGCGCGCGGGTTTTTTCCCGGATGCGGAAACTGAATTTCGCCGAAACCTCTGTCTCGCACCGGGACTGAGCCACGCGATGCTGTTCAGAGGCCGAGGACAAGGCGCACGTCGATGGAGCCTGGGAACGAACTCCATGAACTGGTTCGCGCTTGCAGCAGCTTTCCGTGCTCACGGTGTTGGCAAGGGCGATCCGCAATAGCTGGCGATGATGCCGAACATGCCCGAACCATTGTCTGCATGCTGGCTTGTGCCTCGATCGCGCGATCTGGTCGTCCTGTCTCCTGATTTTGGGTGTCCAGGGCGTGCTTAGAACCGCTTCGGCCAGATCGAGCCAAGCCTGTGTGCATCCTCTGTGATTGGCTAACTGGTAACAATGGGGCAAGCGCCAGGATGTTTGACAGCCAAGCTTGTTGAAATTCTACAAGCCTCGCTCAAGCCCAAGGCAACCATCGTCGTTCCGATGATCGATGATGGTGGAAGCTGTCGCCAAGCGCGGTGCCGGCCGCCGTTGACCCTTGCCGGTCTTCACTGCGGACTATCCCGCCAAAAAAGTTCAGAATTTGAGTACGCTTGCCATCCCTCGCATCCGCTTGTATATCCTGTTTTCTTCACCGGACAACCACTGGCCGTTTCCCAAATGCATCGTTCTTCGGCCGGGCGGAACCCTGCTGCAGCATCTCAGGAGCAAGCGTTCTGCATTGCGGGCTCGAAACCCGGCGAACGGCTGTTCTATTTCACCACCTGGCCGGCTGGATTGAATGTGGAAACTGGCTGGCGTCAGGTCTGCGGTCGCGCGGACATGTGCCTATACGACGGCTCGCCAATTTTTATCCGACGGCAACGTGATTTTCCGATTATGCCCGCCTGAAGAGCGGTTTGCTGTGTTGGGAACGTCTGCAAATTCATTGAACGCGGTCCGCAAAGTCCCGGGCTGGGAACCGCCAAAGACCACATGTCTGTCCGTCTTGCGCTGTTGACCTCGACCGGTTCGCCACTGTCGCCCGAAGGCTTTAGCTCGTCTATGAAAGCATCAAGCCCGGAATGTCATCTGGCCACGATTTCCGGCGGCACCGACATCGTCTCCTGCTTCGTGCTCGGCATTCCGGCGCTGCGTCTATCCGGCGAGATCCAGGGAACCAGGCTTGGCCTGGCGGTTGATGTCTGGGACGACCATGGCAACCCGGTTCGTCGCGAAAAAGGCGAACTGGTCTGCCCACCAAGTCCGTTTCCCCTGCGATGCCGATAAGGCTTCTGAAACGATCCGGGGCGAATGCAAGTATCACGCCGGCCTATTTCTCGCGGTTCGACAATATCACCTCTGACCCATGGCGATTTTTGCCTAATGGACCTCAGCACCACGGCATCATCATCCACGGGGCCGCTCAAGATGCGAACGCTGAATCCCGCGGCCGTGCGCATCGGCACGGGCGGAAATCTAACCAATCAAGTCGAACAGCTTTGCCGAGGTGGCGGAAAGCCAAATCTCGTTGGTCAGGATTGGGAGGATGATGTCCGCGTTCGTGCTGTTCCGTTCCGGCTTGCCGAAGGCGTAGCGCTCGACGATGCACTGCCGGCAAAAAATCCGCTCCCGCATTCGCTCGGCGCATCGCCGCGCCATGGTCCGGCCAGGATAATACGCGGTCACAGTGACCATTCCCCGGACAAAATCCGGCAAGATCGTCGAACTCGCGGTTCCCGCGATATCTCCACGGCCGGCAGGTCAAGAACCAGGAGCGCTGGCAACCCGAGGCACTGGATCCTGTTTCAGGACTTGCCCGAGCTGAAGAGCTGACAAAGCGGGAAGACAAAATGGAAAGCTCCGGAACTCTTCGGCCCTGAGCGACGCTTCTTGACATGGCGTTGATGCTGCCGGTTGCGGGTCCATCCGCCAGCATTTGCCCGCGCCTCGCGACTGGCAATGCGTAGGGCGCATGCCATCATTTCCCGTGACAGGGAGGGCCACGGATGATCACTAGAAGATCGCTGACGTTCGAGAATAAACAAGGAGATGGGACGGGAGCGCGTCCGTCGCGCTGTTCGAGGAGAGCGCCGAGAATCTGGCCGAGCGCACCCGAAGTTTGCACGCAAGACCTACCTCTACGACCCGGAGGCCGGTATCTCCGCGGGCGGCGTGTATACTGGGACGCGTCGCCGACGCGCAGGGGCCACGGAGAGGCGTTTTTCGCCCGCGTTCGCAGAGACCTTTGGCAAGTAGCCACTTCTTTCAGTAACTTTGGAGACCCCGGGTTTGTGGTACAGAAACCGCCCCGCACCCGACTGAGCGCCTCCATGCCAACTTTTGACCACCGTCGATTTTCGGCCCTTAGCGGTCTTTCAGCTTAACGAATTCGCACCTCCCTGCTATATCCGAAGAGCTGCCATTCGCAGATCAATAGGCTTGTTTGAAAGGTCGGATGGCGCCTGCATGGACAAAGCCACCAAGGAAAAGGCTGGCGGCACGCTTTGATTTGCCGTACGCCTGCAGTGGTCCTGGAAGCAAATCAAATGGCCGCCGACAAAGTGAACGCAAACCCCCTTAATCAATAGGCAGTACGTTCAAGAGTTTCAGTCCGTGTAAACTTCTTCTGAACGCGTTGACCAATAATCCGATCTTCGTAGTGCTTCCCTTTACATTGCCCGCATTAAACTGCCGTGCTGCCTCGATGCCATGTTGGTGAACGGCGGCGTGAAGGGCTTCTAGCGCTTGAAAGTCGGCAAGTCGCGCAAGAGCGTGTTGCGCAGTCCGTCATACCCACTTTGCCCAGCGACATTGGTGATGGTTGGACAGCTCATTGGCATAAGAACTTGCCCGGCCCGATGAATCATGTTGGCCAGCCGGCGTTTCCCAGAATCAACATGGTCCGACTGCGCCAGCTGACGATCTTGGGATGGAAAGTTAGACCTTGCCAAGAAAAAGTAACCGGAGTTGATGCCCCGATTTGCGCGTCAATCGCATAGCAATCAACGAGGTTTTCCAGCTGTCCAGCGAACTGCTGGAACTCAATCGCAACCCGTCCCGATCCCGCCCTGGCCACAGCTCTGCGAGGCTTTCTTTCTTGCTGTTCCAGCGCAAACCGCGATATGATCCGCATTGGCGATTAACGTCGATCAGTTCCCTTGGAAGCCTTGGAAAGCGGCCGTGCGGAGGTTGGCAAGCGCTGCATCTCCGTTCTGCGGCCGAGCCGGCTGGTGCCATTTGCGCTGACCATCCCGCTCAGCCCGCTTGAGGCTTGGTGACAATGTCGCCGATTTCCTGTGTGCCGTCGCTGTTCGGGTCGACATGCCCTTGAATCTCGGCAGGAAAATAATCGCAAAGCCCCGCCCGACTCTCCGGCTCGCGCGGCTTCACCGCGTGCATTGATCGCCAAAGTAATATTGGTTTGGCGACGCAATTTTCCTGATGTCTGGTCTGCTGCAAATGGCCGAAATGGCTGGTTCCAGTTCCTCTAACAAACGCCGATACCTGTCGCTGGTTTCCACAAGAGCGGCGATTGATGTGATCATGCTCTCACAGTCTCAAAACAAAGAGCGCCTTCACTCAACGCACGCTCCTGGCAATCGTTGGCGCGACGTCATTGTTCTTAAATCTTTCGCCGTGCTGGCGCCACTTCATTTCACTCGTGGCTAGCCATTTCCTCGGCGGCGGCCGCAATGCCTTGAGCTTCGCCCGTCAATGTGCCGCAAATCATCAAAACTTGGCGACATGGCCGCAGTTTTCATTGACGCTGATCGCCAGGTCCTTCCCACATCCATCCAGCTTCCTGAGGAGAGCGATCGCGGCATCGGCGAATAAGCGCAGCTATGGGCCCCTGTGACAACTCATCCGAACCCTGCGGCTCCTGCGTGAATCGTCCATTTTGGCCAGCGGATGCAATTGAGCAGTTCTTCCCGTTCCGAAAAATCCGGTGCGAACGCTGACACTTGCTGGAAGTCCCATAAACTAAACTCCTGATGAACAAAACCGTAAAAGTGGGGTTTTTAGACCTCCAGTTCGCTCACCTATTCGCTTATGTATGGTTAATTTGTAATTTAACTGGTTTCCGTTTTGCCGCGAACACAAAACCCAATAAGGGTTCGTTTCTAACGCCAGAGCCAGCAGCTAAAACCCATCCAGTCAATATCAAATTCTTGGTTTGCAAGAACGGTCCTAAAAGGCAATCCGCACGTTGAGCAGCAACGTTAGCCATTAAATGGCCCTGCAGCTTCATGCGCATCAGACGAATGTCTGAAGCCTTCCTTAGCCGGCTGTAGGTTAATTGTGGCAGCAAAAGGCCCCGGTCCCCGCCCACGCAGTCGTTCGCCCATTGGCGATCAATGTCGGGTTCAAAGTCGCCCTTTCGGCTCTGCTCTCCGGCAAAATCCGCCCCGGCCATGGTTAATCAAACCTTACCAACAATTTAACCAAGCCAAGTGAAGTGGGTCGATCAGTAAAGTCTTAATTAAGCTGGCAAAGAAACCCCGGCAAGTGTTTTTTGCCCCATTAATCCCACTCACAATTGGGTTAGCTTAGCTCTACTTACGGTGTTGGTTTTAGCAACAGATGCAATTAATAACGGGGACCCCAGTGGTCTCCGTTTTTTTTATATGCATCAATCAGCCCAGCACCCCTGCGGTGGAAAGGGCGATGGGAGAACCCCAGGGTTCCTTCGCACCGCGCCGAGACGAATGTTAACTCGGCCCGGTTGATTTCGACCATCGCCTTGGTCCAACGGCAGGCCCAAGTCCGGTGCAGTCGCCGCCTGGCGTGGACCTGGTCCCCCGACCTGGCCAACCGGCTTCAAATTGCCCTGGGCTCGATTCCTGTGCGGTTCATCCCCGATGCCGGTGTCCGCGAATGCGAATGGCCACATTGCCCGACGCTCATAGGAGGTCGACACCCAACGATCTGGCCCACACGCACGGCGTGTAGCGGATGGCGTTGGATAGAAGGTTGAGGACGCGAATTTGCTTGATCCGAGCCGCTGGTCGGCAACCAACTTCCGGCAACACTCGCCGACAGGCTGGTGCGGGATGATCACGCGCTGGCTGTTGGCCATCGGCTGCAACAGCGACACGCTTTTCCGCCAGATGATCGTTCAAGCGAGACCCGAGACAAACTTCCATGCTGACCTGGCCTGCTTCGATCTTGGAGATGTCGAGCAGGTCATTGACGATGTTCGAGCACATGCTTGCCGGAATTTCCCGATGTTCCAATGGGCGTATTTCGAGATAAGCCCGCGGGCTGCCCCGAATCGGTCCGAACCGCTCTTCCGCCATCATTTTCGGAAAACCCGAATGATGGCGTGAGCGGGTCCCGGATTTCCGTGAACTGACCCGGGCGAGGAAATCCGATTTGTGCGAATTGGCCGTTTCCGCCGCGCGTTTGGCATTGCGGCAGTTCTTCTTCCGTGCGTTTCCAATTGGTGATGTCGCGCAGCCACGGCGCAAATAAGCCATTGGAGCCCGACAGGCGGGCCGAAGTGGTCATGACAAGCGGCAAAAATCCGCCGGAGCCCTCGCGCCCGATCACTTCAACGCCCGTCATTGAGCACGCTCGACACACCGTGACGGCAAGCCCGCTGACATAGTCCCATCACCTGCGCGCTGGCTTCATGGGCAAACAGCATGGCGAAGGGCTGCCTTTGTGGTCTCGTTCTCATCATAGTTTGAACACCGCAAGCCGAATCCGTTCATCGAGCGAAATGGTGCCGTCATCGTTGAAGGATGACAAACGTCCGTCGGTGGCGGTTTCAAGGATTGAACCGCAGTTCCTGCGCCTCGATCTCCAGCGCGTTGTGCGGGCTGTCGCTTCATCATCAAGTCCGGCATCACGGCTCAACCCTATCCGGTCTGCGGGATCCAACGGCGTAAGCGGCGGCAACCGGAAGCATCCGCGCGCCAGCGCTGGAGAAACAGAGCCACAGCAAAACGCGTGCCGTCACCCAATTGACCGAAAGCAGCGGGCGTGACTTCGCGTCTGTCGCCATCGGCCCGGCGGACGTACATGCCGCTAATTGTCCGGGGTTTCCTCATCAAAGGAAGCGCAAGAGCAAATGATCCAGACCGCCGCATGCGGAAGAGTTCGCTCAGCGACCCATAACCGGTGAGTTCAAAGGAACCTCCGCTTGGCGTGATCAGGTCTCACCGGCATGCACCAGCATGCTGCAAGGAATTGCATCGATGATGCTGGCATCCATGCCGCTTTGCATGAATCTGCCGGCTGGAAGCCGCGAAGAGCAAAGAGCAAGCGATGCTTCTGCCTGGCTCACTTCAGCCGGGGTGGGTGCGTCAGTCTGGACGCGCCGCCCGGCTAAGGTTTTCGGCATCGCCAGGCGTCTGCTTTCTGTCTCCGGCAGCTCGGACTGTGCAGTTCTGCCTGGTTCCTCATCACCGGAATAGGGATACGCGGGCGGTCAGACTGATGCGTCGTTATATGGCCGCTGCCGATTGCCAAAAGGTTTGCGGCTCCTGCGGCAGTGCCGGCGGCGCGATCGGGCTTTGCCTCGGGTGTCTCAGCTGGTGTGTTGAGCATGAGGCGCCGAAGTTCTTCGTCCAGGGCCGGACTCGCGATTTCGCGAAGGCGGCTTGCTCTCCGGCGGAAAGGCTCTCCCTCGCAGCGCGCCTCCCGCGCTTCGAGACTGATGATCTTGTCCGCTGTCGCGCCGCATCGGAGTTTCCACCAAGATGGATTGCCGGGCGCTCGCCCGCGGAACGAACCCCCAGCGTCTGGGTTATCTCGTCTGCGTCAGCCTGCAAATCTGCGCCAGCAATTGTCATGTCATCCGCGCGGACCCTGATCGTCGCAGTGTCAGGCCATCAACACAGCCAGTCCAATAGCCCGCGAAAGGTCCTTCGATATCCTTTACAAGGGCCGGCATTTAGAGGGTCTGCTTCCGTCCTCGAATGGTCGAAACGTCATTGCCGGAAGAAACAGGCGGAAACCGGATTGTGCGTGGCCTTCGAATTATCTTCGCCCTGCAAGATCAACCGGCTGAGGGAGTTTCCTGCAACGGATCGCGAAACGCTGCCCGGCACCAAGCGCCAGTCCCCAGCGCTTTCGGGTCCTTTCGGGTTTCCCCGATACGAACTATTCCAATCCGCGAAAAGCCATCGAAGTGGCGGCGCGTGTGTGGTCGGCAATGCGGCCAGATCCACAGGGGTGGACAAGGTCGGTCCCTGGATCGGCCAAGAACACGGTCTTTTCCCGACCACGTGTCGCGGCCGATTGAGCAGTCAGGATGACATGATCGGGTCGAGGTTGAAAACCGTGCCAGATCAGAGGAAATTTCCGTCCGATAAAATGTCTGCGAGTGCGGACCAACGGCAGTTGGCGAATTCAGGCGACACTTCGCTGAAATTCGCCTTTCCTTGTTTTGATTTCCAACGAACCGCGCCCGGGTTTGCATTCGGTCAAAGCGAAAATCTGATCCGGCACGACCGGCTCATCCCGGCTTTGCTATCTCGTCATTTTCAGTCGTGGTCGGGGTATCCTGCTGGAATACTCTCACACCGGGATATCTTGTGGTTTTGTTGTTTCGGTCTCAGCGGTTGGCTCTTCTGGCTCTTCCGGCTGTTTCAATCACAGATTCGATTTCGAAGACCCAGGCGCTTCAGCGAAGACGTGCGGGATAATCATCCTGCTGTTCAGCTCCCGCTCAAGACCTTTCGAGACGCGCCTTGAGTTCCGTCACGGATCCGCCTTGGTCAAGAACCCCCCGGCGACGGTTGCCTCGCTGTCGGATTTCTCTCGCTCGAACCGCAGCAAATCTGTCTCCGGGTGGACCCGGTTTTCCCGTATCGTCCTGCTGCCGCAGTGTCTTCTGTCGTCTCAACGTCGTCAGCCCGGTCAAGTCAACTCGCTCATCGTGGTGTCGGGCTGAATCTGAAACGGGCCCCTTCAATCGATTGTGTTCGTTCGTGAAAGCATCTTCCCCTGTGTCATTGCTGTCGTCCGCAAGCCAACGCGGTGTTTCCTTCGGTAAAAAAAGGGGCAGGCTCGACCCGCGAACAGAAGATGCAAGCACTGGCTCATCCGACAAGTCTGCCAATTGCGGTCGGCATCGCACCATTTGGGCGAATTCGTCATCCGCTTTGAACCAAGACGGTCGCTTGCGTCAGCCACAATCTGCCGATCATCCGGTCGATATCGGTACTGGCCAGGCCTAATCCGCTGAACGTGCTGGAGGCAGCCAGTACGTGCCGTCCTTGTCCGAGACCGCGACATGCGGTGCCTGTGCCTTCAACACCGGCTATGATTGCCTGCCGCGCGCCGGGCGCCAAGCACCTGGCCGGCCTGACTGCTGTCAGCATAGCAGCGCCGGTGTGGCCCATCGGCAGCACGAAAATCTTCAAAAACGTTTGCCGGCGCCATCAAAAGCGTGAAAAGCCGCTTGGCACACCCGCATCATAAAGATTCTGCGGCTTGCCGGTGCGTCCAAGGTCCGCTAACCGCGCTTTCGATCTGCCGCTTGGTTGAAGATTGCGCCCACCAAAGCCTTTCAATCCAGAAGTCCATAGATATTGCTGAAACCGAAAAACAGTGCGCGGCAGCACCATTGCCCACAGATTTCACTCAGGTTCGCGGGGCTCAGCAAACGGCGAACGGCATCGGCCCTTGGCAAAAGTTCGCGGACAGAGCGTGAACAGCAAAGATCAATACGGATAATGGTGTGCCCGGCAATGGGTGTATTCCAAGTTTTGGCCTGTTATCCCTTCGTGGAGGGGAATTAAGGTTTTATTAATAGCTTGCGCCGCCAGCGGTCCCAGCGAAGCGCGCCGACGGCCGTGATTGTCCTTGAAACGGTTTAACGTATGACGCGCGCCATAAATTGTTGCATGCAACATATGCTGTGCTATACAATTCTTGAATTGAAACGGGGCCACCGAACGGTCTTCACTGATGCTTCAAGGAAGAAGTGACATGGCGACTAAGAAAACCACCCGCTCCGCAGACGTATTTGAATTTCCGGCATTTGACGTCACCAAGATTGACTGATGGCTCCGTGAAAATGGCTGACAAGTCGGTCAACCAGACCAAGGAAGCCTACACAAAGGCAAGACCGTTGCTGAAGAATGCCAACCCAAGGCAATCGAAAACTCGACGCTCGAAACCGCACAGGCCGGTACTGTTGATCAGCCTCAGGCCAATACGACGCAGTTCGCGGCAAACGCTGAGCCATTCGTTGTCGCACATGGAGCCCGCTGGGCGTGAAGTCCGTCGCTGAAATGATCGAACTTCAGACGGTTTCCTTCCGCAAGCAAAGCCGAAAATGTGACCGAATCAAAAGGCAAAGGGTGATGCAGGAAACAGCCAAGAAAAGTTGCCGAAGAATTCTCCAAGCCGGTCCAAGACCGTTGCTGAAAACCATGGCGAAATCCAGCTCCTGAGTTCATCACGCTTTGAATTTGACAAAAGGCCTGGAACCCGGTGTCCGGCCTTTTTGCTGTTTGACCTGAATCCAGGAGACCTGAGCGTTGCAGGCAATTTCACACGGGCAAAATTTGCTAAAAAGCGCCCCTGATGCCTCTTGCAAAATCCGACTGCTTGCCAGTATGGATCAGGCAACAAAGCGGCTTGGACAAATCCAACGGTCTTCGCCGCTAGTGTGCGGTTTAGCTGCTCAGTTGGTTAGAGCGCCGATTGTGGATCCGGAGGCGCTGGTTCAACCCCAAGCCAACCGTACCATTTGTTCTTTCTTGATAAGAATTTGCAGTGGCCACGCGTCATATGAGGCGCCGTAAAGCACGCCTCAGCTAATTGCGTTCCCCGGTGGCTGGCCGGGCCTAGTGGTGCTATCCTGAATAGATGATTCCCAATCTGTCAGGACAAATCGCCCCCACCCAGATCAACAGCTTGTGGTTCCTGATTTTTTCGAAAACAGATGGGTATATCTGTTTCCGGTCAGACACTGCGCCGGACAATGCGTCATTTCAAGTGTCAGCATAATCCTTTTGCGCATCACTGATGCGCGGAGCTTCAGGTCTGCTCAGAACGCCTTGAAAGCAGGAGTGTGGGTTCGCTCGATACGGAACGGTATGGACTTTTTCAGCTATGAACGGCCGATATCCCGTCATCTTCAATGTAGAATTTTTGCCATCAGGTCGAACATGGCCGCTGACCGAGTAGAAATCTCGAAAGCGGATCTTCGCGTTGCAAATCTGCATCGGCCACTGAGTAGGCTTGGCCGAGCTTTGCATTGAGAAACTCCACGAAAAAACACTGCATCGCCGGTCCTCCTTCTGCGCTGATGAATGGTATCCGGTTTCCACCTTGGAAACGCAATGGCCGCGCTTGGCGCAAAGGGACAATTTGCGCGATATATTTAAGCTTAAAAAACACTGGAATTTTGCAGAGCGGCTGGTATGGTTCTCGATCAATGTGCAGATAATAAGTGCCTGTAGGGAAAATGTTGCATTAAACGGAACCGCTACAAGGCCCGGGAGTGCATCAAACACAGAGAGGGAAATCTATGAAAAAGACATTTTGGAGCTTGGCGACTGCTCGTCGCTTCTGGCCGGTGTATCCGTATCGGCTGCTGATCCGGTCAAGGTCGGCATGATCACCACCTCCTGTCCGGGCGGTGGCGCAATCGCTCGGCATCGACGTTCGCGACGGCTTT
>Ga0163217_1023251_pt1 | contig 15177 bp, 15 predicted proteins | sample SynspAceP_FD_185933 | JGI IMG/M metagenome (GOLD analysis project Ga0163217, IMG submission 185933) | Saline lake microbial communities from Ace Lake in Antarctica - Synechococcus sp. Ace-P (PacBio error correction) | ecosystem: Environmental > Aquatic > Non-marine Saline and Alkaline > Saline ...
AGAAGAAAAAAAAAAGAAATTTCCTCCTGGCAAAAAGGCCCCCAGATGGGCAGAATTCCCGCCAGATTTCGCTTGACTTGGCCCATGGGCTTTCCGCTCCAGCAGCAAACTCCGCTAAGGGGGCCGAGCTGGAGGGTGGGAAGGGAATGATGAAAATCGGTTCCAGCGAAACTGGTGGGGGGGTGAATCAACGCCGGGGGCATTCACTGCTTTGATCACTGGGAAGTTTTCGAACCCTCACAACTCAGGCTTTCAACTGGGTTGGCGCTGTTGCAAAACCTGGATGGCAAGAGCAACGCAAATCGTCAGGCGCACCCGCGCGCAAGCTGGTTGAATCAGGGCGGCATGTGGCCTTCAGGGGCTGCAAAAGGCGAACCAAGGTGAAGCCCGGAGGGATAGGCGGGTCCAGGTGGGCCGCCGGTTTCCAAGCCCAGCTTCGGCCAAGAGGCAGGGGGCCCAGCGCCCGCGCCGAACCGCTGCGCAAAGCAGGCCGTGGGCCTGCCACCGAAAAAACCGAAGCGTCCCAGCGAAATAAAGGCAGACCCAGAAAGCCGGTCGAAAGGCTGACCAGATCGACCGCACTGATCGCCGGCCTTCGCTGATATAGTACATAGCCCCGCTGCTCCGGCAAGCTGGGCCGGCGAGGCGGCGGAGGCAGGGCACTGGTGAGTCGATACGGCTTTCCTCGAAGCGTTGCTGGATTCAGGGCGCTTTGGGCAGGGGCTCGTAATCGATGCCCTCGGCACTGCGGCACCTCCCAGCCAGCCCTGGGGATAGGCGGGAAGAGGGAAATGCCGCTGCCAGGCCTGTCGTTATCGGCGGCAGCACAGCTGGATCAGGGCGGCCAGCGGCCCCAGTCGTCGCCGTGGCATCGAGACGCACCCAAGGCCATCAAAGGCAGCAAGCGGTCGCACCTCCCCAGCTCGCCCTTAACGAGCTGGGGCAGAAGGCTGCGGCGCTGCCTGTTGGAGGCCGGCCAAAAAACCGCTCCAACAACTTGTTGCGGCACTGACAGTGCTGGTGGCGGAAGGTCCCTGAGATCAAATGACGTTCAGCCGGCTGGATCGGGGCTGGCGCTGGCCCCAGCTATGTCAGGGCAGGACGGTCCGGGGTCGGGTGTGGCGGAGCGGCTGAGCGATCGAGCCCTTCCTGGCCGCGGCCGGCCCCATCGTTGATGCCCGCAGGCCGCCGCCGAGTACGCCCCGTGGCCACATCCCCGGCGCCCACAACCTGCCCGCTGTTTTCAGCGGACGAAGAGGCGGGCCCGAGATCGGCACGCTCTAACAAGCAACGGGGTCGTCAGGCAGGCCGTGATGCTGGGAACTGGCCCGGGTGGGTCCGCGCCTGGGCCGAACCTGGGCGAAAAAGCCCTAAGGGCCCTCCAGGGCCGGTGCCGCGGGCGAGGCCGAAAGCGGGGAGCGCTGGGCGTTGCGCCTCATTGGCTGGCCGCGGTGGCCTGCGGTTCAAGCGAGCCTCGCCTGGCTGGCCGAAGACCCATCGAACCTGCCGGTTCTGCCTCCTGGAAGGGGGCTACAAGGTGTATCGCACTGGGTGCTGGCGCCAATTCGAGCACGCCTGGCCCTTGCGGCTGCTGGGCGGACGCACCGGGCACCGGCAAGACCGACTGCTGCTGGAGTTGGAGGCGGCCGCGGCGGTCGGCGTGGTGGATCTCGAGGGCCTTGGCCCATCACCGTGGAGGCAGCTTCGGCGGCCTCGGCCTGGCGCCCCACAGCCGAGGCAGCCGAACACTTCGAAAATCGCCTGGCCGGCCAGGCTCGTTGGGCCCTCGTGCTGCCGGCCCAATCTGGCTTGAGGGCCGAGAGTGTTCAGGTGGGTCGCTGGCCGGTCCCGCCGGCTCTGGCGGGTGGCCAGGAGCACCCGGCGGCTGGAGCTGCGCCGCCCCCTCGACGAGCGCGTGCCGGCGGCTCGTGCGGTGGTAACGGCAGCCAGAACGGCGCCGCCTGGCCGAGGCCACGACCCGGATCGCCCGGCAGGCTGGGAACCGGAGCGGGACGCCGGTTGGCTGGAGGCGATTGCGGCGGGGTGCCGCCGCCCTGCCGCCGTGTGGTTTCGACCGTTGTGTACGAATCGAAAGCCGCCAAACAAGCAGGCTATGGCTGGCGAGTCCGCTGGATCTGATGAGCGCTTTGCGAACGCTGAGGCCGCCGAGGCTGTTGCTGCGAAGGGCAGATCAGTGCCGGCTGCTTAGGATAGCCTTTTGCGCCCCTGTCCCGATGACTTGGATTCAGTTTCTTTCGTGGCGGTGGATGAGCCCGTTGTTCCCCGATATCCGCCCTGTAACGCCGCTCCCGCGATGGACGGACCGGCCAGGCCCTGTTTGTCTTTCGAGGAAACCGGCCTGGCGGAAGGCGATGGGTGAATCCATCGCATGTTCCTGCTCGATGAGGAGGCGAACTGGGTGACCCGGCGAGGTCAATGCACGGTTCGTGACGGCAAAGCCAGCGGCCATCGAATCGCCAATCTTCCCTGGCCGAAGACGATTTCGCTTCGGTTATGCGCTCGCCGATCGCCGCGGCCGGCCACGGGCCTCGGCTTCGCCGGGCAAGAGGATCAAGCCGGCGAATTCAGCCACCGAGGCGAACCCGCATGAGGAGGCGGAGCAAGAAGGGGCCTTGAAAAATTCGGCAACTGGTTGGGAACTTCGGCCGGCACGATTGCCGCCATCAGCTTGCTCTGGGAGCCTAGCGGCGAGTGGTGGTCAGGTGTTCGCCGCATCAGCCGTGGCGATGGCGTCTGCACCCTGGTGGGCTTCGTGGGCGCCGCGTTGCGCTGGGCCAGAAGCCGCCCAAGAATCGTCCCATGCTGCTCAGCCTGAGTGGCTGTGGTGCTGCTGGTGCTTGGCTGTCCACGTAATTGTCCCCCCTTCCGCCAGTTCGGTGGAGTTGATCACCAAGGTGGCCGGCAGCGGCGGCGCTGTTGCTTGAAGATGTGCCGCGGGGCGCTCAGGCATGGCGCCCAGTGCTTTAACGGCAGTCCAGAACCGCCGCCTTGGATCTGACTGGGCTGCAGCAGCTGCTGCCGGGCAGCAGTGAGGGCACCGCCCGCCTGGCCGCGGCTTGGGTGGCGGCACTGGGCCTGCTGGCCTGGCCGGCAACCCTCGGCGGTGGCCTGATCCAGCTCTTTGTTCGTGGTGGGGCGGTGAAGCTGATGGTGGCCGTGCAGCCCACGGCTCCATGGGATGTGTGCTGTGGCTGCTGGTTCCGTCGTTCTATCGGCGCCGCTTCAGGCGGGTGCCATCGATCTCTGGCGGCTCTGCCCTCAGGCAACTGGATGGTGGGCGTGCTGATGCAGCTTTTCCTGCTGCTGCTCTGCTCTCAAGGCATCGGCCTGATGCTGCTGGGGGTGAAGCTGGTGGTGGCCAATGCCCTGGCTGGCCGGTCTGCCTCAACGTCATTCCCCAACGTCGGGCCCACCTTGAGCACGGGTGTTTCCGATCATCCGTGGCGCCCCTGCTCGATGCCCCCAGGAAGGCCTGGCGGTGCTGGGGCTCTAGGCATCGTGATCCAGGCATCTCGAGAGCTACGTGGAATCCCCCCTCGGTGATGCAGCACGCAGCTCAGCTTCTCCCCGGCCATGAACTCATCGGCCCCAAGTTCCGTTCACGGTGTTGTTCGGACCTGGTCTGCCTGGCTGGGCCTGCCGCCCTGGCGGTCTGCTGCCAGGTGGTGGTCGGGAGGTGCCTGATCCATGACGTGCTCGATCTGGCGGCGCGGTTTGAGGCATGAACAGCCGCGCCTGCTGGGGGTGATGGGCCTTGGTGGTGGCTGGGGCGCGCTCTGGGCTGCGCTGGGTGCTAACATTGAATTCTGTTTCCGGGCCGTGGTGCTGGCCCGTGGCCCTCGAATGTGCGGTGACGACTGCTGCGCCGCCGGCATGCCCCTCAACCGGCCCGCCCGCCCTCCGCCTGGTGCTGACGGTGCTGGGCCTGATCGGGCTGGAAGGTGTCGGAAACTGGCTGCTTCCCGAACTGGTTGCAGCAGGGCCAAATAGTTTCACCCATGCTGGTGCCGCGTGCTGCTGCAGCGGCTGGGAAGTCTGGCCGGCCAGTTTCCGTGGCCTGCAGAACCTGGAGCAGCTGTTGCTCGATCCGGGCCGCTGGCGCGGCTCCAGCCCTGGGCTCCTTGCTCGTCGGTGGCCGGCAAGCACGGCGAACAACGAAACGGAGTCCTAGATGGTGCTTGATTGGGTCTCTGGCCCTGCTGGCTGGCCTTCGATCCCCGCAGCCATCAGCAGTTGTTGAAATTCGCGCTTGCCCCCGCTTCTGCCGGCCTGACCTGCAGGCGGCTGCTGCATGACTGCCGCCAGGCCGTGGGCGGCTGGCTTGGCGGCTGCGATCTCCGCCTGGTGGTGTCGCCCTCACCTGGGCGGTCTGGCGTTTGTTGGCGCTGCCCCTGGCCGCTGCTCAGCGGCTGTCTGGCGGCTGCTCACCTTCGTTCCACGCAATTGGCCCCACAAGCCGCCACCCCTGTTGCCGCTGCGTGGCCGCTGGCTGATTTCACCCGGCCAAGCTGGTGCAGGTCTGATCCTGCGGCTGTCTGCTACAGAACTTTCGAAAGCGTTCGTGCTCACCCCACTGCTACTGGCGCCGCACCGTCAACCTGCTGCAACGGTGGCCCTGATGGCCCAGCTCCGTCTCGGGCCTGCTCGGCTTGCCCGGACGTGCTGGCTGGCCCCTGTGCCGGACTGACCGTGGTGCTGGCAGGTGATCTGCCAGACGGGTGTCTGGTGGAAGGCAGGTGATGGATCGCTGGAGCCAGCCCGGCGGCTAGGGATTAGGGATCAACCTAGGAAGCGCGTGGGCGGCGCCAGAGTGCCGGAGCCAGCAGCAGCAGCCAAGCACCCGCGATGGGCCAGGGGATGCTGACCCATGGCCGCACCCAGAGCTCGTCCTAGGTGAAAGTGAATCGCCAAGCAGGCGGCAACTCCCAGGCGGCAGATCCCAAAACGCCAGAGGAGCAGCAGAAAGCGGGGGATGAGGGGCCTGGCTCTCGGGGCTCCCGCTCGAGAGCACCGCTGGAACACCGCCGGCTGAATCACCGCGAGGCAAGAGGTGGGAGCAATGGCGATGCTCCGACCAGCTGCACACGCTGAATGCCCACCACCCAGGGGCGATCGCGAAACCGCAGAAACAGGGTGCTGCCACCGAAAGAAAATCGGGCGAGCAAGGGGCAACAAGGGTGGTGAGGCAGATGTGGTAGGGCCGAGCGGGTGAGAGTGCGGCGAGGCACAATCCACCTGGTCCTCGACCGAGAGGCGCCGCCAGGTCGCGCTGACGTTCACGGATCCGGTCGAAGACCACCACGGTGTCGTTGCCGTGCGGACGTAGCGGGCGCGGCGAAGAGGCTGTCGCTGCGGCCTGAGCAGTCCCGCCAGGCGAACAGACCGGTGGTGATCGCCCGTCGTGGGCGAGGCAGAGCAGGGCCGAAGGCGTAAGAGGCGGCTGTAGGCGAAAGCTGTGTAGTAGGGGGCGAATGCCGGTGAACTGACCAGCAAGAGGGCGATGCTGGCGTTGGAGCAGTTTTGCCGGCCCAGGCATGGGGCGATCGTGTCACCTCGGTGCCGCTGGTCTGGAGGGGACGAGCACGCCGCCGAGGCCGTCGATGCAAGGGCCTGGGTCTGGCCGGAGAAGCACCGGCAGGCGCAGCACCCCGTGCGGTTCTCATCGAGCAGCTGGATGGCGGCGAATCCAGGTTGGGGCGGGGACGGAGTACTCAGCCGGCAGGCTCAGTTTCCCTGAGCGCCTGGGCCAGCTGATGCGGGCTCGATCGTGCTGCAGGCGGCTTTCGCAGCTGCGCTGGCCAACTGGATCTGGGTGCCGCCGGTGAAGTCAAGGCCAGGACGCAAGGGCGCCCCCGATCGCCGGGTTGAGGCCAGGTAGAGCGTCAGACGCCAGCAGGCTGAGCAGGCACCAAACCCGGAGGACACCGACAGGCGAGGCGGCGAATAGCGGCGGTTGAATGCGAACAAGGGGCCAAGTCAGCGCCATTGGGGGAAGGACGGTCCAGGCGGAAGCTGGCCAGCGGGTAGCGAAAGTAGGTCGGGCGCCTGAGGCGAGGGGTAGGTCAATCAGCAGCCGCAACAGGGAGGCGGGTCAGCGTGAGGGCGGTGAACAAGGCTGGAGCAGCAACGTCGATCAGCCGGGTGACGGCAAACCCTTTGAACGCAAGGCCGTGCCCGGAGAGCCGAAAACAGGGCCGGCGCAAACTGATCAAGGTGTGAGGTTGGGCGCGTCGAGAATCGACTGAAGGCGCAGGGCGAAACTCGGTGGTCGATCGAGCGGGATCAAGGTGTTGCCCCGCCGTAGCTCCTCCTTCACTTCAGCTCAAAGAATCAGGCACGTTGGCGATCACCGCCATGCCCCACACTCAAGATGAAACCCGGCGAATCCTCGGCAGGGTGAGCGTGACCGGGATCAGCGCGTAGATCGGCCAGGTTTGAACAGAGGGCGTAGAGGGCGGCGCGATCAACCGCCACCACACCTGGGCAGCCGGAAAGAATACCCACCACCATGAACACGCGCACCATGGCCAGTGCCGGAGAGGGCCGGCGATCAGGCTGGGCGCCATCGTTCTCAGCCCCGAGGGTAGGCCCGACGGTGCGACCTCGAATGATCCGGAACCGGCAGGGGAAGCGAGCCTCCCCGCAGCTGCCACTTCGAGGTCGCGGGCCTCTTCCGGCGCTGAAGGTTGCCGGTGAATGGCTGGCCCCGCTCCGCCGCGATGGGCGCGGCAGCACAAAATTCCTGGCCGACGCTGGCTCGCTGTCGAGCGACCGTCCAGCACGATGCCCCAGCAGGCGGCCAACTGCCGCAATGGTCTGAGGTGAGTCGGGCGAAGGCTTCACCGCCCTGCTGGTTGAAGCCGCAGGGTGACGTCCAGCCGGGGCCATGGTGCGTGCTGGCGGCCTGCCCCAGGCGGTTAACCCAAAGATCCTTGGCCGGTGAGGGCCGCCGGTTCATAGAGAGCCAACGACCGCGGCGTTCAACCCTCAATCGAGCAGGACCGTGAGTTGCTCGGGCCTCACTGGCCCTTCGGGGACGCTCAACCCCGAGGCTGGTCAGGGCGGCACCGAGCTCTTCGCTGGGAAAGGCAGGGAGCCGGTGGAGGCTCCTGTCCCGGCGGAGAAGCCGGGCTAGGAATCTGGCGGCCCTCGGCCCTCAGAGGCGCGCCAGAACCGCCCTCGGCCTGGCCGTCTTGAGGCGGTAGCAAGCCGCCTGCATCTCCTGCTCGGTTGCTGGCCTGCTGGCAGGAATTCCAAGCAGAGCGGTGCTGCCGAGAACCTTGGGGGCGCCGGGGTGGGTCCTGCTCACCGGGAGTTGGCAGCAGCAGCTGGTCGTCTCGACGGTCTGGAGGGTGGATTCGGCCACACACAGTCCCGTTGAACCCGCGGTCGAGCACAGCTGCACGGCTTCGAGCTGCTTGCCGTTCCACCCGGGTGATGGCGCCGGCGGCATCACCTGAAGGTGAGGCTGGCTGCGCCGCGCGGTCCAGCCCCATCAGTCTTAAGGCGCGCCACCCAGCTCAAGACAGCGGCGTTTTCTGAGATGGCACGCCCCAGGGGTGGTTCGCCGATCCTGGCCCTGCCATTGCCGCCTGCTGCGGTGCTGGCCTCCTTCCCGCTCCAACTGGCCTCGACCTGCGGCGGCGGCAGCCAGCTCACCTTGCAGGTGTGCCCGGCCGCGCATCACCGGGTGGAACGGGAAAGGCGCTCGAAAGGCCGTGCAGCTGGTGGCTGCGACCGGCGGTCAACGGACTGGGTGTGGCCGAATCCACCCTCCAGACGTCGAGAAACGACCAGCCTGCTGCTGCAAAACTCCCCGGTGAGGGCAGGACCCCACCCGGGCCGCCAAAGGTTCTCGGCAAGCCACCGCTCGGGCTGGAATCCCGTGCAGCGGCCAGGCAGCCGAGCAGGAGATGGCAGGGGGCTGCTACACGGCTCAAGCGGCCCAGGCCGAGGCGGTTCTGGCGCGCCTCGAGGGGCCGAGTGCCGCCAGGTCCAGCCGAAGGCTTCTCCGCCGGGACAGGAGCCTCCACCGGCTCGCCTTTCCCAGCGAGAGCTCGTGCCGCCCTGACCAGCCTTCGGGGTGGAAGGCGTCCCGAAGGAGCAGTGAAGGCCGAGCAACTCACGTCCTGCTTCGATGAGGTGAACCGCCGGTCGTGGCTCTCTATGAACCGGCGGGCCCTCACCGGCAAGGATCTGGTTACCGCCCCCCGGGGCCCGCCAGCAACGCGCACCAATGGCCGCCGGCTGGGACGTCACCCTGGGCTTCAACCAGCAGGGCGCGGTGAAGCCTTCGCCCGACTCACCCAGACCATTGCCGGCAGTGCCGCCTGCTGGGCATCGTGCTGGACGTCCGCTCGATCAGCGAGGCCAGCGTCGCCAGGAATTTTGCTGCTGCCGGCATCGCGCGGAGCGGCCAGCAATCACCGGCAACTTCAGCGCCGAAGAGGCCCGCGACCTCGAAGTGCAGTTTTTTTCTGCGGGGAGGCTCGCTTCCCCTGCGGTCCGGATCATCGAAGGTCCGCACCGTCGGCCACCCTGGGCTGAGAACGTGCGCCGCAGCCTGATCGCGGCCCTCTCCCGGCCTGGCCATGGTGGCGGTGTTGCATGGTGGGTGGTCCTTTCCGGCTGCCAGGTGTGGTGGCGGTGTATCGCGCTCGCCCTCTACGCCCTGTTCAACCTGCGATCTACGCGCTGATCCCGGTCCACGCTCACGCCTGCGGGGATCGCCGTTTCATCGCTTGGAGTGTGGCAACATGGCGTGGTATGCCAACGTGGCTGATACTTTGAGGGCGGGTGAAGAGGAGCTAACGGCGGGCTAACACCCTTGATCCAGCTCGATCGACACCGGTTTCTCCTGGCCTTCAGTTCGATTCTCGACGGCGCACCTCACGCACCTGATTCAGTTTGCGGCGGCCCTGTTCGGTCTCGGCACCGCCTGGTCCAAAAGGGTTTGCCGTCACCCTGGCGATTTCGCGTGCTGCTCAGCTGTCTTCACCCGCTCACGGTGAACCCCTCCCTGTTGCGGCTGCTGATGACCTAACCCCTCGCTCAGGCGCCGCGCCTTACTTCGTACGCCGCTGGCCAGCATTCGCGGCCTACCGTTCCTTCCCCCAATGGCGCTGACTGGGCCCCTTGTTTCGCAATCACCGCCTATCGCCGCCTCGCCTGGTCGGTGTCCTCCGGGTTGTGGGCCTGCTCAGCCTACCCCCCCCCCCGCCCCCCTGGGTCTGCGCTCTCTGGCTCAACCGGCGAAATCGGGGCGCCCTTGCGTCCTGGCCTTGACTTCACCGGCGCACCCAGATCCAGTTGCAGCGCAGCTGCGAAGCCGCCTGCAGCACGATCGAGGCCCGATAATCAGCTGGCCAGGGCGCTCAAGGAACTGAGCTGCCGGCTGAGGACTCCGTCCGCTCGCCCAAACCTGGATTCCGCCGCCATCCAGCTGCTCGATGAGAACCTGCACGGTGGTTGCTGCGGCCTGCCGGTGCATCTCCTCCGGCCCAGACCCAGGCCTGTCGAACGGCCTCGGCGGCGTGCTCGGTCCCCTCCAGAGCAAGCGGCACCGAGGTGAAACACGATCGGCCCCAGCCCGGGGGTGGGCCGGCCACTGGCTCACGCCAGATCGCCTCGTTGCTGGTGCAGCAATTGCATCCCGCCCGGCATGCCCTCTAACATCAGCTTCGGCTACAGCCGCCTCTACGCCTTTCTGCCCTGCCTCTGCCTCGCCACGACGTGCTGATCCACCGTCTGTCGCCTGGCTGGGACTGCTCAGTGGCCTGCAGGTCGACAGCCTCTCGCCGTCGGCCCTGCTGACGGTGGCCGGCTACCTCGGTCAACGAAACACCGTGATGGTCTTCGACGCGGACTCCGTGAACGTCAAGCGGCGACTGGGCGCTCTCGGTCGAGAACCAGGTGGATGAAAATGGCCGTCGCCCGTCACTCTCAACCCGCTCGGCCTACAACCACGGCTCACCACCCTGTTGCCCTTGCTCGCCGCTGATTTTCTTGGTGGCAGCACCGCTGTCCTGGTTCGCGATCGCCCCTGTCGGTGGGCATCAGCGGTGGCAGCTGGTCGAAAGCAATGCGCATTGCTCCCCCCTGGCTCGCGGTGAATCCAGCGGCGGCCGCAGCGGTGCCCGAGCGGAGCCCGCGGATGAGGCCGGCAGTGCCCTCATCCCCGTTTCTGCTTGTGGCCCTGGCGTTTTGGGATCTGGGCGCCTGAGTTGCGCCTGCTTGGCGATCACTTCACGCTGACGAGCTGGTGGCGGCCATGGGTCAGCATCCCCTGGCCATCGCGGTCGCTGCTGCTTGGCTCCGCACTCCCTGGCGCCGCCACGCGCTTCCTAAGTGATCTAAATCCCTAGGCCGCCGGGCTGGCTCCAGCGATCCATCAACCTGCTCCACCAGCAAACCGCTGGCAGATCACCTGGCAGCACCACGGGTCAGAGGCAGGGCCCAGCAGCACCGCCGGCAAGACCGGCAGGGCTCCGAGACTGAGCCCCCCGCTGGGCGCATCAGGGCCAGCCGTTGGCAGGCAGTTGACGGTGGCGGCGGGGCAGTAGCAGTGGGGTGAGCACGAACGCTTCGAAGTTCTGTAGCAGCAGCCGCAAGGATCAGCACTGCAGCCAGCTCTGGGCCGGTGAAATCCAGCAGGCGCCACCGCCAGCGCAACAGGGTGGCGGCTGTGGGGCCAATGGTGGGGAACGAAAGGTGAGCAAGGCCGCAGAACGGCAAGGCGCTGAAGGGGGCAGGGCCAGGGGCAGCTGCAACAACGGCCAGACCGGCCCAGGTGAGGGCGAAACCACCACGGCAGGGCGGAGATCGTCAATGCGCAAGCCAGCCGCCCATGGGCTGGCGGCAGTCATGCAGCAGCCTGCTGCAGGTCAGGCGGCAGAAGGGCGGGGGCAAGCGGCGATCAACAACTGCTGAATGGCTGCCGGGGATCGAGGGGCCAGCAAGCCGGGCCAGCAGACCCATCAAGGCACCATCTTTGGACGTCGTGGTTCGCCGGGCTGGCCGGCCACGCGAGCAATCTGGGCAGCCCAGGGGCTGGAGCCGCTCCGGCAAGCGCCCGGATCGAGGCAAGGCAAGCTGCTCCAAGGTTCTGCAGGCCACGGAACTGGCCGGCCAGCTCGCCCAAGCCGCTGCAGGGGCAGCAAACGGCACCAGCTGTGAACTCATTGGCCTGCTGGACCAGTTCGGGAAGCAGGGCCAGTTCCGACACCTTCCAGCCGATCTAGGCCCAGCAACCGTCAAGCACAGGGCGAGGGCGGCGGGCCGGTTGAGGGGCCAGCCGGCGGGCGCAGCAGCGTCACCGCACATCGAGGCCACGGCCAGCACCAGCGGGCCGCCGAACGAATGCAGTAGCACCCAGAGGGCAGTTCCCAGAGCAGCAGCCCAGCACCCCAAGGCCATCACCCCAGGCAGGGGCGCGGCTGTTCATGCGCTGCAACCGCTGCCGTTTCCAGGGATCGAGCACGTCATGGATCAGGCACCTCCCGACCACCAACCGTGCAGGCAGAACCGCCAGGGGCAAGGGCCAGGGCAAGCAACCCAGGGGTCGCGAAACACACCGTGAACAGGAAACTGGGGCCGAGAAGGGTCAAGGCCCGGGGAGAACTTGAAAAGCTGGTGGGCTGCATCACCGAGGGGGTGATCACGTAGCTCTCGAGAATGCTGGAATCAAAGCATGTAGAGCCCCAGCAACCGCCAGGGCCTTCCATGGGCATCGAGCAGGGCCACGAAGATCGGAAACACCGTGCTCAAGGTGGCGCGAGCGTTGGGATGACGTTGAGCAGACGCGGCCAGCAGGGCATTGGCCACCACCAGCTTCACCCCAGCAGCAATCAAAGGCCGATGCCTTGAGAGCAGAGTCCACGCAAGCAGGAACTGATCAGCCACGCCCCATCCAGTTGCTGAGGGCAGAGCCGCAGAGAGTCGAGCACCGCCTGAAGCGGCGCCGATAGAAACCGACGGAACCAAGCAGGCACAGCCAACATCCCGGTAGGCCGTGGGCTGGGCAAGCGGCCACCATCAGGCTCACCGCCACCACGAACAAGAGGCTGGATCAGGCCACGCGCCGAGGTGCCGGCCAGGCCAGGCAGGCGCCTCAAGGCCGCCACCCAAGCCGGCTGGCCAGGGCGGGGTGCCCTCACTGCTGCCCGGCAGCCAGCTGGCTGCAGCCAGCTCAGATCCAAGCGGGCGTTCTGACTGCCGTAAAGCATCTGGGCGCCAATGCCTGAAGCGCCCGGCGCCCATCTCAAAGCACAGCGCGCGCGCCGGCACCTTTGATCAAACTCACGCGAACTGGGGCGGGCGAAGGGGGGGATCAATACGGTGACAGCCAGCAGCCCAGGGCAGCACCAGCAGGCCACTCAGCTGAGCAAAGGCGGGCGATCTGCGGCTGCAGCGGCAACTGCTGGCCCACGAGCCCACCAGGGTGGGGGCAGATGCGCCATCGCCAGGAATGATGGCGGCGAAACACCTGGACCACCACATCGCGCAGGCTCCAAGAAGCAAGGCGATGGCGGCAATCGTGCCGGCCAGTCCCAACCAGTTGCGCGAAATTTCAGCCCCTCTTGCTCCGCCTCCTCTGCGGGCGGCCTCGGTGGCTGATTCGCCGCTGATTCCTCTTGGCCGGCGATAGCCCGAGGCCGTGGCCGGCGCGTAGCGATCGGCGAAGCGCATGAACCGAGCGAAATCGTTCGAGTTTCCAGGTGAAGGTGGCTTCGATGGTGCGCTGGCTTGCCGTTCACGAACCGTGGGCATTGACTCGCGGGTCAGCCAGTTCGCCTTCCTCATCGAGCAGGAAACATGCCGGTGATGTCAACCTCGCCTCCGGTGCAGGGCCTCGGGTTCTCGAAGACAAACAGGGACTGGCCGTCCGTCGCATCGCGGAGGCGGGTGCAAAGGCGATATTCGGGAACACGGGCTCAACCACGGCCACGAAAGAACTGAATCGGCAAGTCATCGGAGGTGCAGCAAAAGGCTGATCCTAAGCAGGCGCCACTGAATCTGGCCTCTGCAAGCACAGCTCGGCGGCCCTCAGGTTCAGCAAAGGCGTCAATCAGATCAGGCGACTCGCCAGCCATAGCCTGTTGTTTTTGGCGCTTCGTGATCGTAACAACGGTCGTAATAGTCCAGCATCTGGCGGCAGCGGCGGCCCAGTCCTCCGCCGCAATCGCCTCCAGGGCCAACGTTCCGCTCGCGGTCCGCAAGCCGCCGGGCGATCCGGTCGTGGCCCTCGGCCAGGGAAGGCGCCGTTTCTGGCTGCCGTATAACCACGCGCCACGAAAGCCGCCGCACGCGCTCGTCGAGGGGGCGGGCGCAGCTCCAGCCGCGGTGGCTGCCTGGCATCTGCTCGCCCAGAGGCCGGCGGGGATCCGCCGACCCACCTGAACACTTCGGCCTCAAGCGCAGATTGGGCCGGCAGCCACGAGGCAACGCCTGGCGCCAGGCGATTTTGAAGTGTTCGGTGCTCCGCTGGGCGGCAGGCCGAAGCCGCCGATCGCTGGGCTGGCCAAGCGGTGGATGGGCCAGGCCCTCGAGATCCACCAACGCCGACGCCGCGGGCGCTCCCAACTCCAGCAGCAAGGTTCGGTTTGCGGTGGCCGGTGGCGTCCGCCGGCAGCAAGCCGCAAGGGCACAGGCTTGCTCGAATTGGGCCGCAACAACCAGTGGCGATACACCTTGTAGCCCCCTTCCAGGAGCAGAAACCGGCAGTCGATGGTCTCGCAGCCAGGCGAGGCTTTCGCTGAACGCAGGTCACCGCGCCAGCAATGGAGGCCGGCAACGTGGCCCCGTTCCGGCCTCGCCGGCGCACCGGCCTGGGAAAAAAGGGCCCCCCTTAAAAAGGCCCCCCCCTTTTTTTTCGGCCCCAGGGTCCCCCCCCGGGGGCCCCAAGGCCCCCGCGGAACCCCCCCACCCCGGGGGCCCCCCCCGGTTTTCCCCAGCATCACACGGCCTGCCTGAACGACCCCGTTGCTTGTAGGCGTGCCGATCTCGGCCCGCTCATCGTCGCTGAAGCAGGGGGCAAGGTTGTGGGCCCGGGGATGTGGGGCCAACGGGCGTACTCGGCGGGGGCTGGCGGGGCATCACGATGGGCCGGCCGGCGGGCCAGGAAGGCTCGGAAATCGCCAGCCCGCTCCGCCACCAAACCCGACCCCGGACGCGTCCTGCCTGACATAGTGGGCCAGCGCCAGGCCCCGATCCAGCCGGCTGAACTCATGATCTCAAGGACCTCCGCCACCAGCACTGTCATGCCAACAGTTGTTGGAAGCGGTTTTTGCCGGCCTCCAACAGGCAGCCGCCGGCAGCCTTCTGCCCGCCAGCTCGAAGGGCGAGCTGGGGAGTGCGACCGCTGCTGGCTTGATGGCCTTGGTGGTCTCGATGGCACCGGCGACGACTGGGCCGGCTGGCGCCCTGATCCAGCTGTTGCTGCGCGATAAACGACAGCCATGGCAAGCGCATTCTCTCGCCGCTATCCCCAGGGCTGGCTGGAGGTGCCGAGTGCCGAGGGGCATCTGATTACGAGCGCCTGCAAAGCGCCTGATCCAAGCAACGCTCGAGAAGCCGATCGACTCACCAGTGCCTGCTCCGCCGCTACGCGCCCCGGGCAGCTGCGAGCAGCGGGGCTATGTCTATTTCAGCAAGTGGCCGCGAATCAGTGCGGTCGATCTGGTCAGCCTCTGACCGGCTCTGGGTCTTGTTATTCGCTGGGACGCTTCGTTTTTCGTGCAAGGCACGCCTTGTTGCGCAGCGTCGGCGGGCGCTGGCCCCTGCCTCTGGCCGAAGCTGGCTGAAACCGGCGCACCTGGACCCCAGCTATCCCCTCCGGGTTCACCTGGTCGCTGCAAGCCCCTGAAGGCCACATGCCGCTGATCACCAGCTGCGCGGGGTGCGCTGAATCGATGCGTTGCTTCTGCCATCCAGGTTTGCAACAGCGCCAACCAGTTGAAGCTGAGTTGTTAGGTTCAACTTCAGTGATCCAAAGCAGTGAATGCCCCGGCGTTTGAAATCACCCCCCCCACCAGTTCGCTGGCGATTTCATCATTCCTCCACCCTCCAGCTCGGGCCCCTGCTGGGTATTGCTGCTGGAGCCCGGCAGGCCAAAGTCCAGCGAATGCTGGCGGATCTGCATCCTGGGCCTGCAGGAGG
>Ga0163217_1069145_pt1 | contig 15175 bp, 21 predicted proteins | sample SynspAceP_FD_185933 | JGI IMG/M metagenome (GOLD analysis project Ga0163217, IMG submission 185933) | Saline lake microbial communities from Ace Lake in Antarctica - Synechococcus sp. Ace-P (PacBio error correction) | ecosystem: Environmental > Aquatic > Non-marine Saline and Alkaline > Saline ...
AGAAAAGGGAAAAGGAAGGAGGATTCTCTGAGGCGGGTTTTTCCAAAAAAATCCTCGGGGTGGTGAACTACCGAACGGCAAATGGGGGTTTGCTTTCCAGAAAAAACAAAGGATCATGCAAGGCAAATGAAAGAAACGTGAAATGGCGCCCTATGGTCTTCAGAGGAAAGGGTTGCAGGTTGGATGAAATGCCTTACCTTGGCGAGAACGCTGTGGGTGCAAAAAGCCCAGAAACAAGGGTTTGCGGTCCGTGGCAAAGCCGTCCCCTCTGTCGCATGAAGGGCGGGCCACCCCCGTATATAAAAAACTTTGCCACCGTGCCCACGTTCCTCTTTTGCCGCTATTGCCTGATTGGGCCAAGATTCACTGGCGATAGGCTGTGAAGGATCTCCGATGGGCTGGCCTTGCTTTCCGCGGCCGTTGCGAAGTCGGTTTGCTTCCCATCATCCTGTGGTCCGTAAAGGGTCGTCATCCGCATGAATTACCAGAATTTCCCGTTGGACTTAAACGGTGCTCAGCAACTTTTGAAAACCAGCTTCCAGCGGCAGCTTTCCATGCCTTCGCTTTCGAAAAGTACGCTTGATCGCTTTACTTTGGGCGCCTTCAGCTACCGGCCTTCCAATCGCGTTCAATCTGGCGGCAATGACCGGCGTGTGGTTTATGCCATTGCAGCTGTCCAAGCACGCCGGACCGACTTCCTGAGGTGTGCGGAGTTTTGCTAACCTAATCGGTTTTGGCAATGTCCGTGCTTTTTGCATACCGGTAGACGAATATCTGGCAAATTCTGGAGCTGCTCTGAAAGACTTTTGAAGCGGGGTTGGAAGATCAAGCGTCAGCAGCCTAGGAATAAGACAGCGCTGAGGATCAACCTTGATGAGGCCGGCCCATGCCCTGAGGCCAACGGCATCCTGATCAAAACGAACACACACGTTGAATTCGCCAAGGTGCCGAGCCTTCAGCTTCACAGCTGGTGTCAGCGGCCTAAAACCCATCACCGCCTCACCACGCCGGTGAATCTCGCGGGCGTAGTCAGTCAGACGCCCTGGCCCCAATAGCGGGAAACAGCTGGTTTCCAGCAGCAGCACCTGGAGCAGCGCCTCCTTGAATAGGGCGGGGTTTTTGGTCACGGGCCCCAAGGGGGGAAAAAAAAAATTTCCCCCCCCCCCCCCCCCGCACACGGGATCAAACCCTGGTGGAGCGGGCGCTGAGCTGGTTCATTGGCTCCAGCAGTTGCCGTAGCCTCCACCCAACTGAGGTTGTTGGTCCACGACGCTTCCCGCCATTGAGAACTGGGGATCGTTTGGCTTTTGCAAGTTCAGCGATCGCCGCTTCGGTGGCCTGTGGGGTGGGCGCGCTCCAGTGGTTTGGTAGCAAAATTTGCCAGAAGCTTGTGTTGGTGGAATCGCCTGAATGTTGCGGGAATTCAGCTGCGCTGACCGGCGGCTTCAGCAAACTTCCAGATATTCGGTGCCATTGATCGCCACCGTGCCTGATTGAGGGCCTGACTCACTCCCCATAGCGGGCGATTTTCTGAATGGGCCTGATGAAGGCTGAGGGGAATTCCATTCATCATTACGCGCGCCAACTTTTCGCCGTCGGCATCTGGGAACACCAGCGCAGGGATTGTGGTTTCCAGCCCTTGAGGCCCCAGCCGCTAACGTTCGTAGCAGGGCTGCATCTGACCAGCCCAGCTTGGTGGGTCTGAGGCCCTGGGTTTTGATCAGGGCGGTGATGGACCACCGAACTCGCCGCTGGAGTTGCGCGCCACACCAGTTGGTTGGGAAAGGTACTTCTGCTCCTGACTGAGGCGCTGGAGCCATCGAATCTCCACGCTGTGCTCCTGCACCAGCAGCCACTGGTAGCCCCCCCCCCGGCCCCCCCCCCCAACCGGCGGGGGGCAGGGGCCTTGATCAAATTCATAGAGGGTGTCGGGGTGGTTGGGTATGGGCCATTTCCGGCGGCGAGAAATCCTTGACCGTTGCAACGGGCTCAGCACCGAAGATGGCGGGCGACAATTGCCTGTTGCAGGCCAGGATCTGCCAGCTTCAGATGGGGATCGGCGTAAGAGGGAGCCTTAACGGCAAATGGTTCCAGAAACTGCCCGAATTCCACATGGGGTTGCAGATTTGGATTTCGCAGGCCGAATTGAAGGGCCATCGGAATGTCGACGCGGCCCCATCTGCTCAAACCCCAGAGCAGATTGCCTGGAATATATCCAGCATGATCCGAGGGTTGCAGCCCTCTGCAATCCAGCTGGGGGATGATCTCAGCGAGACGCTTGTAACAGTGGCAAACGGTTTGGCGTGTGGTTATCACCCTCGCCGGGGTGCTCAGCCATGTTTACTCGAAGCTGGGAGATCAGCTCTCCACCAGCCCCAGCTGGAATCGGTGGGCTGGTGCATGTGCAGGGCGCAGGCAAAGCCTGAGCTGATCTGCTCCAGCTTTAAGTTGTGGCGGCAGAAAGACCGGGGCCGGCCTGCTGCACAAAGCGAGGATCTCGGCTTCGGTCGCAGCGATCGGCGGCTAGGGAACGGTGTGGTCATTGGGCAGGAGCCAGGGGGTGATCAGCTTCAGTTCGAACCTCGGCAAAGTCGGCCATAATCCAGTTGGCGAGCTGAGCGTTGTGGCCAGGACGGTGGCCGGCAATCACCGCAATCGAAATTTGCTGAATAACCGGGCTTTGTGCTGCCTTCGAGTTGCGGACCTGAAGAGAGCATCGACAGGCTTCTCGCTTCTGCTCAAATCATTACCAACGCTTCGTGTCGAGCCGCCGGGCCTCCCTCAGTCTCGAAATTCGCAGGGAATGTCCACCGCTGCGACGAGATCGCGCGGGCCAGCCGTCGCTGAATCGGGTTTCAGATCGTTCAATCGGATTAGGCTGCGGTGTTAGAGCGGCCTTGGTCAGGCCAAAGCCGGCGCTATCAGAGAACTTTCCTTATGTTTGATGACTTGATGGCCTCTCCCCGTGCAGAAACTACCTCTCGCTTTGGTCCTGGGCTTTCTTGGTTTCTGCCGCTGCTGACCCCTGGCACGCACAGGCTCAAAAGCGGATTCCCAAACTCCGGGATATGACCAGTGGTCCGCTCGGTTTATGTGAATGACCTGAAGCAGCATTGCAATTCATTCATCTATTACGAAGGTGACGCCCACCGCTGGAAAGCCCTGTCCATCGGGATGGATGAAACATTGGGGCTGGCTATTGCAAGAGAAAACATCGTTTTCTGAGGCGACTGGCAAGGTGAAAACTCGAGCCGTTTATCTTGGTGCGTGGGGGCGGATGGCCGCTCTGGAGTGGGCTACTGATCAAGCCAAGCAGCTCTCCGCTGAGCTGGGCACAAAATGGCAGGGACGTTGGTTTACTCCACGGACCCAAACCGCGGGTCTCCGTTGAGAAGCCACATGCGGAATGATCAGGTTTAGTTCGATCTAAACTGGTTGACTCAAAGCCAGCGCGTGGTGGTCCATGCGTCAGGTGAATCATGCACGACGCCAGACTCACGGGTAACGGCATCACCACTTGAGCGAAGCCGAGCGCGATGAGCTTGCGGCGCGGGCTGTTGCTTTGAAAATCCCGCACCAGTGCGCCCTGGAGGGTGGCTTCACATCATTCCAAGAAGTACTTCAACTGGCCGGGTGCTGCTCACAGTTCCCATAACCGGCACATCCACCGTGCTGAGAAGCCGCCTGTAAAGTTCTTGATCCGTTAATGGAAGCAGCGTCCAGGTCGTAAGCGCTGGCAAAGCGTGGTGGCAGGGGCATCAATTCGTGCCGATCTGGACAACCCCGGGCGGCCGGCAGGAATTGCGGGATCGCCGGCGGCGGCGATGTGATCCTGCTTATCGGGCTGAAGAAAGGCGAGCACGGAGAGGCGCTCCACGAGCTCGTCACGGTTTTTTGGGGCCGGCAAACCCTGCAGCACTATTCCTGGAGCACCAATCCGGTGGTGAAGACCTGGTCGGCACCCTGGAGCGCGGCCCCGGAGTGCAACCACCTCAGGCACGCCCTGCTGGCCTCAGGCGAAAAGCCAGCGACCACACCGACGTGTTGACCAGCAAACTCACAGCTGGCGGAATCACGTTCGGCCTTGTAGTCGTAGCCCGGGAATCCCACTCCAATGCCTTGCCGTAAGAGCTCCGTCCACCTGGCGCTGTTCCCGGCGCGCCGATGAACTCCTGCCAGGGCGCGGGACGGCGGCTTTCTTGTGGCCTCACCGCTACACGGAAGGCGTGGATCGAAGCAGGGCCATGATCGAGAGCGAGATTCGTGGCATGTGTGACTCCCTGGTGGGTGTCTACACATAGTTTTTCCTCCGGCCTGGTGGAGGGGGCATGCAAAGGCATTGGCGCCTGGTACGGCCGGCTTCTCCCCCACCTACGAACGCCTGGGCGACTCTTGGGCGGGGCCGGATGCGCATGGCCCATCGACAGCCGCTGATGCTCATGGAACTGCTCGGTTCCGCCCGCAGCCTCAGCCCCCGCCCAGGACATCGCCCGGCGGTCCTGGGGAAGAACGTTGACCCAGAGATCGACACTACGTGCCAGCGGGTGCTCACCGGCAACGGCTCACCGGCCTAACGGAACGACGCCTAACAGCCTGATCGCGGCCTGCCCTGGGCTCACGGGGTTTGGGCCGATCCGGTCTGTAGCCGTGAGCGATCAGGCGGATCGCGGCGACAGTCGAGGATGGCGTAGCATGTCGATTCTTTCCTCCTCCCACCAAGTAGTAGAGCGCCGAATGGGGATCTTCCTGATTAGCGCCGATGGAGCCGTCGACTTCGAATGGATGCAGCCGTACAGAGACAAAACCGGACAATCGGCTTCAATGGCGTCAAGAACGGTCGCCCAAGGCGACGGTTGGCGCTCATAAAATATCCAGCATTGCGGAGATCATCCCTGGCGGCGTCAAGAAGTCTGATGTCCAGGAGCTCAAATTCAAGCTCAGCGATGGCAGCATTCCAGGGGCTGAAAACGGTCAGGATCCTGCGTATCGTTTAAGCCTGCTCAACGGCGGTCGTCTCTAATTCATCGCGATGCCAGGAGGGGGATCGACCTGATCCGGGCGTAGCGGAGAGATCTGCCCAGAGGAGTTCCTGCCTCGAGCTTCTCTTCAGACTCATCTTAGCCTGAAGAGAAATGTGCCGCATCAGCCGAGGCCTCGGAGGGAGCTCTCACCACTGTAGAGCGATGCAAATTGCCAACCACGGAAACGATCCAGCCCACACGTTCAAGTTTGCTGTTTCAACTCACCAGTGCCACCGTCCCTGTCCCCTCCCCCACCTAACCACCTACGAACGCCTGCGCGACGACGTGACGCGGCCGATGCGCATGGCCACATCGATCAACCGCTCATGCTGATGGACTGCTCAGCCGCCGCAGCCCAGCCCCAGCCCAGAACATTCCCCGGCGGATCCTGGGAGACGTGAACCCCAGATCGACTACTCCCCGTCAATGGCGTGCGCAGCTACGCACGAACCACTACCGCCTGTTGGGTGGCGGACGAACTGAAAGGCGACGCCGAGCCCGACAGCGCTGCTCACGCATTGGGCTGGATTGGCTCGATCGCCGCAGCACAGCACTTTCCAGAGGCCTGCTTTGGCCAGCTCAGATCATGGCTACCCCCCATTGCATCCGCAGCCAGATGCCCTCGCCTCAGACAAAGAACCGGGCAAAGGCGCAGATCGGTGTCGGCAGTGATCGCCCGCCGCCCTTTCACGATGGCGTTGATGCGGCCTCTCGGCAAACATCGAATCGCCTGACGCCAACCGGTACTGGCTGATCCCCAATGGCCGCAAGAACTCCTCAGCAGCAACCTCGCGGGTGAACGAGCATCGGCGCAGTGATAGCTCCAACGATTTCGACATCCTTCTTGGCCCGGCTTCCGTCCAGTGAAAGCAGAGCCGGAAATGGTCGTTGATGCGGAAATGCTGTGCTGGCCAATGGCGGTCTCCCGGAAGGCGGCTCCGGCGGTTTGCCTGGGTGGACATCTGCGATCGTTGAGGCTGCGGCGGCTCGAATGGCGGCTTGCGCAAGGAGAGCTTTGCGGAAGGCCACGCGAGCGATGCTTCCCAAAAGCGCGCACCGGCTTCCCCGAAACCAACGGCCTGGGATGTCTCGGCAACGAAAACGACCTGACACACCGCTTACCCTTACGCCCCGCCAGGCGTAGGCAGTGTCAAGCGGTAGGTACAGGGCGACGGCGATCACGAGCTGACAAATGGAGGCCTGGCTTGCCTGTGTTCTCCTTACAAGTGCAACCCGTCAACACCCCAGCGAGGATGGCGCCCATGCCACTGCACGCATGAAAGCGAATGGGCGAGAACGCCGATCAGTGGGCTATCGAGCGTCTTGCGGACAGGATCCCCCGAAAAAGAAGCGCGGCCAAAGGCCAGCCCTCATAGGTCCAGGCCTGCGGTCAGCTCTTCGTCGAGCAGGCCAGCTGGCGGCCCACGTCCTTGAGGATCTGGCCGCAGGGTGCCGACTTCACGGGCTTGTGGGCGGGAAATTGTGAAGGTGTGGCTGCCTGTCTGTCCGGGTCACCGCGTAGCCATGGCGTTTTGCAGGCGCCTCAGCCCAAGAGCCTGGCCGTTGACGTCCCGCCGGAATCCTCACCAGGGCGCAGTTCCTGCCTCACGTGAATGAAGACGGATCAGGGGTGGGCGCCTCGCCGGGATCGAAAATGGCAGACAACGGCATCTGCGGATCTCCCGGTGGAAGCCCTCGAGGGTGCTGCCTCGGGTGTGGATGCTGCACGCGGGCAGCACTGGCCCTGGGAAAGGGGAGCCATCCTCCCGCTTCCTCCCACCACGAAAGGATTTCCTGCATGGCCGCCCTCCAGTGTCATCACTCTTTGCAGTGGAGGAAAGGGATCCTGCTGCTGACTGGGCAGCCGTCCCGCGCCCATCAGAAAGGGATACCCAGCAGGGGCGGATGACCTGACCGGCCGCCCAAAGCCACCCTGCCTCTGCTGCGTCGCGAGCAGCGCGGCGAGGATGTGGTCTGCGCGGGCAGAAGTCTTCGGCTGCGCGCATGGCTTCCGCCGTCACCAGCTCAGCCTCAGCCACCTGGTCCAACTGTGGCGGCAAGGGCTGCAGGCTCTCGGAAACAATCTGCCAGATGGTGTCGTCTTCCAGGCCAAAGTGGCATGGGCCAGAACATCACGAGACCAGCAATTCGCCGCCAAGGAACTGCAAATGGCGCTCCCGGATTCTCCGCAGGGCTCTGCTTAGCCCGCTTTCGCCAGCACCTCAGATTCCTCAGCACGGCATCAAGCGTCAGCTCATCATCGAGAAACCTGTTGCTTGTGAGGCACTGCTGTAGCGGAGCACGCTTGGTGGCAAGCACTTGAATGTCCTGAACGAAAACAAGGTCCAGTCGCGACCCTGGTGCTGCTTCAGGCAAGCGGAAGGGCCCCTCTGCTCAATCGTTGGCGTCAATTCGGGCGAATCCGCGCCCGGGTGACCCCGATCCACCCGAGCGTTGGAGCAGATCTTCAGGGCCAGCTTGATCAGGATCCAGGTACTGGCTCAAAGCTGGGGCTGCCTGGGAAATCCACAGCAGGTCCACATGCGCTCTGGTTGCTGCCGTGCCGTGGAGCAGCAGAGCCAAACACCCGCACAGATCCCGACCACCGTGGGCAGCGATGAGCGCCTGCAGCTTGGGCGCCACTGCGAACAGCCTGCTGGAGCGTTTGGGGGCTTGGCTGGCGGTCATGATGCTCCATTCTGCTGCCCTCGCTCAGTACGCCCGATCCGGGCCGCGCGGCTCCAGGGCCCGCAGCTACGTTTTGCCCATGGCCTTCCCAATCGTTTTGGGTTATGGAGGGGACTGGTTTGGCTTGCAGGCCGCCACGCGCCCTGCGCCAGAAGGGATCCCGGCGGGGCCTCCGGCCTTGACGGGCGCCCAAAACCAGACCTGGCCCAAGCGCCCGGCAGCCGCCAGCCAACGCTGCTCCATGCCCCCCTCCACCTCCCCCACCTACGAACGCCTGCGCGACCGACGTGAAGCCGCGGCATGCGCAATGAGCCCCATCGATCAACCGCTGATGCTCATGGAACTGCCTGGGCCGCCGGCAGCCCCGCCCAGCCGAGGACTCGCCCGGCGGAATCCTGGCGAAGACGTGACCCAGATCGACGACTCACCGTCAACGGCGTGACCAGCTAGCCAACGACCCACTACCGCCTGTTGGGCGGGTGCCGAAGGCTTCTTGCGTAGCATAAGAGCTGAAGCGTTGGCCGAGCGCGATGAAAGCTGCTGCAGCTCTGCCGCCAGCGCCTCAACACTTTCCGCGCCCGTGGCCGCTGCGGAATAGGCTGCGGGCGGGCCTGTTGCTCAGCAAATCGCCTCACCAGCGGGCCTGAGGTGGACCACATCGTGGACCCAGGACGATGAAGCGGCTCCGACGACCTCAGCACAACCTCAGGCCAGCGACAACCTGCGCCGCTCAGATCAGAACGGCAAGGTGGCCGCCACATCCGAGAAGACGGATCAGCAGGGTGTCGGGGTCGATGGGTGAGGATCAAAACCCATGTGATGATAGAAGCTGCCCGGGCTTCCGTGACGCTGCATGACACCACGATGCGCGCCACGCCCGATCTGTGTGCCTGGCCTGCAAGCACCCGCCTCAACGCATCGCGAGCAAGTGCGCGAGCGATGCCTCGTCCTGGAACACTTGCGGCAGACCGCCAACCGCGGCCAACACCACCACTGGAATGGGATCGGGCATGTTCGCCTGACAACGCCCAGGGGCCTTGAAGGCCACGGCCACGAGCCGGAGGCCAGTGGGGGGCTTTACATAGGCCTTGACGATGTCGTCGCCAATTGAGACCACGAAGCTGCGCGTCGCACCGCCTTCTGGTTGGTCAGTGCAGGCGCTGCTGAAGCCAGTGGTCAAGGCTGGAATGCGCCACCAGTCAAAGCGACAGTGCTGTGATGCTGCGCCAGCGGCTGCCGGCGCCTGCAGATCCATCAGCGCTGCCAGGGCTTCGCGTGCCGTCATGGCTGGCGTTGAAAAAAAAAAACAATAGACGATCCGATGGGCGTGGGCCGGAGCGGTCGCAGCTGGCGACGAAACACCAGTCGAACTGTTCAGGCGAAATGGCCTGCCAGGCCTGCCTGCACCAGCAGCTCACGGGCGGCATTGCGGGCCGCGCTGCAGAACGAAGTCGGTTCGGGTGACGGCCAGAAGTACGGACCGCCGCGATCGATCAGCGCCTGAATCGTCGGGCGTGACCGCAGTTTCCAGCTGAGTCGAGGAGTTGGCAGCCACGGATCAACAGCAGGCGTTTAAGCAACCCTAAGCCCTTTCAGGTAAGACGTTGTTCCTATCCACATGGATCATGGTCAGGCCGACAGGGGCATCAGGCTGGGATCCGTCGTGGTGGACGTGAATGGCAGCGCGAGTGGGCAAGGTTGAGGCGGATGCTCCCTTGTCCGTTCCCCCGCCTGGATGAGGCCCAAGTTGTTTTGCCGTGCCTGCCCATTGGTTTTCTGTAGATGAAGGGGACTGGGGCGGCATAACCACAACCCGGAGCCTGGTTGGCTGGCAGCCCGCCACGCGCCCATGACAGAGAGGATCCCAGCAGGAGCGCCAGCCCTGACGGGCGCCCAACGCCGGACCTGGCCGGAGCGCCCCGGCCACCGCCACCATCGCTCAATGCCCCCTGCCCTCCCCCACCTACGACGCCTGCGCGACGACGTGACGCGGCGGAATGCCGCATGAGCCGCATCGACCAAACCGCTCATGCTCTAGCCGAAGCTTTCCGCGCAGCGGTTTGGACTGCTGGCCGCCGCAGCCCCGCCCCCGGCGCAGAACATCGCCGCCCGGAATCCTGGCGAAAGACGTGACCCCAGATTCGATTGCCTTTCACCCTCAAACGGCGTGGGACAGCTACGCAACGACCACTCACCGTCTGTTTGGGCGGCGTAGCCGAAGGCTTCTGGCGGAAGGCAGTTGAGCTGAGCAGCAACCCGAGCGCGATGCGCTCACCAAGGGCGCGCTGGGGCAAGGGTTGTTCAGCATCGGGTGTGAAACTGGAGCCGGCGCCGGGTCACGGGGCTAGCGCGACAACAGTTTTTCTGGTGGCGAGCCACATCAAACCCCTGGCGGTGATTGCGACAACCGCGAGCGGCTCAGCGGTGCCAACGCCTGCTGCTTTCCCCCCATGTGGGACAAGCTGTTTTTGCCGTCCACTGGATCAGCTTCCGATTCCGGGGGTGCACTGCTCTGGTTGAGCAATGAGGCGGGCCCGCGAATGCGTTGCGCTGCTGGGGATCGATGGTGCCAAACCTGATCCGGCCGTTCAGGGCCGACGAGGCAGGAGACGGTTCTTGCATGCCCCATCGGGATGCCCTGAGGCACCTGAGGCCGCTGGGGTCAAGAGGCCTTGGGTTTGGTTTGCCTATAAGGTTTGATCTGGCTGGCCATAGGGCGTTTGATCAACGGCGTTAACTGAGATCTTCCTCCCCGTGATTTTCAGGGATCTCCTTCGTATCTTCGGGTGTGGATGACAATGGGCATCCCACACGCTGAAGATCAGAGTGATCTCGCCTTTTAGTAGAGTGGGGGAGAAACCGATTTTGCTCTCTTTCATTGGCCTTTCGCATGGAGATGTGTGCCTGATGCCGCAATCCAACGCAGACGATTCTGATTTCACCATAGTCCTCTCCTTCGATCGGGGATCTCGAACTCATGGGCCCGTTGAACACGCATCTCGGCATCAAGAAAACCAGGTCGCCGTGCTTCCAGGGGTTCGCAGCGCGCTTGGCCGGGTCAAAGCTGACTCACCGGGGCAAAGAACCCTTTTGCTGAGGCAGCCGCCGGCATGGGACGCAGCGGGGGACTCCAGCTTGCTGCTACCAGGAATCCGACGCCAACACTGCACCTTCAAGGTGGGGATCGGTTTGCCGGGGGAACCGCACTCCGTAGCGATACTGCGCATCGGCGCCCTGCTCGGGGCCTGGCCAGGGGTTCCGCTTGCTGCTGGCTTCCTGTGCAGGAAGGCAACAGGAACCCGGAGCGTCAGCGCTTCACGGCAGGGCTACTGCAAAGCGCCAGGCGGGCTCGGTGGGGTAGCCGTCGTGACTGGAGGTAACGTGGCGCTCAGGGTCGCCGGGAAAGCCCGGTGAAAGAGAAAGACGGCGCGGGTTGCCAAGGGGCTGGGGCTGCTGTAATCGCAAGTACCACCGGTGTTCAAGCAGCTCCGCCTGGCCAGCACGGTCTTTCACGGTGCCGACCCTCCAGGATCGTCGGAGAACGTGACCCAGATCGCGACTCACCCCTCCAACGCTTGACCGCTAACGCCCATGGACCACGAACGCCTGTTGGGCGGCGCAAGCCGCCACCGCATCGTCCCGATCAGTGGCTGATCAAGTAACCGCGTGTCACCCGGGCCATGCGCCTTGAAGGTGGATCAAACATCATCCCCAGAAATGCCCATGCAATGCGGCAAGCGCGACCGGATCGCACCGACTTTCGCGGACTCTCGCCAGCTACAGCACAGGCAGGAGACCAGAAGCCGGGTGCTGCTGGACGAACGGAACTGGCGCTCTGCACTCGCCGATGCCTACCCGGTGAGTGGAGGGGGCACAGCCTGGTGATCCCCAGGGCGCCATGTGGCCGACGGGCTGGAGTTGCACCAGCGGAATGGAATGCGGTGGGGGAGCTGCTTCAAGCGCCGTCGGAGCAGCTCGCGGCTTGGGGAAAATGATGCCCGAGATCAGCGGCTGAATGTGGGGCTGAAGTCAGGAGGAAGGCGGCGTGGCAGACAGTGTCCTGCCCATTGGCATCCTGATCCCGCGGCGAGAAGGGGATTTGTGAGCAGCTGCGGCGGTGGGGGTTCGGGGTGTTGATTGCGGCAGCATCAGAGCTAACTTGAGATTGCTCTGTAGACCCCAGCATCCAAGAGATCAGCATCGGTTGCAAGATAGCTTTGAAGGAGAAAGCTTTTGCATGATTCCGAGAAGGCACCAGCAAGAGTGAAAAGACGAGGCTTCACATTGAATCCAAACAAAACGGTAGAGATGATAGTGGGATGCCTTCTGATTCAGACACCGCAAGTTCAATTTCTGGAATCGAAGAACGGAGTTTTCTCGCCCATAATTTTTGTTTGTTTTTACTTCCAATGAGCCTACGGCGCAGTCCTCCTCATACGAGAGGAATATCAGACACCGGTCCCATCCCCGGCGGTTTGCGATGTGGTGCTCCGACTTTTCGGCAAAGCCTCTCTTTGCCAAGGTTGAATCAGCCCTTGCCGCTCAGAAGTTCAAGACAAAGAGCTCACCCAGAGTACCCAAGCGAGCCGATTACGCGCTTCCTCTCTCCAAGTAGTTGACTGAGATACAACTGTCCGCTCGTTGCCTGAAGGCTTTCTGCTACTAGGTTCCCTGGTCTCGTGGTTGCATGGCTGGCGGTTTGGTGAGTCACTCTAAGAATGTCTTTCAACTTCGCGGCAACCAGACGATCGGACCTGCAGCGTCTGCGGCCGCACATTCGGAGCTGGCTATCAGATACAAGTCCCTCTCGGAACCATTGTCAATCAGCAGGCCTTGATAGTTGATCGAGGCTTGTACGGCAGTTAAATATAAGGAATCCCAGGTCAATCAGCAACCGTCACTGATAATTCGCGCATGTTTTGAACTCACGGACCTGCTCCGAACGACTGAAAGACGCTAATCAGCGCGCGCCGGTGAGCCTGCTTTATTGTAAAGGAACCCGGGAGTTCAGCAGCACGCTGGCGAAGTAGTCTGCCAAACGGTTTCTGCAACTTCTCTCTTGACCAGTCGGGTACCCCATTTCTCGAGACGCTTTGAATACAATCTTTCCCCGCTTGTTCAATACGCGGATTGATGCGCACTGGGCACATTGATCATCCCAGCTTGAACCCTGGGTGGTGGGGGCGTCGAACCTGGGGGGTTCCGACGCCATACTCAACCTGCAGGGAACTCTGCTTTCCGCCGTGTGCAGGCCAGCGGACGCCAGACGTGAAAGGTGGATTGCGTGTTTTCTGCGCACTGGAGGGCAGCGGCGGGTGCTGCTGGAGGAACGAGCTTGCCATCTGGCATCGCCGATGCTAATCCCGTGAGCGAGGGGCACGCCCCTGGTGGGTCCCGCGTCGGCATGTGGCCACTCCCCTGGCAGCTGCACCAGCCGGGAGTTGAAAACGCCGTGGTGGAGCTGTTGTAAGCTTAAGGAGGGAGCAGCTTTTGAGCCGTCCCAGGACGGCCACGATCAGAGCGGCTGGAACGTGGGGGCCTGGAACTCAGGCGAGGAGGCCTGGAATAGACGGTTTTTCATGCACATTGGCATCTGATTCCAAGGCGGGAGGGGATTGTGAGGAGCTTCCGGGTGTAGTTGCCTGGGGTGATTGGGGGAAGAAGGGATTATTGAGACTGATTCATTAACGTTCAAGAATCAGTGGGCCTACGAATCACTACGCATTTACCAATCAGCGTTAGCCCCGCACGGTGGATCTGATGCTAAAGTGGGCTTCTAGAGTCTGTCTAAGGAAACATCTCAAGCATGCAAGACAGCTTCTCCCCTTGCTGGAGGGCTTTTGTTGGAGGCCTGTACCATATGGCATGTCTCCAGCATCCCCCACGCCCTCTGTTGGGCAACCTGCTTCCCAGTTCCAAGGCTCCCCGCTCACTTGAGCTGTTTGCCGGTGGTGGGGGAATGGCATTTTGGGGCTGGCATGCAGCCTGGTTTTAATCAATTCGGCTTTAGTTGAAGTTTGACTCTAAAGCGTGTGACACCTTAAGACATAATGCTCGCTTGCTGGGCAATTCCACGGGAGCAAAAAATCAAGCCATGGAAGATAAGATGCTCGGTCATGCCCATGTGTTCGTCATATTGAGCTTGATGCTAATTGAGAACTATGATTCCATTGGATCTACTTGCGGTGGCCGACCATGTCAAGCCATTTTCTCTTGGAGGCATTCATGCTGGAATGAATGATAGCAAGGGAATATGTTTCCCGCTGCTCTTGCCTTGGTTAGGCGTTGCCAGGCTAAATTGGTTTTGTTTGAAAAATGTAGCCGGCCTATTAAGAAGTCGTTTTGCCTCCTTACTTGATTACGTAAGAAATGTCGCAGCTTCGAGATCCAGTGTGCATCCCAAAGGAAAAACTGAAACTGGGCTGAGCAATGCTGACGAATCAGAGTCCGCATTTCACGAGACTGAAGCCTGATGTATTACGTTTATCAGGCAAACTGTGAATGGGCTGACTTCGGTGTTCGCACCTCCACACTTCGCAGACTGTTGTTTCTATGGCTGTTCGTCGGACATTCTCGCTGTTCACTGCCACCGGTTTGGTGGTTTGATTACTCCCCACTATTCTGAGGCATCGCTTCATTTATTCTCTATTTGTTTCTGGGTGATTACTGGGATCGTCATAACCTTGATCGCTCACAAGTTCGAAGCAATAAGCGGGAAGGCCAAAAAGCTCATCGAACATAAGTAATCTCCTCTGCGCCAAGACTTGGAAGCCTTGCAAAACAGTTAGAGAATGCTATCGAGGGACTGCCAGAACTATCGATGGAAGCCATCCAGAGCTATTTATAATCATATAGGTAAATACTCAGGGTGCTTCGTTTCATTATCCAGGTCACACGGGATCTAGATATTTGATCCGCCCGGGTAAAACATTAAAGCTGGAGTCCATGGCGTATGTGGTGGTGAAGGCCATGATTCGTTTAACTGATGGAAACTAAGATATATGACCGTACGTGAAAGTGGCAAACGCAATGTCAGAACGTTCCAAGATGACTATGAGTTTTCTTGGAGCCGTTCGCCGAATGAGACATGTATTGGAAATGGCCGTTCCCGTCCAGCTCGCTAAAGAAATTGGGCTTCATGATGAGATTTCACTCTGGAATGTACCATCTTATGACAAGAGATGCCTGCCGACGCACATGCCCGGATCTGGGGAAGGATTAAGAGGCGAGATGTGATAGACTGCACGACCAGGAGCTGGAGTAGAAGAGCTCTACACAGGATGGACCATAGTCGATACAAGTCGTGATTACTTAAGAACGGGAGCGACTTGACGGAGTTAGATTCGATTGCGATAGGAGATTGATCAAAATCGTTGCCAGGTTTTTGTGATGGAGACTCTGGCATGGACTGAGCACAAGGCCCGAAAACTACTAATCGGACTGAGGTGCAGCTGGTACTCAGCTAG
>Ga0163217_1033192_pt1 | contig 15172 bp, 8 predicted proteins | sample SynspAceP_FD_185933 | JGI IMG/M metagenome (GOLD analysis project Ga0163217, IMG submission 185933) | Saline lake microbial communities from Ace Lake in Antarctica - Synechococcus sp. Ace-P (PacBio error correction) | ecosystem: Environmental > Aquatic > Non-marine Saline and Alkaline > Saline ...
CAAATAGGCCAGGGTTAAGGCAAGCAATTACAAGACGACCCCAAATTTGGGTAGACGACTAAAAGGGTGACATTTTCATCCGCTTCTGACTCCGCATCTGGTGCACCCACCCACTGCTTTTTCCTCCGCATTAAAGCCTGTTCAAGCTAAAAATAATCTTATTGGGCGAGAAATGACAATGGCCATCATTTGAGTGGAGGCGTGAGAAAATCGAACGCACCCAAGAAATCAGAGCCATTTTTGCGTAAGAGAACTTTAGCAGCGAGCGCTATTTTTCCGGAGATACTCTTTTTTTTGCTGTTAAACAAAGAGTATCTAGCTTGAAGGGAATCGAGACATATAACCATCAGGACGATGGCAGCCCGTAGCGTAATTCTTCTGTTTATTTAAAGAAAACAACAACATGCGCTGACTGGACACGAAAGCTCAAACTCAAAGTTCGCAACAGAGTTACAGTAAATGGTCAGAAATTGGATAGCCATGCGCAATAACGTTCAGTAATGATCTGCCCTAATGGCGCATTTTTTCACAGGTGCACGTAGAAGGCCCGTTCTATCTTCACAACGCATCAATAGGATATCTGTATCAATTCTTTCTGTGCTCATTTTTTAAATTCAACAAGTACATCATTCAATTTGAGCTGTTCAATTCCCACTTCTCAGAAGAAATCGCGCTGCTATAGGCGATATACAGAATCCTATCAATTTTAACGATAAACGATATTCAAACTCTTTTTGTAAAAACAAGTAGTTGCTCTGCCTATAGTAATTATTCATTACGGTCTCTCCAAATTAATCTGAACCAAACGGAAAACTTCAGTCTACAGTGATTGAGTCTAAACAACTAAGCGCTGATTGCAACTCAAGTTTAGTTAGCGGACCTGCGGGTCAGGTTCGTTGAAAATAATCCAAGATGGTCCGCTGCCCTTGATAGCGAGCCTTTACCCCCCAGACTAACAGACAACTTTTTCGATTGTCTGCGCTATCATCGAACCGGTTCGGCTAAGCCTTATCACTATTGCTAGAATGACTTCTAATGACAGACAATCACACAAATGTAGCGGCTAGAGAGTGAAATAACCAAAAGTCAATCTTTTTAAAAGTACAAATCTTGGCTTATGCAACGCCTAAACCCTGCGCCACGGTCATGCCATTGGCACGCATGCTTCTACACAATACTGAAGGGCAGCTTAAGCACCATCCTCTGGCTTTTATCGCCGCCGCCCCAATCTTTGTGCCCGTGCATCATTACGGCTTGGAATCAATGCTTCAATCCTGGCCACGTCGCCATCGCCTGCACAGTGCTAAACCTCGAACTGGCACACCACTTAGTAAAAAGTCTTGTGGGGATTGGCTAAAAATGCCGAGTAAACGTCACCTAACTTAGTAATACCCCTGGATCCGCCGCTTTAGTTGGGTCTTCACTGCCTTGTTGTGCTTTGGCACCAGATCCGCGCTACTCAAACAATACAGCGATGGCTTCTGGCACGTAAAGCGCATCCATAGCCCCCCATTAAAGCGCCCTAAATACCGCCAATTCAACATCAAAACGCGTATTGGCGCCAACATCACGCAAAAGCCGTATAACCAATTCTATAGCCAGATCTCTCGCCTGTTAATGTGTACAGTCTGAGACAACTATCAATGAACTACAAATAGCACACTCACACACACACACACACACAACGTACACAGTCTTCGCATCATATTGATTATAACACATCGCCGTAAGTGAAAATTACCATTGCAACTTTCGACAATCTTATTTGGTCAATTCTCTGCACCATGACCACGCAAGAACACCATATATTCACGATAGGGACGTATCAAGGCCGCAGCGCAATTACTTGGGCGACTATGTCGTTTCAGGTAGCGAAAAAATCAACATCCGCGAGTCCACCTACTCATGTGAAATATCAAAGTGTTCCTAAAATATTTTGATAGTTCATGTTGGCGAACATATCTATGTGCACAACCACAGGAGCGCACCTTCGCACCCACGGACGACGCCCACCAGCTCGCCCAGGCTTATGACCATTCATAACACACACACCAGCGGTCAAGCCTCTTCGTTATGTCGACAAACGAACCCGTGAACGCACCGCATTAAGCTGAGTCAAACGATGTTTACTTAGTTGCCGTAAGCACTGTAAATGAATTAACTTCCAAGATAAATTACAATCACGCGGCGACGTTGACTGGATAGTGACGTTTACAATTCTCGATTACGTATTTTAGGTCACACACTTATTCAGGAAATGTGGGTTGTCACTACGCTGGTTCAAGTCTGGCTCAAATAAATTAAATTGCGCAAAATCTCATGCATCATAGGCGATGGTCGGTCAGTTAAATTGAGACATGCGTTGTACATTTTTTTGCTTGGGCGCGCTGAATAATTTTGTCGCAACGTCCAGTAAATATGCGCACATAATTCACTCATAACCGCGAAAACCAAATACCATGACCATTAAAAAATCAAAACTCAAAAATAGTTCGCGCATGCCCATTGGCTTAAAGTCGTAAACGGTAATCCCGCCCACACGATAATAAACCGTACACTTGCGCCCGCTGCAATGGCTTAAACTTCACTTTTTGCGAGTAGGTGTGTAAATATGTACATTAAAATATCACTATTAGGCTTTTTGAATGAAATAAAAAAGTCGATCTAGCATTGGAATCCACCTCGCATTAATCAATCGTGTTAGCGCTTAAAAACTTTGATGTTTTATGTTAGAAATGCCTTTATTGACATTTGAACGTTATAGGAACAACTTAATGGTTAAACTACATTACAAACTACTACGGTGCATACCCATTACGCTTTTTGGCCGAATAAAGCACAACTCACTGTGCTTAACTTTTTGGAATAAGTGAATACAAGGAATTTACTGAACAACACGATTTCCACCGTGTATCGTGCTTATGATCCAAGCCGGTGGTTTACACCGGGTATGGACAAAAGCACGACTAAAAGCACCACTCAAAAATGAAGCAAACAAGTTTAGATCAATAATGAACAGGTACTGTTTTGCCAGATGGCCCGTACCAACGACGCCTCACTCTGCCAAACGGCACAGTTTTTTATAAACATAAAAGACAACAGTTTCTTAAACTTCGCCAGCGAAACCTCTGATGGCTGGAAACTGTGTATTTGCTGAAGTTATCTGAAGGTAAATGACGTTGTGAAGAAAAAACCAGGGCGGATTAGCAATAAAACACAGGTAACTCAGGTCCAATCATCAAGATGACCGGTTGAAGATGTTGTAAATTCAAAAAAGCTTTGAGATATCGATAATTCTGCTAAATGCTCTCTAGAGCAAGCGGTGTAAAAACCGTTTGCTCTGATGTTTTAAATCAAACAAGTATCATTTAACACGCGTCATGTCTGCATCACCCTATTTTCATTTCAGATTGCATCTTGTGTGCTGAACGCCCAGAATCAGCCATGTTGGTTTACGTTTTACGAAGAAACAAGCAGTGCAGCTGAGGCCCTCTTGTTGCTGGGATTTATTCGACAGCCTGATTGGGGATGAGACTCTACAGTGAGTTTAATAAAACCTTAGATTGGCAGATGCGTCAAACCCTCGCAGACATGGCGTAAAAGATTTATTTTATTCATCGTAATCGTGATTTTTTAGTGCGCTATCCCTTTTGCTCAGCGACGGTTTTACTTACTCGCAGAAACAAATAGGTGGTGATTTATATGTACACCTACCCTACTAATGCATGTGACGAAGTTATGCACCCGTGAATGTGGTGTAACAAAAAGTTCGCATTCATGCAAAGCGCGCGTTGTGGTGGCAAGACTTGCGTTTTAGCCCTGCCCCTAAGTAACGCGACGTAAAATTGTCTGCAACGCGACGTAAAACCAGCAAACGAATCATGCAAATTAACCATGATATCTAGAGTTACCGCAGCCCGAAGATGTAATTAAACTATGGCAAGCCATAAGGCTGACGCGCTCTAATTCATAGGCCATCACCCGCATCGCCGCGCTATCAATCCATTAAACTATAAACGGCCAAGCAGCTGAAGCCGCATTGTAACTGGGTGATGTACGATCAGGTAGTTATACCAATAGTCATTAAAAAAAACGTAACTGATTAATTTACATTAAACATTATCATCCCCTACTTAAACATTTACTGCGTCCTCCTATTTTTGTAAAACCATCTAAAAGCTAAAAAAGGTGCCCAAGAAACGCCCCATTAGCACTCCTCCCTCATCACTTGCCACACCCACAGACATAATACTGAAGCGTAATTGTAACCAATATGGTCACTAACGCTTCACATTCTTCCCTAAATCTACTTTGCGTCAACATAGACTCAGCTACTCCACTCACATAACCGCAAATCAGAATAAATAGAGAATAAACACCTGGAAAGAGCATTAGGAGTGTACTATTGCTTTTCCGGTCCTACTAGGACACTACAAGCGCCGAGAGGTGCGTGCGCCCACTTGTCGAAGCAAAGCCTAAGTCACGATGGTATAACACCGATGTCACAAACCAAACTCACTGAAAAACTTAACACTAACAACGCGTTCAAAGCCAAAAATGTATTTTGTTGTGGTGATGGCATGGCCCGTATCGACCCTGAGAGACAGCCATCTCGGATTTAAAAGGACAACAAGCTGGCAATATCCGGTGACAGTATATGCTATAAGTTTTGAGTCTTTCGACGCACACGGCCTTTAAGTAAAAACTAAAACGTAATCACAAACAATACCCGACTCTGCAGCATCAATGAACGGCGATGATGTCAAGTTTAAAAAAACTGATGTTGTGTCATAGTGTAGGAACGAAATGGTGGTGCGTGGCGATTGCCAGTAACGGCCTAGTAATCGAAGTCACTAACACGCCACTAGAATTGGCTGAATTATCCAAAAGGTTTATACACCGTATTAATATCGAACCGCTCACGAATACACAAACCCCAGCAGCAACAACTTAGCTAAATCACTTCGACCGTAACCATGAAGAGAGATCGATATGCCAGCCTAACAATAAACAGCGGTTGTAAAAGATATTGCTGATCAATTAAGTTAACTTGAATCGTAACTTGAAGCACGTTAAAGCGTCAGATGTTGAGTTAGATTGCGACGTGGCAATGCGTATATGGCGAGCGACCTCTACGCCGCAGCGTTAGCATAAGAGAGTGTAGGTGCGACGGGTAATTACGCCGAGCACGCCATCACAGCCGCGAAAGTGATCGATACCGGAATGTAAACAGATAATCTGACTTGAGGTGGCAAGACCAAATACTACTCAATGGATGTGTAACGTATATGGACTACACACAGGAATCTCGCACGGAGCACGCCTCAGAGAGCACGATCACGGCCAACACGACTAAGACACTAATATTCCACATACATATCACACACTCACACCCAAAAAAACACACCCCAACCAGAAACACTCACACCGCAAAAATAGAAATTTTCCACACGCCGACATAAATATCCACACACACACAATTTACGCAAACAGTAAAAGCGGGAACAAAGCACATTTTTTTATTGAATTATATACCTAACAAATCAAAAAATCAGAAACAAACCAGAAAAAACAAACAATCAAACAAAAACAACCAACAATAAACAACAAAAAAAAAACAAAAAAAAAACAAAAACAAACAAAAAAAAATCAAAAAAAAAAAAAAAAAAAAAACACCAAACAAATCAACAAAACCAAAAAACAAACACAAAAACCAAAAAAAAAAAAAAATACACAAGAAACGAAACACAAACGAAGTTCACAGATCAAGTATGAAAGCAGACTCGTGCAAACGATATTGCTGGTGAACTTCAATGCTCAAATGAACGAAAAACCATTGAATTCTCGACAACAACGAGCAAGGCTTCTTTTAATAGGTTTGAACTGCCGTAATTGACCAACGGACATCATGCTCGGCCGTGCTTTACAAAATGCCCCTAACCGATCTATTGCACTGTCTGATGCGGCTTGGAAAAAAGCCGTTTGCCATGTACTGTAACCAGAAAGACACCTTGATTTAGTGACGCTGACCACGCAGATGTATTACTATTGAAGGCTACCCGAAACGCGGAACCAAATTTATTATGTAAAGTGTTAACCGCGTATCTGAGCAATCCGCGTTAGCTTCTGACGGCACGCCTTATACCACTGTTGGTTAAACAAGGTAAATTGGTTTCCTAGACCTTCGCACCGGCGACAGATCATTAAGTTACACACGAAAGACATAGCATCAGGCCGCGCTGAACCTGACAATATTGATACAACCGCTAGCAGGCATCCATCACGAAGCATTAGTCCCCTTAAGCAGCGACAAACCCATTTAGGTGCAGACATTTCATTGCATGCACAGGGGCAGCCTCGCAGTTAGTGCAAGTGTGGTTGAACAACAGTGTTGTTGTTCATCTAGATCGAACACAGCACTCGACTTAATTCAAGAATAGGCAGGAAGACTCATTGAAAATCTAAACTAACGCAGTAGCCATGGCAGTAATCGGGCCTCAGCTTGTATGATGATCGCGATACATGGCACCAACGGAACACGGCAAGTAAATTGGAACAAAACGGAAGCAATGTTAACGAGTGTAGTACTGCAGCTAACTTGTGCCCGTTGACAATATCAATTGCCCTAACAGGTGGGTGTGCAAATCGATTCAAGGCTTAGATACAGATGCAAACGCACCTTAGAAAGCAGTGAAATAAGCCGCGACTGAATATGTTGGTGCACCTGGGGTCACTCAGGGTTAACTCCAGGAACTTTGAACAGTCCCAAATAACGATTTGGTTTGTTGAATGCCCAGCAAGAAATTGCCCAGGGCCGCGTCAAACCTGTTAAAACGCAACCAAATCAACCAAGGGACAAGCCAGCCAAAAGTTACTAGCGCTACAGAATGGTCTGCCAAGACAATTAACAGTTAACGGGCCAAGTTGCTAAAATGTCAATTTTTATTTAATTGGCGATGGTATGGGTATATCTACCGTTACTCCGCGCTCGCATACTGAAGGTCAATTTGAAGTGGAGTTGGGCGAAGAAGAATAATTTGTCTTTGATACCATGCCGTTTTGCAGGTTTTGTCTAAAACCCTATACGTTGACTCACAAACAACCTGATTTCAGCTGCACATGAGCGCAATGGATGAGCGGTGTGAAGACGATATTGCGTTATCGTGTAAGTGAAGACGTTGAAAAGCCGGTGATTGCAACCGCAACCGTCATCGGCAGTGAAATATAAACCGCGTGAATTAGCCGAAATTGCCGTAAAAATCAACAGCATCCATCTTTCAAACTGCACGTATCACTCAAATGCCCACACCAGCAAGCAACATATGCAAATCAGCTGACCGCAAACTTATGGGAAGATGATGGCGATAGACAGCGGCAGCACTTCTGCAGGCTGCAACCGATATTGCAGATCAATTAAATTAACCTTAAAGCAATCATGAAGCTCGGATCGCGGCTATCAACGTCGAAGGTACGAGGTATGATGGGTGGAGGTCGTCGCAGCTTCTAACCAAAATCGCCATAATACGCCACGACGCAGTGAGCCGCCGTTGAAGTGACCGCACCCGATGGTCGTGAATTTAAGCCGCCGAATGGCAAGCCAAATATACCACGGTGTATATGTATGGACAGACTGGTTTGAGTGCTGTTGACCCAGCAAACACACAAAATTTTGTTTGTTTAACGAATCTCATATGCGTACGAGCCGATCGTGCAACAACGCTGCCTGGTGAGCTCCAATTTCTTCAGAATGACTGAAGAAGGCGCATAACATCTTAGATAAAACAGTGAGGTTCTATGGTTAATCCTGGTCGTATTGACCATGGTCACCATGCAAGGCAGTGCATATAATGCGCTACCAGATACCATCGCCCTGTCATGATGCGGTTAAAACCAAGCCCGTTGAAATGAACTGATTGAGTGATACCTTTAATATCGTAACTGCCGCACCACGGCCATCGTATTACCGATATGCTGGTACCCTAAACGTGGTAACCCAATTTGGGTAAAGTGGTATCAAAGTTGGTTTCTGAGAGCCAGCCTGGCAGCCGATGGTATGCCTTAACACCAACATTTGGCTTATACGCAAATGGCAAATGGTTTTTAGAAATTAAGTGATGAAACCGATGCAAGATGAAGGCTAATGCGCTAGCCATTGCGCTGGACGCCCCACAGAATAATTGCTGAATTGACACGTACAACGTCAGGCTATCACCAAGAAGCATAATACCACTTTCTCTGAAACCCATTCAGCGTGAAGAACGTTGGCAATATATGCTTTCGAGGCCCCAGCTGCCTTATAGTTAACGGTACAAAGAACAAAGCACTATTTTCATGTGATGAGTTTTGCTGCTGAATTTAACCACAAGCCAAAATGCCTAAGCAGTCTATAGAAAAACATAAAAACTACGACTAGGTGCAGTCAACACTGCGCCCTTTTTTTTGTTTTAGTATTAATTTTTTTGAGTTACCCTAAATGTGACGACAACCCTTGGAGAAAAGCAGCAGCAATTATTCATTTTATGGTTTATTGGATGATGGTAAGCAGTGTGGTTAAAGCTGAATGCAACATCAATCATTCTCAATTGCGAGCAAATACAACTAACAAACATTTAAAAATGCCGCAGGTAAATACAAACTAGCCTTTAGTGTTATGCTAACGGCAATAACTGTTGCTCATCAATTTCCCTAACACTGAAATAAACCCGAGTCGGGCTTTTTACTCAAACAACAAGCAAATAAAACCAACCCGTTTTTTTGTCATTAATTACAACGGGTCTATCGTAATATCACCTGGCGAAAAAGTGCATGGAAAAAACGGAAAAAGATTGGATTACCGATTATCAACTCATCTCTGCTAGTCTACTAGCACTCAACTCACACTGACGCTGAATCAGGCTCTGGCTGTCAAAAAGAGCAGACCTACAGCAAAAGGCACAGAAAATACTAACCGATGGTACTAAAATGGCTCCAGAGTTACAGTTGGTGAGCTCTTTTAGCTCAACCCGTGGTGGATATCAAAGAGACGTGCAACTTACCAGCCAACAATAATGACCAAACACTGCAATAGAACATTTTTCAACGGGAATTAAGTCAATACCAGACACGAGACTATGCTGATATCGGGCCGACGATCACACGACCCATTTTTTAGCCAAAAATGAATTAACTTAGCATTGTCGAACACGCGCATCGGGTTTTTACAATACCGATGGAACAGCTCCATTGAAGGGCGCCCATCCGAACTAATGTGCACCACCAAAAGTTTGGGTGGCTCGGTTTGCAGGCGGAATTGCTTAATTCATGATTAAATATGGCTGTCCTATATACCGAGAGCACAAACTATCTATATATCGCGACAATCATAACCGCCCATTTTTAGGCACTAAATAATTAACTTAAGGCTAAAAATAAGGGCTGATTCAAAACGTTTCGTCAACAGATCAACCTAGTCCGCACGCGTTCTTAATAGAAACAAGCATGTTTAGGTTGGTGTTACTGATATTGAACAGATTTCGTAGGCATTGAAAGAGCCTGCGGCTATGGTTGAATCCGTGGGTTTGGGTCAAAAAAGCATCTGAAGGAAAATTCCAAGGTTTATGGGTCTGGAAACTTTTAAGCGAATTTGGTCTGATGGGATGTCGTCGTATACCTGGCGCATTTTCTCCCCTTTCATTACCGATATTGAGGTACAAGTTAAATTGTCTAGAAGAGGCTCGTTTAATAAAACCTTATTAGTCGCTGCAGTGTTTCTCTCCCCCCACCAACAGCAAGGGCTAAAGCAAAAATGGGCTGAAATAGTTGTGGCCGAAGACTGAAAGCCTATGAAGCACTACAACCGCCAATAGAGAAGACCGGCCAATATTTTGACAAATCAGTGTGCGATAACTTTATCAATCAAGGGATGAGTTCTGATTCAATTAAAGTCCTAAAAACTTATCACCGCCTCGCCTTCTCCTACAGGGCCTCTGGATCGACATTCAACTGTGGAGTAAGAAGTCTCTTTTACTCTATTCGTATTATTAAATGCAACCCAACTATGTATTCGGCGCATGCTTCCGATAGTGTCATTCTAATTCGCATGCCCGCGAAAAAATGCCAAAATTCCATTCAACCATCCAAAGATACATATAAAACGGGTAGCTAATATCTGAGTTTTGAGTCATACTGGTCGGTAAGTCTTACTGTTATCCTGCGTTCTTCATTGAGTAATTTTTGACTGCAACGTGACAGATATGAGAAACGTTCATTGCATAGGTAAAATGAGCACAGAGAACACATTATGACCAAAAACAAGCGCTGTAAGTTTTTTTACATGAATTAATCCAATTTTGAATAACGTATATTTGCGCAATCGCGATTTAGACAAGCATTAACCAAAGGTAATCTAATCAAAGGCTCAAGAATCAATATTGAATATTTGTGATCTAAAAAAAAGAAAAACATCGAAGGTTGAAACCTTCGGTGTTTTACATTCTGGCCGCTACTTTCTGCGGAATCAAGGTGTAAGCCCTTGACCAGCAAGCACAACTCAATGAGAGGCTAAATACATGCCTCAATTAAAAAAACTATAGTAAGCACGTACCCCAAATATACGAAGGATGCCGGCAACAAAGGTTAGGAAATACCTAGTCCACCGCCGGTATACCCCGCATCAATTAAGGTTTCTTCGTCAAACAAGTTTATCAGCATCACATTCAAAGCGTATGAGAGTTAGATTGCTGAAACTTAAGCGAGGCATCCACCAGCAATAAGGCATCCTTGCGATAAGCCCGTAGTTACTACTCTCAAAAAACCACTTCTGATTGATAAACGTCATTAACCATCACGCAATCAATTTTCCCATTATTAAGGATAAATACCTTATGAATTGAACGCGCCCACTTACCTCAAGGCGCTTTAAGCGGAACCGATGGCCCGCATACTTCAAACGCAGCGCCATCATCAGTGTATTTCAAATGTTGCATCTAGTAAGACCCCAAACTGGCAAGTCCATTAATAAAGGCTAACGGCACATAGCGAAGCGTTTTGCCTTCAAAGCCTGACATGGTTGAGTCACCCACCGTACGGGTGAGACTTGCAGTGTTTGGTGAATCGGAAAATGACTGCTGATGTCCCTTGATAGCGTTATAGGTAAAAACTGCCCCTGTAAGGGTTGAATATCTTTCCAGCTGAATATTTTTATACTAAATCAAAAACTGTCTACTATTTCAAACCTTGGTAACTGCCACAGCCAGAACAACTGGGTTAACAAACCGGCGAACGAACGACCTTTGGCGTAGTTTAAAGTAGGTATTTAAATCGTCGTGACAGCATAACTCAGAGCCAAACCTAGGCAATGGTTGCGGTAAAATCACGTTCGCTTCAAACACTTGATAATTGGCGTGTAAAGCGGCGTTCATCAATATATCGCAGGCGCCGCAGTCATATTTAGTTTTTATCAGTAATATGTAAGAACCCTTCCTGCAACAAATGATTCTAATATCAATTGATGCCTTCAAATATTATGGGCCCTAGTGTTGGTACTTCGGTAGGCCGTAATATGAACCGGTGTTTCATCTGCGTTGAAAAATTGCGCTGACGAGTTTGACTTCTCAGCTTCGATTTGCTCAAGAGATGCATCGGTAGCAATATTTTGATTATAGTAGAATATTTGGAAAAAGCGGCTCTAAACTGGCCCAAGCAGCATCAAAAGTGCCTCTGACTGATGGGTCCGACCATAATGTAATAAGGTAAAATTGACTCATCTTTGGCTTTATGAAGCACCCAAGAAAAACGCAAACGAAGTCAGATGAAGTTTTGCATAAAGTATTCGCCGCAGACGCGCCTTCTAATTTTTGCGTCAATTTTCGAAAATTAAGCATCTTGAATCGCAGACCAGAACCGTCAAGCGTCAAAATCCTTCTTCAAGTTTGACATCTTATAATAAGCCCATCTGCCGATATATTAACCGCGAAGACACATCGTAGAGGCGCTCATATCAAACGAAAGCAAGATCGCGCTTTAATTCCCTAATAAAGGAACCTAAGCCCAACTCAGCGTCAGAGAAAGGGTCAGTATCTCCATTTTTAGGTGTGGCCTGAATTTAAATGCAATACCGGGGTGGTCCATTGTACTCATAACGAGCTCTCGAATCACTTCAAAAGATCAACCAAATGTTGAGCGAAGTTGTGGCGCGAACAGCCTGAACCGACCACCATTTAAATATTGGTAAAACCCCCGACAACTTACTTTTTCGCCCTTATGATTAATAAACATAGGCCGCTTGTGTTTGTAATGAAGTTTTCACCACAGCAATTGTTTTATGAGGCCATCCATTTTCACGATATAAACCGCCTATACGAAAACTATGGTTTTCATAATGCGGACTGATTAAACATAAATTGCATTTCTGCCTTCTTATCGTTATAGCTAGCGCAATTTACTTCTTGTGTGTCAAACTAGGAAGAACTTAGAAAATAATACTCAAAGCACATTCGCTGCGCGGCCACCAAACAAGGTCGGCTGCGGACCTTTAGTACCTTCCTCAATTCCCGTGCGTTCAAATAACGCTAGCAACTAGCTACCGTTTTACTGATGTCTATGCCATCTTGATAAACCGAAATTCTCGCGGGCGTACTTGATATTGAACGAGGTATCACGGTAATACCGGCGGATGTTAAACGCAGTAGACCTCACCGCTTGCTCTGAATAACAACATTGGGTCCACGTGTAAGCTCGTCCTAAGCTCTACGTGTTGGTACGAATCCCAAAACTCTTCCAGAAATAAACATCCATTTGGGATCGGACTTTGACCAAAGAATTTGCCACGTTTTTTGCGCAGTTACCACTACAACTTCCATTCTTCAGACCAGCTAGGTTGTAAAGCAAGCGCAGACAGATATTGCCAAAAATAACATCTTTTTGCTTAATTATTTTTAGATTTAACATTAGATGACACTCCAGATAAATTATAATTATTCAAGCGCTGGCATTCTGCAGTTTAAAAATTTCAGCCATATTACCTTTTTGGGTTTCATTTTTTATTTCTTTTCAAGACATACCATACCAATTAATCAAGCTCCCTCAACAATCGGGTAAACAAATAACCTTACTTACAGACAAACTTTATGGCAAGAAGTGTGTATCAAACTAACCGCTAAAAGAATAAAAACCAAAGAACATTGAATCACGAATAACTTCCCATTTGGCCAGACCTGGAATGCTTATTCATCTCCCTGTAGGAGGGCTTTTTAGCCCGAACTTTTGTGAAACATGTCGTGCATTGTTAATAGACACTCAAGATCCCAACTACCAAGGCACTAATCTTGATATCGTCCTTTTGACCTTATCGATTGAAGATATTTTTCACTTTCTGTGTAGTCGCAATCAGCTGCCAGGATGAATTCGACATTCAGGTTCCTTTTTCTCACATGCTAGGGCAATTTTTGTAATGATGGGCCTTGTGCTTTCCTGGGCCCCTAAGCCCGAATAGTCGGTTAGTGCCGCTAAATGGTGGCTGATGATTGAATTGGCCTCTTTAGTGAGTTACAATATACTATCGATTATTTTTCACTAACATTTCGCACAATTTAAAAAGGGCCTTTATCTCTGGATCATGCTGATGTGGTTATCACCCTCAGTTCGATCGAAACTGTTTCTTGCTTGACGCTTAATCTGTTCAATTAAGTATGAGGTGCCAACCAATCGCTTTCATTTTTCTGGTTTGCTGGAGTGCTTTCGACATGCCTTTTTACAAGTCTGTAGTAAAAATGGGCAAACAGCCGCGTATTCTAGCTTTTAGCTTTTATCGTGCAGCATATGAACTGACCTCGCTTGTCATGGCTAAATCGACGGCACTATTTGCGAGTGAACTAGTCCAGTCTTAGGGTGAGTAAATTGAGATTGCTTTTATATCGTCATGTTTTTTCTGACTTTTTGCTTGCTTTGAATAGACGAACCTAGCTCGTGGCGATAGTTTAAAAACATTGCATAGTGCTAACAACCCCTACTTATTGTTTGTTCATTCAAGACTCTGGCCCGCAATACCAATGCGTAAGGCTGCTGCTTTGGGGCGATTACCATGGCCTCTTTAAGACCTAATATTTCTGCTTGTAATCTATTTCAGCAGTTATTGCGTCACTGAGATAGGTTTTTGGCTATTGCATTACTCAACGAGTGCTGGCAACAAGTCCAGAGTAATCAATATCTTTTTGTTGTTCTTCTTTCGATAATTCTTCCCAGATTGATCAAACTAGGAGAGCGCTTTGTAACCGGTCTTTATTGCCCTGAAGTAATTGCCCACACCGCGCTAACATTTTTCTACCGCCACCCATCGCCTGAATGTTCCATTTTAGCTAGGTTCGTTTTATTTCACTAAGTCAAGCAGCCCTAACCCAGCGGCCGTTGGAAGGGTTCTTTCCAGTTCCGAAAATGGCATTAATGGGCCGCGTGGTCTGCTTGATTACGATGCTTGCTTAATACTCTCGGGTAAACTCATCCCACGATACCAATGACGAGTTTTGTGCCGCTGGGTTTTCCAACCTCTTAGCAAGCTGTTGTGCAACATAATTGTTTGTGGTTTCACGATAGCGAATGCGATCAAGCGATTTTCAAAATACATCATCATAACTGACAAAAATTTGCACTATTCACCATCGCAAAAACTGCACATTGTTCTTGCTGGCAAATCTCACCCTGCAACCATTCAATGACGTGATTAATCAGTTTCGACACACTACTATTTGCGCCCGAATAACTGAGTTCACAAAACTCTGAAGGGCGAGTAATTTTTGTCGCCGGTTTCAGCAGACAGATATAATTAGAATTCGGAGCAATATCGTTTAACCTGCATTTGAAAAGCTACGCATAATCGAGTAAGCACTACTGCTTCTAATAGACGAGTCTTGATGCTGGGTAGTGGGTTTTGCAAATCGTCACAATTAGCGAGCCGGCACCAACAAAGCACAATAACGAATTTTTGTCAAAAAAAAAAACCATAAATACCTAAATTTTCAGCTAACCTCAGTATAGAAGCTCTGGGCGTGAATATATTGTCACTTAAGAAGACAAATGCTAAAGGCCTTCACCTTGAAGCAATATTGTTAAAAACGCACTTTATGTGGTCCAAATTCAATTTAGTAAACCACGTCGAAACAAAATTATAATTTATTGTCTGGTTGTGCCGTGTGTTGGG